>Ga0193753_10000043_pt1 | contig 121317 bp, 103 predicted proteins | sample H1c2metaG_FD_144925 | JGI IMG/M metagenome (GOLD analysis project Ga0193753, IMG submission 144925) | Soil microbial communities from a riparian zone of the East river system, Colorado, United States - H1c2 | ecosystem: Environmental > Terrestrial > Soil > Riparian zone | place: USA: East...
CGCGGGATCGATACCGTCTGCCACTAGCAGGTTCGCTACGTCCAGCGCGTTCTCGGTTTCACCCGGAAGCCGCATCAGAAGCGTCATACCTTCGTAGCTCGCCTTCGCGCGCTCAGGATGCTTCGCGAGCACGTCGCGCAACCGCGCAACGAGCCCGAGAAACGTCAAATTCCAAACGTCGTTCGTGTGTGGGCCGAGCAAATCGATGATGCGAGACTGCTGGCCCCAAATTGCCGCATCGATCGGCGTGTTGCTCCACGCGGTTTCAACGGGATCGATCTCGGCACCGCGGTCGATGAGCAACTGCGCAACGCGCGGCGCATCGTTGTACGCGGCGATGTGAAGCGTCCGCTCTCGTTGGGCGCTCTCCACTTCTAGCGGAGTCCCAAGATCCAGGAGCAGGCGCACGACGTCGTCGCGGTCGCGGGCCGCGGCAGCGAACATCGCCTTCGGCGAACGCAGGAATTCCGGATGCAGCGCGAGCAGTCGCTCCGCTTCGGGTCGATCGAGCCGCATGGCCGCGTCCACGAATTGATTCTCATCCGGCGGAACTCGGCTGGGAGGCATTCCTCCGTGCCGGACAAGTAGGTCCGCGATGGCCGCGCTCATCGGCTGTTCGTGGATCTCACTCTGACGCTGCTTCGAACGGGTTGGTATGGGCGGATTGGAATCGGCGCCGTGAGAGAGAACCCACTCGGCAAGCTCGACGCCATCGGTTCGAATGGCGACGCTCAGCAGGTAGTACGCGCCGAGCCCGAAGCCGCCCATATCGAGCATCGACCACGTTGGGTCGTCCCAATCGGCCTTGCGATCATGCTTGACAGAATACTCATAAGCCAGTTTCAGGTACCACAGTGTTCCAGGATGGAAATGAAGATTGTAAAAGACCTGGACGTCATACGGATTGGCCCCGCGGTCGAGAAGGAGCCGAGTGAGCGCTTCTCGCTGCGTATGTGGCGGACGCGCCTCTTCGCCCTGGCCGATCACGCCGGTGAGCGGCGAGTAGCGGCTGTCGCCCGCCATGAAGTACGAATTCGGATCGGCGCCGTGATCGAGCAGCAGCTCTGCGATGGCAGCGGCGTTGTCACTCGCCTGCGGAGTGTCGAGGCGCGCGAAACACAAATAGAGCAGCGGCTCCCAACGCGGCTGTGCTGCCACGGTCGGCTCGACGATGAACCTTTGGCTCGCGCCCCCGAACGAGCCTTTCGGTCCGCCTTTTGTCCGCGCCGCATCCGGATGCTCGGCCAGGATTCGCCGCACGTCGTCGACGTCGCCGCAGACGACAGCGGTGTAAATGCTGTCATGAGCGATCTCCGGATGTTGCTCGAGGAGTCGCATCGCAGTTTTGCGAGCGACGATGTGCGACCATCCGCCGCGCACATGGTGGTCGGGACAGGCGTTGGTCAGAAAACGTGCGACGAGCGACGCGCGGTCCGTGCCCGTTGGCGGCTCGGCGGCCGCGGCCGCGGCGTCAAGCAATTGAGCGATGTCGTTGTGACCGAGGTCCGCGGCAAATTCGCGCATCGTACGATTGTCGGGATCGCGCACGGTGGTTCGTGCGCCGAGCGCGATGAGCTCCCGAACCGCGTCGATCTTGCCGAGCACGATCGCGAACGCGAGAGGTGTCCACCACGACTTGGTCCATGCGTCTGGCTCGGGTTCGCGCTCGAGTAGGCTTCCCATCGGTTGATCGAACGATACATGGCGATCGAAGATGCCGCGCAGGCGATCGACGCGATCGAACGAGATTGCGTCGAACATGTCGATCGGGCCCTGCAATATGAGATCGCGAACATCTGAGTGCTTCGCGAAGTCCGCCCAACCAGCTGGTGTACCGTGATATTTCGAGTCTCGCTGCGTAACGCCGGCACCGTGAGCGAGCAGCACCGCCGCTGCCTCACGGTTGCCGTGGAATGCCGCGGCGTGGAGGGCGGTGTAGCCTGCTGCTCCATCGACGGCAGTCGACGGATCGTCGTGAACGTTCACCGACGCTCCATGCGCGATCAGCGTCTCAATCTGGCCACGCGTTCCACGCTCGGCGACATGGACAATGAGAGTTCCCCAACGACCGCCTGGCCGCAGCTCGCCGGTGTTGTCGCGAAGCAGGCGATCGACGTCGCGATTCAGTGCGATGGCGGCGGGAAGACGAAGCACCGCGCCATGTTCGAGTAACAGCTCGGCCATCGCGGTCTCGCCGGCCAGCGCGGCCTGATCGAGAGGCGTAAGGCCCGCGTCGTCCGTCGCCTCCATGTTCGCGCCCAGCTCGAGCAGCGTGGCAAGTGACTCGTGCTGCTTCTTGACGATGGCAAGGTGCAGCGGACGGCGATGATGATTGGTGCTGTCCATCGGCTTATCGAGATCGTCGCGCCGCGCGGCGGCCACATTGCCAATTTCGGCGATATTTCCTGTCGCGACCGCGGACGAGATGTTGTGCGTCGCGCCGTGCGCGAGCAGGTACGCCACGACGTCCGGCCGCGCCTTGCCGAAGACCGTTGCCCAACCCAGGACTTCGAGCTCGTGAAGATCGCCGGTGCCGATCGGATCTGCGCCGTGCTCGACCAACGCGCGGATCATGCCGAGGTGTTCTTTCTCTGCGGCAAAGTGCAACGGCGCGGCGTTGTCGCCTTCGTCGCGAACGTTGGGGTCGGCGCCGCGATCGAGAAGCAACTTGACGATATGCTCATGATCACCCCCGACGGCGAAGTGCAGCGCCGTGCGGAGTCCCGTGTGACCGGAAAGATGCCCGCGTTCGCTGACAAGCTCAGGATGCTCATCGAGTATCGCGGCGACGCGCGCTGTCTGCCCGGTGCTTGAGGCCTCGAGCAGCGCGGTAAGCTCGGGCGAGTCCGGGACGCCGCGCCTCTCGAGTGCTTCTTTGAGCGCTGCCCATGCGGCGAATCCGTATTCCAGCGCGAGCGCGTGCTGAACGTCGCGGAGCGCGGGTGGGCGAGGTGAGAGACCGGCAATCGACTCGAATCGAGTGCGGGCCTCAGGATCGTTTTTGCGAAGGGCGTTAAGCCAACGCTTCGCTTCCCTCTTTAAATTCTCGAGGGAGCTCTGCTGAGAGAGCTTCTTGGACATGACCTTCCTCCAAAGACGCCTGAAGTCCGCTGAGTACAGGCAGGAAGAAGGTTCGAGCAGTGCTACGAACCATCGTGGGTGGGAGCCGGCTCCCTTGCCGCGGACAGGAGGCGCCCCAGGGCGCGCTGTCAGAATAGTCGCCGAGGGTCCCGCTGCCTGTCAAGCGAGGGACGGACGCAAAAAGGGCCGACGCGATGCGCCGGCCCTTTTTGCGTTCCTACGAAAACTACGAAACTGCTACGGCTGCGGAGTTGGCGTCGCCTCGCCGGCGAGCTGCGGTCCACCGGTCTCGACCGACTTCAGCACGTCACGCCAGGCGAACTTCTTTCCGCTACCGCGCACGTAATAGTCCATCCACGACAGCTCAGCCACTGCCTTGAGATACTGATTGCGCGTGTCGGGAATGCCGTGCGTCGTACCTGGATACACCCAGAACTCGTTCGGCACACCGAGCTTGGAGAGCGCCATGTGCATCTCCTCGCTCTGCGGACGCGGCACGCGGGGATCGCCGTCCACGACGTGAATGAACATCGGCGTTTTGGCTTTCTGGATGGTCGAAATCGGCGACTGCTTCCACCAATTCTCCAATTGACCCGGCTCCCAGTACATCTTGTCGCCCAAATACCATTGGCGCAGACGCTGCGTATCGCTCTGGCTCCACATGGAAATCCAGTTGGCGACGCCGGCGCCGGAGCTGATCGCCTTGAAGCGATTGGTGTGGCCTTCGATCCAGTTCGAGTAGTGACCGCCGGCGCTCCAACCGAGTGCGCCCATCTTCGTGCTGTCGACAATACCCTGAGCGATCAGGTAGTCGACGCCGGTCATGATGTCCTGGAATCCCTTCGTGAAGTAGTCGCCCGCCGTTTCGATCTTGAATTTTTCACCGTAGTTCGTTGACGCGCGATAGTTCGGCATGAGTACCGCGTAGCCGGCGCCCGCATAAATCTGCGAACCGTATCCGCCGTTGAATCCCACGAGATCCGCGGCCGCCGGCCCGCCGTGAATGGCGACGATCAGCGGATACTTCTTGCCAGGCTGATATCCGACTGGCTTCACCAACACGCCGCTCACCATGCGTCCGTCGGTCGACTTCCAGGTGATTTCCTGCTCGTCGCCCAACGCGATCTCACGGCGGATCCACGGATTGGGATCGGTGAGCTGCGTCCACTTCGAACGGTCGTTTGCATCGCGCAGCGACGCGACGGTGTACGCTGTCGGTGGCGTTGTTGCGTCAGAGAAGTTGATGATGAATCGGCCACTCTCGGCATCACGGCCCACGGAGGTCACGGCCTTGAGATCCGTGAGCTGTTTCACCTCTCCGGTCGCGACGGTCAGCGCGAAGAGTTGCGTCGTCGCGTGAAAGCCGGTGTTGAAATAGATCGTGTCACCCTTGGCTGACCAGAATCCGTTCTCGACGCCAGGGTCGCCGCCGCCACCGCGGCCAATGCGAACATCGTAGTCGAACGTTCCGCCGAGCTTTTTCCACGTGGCCGATGGGTTGTCGATCGGACGGATATAGATCTTGGACAGATGCTCGAACTTGAAATCGTCGGGCGCCGAGAAGGCAACGAGCTTGCTGTCAGGCGAGAAGCTCACCGCACCTTCAGCGATTTCTGAATTCTTCGTCAACCGCTCGATCTTGCCGCTGGCCACTTCGACCATATACAGGTCGGCGTAGTCGTTCTGCTCGAGAATACCGCGCTCGTACCGGCTCGCCGACATGCCGTGGTAGCCGGCCCACTTGCCGTCGGGCGAGATCGTGACGTCGGCGACGCTGTACGCCGTGTCGCTCACCAGCTTGCGCTCTTGTTTCGATGCGACGTCGAACACCCAGAGGCTGGACAACGACGACGCCGGGTTGCGCGGCTTCACCGTGAACTGCTTGTCCGTACGAAGTTTCTCATCGCGATCGATGCTGTCCGGCGTCACGAAGAGGATTCGCGATCCATCAGGCGACCACTGCCAGGCACCCATGCCCGTCGCGTGCCGTGTCCATTGCGTTGCTTTCGGAACGTCGCCCTGCCACAGCTCGGCGATCGAGAGCGCGTAGAGTTGTTCGCCGTCGGTGCGGCCGGACGAATAGACGATGGACTTGCCGTCTTTAGCGAACGAGAAATTCGAAACGCCGTCGCGTGCGTCGGTCACGCGCTTGGCTTCGCCGCCGTCGAGCCGCATGACGAATAGTTGGTTGCGACTCGCGCCCCCTCCACCGCCGCCGCCGCGTCCTCCCGCAGGTGGTGCACTTGCCGGCGAGGCACCGGGGGCGTCACGGTCCGACAAGAATGCAACGAACGCACCGTCATTGGACCAATGCGGGCTCGTCTCATTCTTGTCCTTGGTGAACGTCAGCTGCCGCGTGCTCGGCAAGCCGCGGTCGAGGGAGACGAGGTAGACGTCGGATTGGCGACGCGCCTGGCTCCAATCCGGTGTGCTGACGGTGTACAGCATTGTTTTGCCGTCAGAGCTTAGTTCCGGGCCCGACGCCTGACGCATGTTTTGCGCGTCGAGGAACGTGAGCGGCCGCGGCGATTGTGCGCCGAGTGGTAGCGCGACAATGAGGGCGAGAGCGAGCGAGTGGCGAATCATGGGAGTGGCTCCGGTGGGGCTGCCCTGTAACATGGTGAGTGGTCGGGCGGACCGCTATGTTCGTCGCCGGTGGCGAAGCGGTCGGTATACAAAAGCTGGGCAAACTCACTCTTTCTCGAGCGTCAGATAATGGACAGACGGAATTTCGTGTCGCGGTCGGCGGGATTGCTGGGCGCTGCAGCGTTCGTTGGTGGAGAGGGCATCAGCATGCCCACCGACGCTGGATCGCCTGACGCGATCGCGTCGGTCGTCCAGGCAACATCCGGCGCGCCACCGATTACCGACGCCGAACGCCACGCACGCGTCGAGAAGGCGCGGCGGCTGATGACCGACAACGGCATCGCCGCGATCTTCCTCGAAGGCGGCACGAGCATGTTCTACTTCACCGGCGTGCGCTGGGGCAACAGCGAACGCACATTCGGTGTGGTGATTCCGGCCAAGGGCGAGCTCGCCTGGGTGACGCCCGGGTTCGAAGAGCAGCGCGCGCGCGAGGTGATCAAGTCGGCGACCGACGTCCGCGTCTGGCAGGAAGACGAAAGTCCGTTCAAACTGATCGCGCAGATTTTGAAAGATCGGGGCGCAACGACTGGCAAAATCGGCATGGAAGAGCGCGTCCGCTTCTTCATTTACGACGGCGTGCGCCAAGAGCTTCCGAGCGCGCAATTCGTGAGCGCAACACCGGTCACCGCCGGCTGTCGCATGATCAAGTCGCCGGCCGAAATCGCATTGATGCAGCAGGCGAACAACATCACCCTGCAGGCGATCGGCGCGTCCTTCAAGACATTGAAAGAAGGCATGACACAGCAAGAACTCTCGGCGAACGTCGCTGCGGCCACACGAAAGCTCGGCGGTGTATCGGACGGCGCGCTCGTGATTTTCGGCAAGTATACCGCGTTTCCGCACGGCAGCATCCAACCGCAGAAACTGCACGACGGCGACGTCGTGCTCATCGACGCGGGCTGCACGGTCGACGGATACACGTCGGACATTACGCGCACGACCGTGTTCGGCAAACCAACGCAGCGCATGCGCGACGTTTGGGAGACGGAAAAACGCGCACAGAGCGCGGCGCTCGCGGCGGCACAGATCGGAGCGCCGTGCGCGTCAGTCGACGCCGCGGCGCGACAGGTGATCACCAAGGCCGGGTTTGGTCCCGACTACAAAACACCGGGCCTGCCACATAGAACCGGCCACGGCATTGGGCTCGACGGACACGAATGGACGAATTTCGTCCGCGGCAACACGACGAAGATTCAACCCGGCATGTGCTTCAGCGACGAACCCACAATCGTGATCTACGGTGAGTTCGGCATTCGTCTCGAAGACTGCCTGCACATTACAGAATCGGGCGCGAAAATGTTCACGCCGCAGAGCCCGTCCATCGAGCATCCGGTGTAGCGAGTCTCAACTGCGTTCAGAGAAGCAGGTCCTTCGTCGCTGCGCTCGTCTGGACGACGTCGGTCAGCGCTGCGCTCCTCTGGACGAGGTCGGTCAGGGCGGTCCGCTGAGTTTGGCGTACGCCGAGTCGATGCGTCGAACGTAGCCGAGCGTTTCTGAATAGCGCCAACGTTGCATCGTGGGCGCGATGAGCGCGACGCTCGACCAATCCGGCGTCCAAATTGGGCCGCCGCTTTTACTCCGCGCGACCGCAAGGGCACGATTGATCGTGCCTTCGCCGGCGTTGTAGCTGGCAAACATGAAGTGGTGCCGCTCGTCATCGGAAACGTCTTTTTGATAGAGCGTCCACAGATAGCGGTCGTGCATGATGCCGGCGGCAATATTCCACTCGGGTTGATCGATCGCGCCGAATTCGGGGCGGTGTGAAGCGATCTCCCTATAGGTCGACGGCATCAATTGCATCACGCCACGCGCTCCAACCCAACTTGTCGCGTCCGCCGACAATCCACTCTCGGCGAATCCTTGGGCTTTGAAGTAGCGCCAATCGAACCCGGGGCCGAAGAAGCGCTTGGTGTATTTGCGAAAGGTAGGATCGTATCGGTCGACCATTTTTTTCGCCGTCCGCGCCCTCGCCGCGCGTTCGAGGCCGCCACCAACTTTCGCCGTGCGCGATTCGACTGCCGCCGGTGGCGCGGGCTGCGTGGCAGGCGTCTGCGCCGCGAGCACGCGCGCGCCGATCAGCGCAACGAACAGGACGGCCCGGCGCGTCCGTGGCGTCATGAGATCATCCGATCGCCCGGCCAACAATAAGTGCGATCGACAAAAACAGCGCCGCAATAAAGATCGCCACCGCGATGTTTCCACGTTTCAGCTCGGCGGGAAAGTCTACCTGTGGCGTGAGCCGGTCGATGATCCGATAGCTCACGTACATCAAGACCACACCGAGCGCGGCGTAGATGAGGTTCAGCCCGAGAATCGACAATTGCACGACTAGCGCTCCCGATGAGTGCGGTGGTCTCCACGAAACGACGTGTTGCAACGATGGCAGGTTTCGGCCTGAATGCAAGAACGGCCCGTCGACATCGACGGGCCGTTCGGGCTTATGGGACCGCCCCGGCTCAGGCGCCGCCGCCGGTCGAGTATGTGCAACCCTTTTCCTGCGCTCGGTTTACGCCCCAGACGCCGGACGGAAGAAGCGTAATCCCTGGGATGACTCCGGCCGTCCATTCCGCTTTCGCAGCATCAGCCGTGGCGCCGCCGTTTCCGGCCAGCATGCCGCTCAACACCTTGAGAGCAACGCTACACGCGCCAATGATCACGCCGCGCGCGAGCAGGCGATCCACCGCCATGTCGTCGACGAAAATGGTGCCCTTTGCCGGCTTGTAATATGGATTGCGGATAGCCGGCTTTTTGGTCACCGGATCTTCGATCTTGAGCGCTTCGCCGATTTTATACTTGGCCCACACCGAATCCTGAAGCGCCAACGGCATCGCGAAATGTCTGAGGACGACGACCGCACCGGCCGTGTCCGCCGGTGCCTGGCTGGCGAGGAAGGTGTGTGCGAACGCGAGCGGCCAACCCTCGTTCGAATTGTAGGCGTCGACCATTTGCTTGTGCTTGCCCTTGAGCCCGTCGAGCCAGTGATCCGGGTCAGGAGCGGCCGAGCCGAGCGTGGCGGCAAACAGTTCGTTCGGCATGGCGCCGGAAACGCCGGTGAGGGCAATCGCACCAGCGCTAGCCGCGGCACCCGCGGCGAGTTGGCCGAGGAATGCCCGACGGCCGCGCGGCTGTCCGGATTTGTCCGTGTGATTTGTAGACATGAGTTCCATCTCCTGGCGCGGGCGGTGCGCCGGTCACGATTGTGAAATGTGGTCCATGACCAAGCAAACGGAATTCATGTGGCGAACACGACACGGCGCGTGACCAAATCGGGGTCCGCCGAGTTACTCCGTCGCCGAGTCGATTGGATGGCGTTCGAGCGCGCCGTCGAGGGTGTCACCGCCAATCGTGACGTACAAGTGCCCATCGGTCACGGCAATTTCGAGGGCGGTGCGGCGTTCCAAGCGCTGGACAAGCCCGTCGACAAGCGCCCGGTCAAAGGCGCGCAACTCGATGTGCTCGGCGCGGTGGATTCGCTCCCCGGACAATTGCCGAAGCAGGAGCGCCGGGTCGCGATACGTATAAATCACGACGCGGTCGGAGGCCTTGCTCGCCTTGTGCACCCGATCGGCGTCGGGTGCTCCGACTTCGATCCACACGCGGAGGGCGCCCGTGAGGTCGCGGACGACGACGGCCGGTTCGTTGGGCTCCGAGAGTCCTTTGCCGAACGTGATGCCTTCGACGTACTCGAGACAGTAGGCGAGCACGCGGGTGACGAGATACTCCTCGGTCTCCGACGGATGTCGCGCGACTCGGAGCGCGAGCGTCTCGTACACGCCGCGATCCACGTCGGACAGCTGGATGTCGAAGTTGTAGACGGTTGCCGTCAGCGCCACGTGCTAAGTCGTCGGAGACATCTCATCAACGATGACGCGGCACGGTTTTCACGAACGTGGCAATTCCATCGATCAATTCCGGCGCGACAGGAATGCTCGGATCCGAATACGACTTCTGTTGTGTTGCCGGGTCGGGGGCGACGCGTTTGAACACGTGGTTCATTCCTTCGATCATCAGCAGTTGCGCCTTCGGCTGCGCGTGCGCGAGCAGTTGCGCGTCGCTCGGTGGCACTTGGCCGTCCAGCGTTCCTTGGACGATCAGCACTGGAGTGGCGAGACGCGCGATCTCGATCTGCGGATCGACCTTGAGCCAGGAGATCAGATAGGGCTGCACGCTGGGGCGAAAAACGGCGGCGAGCGGCGGCGGCACGGAGTCGACCGTGTGGCCGGCGAGCAGTGCATCGAGCGCCTTGTTAGAGAATGCGAGCAGGTCCGGTGGAAGCTGTTTGCCGAATTGCTCGCGCAGCACTTTGTCGGCAGCCCGGCCGGCTCCGGCCACGGAGACGTAACCGTCCGCGTTGGCCCGTTGAACGGCGAGCATTCCGAGGAGCGAGCCTTCGCTGTGGCCTACCACCGTGATCGTCGAGAAGCGCGGATTCTTCCGAAGCAGGGTAATCCAACCCGCCGCGTCGTCGGCGTACATGTCAAAGCGCAGTGCCGCTTCGCTGACCATCGCCTTGGCGCTCCCACCCATGCCGCGCTTGTCGTAGCGCAGCGATGCGATGCCGCGATCAGCCAATCCTTCCGCGAGCAGACGGAGGCTGTTGTTGGCGCCGGGAAGCAGCGGCGAATTGCCGTCGCGGTCGGTAGGTCCCGAGCCGGCGATGATGACCACCAACGGCACCGGGGTGGTCCCGGCGGGAACGAGCAGCGTGCCGGCAATCTTACCAGTCGGCGTATCGAGCGCGACTGTGTCGCTCGCCGTGGACGCGACGCGAGCGTCTGTTGGCGTCATGATCGAAGCGGCAACGAGAAGTGTGAGTGCGGTGATGAACATCTGATGGGCTTGATGACCGGGGAATCGAGCAACGATTCAACTACGTCAATCTAGCGCCGCGCGGCGGTCATTTCTTTTTCTGCGGGCCAAAGAGCTTCAACGCCTGCGTGTACCGATTGAGCATCGTGTCTTCGTTCGTCGTAACAGTTGCGAAGTAGACGTACATACGCCGGACGGTGGATGGCATAGCGTTGTCAGAGAAGTCAAACGATTCGATGTTGCTCGCGTAGGCGTCCAGTCTCGTTTGGACCGCGTAGAGGCGGGACAGCGTTCGCACCGTATCGAACCCCATTCCGCCGACGGCACCAAGCGTCAGCGCGCTCTGCCACGCGGTGGCATCGTAGATGGGCGCCTTGAATCCCGACCACGCTGGAGCGCTCGCCACCAGCTCCGCAAAACTGTGAACGCGTTTGGTCGAATCGGCACGCTTCGTTTCCTTCCACATGGTGTCGTGGTACGCTCGCGCCGAGCGAACGATATCGACGTTGCTCGTGATTTCCTCGCGGATCGCCGCCAGCGCATGCTCGGCCAGCGCGCGTTGCTTCCGGCTGTCGTTCCATGAATTCGCGGCCAGCGCGAGCAGAAGGCTGAACACGATGAGCGCCGATTCGACGAACATCCGTCGAACCGGCGACTCATGTCGTGCATGCTTAGGTTTTTCTGGTTCCGTCATTGGGGCTGACGCGGGATTTAGAGTGGCGGCTTGATACGCTTGCCCCAAATCGGCGACGCCGGCTCCTTCATGGCGCGATCGACCGGGTGTTCCTTGAGTTGCTTCATCGCTTCGTCGACCGCGCGTTCGAGCTGCGGGTCGTGGCCGGCGATCACTTCTTTCGGCGTATTTTCGACGTCGATGTCCGGCGCCACGCCTTCGTTTTCGACCGCCCACTTGCCGTCGCGCGCAAAGAAACCGCCACGCGGCGCGATCGCCGAGCCGCCGTCGACGAACGGCGGTGTGTCGGCGGTATGAACGAGTCCGCCCCACGTCCGCTTTCCAACCAGCGTCCCGATTTTGCGATAGCGGAACATGTACGGCATCAGATCGCCGCCCGATCCCGCCATTTCATTGATGATCATCACCTTCGGTCCCCAGATCCCGGCCGAGGGGCTGGTGAAGGGCATGCGGTCGCCGGCGACATTGTTGAAGTAGCCGTCGAAGTCGCGCTGCAGCACGTCGATGATGTAGTCGGCCGCCTGCCCGCCGCCGTTGTAGCGCTCGTCGATGATGGCGCCTTTGCGATCCTGTTGAGCAAAGTAGTAACGGTTGAAGCTCGTGTAGCCCGGCTGCCCCGTGTTCGGCAAGTACACGTACGCGAGCTGTCCATGCGAAAGCGAATCGACGATTCGGCGATTGGCTTCCACCCACGCTCTTGTGCGCAGATTCTGCTCGTTCGCCGTCGGAAGAACGGTGACGTGCCGCGCGTTCTCCATCGTCGGCGTAGAATTGAGCACGAGCGCGGTCTGCTTGTTCGCGGTGCCGTCGAGCAGGCGATAAATGTTGTCCGGCGCTTTCAGCTCCTGACCGTTGATCGCCATGATGTAGTCGCCGACGCGAACGTCAGTGCCCGGGGCGGCCAGCGGCGCGCGAAGATCCGGATTCCAATTCTCGTCGTCGTAGATGCGCGTGATCTTGTACCGACCGTTCTCGATCACGAAATCGGCGCCGAGCAATCCGCCGGGGACCGCGGCGGGAACGTCGGGCATGTCGCCGCCGCGGACGTACGAGTGACCGATCGCGATTTCGGCGCCCATCTGATCGATGAGATAATTCAAATCAGCGCGGTGGTTCACAAATGGCAGCAGCGCGCCGTACATCTGCTTCGCCTTCGGCCAATCGGCCCCGTGTTCGTTCGGCACGTAGAGGTAGTCGCGCTGATTCCGCCACGCCTCATCGAAAATCTGTTTGAACTCCTGCTTGGGATCGATGAACGCGCGCAAATCAGCGGCAATGCGTCCCTGTCCCGCCTGCGGAGGATTGCGATCGGCGTCGACGATGAAGAGCGACGGACCACCACCGCCCCCAGCACCACCGCGACCGCCGCGTCCACCGGCGGCGCCGCCACCGGCACGATAGAGCAACTTGTGCCCGTCGCCGCTCACGTCGTAGTCAGTCACGCCCGTGAGGAAGGTTGCGTCGCGACGATCCCGCAACGAATACCGATGCAGCGTTGATCCGGCGCCGGCACCACCGCGTCCACCACCGCCGCCGCCGCCAGCCGCAGGCTCGAGAAAGTACACCATGCCAGCGGCGCCGGCGTGGAGATTCGAATACGTGTGATCAGGAACGCCCGGCACAGACAAGATGCGGTGCTGCAATCCATCGAAGTCGATCGTGACGGTCGGCATCGCCGCGCGCGGCGCCGCGGGCCGCGCTGTTTGGTCGGCACCGCCGGTGCTATCTACGACAGCACCCACGCCGCCGCGTCCACCACGACCGCCGCCGCCGCCAACCGCCGGCGTCCCATTCTCTTCGTCACTCTCGGGCAGGAACGGCGACGGATCCGCCTTGCGCAGCAGCGCCGCGTAGAGACCGAACGTCTCCGTGTGGTCGTAGTTCGACATGTCGAGCCACTGCGACTTGAGCGCGAAATCCGTCGACGCCAGGAACCACAAATACTTGCCGCTCGCGTCCCACGCCGGCGAGACCGCATCCGCCAAACCGTCGGTCACCTGCTTCGAGACGCCCGTCTCCACGTTCACCACTTCGATCGCGTGATAGAGCGTATTCAAATGCTTGGCATAGGCGATCCACTTTCCGTCGGGCGACCACACCGGATTCATCGTCCGCGTCGGCACCATCCACGGATCATTGCCCACGACCTTCGCGGTCCCTGCCGCGACATCCACGACCCACAACTTCAGGTTGGTGTCGTGGAACATGATGCGCTTGCCGTCGGGCGACCACGCGGCCGTATAAAAATGACCCGTCGTCGGAATCTTGATCTCGCGCGCCGGCGTCATGCCATCCTGCGATTCGATGTACAGCGCGTACTCACCCGACTTATCGCTGAAATACGACAACGACTTCCCGTCCGGCGACCACGCGGGCTCGTGCTCCGCGGCGTTGGATGTGTTGGTCATGTTGCGAACGTCGCCCTTGTCCGCTGGAATCGTGAACACTTCGCCGCGCGCCTCGACTGCGACGCGCTTGCCGGTCGGGGACAGTGTGAGATTGCTCATGCTGCCGCTCACGTCCTTCCACTGCGGCATCATCCACGGGAAATCGCCCGTCGCTGTGATGTTCACGACATGCTCCTTCCCGGACTTCGTGTCGAGCAGGTGGATAAAACCAGCCTGTTCGAACACCAATGCCTCGCCGTCCGACGCCGCGTCCAACGCCTTCACATCGTAGTCGCTGTACGACGTGAGCTGCGCCAGCTTCTTCGACTTGGTGTCGTAGCTCCAAACGTTGTTCACGCCATCACGATCTGACAAGAAATCGACGACGTCGTTGCTCGCCCACACGGGATCAGAGTTCTTTGATTCGGCGACGCTCGGCGCCGAAAAGTGCGACGAACCGCGGACGGCCCCGGCCTGCGCGACGATCAGATCCGTCGTTCCCGTCGGCGTCGTCTCCAAATCATAGGTCTTGAGGTCAACGATCCAGATCGGGCGATTCTTGCCACCGCGATAGTTGCGCCGTTCCTCGTCCCACGAGTTGTTCATTCGATACGCCAGGCGGCGTCCGTCCGGCGAGATCTTTCCGATGAATGCGCGCGGCAACGGCATTGGCGTTTCCACGCCGCCCTCGACGGGCACGGTCCAAAAGCGCGGAGCTGCTGTCGGCGCCCATGTCGCACGCGTCGATTGAAACACGATCGACTTTCCATCCGGCGTCCAACCTTGCACGACATCACCACCCGGATGCCACGTCAACCGCTTCGGCTCGCCACCCTCGGCCGCCACGACATAGACGTCGACGTTGCCGCCGTACTGCGCGCTGAACGCGATCTGCTTTCCGTCCGGAGAGAATTTCGGATTCTCCGTCGTCCCCTGAAAGCTGGTGAGACGCCGAGCGCTACCTCCCGCACGGTCCACCGTCCAGATGTTGTTGGCGTAAGCGAAGGCGATCTGCGTCTTGCTCACAGTCGGCGTGCGAAGCATCCGCGTCTGCGCGCTCGCAACGAAGGGAGCCGCAAGCAAGGCGGCGAGCGAAAGGAATGTGCGCTGTCGTGACATCGAAGGACTCAGGGACGGGGTGAGACGGACTCCGCGCACCGCCATCGGGGTGCGGGTGACGCATAGACAATTGCGCATGAAACGCCGTTAAGCTAGGCCTTCCTGCGTTCGTGCCGTCGCAACCGGCGCCCATGCCTGGGTTCTGGCGCTACGCAGGACTGTTGTTATCGACGAGGAGGTGACACATTCGCCTGGCGCATGCACACCTTGATGGCGGCACTCGCGTCCACCCTCCGCTGAGACCGACATGACCGAAATCGAGAATATCTCCGATACGGCGAGGTGGGTCGCGGTCTACCGCGCCATGGAGACCGCGCGCCCGGACGCCATCTTCCGCGATCCATTCGCCGCCCGGCTGGCGGGAGAGAGGGGCAACGCGATCGTCGACAGTATGAAGCGCGGGCGCGCGATGGCATGGGCGATGATCGTCCGGACGTCGGTGTTCGATGAGATTATCCTCGATCGCATTCGGATCGGCGGGGTCGACACGGTGCTCAACCTCGCCGCCGGTCTCGACGCGCGGGCGTGGCGCATGAAAATGCCGGCGTCGTTGCGCTGGATCGACGTCGACCTGCCCGGCATTCTCGATTACAAAACAGAGATACTGAAGGATGAACAGCCGGTCTGTCGCTACGAAGCCATCCGCCTCGATCTCACCGACGCGCCCAAGCGCCAAGCACTTCTCTCGCAGATCGGTCGCGAGTCGTCGCGCGTGCTCGTGGTCACGGAAGGTCTCCTGATCTATCTCACGCCGGAGCAAGTCGGTTCGTTGGCACGCGATCTCCACGCGCCGTCAACGTTCCAGTGGTGGTTGATCGACATCGCCAATCCGCGCTTGCTCGCCATGATGTCGAAGATGTGGGGCCAGAACCTGAATGCCGGGAACGCTCCGTTCCAGTTCGGGCCGGCCGAGGGGACGAGATTCTTCGATGAGTTTGGATGGAACGAGCTGGAGTTCCGCTCTTCCATGGAGGAAGCACGCCGCCTGAAGCGAGAAATGAGCATGATGTGGCTCTGGCGCTTCCTCGGCCGCATGCGCTCCAAGGAGGTGCAGGCGGACTTTCGGCGGATGTCCGGCACGGTGTTGTTGGAACGAGGCTGACTCCAGGCGGGCTTCGGCGGCCGACCCAACCCTTTCGTCGTATCGAATGTCTATACGAAGGTCAATCTTCGTTCAGACGAGAGGTCCAGCATGTCCGTTCCGTCCCGCATTGCGAGCGTCGCGCGCAATCTCTTCCGTCGTGCTCGCGTCGAACGTGAGCTCAGCGATGAATTGCGCGTTTACGTCGAGTCGCTCACCGACGAGCGGATTCGCCGCGGAGAAGCGCCCGAGGTAGCCAGACGGCGCGCGCTCCTCGACGTGGGCGGTGTCGAGCAAGTCAAAGAAAAAGTGCGCGACATCCGCGCGGGCGCGATTGTCGACGTGGTGTTGCGCGACCTGCGCTTCGCCATGCGTGCTCTCATCAAAACGCCGGCGTTCACCGTGGCGGCCGCGCTCGCCCTCGCACTCGGCATCGGCGCGACGACGGCGATCTTGAGCGTGGTGAACGCCGTGCTCCTGCGACCGCTTCCCTACGCCGACAGCGATCGCCTGGTCGTCATGCTGCACCAGGGACACAATCCCGTCGCGCCCGAGAATTTTCTCGATTGGCGGCAGCAAATGCGAAGCTTCACCGACGTCGCCGCCGCCGAGTACTGGACGCCAAACCTGACCGCCGTCGACGAACCGGAGCACATTAATGGCCTTCGTTTGACCGCGGGCATGCTGCCCATGCTCGGCGTGTCTCCGTTGCTCGGCCGCGTGTTCACGCTCGACGAGGATCAGCCAGGCAACGAACACGTCGCGGTTATCGGCTATGGCCTTTGGCAGCGGCGTTTTGCCGGCGACCACAACGTAATCGGACGTCAGATCCAACTCGAAGGACAACAGTTCACCATCATTGGCGTGATGCCGGCATCGTTTCACTTTGCGCCTTTCTGGGCGACTCGCGCCGAGCTCTGGGCGCCGCTCGCGCTTGGACCACGTGGTGCGAGAAAAGGCGGAAACAGTCTGCGTGTTTTCGCCCGCCTGCGTCCCGGTGTGACATTCGCCCAAGCTCGCGCGGACGTCGGCGCGGTGACCGCTCGTCTCGAACGCGAGTCTCCGGGAACGAACCGTGGCGTGACCGTCGAGAGTTTGAAGGACAAGGTGGTCGGCAACATTCAGACGCCGCTCCTCGTGCTGCTCGTTGCCGTTGCATTCGTGCTGCTCATCGCCTGCGCGAACGTCGCCCACATGCTGCTCGCACGCGCTACTGCACGACAGAAAGAGTTGGCCGTTCGCGCGGCGCTTGGCGCGACGCGGGGCCGGCTCGCCGCTCAAATGCTCACGGAAAGTGCGATGCTCGCCGCGTTGGGCGGACTCGGAGGACTGTTGCTCGCGCTTTGGGGCGTGAAGGCGCTCGTGGCCGCGAGTCCGGCGATCATACCGCGCATCGCAAACGTCACCATCGATGGTCGCGTGTTGGCAATGACGATTCTCATAACGGCCGGGACGGCGATCGTCTTTGGCCTGATCCCGGCACTGCGCGCGGCCCGCGTCGATCTCGCGGAGACGTTCAAGGACGGCGATCGCGGCTCGTCTGACGGGCACGGGCGTCACCGGCTGCGGAGCACACTCGTTGCGTCGGAGTTTGCGCTGGCGTTGGTGTTGCTCGTCGGCGCGGGACTGATGCTGCGCAGCTTTACCGCCCTCCAGCGGATTGATCCTGGATTTGATTCGCGCGGCGTCGTGACGATGACAGTTTCCGTATCAGGATCCAAGGAAGGTGATCCGGCGCTGCGGCAAGGATTCTTCACCGACGCGCTCGCGCGGGTTCGCGCGATACCCGGTCTCGAGTCCGTGAGTCTGATCAATCATTTGCCCATTGCCGGCGACCAGTGGGGCTTTCCGTTCACGGTCGAGGGGCGGCCGAAACCAAAGCCGGGTGACGCGCCGAGCGCGACGTATCGCGTCGTGTTCCCGGGCTATTTCCGGACAATGCGAATCCCGATGCTTCGCGGTCGCGATGTGACCGATGCGGATCGCGACGGAGCGCCGAAGGTCGTTGTGATCAACGAGTTCATGGCGCGGCAGCACTGGCCGGGTGAGGATGCGATTGGAAGACGGATCACGTTGGGCGATACGTCGTTGCTCACGATCGTGGGGATCACCAAGAACGCGGTGCGTGAGCAGTGGAGCGCTCCGGCGGAGGAGGAAGTGTTCGTTCCCTTTGCGCAGGTGCGGGCGTTTCACGACGATCCCGGTTCACACTACGGCTATCTCACGCTCGTCGCGCGCGCCGCGTGCCGCCTTCGCGACCGTTGCGACCCAACCGCTTTCGCCGCGCCGATCGTCGCCGCGGTGCACGGTATCGACCGCAATGTGCCGATCTCCGCCGTTCAAACGATGGATGCTGTTGTGAACCAAGCGACGGCGGAATCTCGGTTCTACGTGGTGCTGCTTGCGGCGTTCGCGATCATCGCCGTCGTGCTCGCCGCCGTGGGGATCTACGGAGTCATGAGTTATTCCGTCTCGCGGAGGACGCACGAGATCGGCATACGGATCGCGCTTGGCGCGGAGCCCTCCTCGGTTTTGGGCTTCGTTGTCGGCCAGGGAATGAGGCTGGCGCTGGCGGGTGCCGCGGTCGGCCTCGTGGCGGCATTTGGACTCACGAGACTCATGCGCGGGCTATTGTTCGGTGTCGGCGCAACGGACCCGGTAACGTTTGCCGCGGTGACTGTCACGCTTTGCGCAGTGGCCCTGGCCGCGAGCTTCCTGCCGGCACGCCGGGCGACGCGAATCGATCCGTTGGTGGCCCTGCGCGCCGACTAGTCCATTCCTGACGGGATTGGCGGGCGAAATACGATAATTAGCACTCACGAATCTTTGTGTGAGGGCTGATTTACAAATGGGCCAGCGAGACCAATCGTTGGGAACGGCCGTGAACCTTTGCGGCTTTCTCCTCGTGGCGGCAGGGTAGGATCGGCCGATCCTCGCTGCTCTCGGATGTGGAACGTTCAGCTGCGGCACGCAATATGAACGGAGTGCGTCGCTCGCAACCGCACCCTTGGCGGCGCCTGCCACGGAAGCGTTCCCATCAATTTGACGTTTTTCCAGGCGCCATCGATGCGCGCCATCGCCGTACGTGCGCCTCTCACCAGGCCGCGCGACGCCGGACCCTACGTTTCCCAATTGGAGTTCTCGTATGACCAGGGAGTTTGAGTTTTGAGTAACACTGAGTCGCCAATGTCTGTCTATGCAGCGCTGAAACGTCTCGTGCCGTCGCCCGTGAAGCGCTCCGTCCGATCGGAATTGCGCTTTCGTGCACTGAGCCGGTGCGTCACGCGGCTTGAAAAATTGTCGGACGAGGCCGTCGCCAGCGTGGCGTCCCTTCGCGAACTTCGTACCACCTTCGGCAATGAAGGGTTCTCGGGAGACTGCGAATTTCTCGCGGAGGTCGCCAAGCGGGCGAGCCGGGCGCGAGGCACCATTCTCGAGTGCGGCAGCGGAGCGTCGACGATCCTTCTTGGCATCCTCGCCGCCCGACATGGTTCGCGCGTCTTGACCCTCGAGCAGGACGTTGGGTGGTATCGGGCGATGTCGCGCGACCTCCGTCGGCTTCGACTCCAGTCGGTCGACCTTCACTACGCTCCGCTGCGCGACTTCGGATCGTTCGAGTGGTACGACATCGATGGTGTCGATATTCCATCCAAGCTCGCCGACGTGATTTGCGACGGACCGTTCGCCGCGCGCGGATATCGTGCCGGATTGCTCCCGGTACTCATCGATCGCGGCATTCGTTTCCGCGACGCGTTGTGCGACGACGGCGACGCCCGCGAAGCGCCCGAGATGCTCGAGTACTGGGCAGAGCATTGCGGCGCACAGTACGAGTTGCGGCAGGGAACGGATGGCATTCTTGCCGTCGTCACGCCGGGAGGGCAAGCGATCCAGAGAAGCGGCGTCGCATAAAATTGGCTCGCCGGCAGTTTGCCTGGCGATCGGCGCGACGACAAAAAAAGGCCTACTGGCGGTCGTGGCGCGCGGGACGGAATATTCGCCATTCCCTCCTCCCGGCGTATGCGCCCACTGCGATTCCTTCCGTTCGCGCTGCTGTTGTCCGTTCCACTTCTCGCACAAGAAACTCCGACCGAGCGCGAATCGGCACGCAACGTCGTGCGCAAACTCGACTCGCTCCAACGATCGTTGGACCTTCCAGCGCTCGTCGCCAAGCTCACTGGGCCGAACGCGCCACGCGACCAAGTCGTCGCGCGCGCAAAAGCGTTGATGGAGACCGAGCTTCTCGCGTTGGGCGACGACATCACGCGTCATCCCGAAATCGGATTCGAAGAGAAGCGATCGGTTCAGCTCCTCACGGACTATCTCAAGCGCCACGATTTTGCCGTGCAGATGGGAACGCCCGGCTTGGCCACCGCCTTCGTCGCGCGATCTACGAAAGCGAGCGGATCACCCAACCTTGGCGTCATCGTCGAATACGACGCGCTTCGGGGAACCAAAGGCGCCTTCCACGGCGACCAGCATAGCACGCAAGGACCAATTGGTATCGCGGCCGCGATCGCAATCGCCGAGTATCTCGCTCGAACCAAGACGGCGGGAAGCGTGACGGTGTTCGGCGCACCCGGGGAGGAGATGATGCCTCCGAACGCCAAGACGGTCATGCAGGAATCGAAAGTCTTCGACGGCATGGACGTGTTGATGCGGAGTCATTCGTCAAGCGCAACGAGCCGGCCCGCCGCGGGGTTCGGCACATGCTGCATGAACATCGACGGAGTGAAATACACGTTCAGCGGCGCGCCGGCTCACCAACTCGCGGCGTGGAACGGTCGTAACGCGCTGACTGCCGTGATTCATCTGTTCAACAACATCGATGCGATCCGCAGCAATATTCGCCCCGAAGCGCGCATTCAAGGGGTGATTACCGAGGGCGGCGCCGCACCGAATGTCGTCCCCGATCACACCGTCGCCGATTTTTACATCCGCTACCCGGATGAGATCTATCTCGCGCAACTGTCGAAAATGGTGGACGACGCCGCACGAGGCGCCGCGCTGGCAACGGGAACCAAGGTGAAGATCGATCACTACGGTGCGGATCGCGACGGGATCGGCGTCGGATCGTTGAACGAAGTCGCGTTTGCGTACATGAAGAAGTACGGCGGCGCGGATGCGCTCACCGAACCGGGCAAGCCGCAGGGCTATGAGGAAACTGGTAGCGTGTCGAGCGCCATTCCGGGCATTGGATTCAGTGCCAAAACATCGACGGCGCCGAATCACACCTACGAGATGGAACAGGACGCGCTCGCGTCGGTTGGGCATCAGGGCTTCGTCGTCGATGCCCAGTCCATGGCCGCGTTGCTGTTCGACTTCGCAACGCGGCCGGAGTATCGCGCCACGGTCAAAGGTGAATTCGAAACGATTCGCGCGCTGCACGCCGAGTATCTCGACGCGCTTCGGAAGACGTATGTCGTGCCGAAAGTGCCGGAACCCTAGTCAGTCAAACCTATTTCTTCGTCGGCGCTGCGATCGAGCTCGGTAGATTTGCCTCTGCGGCGCTCGGTGTTGGCGCCACCGGATTGTCGAGCAATCCGCGCGACACCATCTGCGCCGCCAATACGGTTTGAATGACGCTCGTGATGTTGTTCGTCGTCGACTCCGGCGCGCCGACGTCGCCGCTGGAGAATGTCACCATCCTCGCCTGGGCGAGCGCTTCTGCGATCGCCGGTGCGATCTGCGGCAGCATTTCGATCTGACGGTAGCGGAAGTACGACTCGCCGCCGGCCTGAATCGCCTGGTTTACCTTCTGAATACTTTCCGCCGTCGCGTCCGCAATTCTACGAATTCTAATAGCCTCGGCATCCGCTTGCGCTTCGGCAGCGAGACGAACGCGCGCGGCATCGGCGCGCGCCTGGGCGATCTGCGTCGCGTCGAGCTCCGCGGTACGCTGCAATCCGGCGGCTTCCTGGCGCTTCGCCTCGGCTTGCGCAACGAGCGCCGCGTTCGACGCCTTCGTCTGCTCGAGCTCGCGTTGTTTGTCGGAGATCGCGCGCTCCGCGTCGAGCTGCGCTTCTTTCGCGCGGCGCGATTGCGTGGCTGCGACGATGTCGGCGTTGGCTTGCGCTTCGGCCGCCGACTGGCGACGCCGCGCTTCGGCCACTTCTGACTGCACAACCTTGATGTTGAGCGAGTTGAAGATGAGTCCAAGGTCGGTGAGCTCGCGCGAGCAGGCTTTGCGGATGATCACCGCGAGCGGATCATCCTCGTCCTCGAGTGCTGCGGACTCCATCGCCGTCATTGCCACCGGCTCGTGGTGAATGCGCGCCGGCAGTGTGCCGCCGGTTCCGGCCGGAAGGAGCGCCCGCGAGTTGGGAGCGGCCTTCGCGGAGAAGAGCTGGTCGTGCGTGAGCAAGTTCATGGCGCGGCGACCGGAGCTGGAAAGCAAATCGGTCAGCGTGCTCAATTGATCGGCGTCGCTCTTCGAGAAGAATCGATTGGCGGCTGTCTTGATGAGGGCATCGGTGTCGCCCACGGACACGATCGCGCTCGCGAGCACGCGCACTTTGATTGGACGTGGCGTTCCGTTCTCGTCGATATCCGCTGTTTGATCGGTGATATCGAGGTCGATGTTGATGACCTTGCTCGAGATCGTCGTTCCCGTCGTGAGCAGCGGAATTTCCTTCGACTTGCCCGGGCCGCGGTAGGTGACCGTGCCTCCGGCCAACCAACTCACGAGACGGATCGTTCCCGCTTCGACGTTGCGCAAGAAGCTGGCGACGATCATCGGTATGACTACGATCACGAACCCTATGATGAGCGCGATGATCACGCCGCCCGACATCATGGAAGACATACACTACTCCTGGAATGGAGAGAGAGGACTTCGCGACTAGAGGAGAGAAACGGTGCAGCGATTGCGCGCCGCGTCGACTTCGTCGATACGCACGCGCTGTCCGACACGCACGCGGGCGCCACCGAGCTTGCGATCGTCCGGCTGAAGCGTGGCAAGGATCTGCATGATCTGTCCGTCGACTTCGACCGACACGATCCCTTGGCCGTTCGCGTCGAACGTCGTTACGGCGATGGCTTCGTCGGACACTGCGCTCTCGAGCGACTGCGCCGGCGTCGACGCAAACCGCATGGCAAAATTCCAAAGCGGCGACACGATCGCTCGTTCGAACAACACACCGCCGGCAATGGCGGCGACAAGGAGCAGCGCTCCACCGAGTACGGGACGCACCAACTCGCCGGCAACGCCGAATCCGAGCGCAAAGCTGAAGAGAAAGCGCGGGGAAGCAATGGCCCACAGCGCACTGTTCATCGTGTCGCGCGAACCGTGCGAGTGGCTAGCACCTACATGGTGGCCGTGCCCGCCGTGAGCGCCAGTGTGTCCACTGCCATGACCACCGGCGTGTCCACCCACGTGTCCATGCGATCCCCCGCGCGCACCGGCTCCGTGCCCGTGATGCCCGAGGCCGCTGAATGCCATCACGGCGAGGCCGGCGGCACCAAGCAACACACTCGAGATGTAGAGATCCATCGAAGGGTACGGGTTTAGAGATCGAGCAGGTACGAGATATATAACGCGGCGCGCGCCGGCGAAGTTGCACGGCGGCGCATCACACAGCGCCGTCGAAGGTTACGCGCGCGCACCAGCCAATGCGTCTCCACTTGCGTTCGCATCGGTTCGGCTTCCTCTCGGGCGAAAAGCGATCGCGAACAGAATGAACACTCCCGCCGCGGCGAGCGATGGTACGAGCCAGATCGCACGCCAATCGTGTGTAACCTTGAGACATTCATGCGCAGCCGCTGCTGCATCCGTGCAAGCACTGTTCGCCGTCGCGTATCGATTGACGACGGTGCCCGACGCGAACGCGCCCACGAAATATCCCAAGCCGTTCGTCACGAAGTTGATCAGACCCTGGGCGGCCGCGCGTACTTTCACGCCGGCACGTTGGTCGGTGTAAATCTGGCCGCCGACAAAGAAGAAATCGTAACAGACGCCGTGCAGAAGAATCCCGGCGTAAATGAGCCACATGCCAGAACCAGGATTCCCGTTCCCGAACGCGAGATAGCGCAGCGACCACGCGAGCATGCCAGTGAGCATGATGATCTTGATACCGAAGCGGCGCAGCACGAACGGCAGCAAGAGCATGAATCCAACTTCCGACATTTGCCCGAACGTTTGAATGAACGCCGGCTCAGGAACTTTGATCTCGTTCAGAAATGGATTGGCGAACGAATAGTAGAACTGCAGCGGAATGCACAAGAGAAAGGAGCCGAGCACGAAGATGAGAAAATCACTCTGCCTGAGCAGTTGCAGCGCGTCGAGTCCGAGCGCATCGCGCATATTGAACGGCTCACCGGCAGCCTTTGGCGGGGTATGTGGCAGCATCAACGAGTAGCCCGCCATGACGATCGACGCGCCGGCGGCGATCTGCATGGGCAGCACGAGTGCGTCCGCGTGGAGCACCTTGCCAACGATCACACCGGCCGCGATCCAACCGAGCGTGCCGAGCACACGAATGATTGGAAAGTCGCGCGTCGAATCGCTGACGTGGTGGAACGATACTGAATTCGTGAGCGACAGCGTCGGCATGTAGCACAACGCATACAGAATGAGCAGCGGGTAAAAGCGCGCGAACGTCGTCTGCATCGACACCGCCCACATGAGCCCACCACCGATCAGGTGCAGCAGCGCGAGCAGCTTTTCGCTGGCGAAGAAGCGGTCGGCAATGATCCCCATGAAGAACGGCGAGACGAGTGCGGCGATCGCGGTTGCGCCGTACGCCAGACCGATCTGAGGATCGGTGAAGTGGAGCGTCTGGCCCAGATACGTGCCCATCGTCACGAACCATACGCCCCAGATGAAATACTGGAGGAACATCATCAGCGACAACTTCGTTCGCGCACCGTTCATGGCAATTCCCGAATTCTCATGTTACGAAACGCGAGCTCGCCATTGTGATCGCCCTGCAACGCGATGTGTCCCTTCGTGGAGCGACCGTAATTCGGCCATGCGCCGAATTTGCTAGCCTTCACTTTCGCTTCCCAGTCGGGACTCCAGAAGTCATATTCCACCAGCTTGAAGCCGTTGAGCCAGTGTTCGACATGCGTGCCTTTCGCGACGATGCGCGTGGAATTCCATTCGCCGACCGCCTTCACGTGACCGTCGGGCGCCGGATACAATCCGTATGCCGCACCGGCGCGCGTGAGCGGCGTCTTGTTGTCCGCCGCCTTGATGTTGTCGAGCAGCTGATACTCCGGACCGCTCCAGTAGATGTGCTCGTACTCCTCGGTGCCGCGGTAGAAAATCCCGCTGTTCCCTTCTTCACCGATCTTCCACTCGAGCTCCAACTCGAAATTCACAAACTCGTCTTTCGACACGATGTCGGCCACCGGTCGCGTCTTGGAGAGCACTCCATCGGCGAACGACCAGCGCGACGGAATTGTGTCTGCCTTGTAGCCGCGCCACGCACTCGCATCATTGAGCGATCGCCATCCGGACTGGGACGACGCCGGCGCGGGTCCGCCGCCAATTGGAGCCTGAGTTATTGGCGACCCTGACGCGCACGCGGTGAGCGCAGCCACACCAATCACGACGGGAATGAGACGCATCGTCAGATCTTCCAGCCTTCGCGATACTCGCGCGTGAGAAATTGGTTGGCATCCGGCGCGTTCGTGAATTCCATCTTCTCGGCGTCGTAGATCACCTTGCGGCCCTGTCCCGCGCGCAACGCAGCCACGCCGAGGACCATCGTTTCATTCAGCATCGCGCCGTACTCGAAGGGAGAGCTCGCCTCCGTCTCGCCTTTGCACGCGCGCACCCAATTCATCTGATGGCTCTCGACGATCCGCGGAAGCGTCTGCGCCACCGCCGCCCCCGCCTCGGCCACCGTCGCCGGAAAGAGACGCGGTTTTTCGCCGTAGGTATTGTGAATGAGAATTCCCTTATCTCCGATGAAGATGCCACCGCCCTCGGAGTCGAACTTCACATCGTCGGGCAGACCATCGGGACGCGGCGGAAACAGACCGCCGTCGTACCAATTCAATTTCACCGCCGGCCTCGGCCCCACCGCCGGGAACTGATAGTGCACCGTGCTCGCCATAGGGAACGACACGTTCTTCTGGGTGGGCCGCGTCCCCTCCGGCGAACCGGGCGGCGGCGGAACCGGCGTCGTTCCCCAGAGCGACGACGTCGCTTCGATGCTGGTTGGGTATGTGAGACCCAGCGACCAATACGCCTGATCGATCAAATGCGCCCCCATGTCGCCGAGTGCGCCGCAGCCAAAGTCGGTCCAGCCGCGCCAGGTGAACGGGTGATAGACCGGATGATACGGAATGTCCTCGGCCACAGGACCCAAATAGAGATCCCACCGTAGGCCTTCGGGCATGGTCGGATGGACGTTCGCCAACGCCGCCGCGAGCGCGTTGCTCACGGCGCGTACGTTGCCGTCCTTGAGCATCGCCGCGGATCCGTCGCCGCCAACAGTCGGACGTGGAAGTCCTTGCGCCCAATACCGCGCCGGACGGTCGGTGTAGATGTGCACCTCGCGCACCGGTCCAATCACGCCGGCGCGAATCCACTCGACGACGCGACGCGTGCCGTCGCCCGAGTGACCTTGGTTGCCCATTTGCGTGACGACTTTGTTTTCCTTGGCGAGTCGCTTGAGCAGTCGCGACTCATACACCGAGAACGTCAGCGGCTTTTGAACGTACACGTGCTTGCCGGCGCGCATCGCCGCGGCCGCGACGGTCGCGTGCATGTGATCCGGCGTCGCGATGATGACGGCGTCGAGATCGCGCTGTTTGGCAAGCATCTCGCGGAAGTCGACATATTTAGTAGCCTTTTGGTACTTATCGCGGAACGCCAACGTCTCTGGACTCGGTGCGGCTCCGGCTCGCCCACCGCCGCTGCTCATGACATTCTTTTCCATGAACGCCGGGTCGACGTCGCAAAAGGCCACGAGATTCTCACTCGCCACGGATCGCGCATTTCCGCTTCCTTGCCCACCGCAACCGACAATCGCGATGTTGAGCATCGCACTCGGCGCCGTGTAGCCTTTGCCGCCGAGCACATGGCGCGGCACGATCATGGGAAACCGCGGAGCGACGACGGCGCCGAGCGCCAGTTTGCTCGCGTCAGCGACGAAATCTCGTCGGGTGATCTCCTCTTTCTTCGACATCCAGGCCTCCGTTGATAAATCCGATCCGGTGTGGCGGCAGCGGCAATCAGCGCGCGCGTGCCGGCGTCCAGTCTCCGCGAGCAACCGCCGGCCGGAACCGCTCGATTCCCTTGGGCGGAAACGACAACGTCTTACCCTGTTCGGCACTCTGATATGCGGTCATTAGTATTTTCACAACTTCGAGGCCGTCGTCGAACGTGAGCCTCGGCCGCTCTTTACCGAGAAAGACACGCACGAAGTGACGATCTTCCGCTTCATAGCCGTACGCCGCGGCCTCATTGGCGACCACCGGCATCAACCCGATCTCCGCGTTCTGCTTCTCGACCAGATCCTCGCCGGCGCGTCCGTGGACCGCGCGCGAGAAGAACAATTTGAGCCCGCTGTCGAGCGTGTTCCACGACATTGAATACTCGGGGCCGAGCAGTTCAGCGGACAGACGCAGGCCCGCGCCCACGAAGCTCCATGACGTCGACGCCTCGCCGATCACGATGTGCCCGTCGTCCGTCTCGAACTCGATCGTCGTGCTGGCGAAATCCTCCGAGGGATGCTTGGCATAGTTCACGTCTCGCCCCATCGATTTCTGCAACTGCTTTGCGTATTCCGGACGCGACCACTTGAGACTCGCGATGTGGGCAGTCACGCGCACGGGACGCACCGTCGACAATGGCGCGCCCGGTTTGGTGAGCAGGTGGCGAACGACGAGCGCCGAGTGGCACATCATGTCGTTCAATACGCCGCCGCCCTGCAGATCGCCGCGCCAGAACCACGGCATGTGCGGCCCGCTGTGTTCCTCGGCGGCGCGCGCGAGGTACGGACGGCCAGTCGTCGCAGCGCCGCGGGCCCAGAGGAGATCTCGCCCGGCTTCGACTTGCGGCGCGAATGCTTGGTTTTCGAGATATCCGTTCGCGATCCCCATTCGCCTCACGAGATCCGCAACGCGTTTCGCCTCGGCGACATTTCGCGCCAGTGGCTTTTCACAGGCGATGCCGGCGAGCGTTCCCTTCCCGCTGTCGATCGTGTCGGCGATTTCCTCGACGTTTTCGATACGCGTGTGGTTCGGACCAGTGAGCCAGATCGCGTCGATCGCCGGGTCGGCCACCATTTCGGCGATCGACGCATAGGGCTTGGCTTGGCCAACGTCGAGCGACCGCGCGAGCTCGGCGGCGGAAGCGGCGTTCTTTTTGTTCGGGCTCCATACGCCGAGGACGTCGGCGTCGCGCACACCGCGAAACGCCTGCATGTGAAAGCGCGCGTTGAACCCGCTACCAATGAAACCGATACCGAGATGGCCCGGTCGCTTGAACACGTGGTTGCGGCTCATTTTTCTTGGGGTTTTACGCGCGTCTTCATCAGATCATAGCTGACGCCGAGTTTTTCCAACGCGGCCGGTGGGCAGCCGTCGTAACCCGGATTGAAGACGTTGCCCATGTATTTCAGATCTTGCCAACCGATGGAGCTGGAGAAAAAGCCGGACGCCGTCATATCGCGGAAGCGATTGAAGAACGTGACGCCGTGGCTCATCTCGGGTTTGGCTTTCGCCGGAAACGCGATGTCGTCGAGCACTTCGCGTCTCTGTGCGTCAGTCGCGTCAATGAACGTTTTCTGAAAACGCCTTTGACATTCCGTGTCGAGCCAACCGAGGCCGCCGCGAATCGCGATCTGTGTGTTGACGTTGGCGTCTTTCTCCGCGAGCAGGTAGTCCATATACTCGGGCACCTTCGCGTCGGTCGCGCTGCCGGAGCGCTCATCGGTCGGGATGATGTAGTCGACCAACACGCGCACCGTTTTCCACTCGTGCGACGTAAAGAACTTCGGTGCGACGGGAGCGGCGGCGGCGTGCGCGACAGTCGCGCCGACGAACGCCGTGTTCGGCTGTGGAACGCCGAGCACGGCGGCGGCCGGCACGGCGCCCAGGATTTTGAGCGCGGTGCGGCGGGAGAGCGGTCCGTCGTTGTTCGATAGCGTGGGCGTCGGCGCACCGGTCAGGTTGCCATCATCGACTCTGTCCGTCATAGCGCACCTGCTTTCCGCTGCTCGGCGATGTAGTCGCTCGTGCGCCACGCCAGCGCGAGAATCGTCCAGGTGGGATTTTTGTCGGCCTGCGAGACGAATGGACTTCCATCGGTGACGAACAAGTTCTTCACGTCGTGTGCCTGGCAATTCGCGTTGACCACGGACTTCGACGGATCGCTTCCCATGCGCGCGCCGCCCAGCTCGTGAATGATCGTTCCGCCATCGGCGAGACCGTAGCCGCGTTCCTTCGATGGCATCGGTCCATTGGGCGTTCCGCCCATCGCGACGATCAGCGAGCGAAACGTTTCCTGCATGTGTTTCGCTTGGTTGTATTCGTAATCGGTGAACTTCCAGTGGAAGCGCAGGACGGGGATGCCGAATCTGTCGACAGTGGTTGGGTCGATCTCGCAGTACGAATTCTCGTTCGGGATCATCTCGCCGCGGCCGTCGAATCCGATCGACGCGCCGTAGTGTTTCCGATAGTCCGCCTTGAGCTGCTTGCCGTATCCGCCACCGTTGTTGCGCTGGATGCCGCCGCCAAATCCCGCGCCGGGTTGTCCGGCGCCGCCATACACCTCGATGTGATAGCCGCGCGGGAAGTCCAGCTTTTTGTTGTCGAGCCACCACGGCATGTAGACGTGCATGCCGCCAACGCCGTCGTGATTGTGCGGGACGTGATCCTCGAGCGCGGGAATGTGCCCTGATACGCCGGCACCTGTGGTATCGGTGAGATACTTGCCGACCGTACCGCTCGAGTTTGCCAGGCCGCTTTGGAATTTGCCGGATTTAGAGTTTAGTAACAGTCGCGCCGTCTCCATCGCGCTCGCGGCCACGACGACGACCTTTGCGCGAACATGCTCGTCGGTGCCGGTGTTCTTGTTGATGAACGAGACGCCGTTCGCCAGACCGTCCGTTCCGATCGTGATCTCGCGCGCCATCGCGTTGGTGATCAGCGTCAGCTTGCCGGTTGCTAGCGCCGGCGCAATCAACACGTCGCCGCTCGAGAAGTTCGCCTTCACCTGGCAGCCACGATTGCATTGGCCGCAGTAGTGGCACGCTTGACGCCCGGGCAAGGCTTTCGTCGTAATCGACAGGCGGGCGGGAATACACGTGACGTTGAGTTTGTCGGATGCTTTCTTGACTAAAAGCTCATGACAACGCGGCGTCGGCGCCGGCTGGAAGATGCCGTCAGGTGCGTTTCGCAGCCCTTCGTTCGATCCGTAGAGACCAATGAAGCGATCGATGTTGTCGTAGTACGGCTTCACGTCGTCGTACGTGATCGGCCAGTCGTCGCCAAGGCCGTCAATGCTCTTGCCGCGAAAGTCGTCGGGACCAAAACGCAGCGAGATGCGTCCCCAATGATTCGTGCGTCCGCCGAGCATGCGGGCGCGCCACCAACTGAATTGTGTGCCGGGCGCTTTGGTGTACGGCTCGCCGTCGATCTCCCAGCCGCCGTCGCACGCGTCGAACTCGCCAAACGGACGTCCGTGAATGGACGCGCCCCGATGCGGAGTCGCGTAGCTTGGCACCATCATCTTCGAGTCCTTCGACGCGAACCAACTCGGGCCCGCCTCGAGCATCGCGACGCGCGCGCCCGCTTTCGTCAGCACGTAGGCCGCCATGCCGCCGCCGGCGCCGGAGCCGATGATGCACACATCGTACACTGGTCGTTGCTGCGCCATGAGATTCAGAAGTCCAGGTTAGCGAGGTACCGGTAGCTTGCCGAGGCGCTCGCGATAGGGTCGGCCGGCTGATCGTGCTCGACGAAATAATGCTCGATGCCTTTGGCGCGCGCGAAAATCGTTTTGAAGTCGATCGTGCCCGCTCCGACGGCGGCCATTTTATTGTCCGGCGCTCCCATCGAGTCCTTCACGTGCAGCATCTTGAATCGACCCGGATATTTGGCGAGCAAGTCGAGCGGATTGCCGCCCGCGTTCACCACCCAATAGAGGTCCATCTCGAAGCTGACCAGCGACGGATCGGTCTCGGCGATCAAAATGTCGAGTGGCGTCGCGTCGCCGATTTTCTTGAGCTCGGTGTTGTGATTGTGATAAGCGAATCGGAAACCGGCTGCCTTTACCTGCGCAGCCGCTTTGTTGAATTGCTCGGCCAGACGCTTCCAGTCGTCGGGCGTGGGGCGCCGGCCGTTCGGAGGCGACGGCACGGTGATCCATTCGTGCCCCACCGTCTTCGCGTCGGCAAAGGACTTGGCGGGCTCCTTCTCGATGAGATCAATGTCGATGTGCGCCGACGGCGCCGTCAGTCCGTTTTGCTCGAGGAAACCGCGGACTTCAGTGGCCGGATGATTGTAGTAGCCGGCGAACTCGACCTCCTTGTAGCCAATCTTGGCGAGCTGCGTCAACACGCCGGCGAGATCGGTCGCGGCCAGACGGCGCACCGTGTACAACTGAATGCCGATGCGATCCAGTTTTTTGCGTGACAATTCAAGCCACGATTCTTCAGCGCTCAGAGCGCGGCCGTAACCCGCGATCGCCGCCGTGGCCGCGCTGAGCGTACTGAGAAAATTCCGACGGTTTTGTATCATCCGAATGGCGAGCGGGCTCGGGGCGGGACAAGTGCGCTAACATGGCCCGACGTTAGCCTTGCTGCAACCAGCCGCCACTGGGATTTAGCGGCGCGCGAGGTCGCGCAGATGAGCCGGTGCGAGCGACCAGCTGAGCGATCCGCCTGCCTTCTTGGGCATGCCGTCGAACTGGATCAAGCAGGCCGCACCCTTCTTGAGCTCGATACGAGACTTCTCCACACCGGTGATCAGCCACGTGGCGAGCGCGCTCAAATGCGGTTCGTGTCCGACGACGGCCACCAATTCGGAGTCGCCGCGATCGACCAGCCACTTGGCGAACTCCGCGAGCGGCTTTCCGGGGACCAACACCGACGTCGTTTCGATTGGCAAACCCTTGTACTCCGCGGCAACGATGGCCGCCGTCTGCTGCGCGCGCACCAGCGGGCTCGCCGCCAAGAGATTGATCGGCCCGACAATTTTCCGGAGCCCGCGGGCCACGCGGACCATCTTGCGCTTCCCTAAATCGGTGAGGGGTCGAGCGTCGTCATCCTGGCTCGTCTGCGCCCACACGTCTTTGTCTTCGGCGATCGCGTGTCGGACGATAAGCAATCTCATACTGACCACTCCTTTGGGCGTTCGCGGATGCGTCGCCAAGAAGCGGACTGTGAACCGCCTACTCCTGGCGCAGCGTCCGTACCGGGTCGACCGATGCGGCGCTTCGTGCTGGAAAGTAGCAGGCGACCAACGCCCCGGACGTCAGCACTGCTGCGACCGCCCCAAACGTGAGCGGGTCGAGCGCCTCCGTCTCGAACAGCCAACGCGCCATCACACGGGTCAATACCGCCGACGCGGTCAATCCGATGGCGATCCCCGCAACGGGAAGCAGCATGCCGCGCCGGATCACCATGGCCAATACCGCCGCTGGTGACGCGCCGAGGGCAATGCGCACGCCGATCTCGCGCCGACGTTCCGCGACGGCGTAGTGGACGACACCGTAGATGCCCACAACCGCCAATCCGAGCGCCAACGCCGCGAACATCCCGAGCAGCCACGTCATGAAATCGCGCTCGGCGGCGAAGTCGCCCAACTGTTGCTCGGCGGTCGATATCTGGCCGATGAGAACATTCGGAATCACCGTCTTCACCGTCTGACGAACGATCGACGCCGTCGCGCTTGGATCGCGTCGCGTGCGCACGAGGAGATCGGCGCGACCATTGGCGACCGGGAGATACGCGCCGAAGTACTCCGGAATTGCCTTCTTCTCCAAGCCTTGTCGATGCATGTCGGCAATCACTCCGACGATGACGTACCAATACGTTTTGTTCGTAGGATCGATGCAGAAACGTTGCCCCAGCGGATCCTCTGTCGGAAAGAATCGCCGAACGAACGCGTCATTCACGACGACAGGCTCCGGTATCGCGAGACGCTCTTTGTCCGCCAGCGACATGTCCGTCACGACCGGCGACCAGAGCGCGTGGATTTTGGTGAACACGTCGTCGTGCGTGAGATACCGGCCACGATGAAGCGGAACGCGCATAACGTTGAAGAAACCCGGCGTCATGGAACCATCGTTTAGCTCTCCGGCGCCGAGTGAGTCTGTCGCGTGCCCCGGAATGGTGATCGACTTGTTTCCCTTCCCGCTGATGAACATGTCGTCGGCGAAACCGACCGCTTCGACCCCAGGAATCGCTTCGACACGAGCCGTGAGCCCACGCAGCAGTTGTTCTCGCGCACGTGCGCGGGCCGGCGCAATGCGTGACGTCTGCGTTCGCTCCTCCGCACTCGGTGGGGCCTCGGGTGGGAATTCCACGCGAACAGTGAGAACGCCCCCGGGATCGAACCCCGGTTGAATCGATCGCACTCGGGCGAGACTCCGCAGAAGCAGCCCAGCTCCGGACAACAACACGATCGCTAGCGCACACTCGACGACAACGAGCAGCGCGCGGGTCCGTCGCATCTGAACGTTGCCGCTCGCTTGGCGGCCCGCTTTGAGTGTCGCGCTCGCATCGGCCTTGGACAAGCGGAATGCTGGTGCGATCCCGAAGACGATACCGGCAATCAATGACGTGACTGCCGCGAACAAAAGGACATTGAGGTCGACCGAGACTTCTTCGATGCGAGGAATGCGATTCACTGCGACGATTGCCAACGCGCGGGTGCCGAGCACCGCGAGGAGAATTCCGCCCGCGCCGCCGGCGACGGCGAGCACCATGCTCTCGGCAACCAACTGTCGAGCGATGCGAAGTCTTCCGGCGCCGAGCGCGCGCCGAATCGCGAACTCGTGTTGTCGCGCCGCGCCACGGGCCAACAGGAGGTTCGCGACGTTTGCGCAGGCGACCAAAAGGACGAACCCGACCGCGCCCAACAGCGTCCACAACGCGGATTGAAGGTCCTTTCCGGCAACGTGGTCGAGCATGGGAACAACGTTCGGAACGAATCCGGGAAAGTCGGCCACGTCGCTCTGGTAGGTGGCTGACAAATGCGCTCCGATTCGCGCGAGATCTGATCTCGCGATGGCCGGTGACGCAGCGGGTTTGAGTCGTCCCACGGCCGTCCATCGCCGAGCCCATTGCGGAAAATGCTCAATGCTCTCGCGTCGAAAGCGCCAATACGTCGTGGCCGGCGTCCAGATTTCAGTTTGCTTGTCTGGAAAGTAGAAACCCTGTGGCATCACGCCGATGATGCGCAGTTGTCTGCTTCCCTTTTCGTTTTCGGTCTCTTCGATGTCGAGCGTCTGGCCGATCACGGCCGAGTCCAACCCGAACCGCCGCTGCCAAAGCGAATAGCTGATGACGGCCACTCGCTCGGCGTCGACTTGGTCGCTCGGGGAGATCGTGCGGCCGCGAAGCGGAGTGGCGCCGAGCACCGAGAAGAGGTTGCCGGACGCGAACGCGCTGCGGGTTCTGTCACGCTCACCCGCGCGCGTCAGTGTCGCTCGGTTCACGTTATAGAATGCAATGTCTTCGAAGGTACGGTTTGCTTTCTGCCAATCCGTGATGGTGAGGAACGCGGTCGCTTCCTCGTGGAGTCCGCGGCGAGCGTCGTCGGTGTAGATGAGAGCGAGACGATGCGCATCGCGATATGGCAGTGATCGCAGCATCACGGCGTTCACGACGCTGAACATCGCCGTGTTCACGCCAATGCCGAGTGCGAGCGTGAGCACGACGACGATCGTGAAGGCGGGATTCCGTCGCAGGGCGCGCAACGAATAGCGGATATTGCGGATGAGCGTTTCGACGCTCGCGTCCCAGCCGCTCGACCGCACATTTTCTTTCGTTGCTTCCACGCCCCCGAGCTCGATGCGCGCGGCGCGACGCGCTGCATCGGGCGCGAGGCCATCTCGCACGTGCGCCTGCGTCGCCATCTCCAGGTACTGCTCGACCTCATCGTGGAGATCGCGTTCCACGTCGTTCTTGCGGACCAGCGTTCGGAGACCAGCGGCGATGACGCGCAAAACGGGCATGCGTCGCTCCCGAGTGAGTTCTATGCCTCGAGCAGCCGCGCGATCGCAGCGGTGCGTCGTTCCCAGTCACGCGTTTCCGCCTTCAGCTCTTTTCGACCCTTATCCGTGAGCGAGTAGAACTTGCCTCGCCGGTTGTTCTCCGTGATGCGCCAAGCGGAATCGATGAGTCCCGCGCGTTCCATGCGTTTGAACGCGAGCATCAGCGAGCTCGGGTTGACCTTGAACACGCCTTTACTGATCTGCTCGATGCGGCGTGCGATGCCGAAGCCATGCATTGGCTCCAGGCTCACACTCTTGAGAATGAGCATGTCGAGCGTGCCTTGGATGACGTCGGTCGAGCTGCCAGTCACGAGAATCCTCGAGGTGTCGTTCCATTTGGTTACCAACTGGAAGCGGCATAATGCACGTCTTCATGTTGGTTGTCAAGATGACAATTGTCGTGGTGGAAATCGGCGAGCCCCGCCGTATGTTTTCGCGATCTCACTCAGGGGACTGATGCGACTTCCATTGCGAACGCTGCTCGTCTTATTGGTCGTCGGCCTGTCGGCGTCTCCACTGCGCGCGCAGGGCGACAACGCCTCGGCGCAGATTGCTGTCATTCCCCGCCCGCAATCGATCGTCGCCAAACGCGGATCCTTCGCGCTGACGCCGCGCACGACGATCTGGTCGACCAAACGCGACTCGGCCGCGGCGCGACGGCTCGCTCGCGACCTTGCTCCCGCCACGGGATTCGATCTTTCCGTTCGCGTCGGATCGGCGACGAGCGGCAATCGAATCGTCTTTCGCGCCGCGCCGGCGAAAGACACGACGCTTGGCCCCGAAGGGTATCGCCTCGAGGTGAAACCCGGCGTCATCACGATTACTTCGTCCGCCGCGGCCGGGGCGTACTACGCCACACAAACCATTCGCCAACTCCTGCCTCCGGCGATTTTCCGAGAGGCCCAGGTGAACGGCACGACTTGGACGATGCCCGCCGTTGCGATCGTCGATCGCCCGCGGTTCCCGTGGCGCGGCATGCATCTCGACGTCTCGCGCCACTTCATGCCCAAAGAGTTCGTCAAGAAATACATCGACTTGCTCGCGCTTCACAAAATGAACTCGTTCCACTGGCACCTCACCGATGACCAGGGCTGGCGAATCGAGATCAAGAAGTATCCGCGACTCACCGACGTGGGCGCATGGCGAAGCAAGACGCTGGTCGGACGCGTGGGCCGGGACAGCACCAAGTGGACGTACGACAACAAGCCGACGGGCGGCTTCTACACGCAGGACGATGTTCGCGAGATCGTTCAATACGCACACGAGCGATTCGTGCGCGTCGTTCCCGAGATCGAAATGCCGGGCCACTCACAGGCCGCGATTGCAGCGTATCCCAGCCTCGGCAATTTTGGCGACACGGTTTCCGTGTGGGGCTCGTGGGGCGTGAGTCCGTACATTCTCAACCCGTCCGATACGACCATCGCGTTCATCCAAGATGTGTTGACGGAAGTCATGGCGCTCTTTCCAAGCGAGTTCATACACGTTGGCGGTGACGAGGCGATCAAGCCGCAATGGAAGGTCAGCCCGCGCGCGCAATCACGCATCAAAGAGCTGGGCCTCGCACCTCCGCCGCCCGAAAACCGCGACACGATGTACATGGAGAACGAGCTGCAGAGTTGGTTCATCACCAAGATGGACGCGTTTCTCACGGCGAAGGGCCGTCGAATGATTGGATGGGATGAAATCCTCGAAGGCGGACTCGCGCCGAACGCCGTCGTGATGTCTTGGCGCGGGATCAAGGGCGGATTGGCCGCGGCGCGCGCGGGACACGACGTCGTGATGACTCCCGGCGATCAGACGTACTTCGACCACTATCAGTCGAAAAATACGAGTCTCGAACCGCTCGCCATCGGCGGTTTCACACCGCTCGACTCCGCCTACGCGTACGACCCCGTCCCCGCTGAGCTCGAGCCGCAGTTCGCCAAACACATACTCGGCACACAGGGCCAGGTGTGGACGGAATACATCGAAGGCCCGAAAAACGTCGAATACATGGCATTTCCGCGCGTGGCGGCAATCGCCGAAGTGCAATGGACGGCCAAAGCTCAGAAGAACTTTAGCGATTTCTCAATACGTCTCGCCCGTCATCTCGACCGGCTTCAGGCCATGGACGTCAACTTTCGAAAGCCTGATCCGTCCGGCCCGACGGTTCCATAGACAACGACGTGCGGTTCACCAGTTGCGACTTCACCATCGGAGGGCATGTGCAACGCTCGCTGTCACTCGGTTTGCTCCTCATCACCGCGGCAACGCTGGGCGCTCAGCCGCATAAAGTTGCGCGCGACACCACGGCAAACGACCTGCCTTGGGCCACGGGCACGTTCTCCATTCTCGCATTCGATCCGGCGACCGGTGAGCTCGGCGGCGCCGTGCAGTCTCGAGTCTTTTCTGTCGGCAACGGAGTGCTGTGGGCCGAGGCTGGCGTCGGGATCGCAGCGACACAAGCGATTGTCGACGTGAGCTATGGTCCGCAGGCGCTCGAGCTGCTACGCCAGGGGATGGACGCCGAGAAGGTCGTGAAGACGGTGTGGCAACGCGATCCTGATCCGCGGCCGAAGGATTGGACGAAAGAGGGACGTCAATTCGCCGTTGTTGATCCGAAGGGCAATGTCTATGCGTACACGGGACCGAAGGCGACCGAATGGGCCGGCAACAAATCGTGCAGCGCACCCAACACGCATTGCACCGCTCAGGGAAACATTCTCGCGGGGTCAGCGGTAATCGACAGCATGGTCGCGCGCTTCGAACGCACCAAAGGACATCTCGCGTTTCGCCTGGTCGCTGCGCTCGAAGGCGGGCAATCGGCGGGCGGCGACAAACGCGGTCAGCAGTCCGCGGCGCTCGTCATCGTGAAGAAAAACGGCGGCGTATGGCTGCACAACGACACTGTTCTTCGGCTTCAGGTAGACGACAATCCAGAGCCGATTCAGGAGCTACGACGTCTCGTGGAGCAAGCGGCAAAGCAGAAGCAGATTCCGCCCGCGGTGCCGCCCGCTCAGTAAATCACGGAACCGTTCGCGTCCGCTTCTTCATCAGCGCCTCGATCTCGGCGATCTCGCGAGGCGCTGTGCTCAACCGCTCGAGTCCCGTTTCCGTGATCAGGTAGTCGTCTTCGATACGCACGCCAGTGTTCTCATAGTGCGCGACGATTGGCTTCACCTTTGCGATGAACGCGCGATTCTTCGGAGTATCCGGCAGCGCGTCGAGCATGCGCGCGCTGATGTAGATGCCCGGCTCGATGGTGAACACATCGCCGGGCTTGTAGGTGCGATCCCCCGTATCGAACTGCGCCGGATCATGCACGGCGAGCCCGAGTCCGTGACTGATGCCGTGAATCATCCAGAACATCGCTTGCTTGCACGAGGCCGGTTGGCGTTCGCAGTTCGCCTGCCAGGGTGGATCGAACGTCGCGTCTTCGCTCTCTACCAACCCGAGCGCCGCGAGTCCGTGGGCGCGCACCGCCACCGACGAGTCCTGCGCCGCCTGCGATGACTTCCCCGGCTTGGCATTTCGCTCGGCCGCCGCCTGCGCGTCGCGCACAATCTGATAGACTTTGCGCTGCTCGGCAGTAAACGTCCCGCTCACTGGAATCGTGCGCGTGATGTCCGCCGCGTAGCCTTCGTACTCTGCCGCCGCGTCCATGACCACGACGTCGCCGGGCTTGGTCGCACCGCGATCACGCATGTAGTGCAACTGCGTCCCGTTCTGACCTGAGCCAACGATCGATCCGTACGCCGGCCGCATGCCACCGAGCCGAGTGAAGTTGTACTCGAGCACAGCCTGGAGCTCGTACTCGTGTTGGGGCACCGGCGCGAGCATCGCCGCGCGATGACCCTCCGAACTGATCTCCGCCGCTTTGCGCAACAACGATATCTCGGCGGCGCTCTTCTTCGCACGAAGTTCGTTGATGATCGGATGCGCGTCCTTTACGACCAACCCGGCATGCTTCGCGGCGATCGATCGCACGAACGCCTTGCCGCGCGTGAGCGAATCTGGCCGCGCAAAGTCCGCGTCCTCGAAGTCGTCGATCGTATAGAGAGGAAGCCCAATACCTGCGAGCGAGTCGATCACGGCGTTCATCACGCTGGATGACCGCGCGTTGAGACCGTGCACCCGCTTCACCGCGGCCGAGTCCGGACGCCAGCCGTAGTAGAATGCTCGGCGTGGATCGGCGGGTGTCACGAACATCGTCGATGAACCGATGCCGTGCCGCACCACCATCACGAACGCGGCGTCCGGCTCGTCGAAATTAGTCAGGTAGTGAAACGCAGGAAGCTGGTGGAACGGACCAAAATCAGTGATCGGAGTACGTCCGCCGAGAGCGACCACCACGCCGCTGTCGATTCGTTTGGCGAAGGCCTCGCGACGTGACGCGAATTCACTCTCGGGCACCTGCGCCGATAGCGTGTGAGCGACACCAATGAACAAGGTGGCGCGTTGAAGGGTGAGACGTATCATGGTTTCCGTGCGTCGTTGTTGGCTTTGACCGGCGTTACGGCTTTCACAGTCGTGCCGCCTTCGTCGTCTTGCCAGTAGAATGAACCAACTTTCTTTTGTCGCGGCCAGATCTCGTCGAGCGTATTCCCGTCGTACAGTCGGCCGTTCTTCATGACGTAATGAATCGACTTCGTGTTGCGAATGTTCTCGAGCGGATTCTTGTCGAGGACGAGGATATCCGCTTCTTTCCCGTTCTCGAGCGATCCGACCTCTTTCGCCAGTCCGAGCGCATCGGCGCCGATGATCGTCGCCACGCGAAGCGCGTCGTGCGTCGTCATGCCGCCCATGGCGACTGACCACAGTTCCCAGTGATAACCCAGTCCCTGCAACTGGCCATGTGAGCCGATGCCGGCGCGCCCGCCAGCGGCGATGAGGTTTTTTATATCCTCGCCTGCGATCTTCATGATGTACTGATTGTCGGCGAACCAGCCCGCTTGAGCGCCGTTGGGCGCCGGATTGTTCGATCCGCCGCGCCGAAAAATCTTTGCGTCAAGATCATTCCAGGGCGTGAAGCGCCGAAGCTTGGCCTCGTTGAAGAGATCTTCATGCTCGTACCAGTAGTTCTCACTCCACGGTCCGCCGTACGCCACGAGCAGTGTCGGTGTATACGTGATCCCGGATTCGACGAGCAGCTTGATCACGTCCGAGTGCAGTGGATACGTCGGAATCGTGTGTTCGTGACCACTGTAGCCGTCGATGGCCTCGGTCATGTTCATGACATAGTCGAGCCCACCTTCTGTCGTCGGCATCAGACCGAGCTCATTCGCTGCTTGAATGACCCACTGACGCGTTTCACGGTTGCCGGTTTCGTATTCTTTGATCGTCTTCGTGTCGTAGTAATCGCTATAACGCTTTAGCACGCGCCGAGCGGACTCCAGATCGCGCACGCCGGAATACGAGAAGACGCCGGGGCCGGTCGAATAGATGCGCGGACCCAGGACGTTGCCGGCACGCACTTCATCTTCGTACGACAGCACGTCGGTCGCTCCGGTCTGCGGATCGCGCGCTGTCGTCACGCCATACGCGAGATTCACCGCATAACTCCATTGCACGTCGCGGTGAATGTTCGACGCCACCCGAAGATGCGCGTGCGTGTCTACGAAGCCTGGCATGATCGTCTTGCCGGCGACGTCGATCACATGTGCGCCATTCGGAATCGGCACGCTCCCGCGCTTCCCGATCGCCGAGATGCGGTTGTTGGTCACGACGATATCGGCGTTCTCGATGACTTCGTTGCCCTTCATTGTGATCGCGCGCGCTCCGCGCAACACGGAGACACTCTTTGGCATGTCGCGGTCGGCAGTGATCCGAACACGCGTCTCCACGGGCCGAAATTGTGGAAGCGCGGCGCGACCGCGTCCCCCGCGACCGCCGGCCGCCGCGGTATCGCCACTCGTTCGACTCGCGCGACGCACCGAGTCGTCGAACGCCTTGCCGCGTTCGAGGTCGTACACGATGTGCGCGTTGCCGATCGACCAGTGCACCGACTTGCCGTCGGCTGCCCACACGGGAAATTGGCCGCCGATGTCCGTCAACTTCCGATTCGGGAACGTGGACGTCTCGCCAACGGTGATCTGCGGCGCGGTTCCGCCCAACCAGGGAATCGTCATCACATAGAGATCCATCGACGACGCCTGAGCGACGGCCTGCGATCCGTCCGGCGAAATCAGAACGCCGGTGATTCCGCCACCGCCGCCACCGCCACCAGCGCGTCCGCCGCCTTCTGCGACGCGGAGAAGCGAGCGCACGTCCGTTCCATCCCAACGCATCGAGAACAGTCCCCGGCCCGGATTGAATCCGAAAATGCGCGTCGTGTCGTTCGTGAATTGCGGCTGATCCATGCCGCCCGCGGGAGCGATGAACACCGACTCGCCGCCGGACGCGGGAAACCACACAACATCCTCTGCGCCGCCGGGCGTGCCTTGTGCCAACGCACTATTGAACGCGCGCGCCGGTCCGCGCACCGCCGCGATCCGCGTTCCATTCGGCGAGAAGGTTGGATGCTGCCAATACGCAACGACGGTCGTGAGCTTCTGCGGCTGTCCCGATCCATCAGCGCGCGTCTTGTAGACGTGACCGCCGTCGGGTCCGCCCCAGGTTGAGTAGGTCAACCACTGGCCGTCGCGACTCCACGACGGCTCAAATTCACCAACGGTCGCCTTCGTAACACGACGCGGGGTTCCGTTCGGATAGTCCATCACATACAAACGATCGAGCGACACAAAGGCGAGCTTGCGTCCATCCGGCGACGGAACCGCATCGCGAATTTGCTTCACGACGAACGTGGACGAATCAGGAATCGTGTAGGCGAAGCGCACCGCCGGGCCCATCGGCTGCACGACGTCGGCCTCGAACGGAATCTCCACCGGCGCGCCCGTCGGCACCGGCACTTTCCATAACTTGCCGTCCCAGGTGGTGATGACAAATTTCGAATCAGGCGTGAAGGCCATGCCCGGATAGACGTCGAGTGTCGCGCCAGATTCCTGATCGTCGCGCTGCACCGGATAGACCAGCCACTTGTCTTCGCCCGTCCGCAAATCGCGAACACGAAGGCGAGTCTCGTTGACATAGCGCGTGGCGTAGACGAGCCATTTTCCGTCAGGCGACAACACAGGCCGGAACGCCGAGCCCCACCGACTCTCACGCGTGCTCGTCTGCCCGGACTCGCGATCGTATACGGCGAGCGAATAGTCTTGCAGCGGCGTGTTGTACAACGAGTTTCCGCGGCGCTGCTCGAACCAGACGTAGCGCGGGTCGTTGCCGAACGCCGCACCCATCTGACGCAACGCATCCGCCGCGGGAGCGCCACCACGACCGCCGGCTGGCGCGGCGCCGCCAGCTTCCGGACGAACGAGCTCCTCGCCCGTGCCGCCGTCAGTGTCGTAGATCGCGAGACGCGAGCCGCGCGTCACGATCACGTATTTCCCATCGGGCGTGAACACCGGCGAGAAGTATTTTGTCGTCTTGCCCGTCGTGAGTTGGACGGTGTCCTTCTTGTCGAGCGACAGAGTATAGACGTTGAACCCGCCGTCGCGGTCGCTCACGTACACGATCTTCTTTCCGTCCGGCGAGAAGCGCGGCTGCATGTCGAAGCCCATACCTCGCGTCAACGGCGTTGCCTTGCCGCCGGTGATCGGCATCGTATAGATGTCGCCGAGCAGATCGAACACGATCGTCTCGCCATCTCGGCTCACGTCCACCGACATCCAGTGACCGACGCGCGTAGTCATCGTCATTGTGCGCGTCGGCTTGAGCGGCAACGCCTCTTGCATTGGATCGCGCGGGCCACCGGCCCCGCCTCCACGTTGTGCCTGCGCCGGCATCGTCACGACCGATAAAGACACGAGCGCGGCAAGCCGCACCGTGAGAGCACGGAATTGTATGCGCATTGGTAAATCGCCTCCGAAGAGTCGCACAGGGTGGGAAGCAGCCCGCCGTTACTCCGTTACAGGTAACGGCAGGCCTACTCTGTTCTACGCGTTTGCGCGCGCTTCCGCTACGGCGTCGTCTTTCCGCTCTCCGGCAAGAGCACGAACCGCGCATAGTTGGCGGTGTCCAAATATTTCTTGGCCGCTTGCTGAATCAGCGCCGGCGTCAGGTTCTTGAGCATCTCGTCGTATGGTCCGAGCAGCCCGGCAATGTCCTCACCCGCCTGCTCGCGCCCCATGATGTTGCTCAGCCAGTAGCCGTTCTGCTTGATCTCGACCTCACGGGCGCGGATCAGCTCTTCCTTGACCTTGGCGACGTCCGTCGCTGCCGGCCCCTTCGTTTTGAGCGTGTCGATCAACGCGGACACGGTCCTCGACAACTTCTCCACGTTCTCGGGCGACGAATTGAACTGCACCTGGAACGAATACTCCTGGCGAGGAGCGCGGGCACAACCGCCGCCGGCACTCGGGCTGTACGCGCCGCCAAGTTGTTCGCGAAGCGTCTCGTTCAGCCTGATCTGCACGAGCTCGGACAACGCGCGGAACGCAAACCGTGTCTCCGGCTTGTTCTCGCAAACGCCGGTGAAATAGATGATCGTATTCGCCTTCGCCTCGACACCCTTTCGCACAACCTTGTCGATGATGCCCTTGGGCGGCGCTCCGCCGTTGTCCTTGTAATTCTCCTTTCGCGCGAGCGACGGAAGACTCGCCAGATACTTTTCGACGAGCGGCTTGAGTGTCAGCGTGTCGACATTGCCGACGAACACGAACGTGAAGTCGCTCGCGTCGGCGAACCGATCCTTGTAGAACGCGAGCGCCTTCTCCGGGTTGATCTCGGCAAAAGTCGCCGCCGAAATCGGCCGCGTGCGGAAGCTGTGCTGCGACATCGTCCATGTCACCGTGTCGCCAAACACTTCGTCCGGGTCGACGCCACGATTCGCCAGATATTGCGCCGCCTGATTCTTGAACGCTTGGAACGCGGCGGTGTCGAGCCGCGGCGCGGTAAAGTTCAAGTAGATGAGCTGGAACATCGTCTCGATGTCCTTCGGCGATGCTCGGCCACCCAAACCTTCCGTCGTCTCAGCGATGCTCGCCCCCGCCGACGCGGCTTTACCCGCCAGCTTCTTCTGCAAATCGATCGCGGTGAATTTTCCGAGGCCGCTGAGCGACACAATGCGCGACGCGAGCCCCGCCGACATGAAGTCGGCATCGGACGCGAGTGATGTTCCGCCAAGGCTGTATGCGCCAAACAATACTTCGTCTGACTTGAAGTCCGTGGGCTTCACGAGAACGCGTGCACCGTTGGACAACTTCCATTCCGTGATGTTGACGACGGGCATCGCGCGGCCGCTCACGACTCTGCCGCCCGCCGGCGGCGTATCGATCAGAGCGTCACCGGACAGATTCTCCGTGTACGCAACCACAGTCGTCTTCGCCGCGCGATCGAACACCGCGAGCAGATCGGCGCGCGTCGGAATCTTTAGTCCGTCCTTCACCGGTGACTCGGCAATGATCACCCGATTGTCGTCGCTGATCCAACCGCTTGCCAGCTTGTTCACGTCGGCGAGCGTGATTGTCGGAACCAGTTGCTGCACGAGCTTGTACTCGTATTCGATCCCTGGAATCGCTTCTTCGTGCAGATAGTTGCCGATGAGCTCCTGGACGAACGACGCCGACTGCGTCTTGTCACGCTCGGCGTACGCGCGCTCGTAGCCGCGCACCAGACTTTGCTTCTCGCGATCGAGCTCGCTCGCGAGAAATCCAAATTGATCCACGCGCTTGGCTTCGGTCAGCAACGCTTCGAGCCCGGGCTCGATGGCGCCGTCCTTCACGTTGGCGCCGAGCGTGAACGCATCCAACGACCGTCCGATGAAATTGCCTTTCGACGCCTGCGCGCCGAGAAACGGTGCGTCCGGCTTCTGGGAGATTTCCTCGAGGCGGTTGTTCAACATGCCGAGGTAGAGCCGCTCCATGAGATCGCGGCGATAGTCGCCGACGGTCTTTGTCTTTTCAGACGGCAGCTTGAAGATCAACTCGATATCGGAGCTCGTTGCCTCTTTATCCGACGCAATCGCGATCAGCGGTTCCTTGTTCGTGGGAACGCCTGGAACCAGACGTTTGACTGGATTCACCGCCTTGGGAATGCCCGTGAAATGCTTCTTGATCTCGGCTTCCATCGTGGCAGGATTGAAATCGCCGACGGCGATCACCGCCTGGAGATCCGGGCGATACCAGTTCTTATAAAATGACTTGAGGCGGGCCGGCGTCGCAGACATGATGCTCGGCTCATTCCCGATCGGCAGGCGCTCAGCGTACAGCGAGCCGCGAAGAGCGATGGGGAGCCACTGATGCAGCATGCGATCGCTCGCGCCTTTGCCGAGCCGCCATTCTTCGCGCACGACCGGGCGTTCGTTCGTCACTTCGGTGGAGTCGAACACTTGGCCGTGCGCCCAATCTTCGAGAATCGTGAATGCCTGATCGACGATGCGCGCGGTGTCGGTCGGAATCGGAAGGATGTAGACCGTCTCGTCGAATCCGGTGTAGGCATTCAGGTCTGCGCCAAACCGCACGCCGATCGACTGCAGATATTTTACGAGATCATTCTTTGCGAAATGCGTCGTGCCGTTGAACGCCGTGTGTTCCACGAAATGCGCCAGGCCGAGTTGGTCGCTGCTTTCCAGGATCGACCCCGCGTTGACGACCAGGCGGAGCTCGGCCCGTTTTTCGGGTTTGGCGTTCTGCCGGATGTAGTAGCGAATGCCGTTCGGAAGCGTCCCGATTTTGATCTTCGGGTCGACCGGGAGAGGCGCGGTGAGTGCGGGCGCCGCGGCCGGCGGAGACGCCGCCTTCGTCGCCTGCGCGAAGAGCGACGATCCGAGCGACGCAACGAGCGCCAGCGAATAGAGTGTCTTTGTCATGGTTGAGGCTGCAAATAGAAGAGACAGCGGGAAGCGCCCGCGACAAGTATGAGTGAACCAATCCCCAGCGGCAACGACATTCTTACCCTGTGATTGGACACCCGTTTCGTCGTGGAGCGACGGGTGGGCAATTGTCTTGTATTTGGCCGGAAATGGTCAGGAAGTCGTCCTCGTTGGCCACTGGTTGCTCAGCGGAGCGCGGATGACCAAGTTCACCGACACACTGAGCCACATCCTGAGGATCGACATGCGATTTCGCCCTACCGCCATCGCGCTCGTCGCGGCGGCAGCCCCGCTACTTGCCCAGCAGCGATCGTTCACGAGCGCCGACTACGCGCGCGCCGAACGCTACATGACCTACAATACCACGCCGCTCGTCTTCGGAACGGCCGTTCGTCCGACGTGGCTGGCTGACGATCGCTTCTGGTATAGGAGCGTTACGCCGACTGGGACGGAGCTTGTTCTGGTTGATCCCGCGAAGGGCACACGCGGGAAGGTGAGCGACGATCCAAAACTCGCCGCGACCATTCCTGCTGCAACGGGTGACTCTACAGCCGGAGGGCGCGGTGGCCGAGGCGGCGTTGCCGGGCGCGGTGGGCGCGGTGGAGGACGGGGTGCGGGCCGGGCGCAGGAGACGATGTCTCCGGACAGCACACACGCCGTGTTCATTCGAGATTGGAATCTCTGGATGCGCGACGTCGCGACGAACAAAGAGACGCAGTTAACGCGCGACGGCGTTAAAGATTTTGGGTACGCGACGGACAACGCCGGTTGGACGGCCAGCGATCGCGCGATTGTCATTTGGTCACCAGACTCGAAGAAGATCGCGACCTTCCAGCAGGACCAGCGCGGCGTCGGCGAGATGTATCTCGTGAGTACCAAGCCCGGGCATCCCGAGCTCCGGACGTGGAAGTATCCGCTGGTGGGCGACAGCATCATTCCGACGATTCAGCGTATACTGATCGACGTGAGCGGCGCCGCGCCGCACGTGATTCGCTTCCAGATGCCCGCCGACCAACATCGGTCGACCCTCTGCGATCACATCGCGTGTCGCGGAGGTGAATGGGCCGACGTCGAGTGGTATCCCGACGGTTCGCATGTCGCGTTCGTCTCGACGTCGCGCGACCACAAGCATGAAGCAATGCGCGTGGCCGACGCGAGCACCGGGGCGATTCGCGACGTGTTCGAGGAGACCGTGCAGACGCAGTTCGAATCCGGCAACGGCCGCGTCAACTGGCACGTGCTCCCCGCGACGAACGAGGTGATCTGGTTCTCCGAGCGCGACAACTGGGGCCAGTTGTATTTGTACGACCTCACCACGGGCAAGGTGAAGCAACAGATCACGACCGGCGACGGCAACGTCACCCAACTCCTTCGCATCGATGCCAAGACTCGCACGCTCTATTTCCAAGGCGTGGGCAAGGAGAAGGGCCGCGACCCGTACTTCCGGCACTTTTATAAAATTGGAATGGACGGCAAGGGCCTCGCGTTGCTGACGCCCGAGGACGCCGACCACGACGTCGCGCTGTCGCCGTCTGGCCGATTCTTTACCGATTCCTACTCGCGGCCGGAAGTTCCGCCGACGTCCGTCGTGCGCGACGTCAACGGCAAGTTGCTGGTGACGATGGAAAAAGCCGACGTGTCTCGCCTCGTCGCAACAGGCTGGAAGCCGCCACTGCCGATCACAGTCAAGGCGCGCGACGGAAAGACGGACCTGTACGGCCTGATGTACGCGCCGACGAATCTCGACTCGAGCAAGAAGTATCCGATCATCAATCACATCTATCCGGGCCCACAGACTGGATCGGTCGGCGGACGTTCGTTCTCGCCCACGCGTGGGGATGCGCAGTCGCTCGCTGAGCTCGGATTCGTCGTCGTCGAATTGGACGGCATGGGTACGCCTTGGCGATCGAAGGCATTCCACGACGCCTACTACGGCAACATGGGCGACAACACGCTGCCCGATCAGATCGCCGGAATGAAGGAGCTCGCAAGTCGATACAAGTGGATCGACATCGATCGCGCCGGAATCTACGGACACTCGGGCGGTGGATTCGCGACCGCCGACGCGATGTTCCGCTATCCCGACTTCTTCAAAGTCGGCATCGCCGAATCAGGAAATCATGACAACCGCGTCTACGAGGACGATTGGGGCGAGCGCTACCAAGGCTTGGAGGTGAAGACGCCCGCCGGCGCGTCGAGCTACGAGGAACACGCCAATCAGAGTCTCGCCAAGAATCTCAAAGGCAAGCTGCTGCTGGCGCACGGCACGATGGACAACAACGTCCCGCCCGACAACACGCTCCTCGTCGTCGACGCGCTCATCAAGGCGAACAAGGACTTCGATCTCCTCATGCTGCCCAATCAGGCGCATGGGTACGGCGGCGAATCGAACTACATGACACGCCGCCGTTGGGATTACTTCGTCAAAAACCTCCTCGGCGGCGAACCGCCCAAGGAGTACGAGCTCGGACCAAAGCCCGCGGCGCGCGTCACGCCCTGAGCGTTCTGTTCGGATTTTCGGGGATAGCGAAGGAACAACACGCATTCGCGGCACGGCGGCGATACGACGGCCGGCAGTCGGGTTCATCCCGGCGGCCGGCCGTCCTGCATCGTCCGGCGACGTTCGCGACCGCCGGCTCTTGACGGCACGCGACTATTAGTTATTTAATACCTATGACTCGATCCGTCCTGCTGACCCGCCGCGAGCTCGACATCATGTCGATCCTGTGGCGGCTGGGAGATGCCACCGTCGGCGAAATTCGCGACGCCCTCGCCGACGATCTCGCCTATCCCACCGTCCAAACCATGTTGCGCGTCCTCGAAGCCAAGCGGTTCGTGCGTCACAAGCTCGACGGCCGCGCCTTTCGATTCTATCCACTCATCGGGCCCGACGACGCCGGCGACGGCGCGCTCAAACGCCTTGTGAGCAAAGTCTATCAAGGCTCGCGGGAGCTCCTCGTCACCCGGCTCGTCGCCGACGAGGATATCTCGCCCGACGAGTTGCGTCGAATGAAGAAAATCTTGCAACAGCGTCTCGACGAGGCGGACACATGATGCTTCAATGGATGGCATATGCCGCCCTCTGCGCGGCACTCTTCGGCGCCGCGGCGCTGTGCATCGAGCGCGTGTTCGCGGGCGGCAGGCGCGGACGTCGCGGCATTTGGATGACGACCATGCTCATCTCGATCGTCGTGCCGGCCGCGTTGCCTTTCGCCGTCACGCCATCCGTCGCCCGATCCTTGGTTTCCGCGGACGCCTCGGCGCAATCGCCTTTCGAAAAAGTCTCGTCGGCACGGGCGCCGCAGATCGACGGCGTCGTGCTCACGGCTTGGGCCACGGCGTCGCTGCTCTTTGCCGGTCTTTTGCTCGTGGTGCATTGGCGTACGCGCCGATCGCTTCGCGCCTGCCACGCGGAGACGATTGCTGGACGGTCGGCGTTTATCTCACAGGATTTTGGACCGGCGGTCGTCGGCATCCTTCGCCATCGGATCGTCGTTCCCGCCTGGGTGCTTTCGCTTGGCGACGGCGAACAGCAGTTCATTCTGATGCACGAGCTCGAGCACGTGCGTTCGCGCGATCCGCTTCTCGCGCTCGTTGGCGTCTGCGCCGTCGTGCTGATGCCCTGGAACGCGGCGCTCTGGTGGCAACTCGCTCGGCTTCGTCTTGCGATTGAGGTCGACTGTGACGCGCGAGTCGTTGCGCGCAAATGCGGCGATGTCGTCGCGTACGGACAGCTGCTCCTCTGCGTTCGTGAGCGTGGCCATGCAAACCGTCATTCCGCGCTCGCGCTGTCTCACTCGCGATCCTCGCTCGCCAAACGTCTCGACGCGCTACTCGAGCGGCGCGCGAACCGACCTGCTCGGGTTCTCGGGCTTGCGACGCTCGCGATGGGCGTCGTCGCGAGCGTGGCGTTCATTCCGGCTCCGCAGGTGCAGACCGTGCTCGGTGAATTGCGAGACATCAGCGCAACGTCTCGCGTGGCGGTGTCCGCGCGGGGCCCGGCGGTCAACGGTGTGATGGAACCGATTCCATCGGCGCGCGGCGCGGCGGTTTCGGCGGTTGTGGCGCCATCTCGGATGATTGTGAGACGGCCCGTGTCGCGCATGAGTTCGAGGCCGTCGAATGCGACGGTGGCGAGCTTGGCCGACGCCTCGCTGCCGCCGGTGAGTGTCGTCCAGTCAAATCCGCTCGGTCTCGCTGGGCCGGCCGCGGCGCCGAGGATCGTTGTGCCGCGCGGCGCGGTCATGTTGCGAGCCGGTCCGAGCGCTGCGGCGCGCACAGGCGGGCGCGGCGGATTTCGCGCCGTCGCCGGCGGGTCAGTGGCGGACTCCGGGCGCGGCGGTGTCGTTCGGGCTGTGGGCCGGGCGAGTGCAGGTTCGCCTCCGGATACGACGTCGCGTGGTTTCGCGCGCGGGGTCGGCGCCGCGCGCGCAGTCGTGCGGCCGGACACGGGCCAGCGACTTCGTTAGCTGGGATGATATCGGATTTCTTTCAAGTCACACCAACAAGTCTTATATATGTAATACATAGGTGCAAACAATATATCACACGGAATCGCACTTTCACCACCCTCGCCACGCTCTCACGGAGGTAGAGATCCATCGCCGTCTTATCGTTGTTTCACTTTTCTCATTGGAGGACTCGTTCCATGACTCGACTGTCGTTTCGCCCGATCCGACTGGCGTTCCCTGCGGCCGCGCTGATGCTCGCCGCACCCATGCTCCATGGTCAAGCGACCGCGACGGCGAGTCCCGCCGTCGGTGCGTTCCGCGCTGTGCCAATCGCGGTACCCGCTGATCGCGTTCATCTAACCACCGATCAGGTGCGCCTCATCCTCGCCGCTCATCACCCAGCGATCGTCAACGGCAACTCCGAAGACAACACCGTCACTATTGTTCTCGCATCGAATGGCAACTACCTCGCGAGCAGCGCAAGCAAGGCGGTCGCCGCCGGTGGCTTTGCGCGCGCAGTCCCCGCGTCGGCCGGATCAGGCGGGGCGATCGGGTCAGGCAGCGCGAGTGCCTCGGCCGCATCAGGCGGATCAGGTGGATCCGGCGGCGCAGTCGCCGCCGCTGCCGTCGGCGGTTTTTCGGGCGCGAGCGGAACCGGCGGACAGCCAAGCGCAGCCGGCGCCGGCGAACTTCGGAGAGTCGGTGAGATCACCTTGCCGGGAATCGGCACGATCGATTCCGACATGGTTCACGACATGTTCTGGACGAATTACGAAGCCGGCGACCTCCTTGCCAACGCAGTCCGGGTTCGCTTCGTCGTTCTCGTGCCAAATGCCGTCGTTCGATAGGGTGTCCATCGCTGAACGTCATTCGGTCGGCGGCGCGTTTCGCAGGGCGAGCGCGCCGAAGACCGTGACCGTTTTCCGGTCCATCATTCGAGCACCCGTCGCAATGTGTCGAGCACCTGCTCGAGCATCGGCCACGGCCCGATCGTGATCCGCAGCGCGTCGCCGCCGGTCTTCGCGAGCGACGAATCCGGCGCGCAGGCGAGTCGCTCGAACGGACGCACGGAGACGCCGAGCGCGCGGAGGGCGCTGCCAACGGTCGCGGCGCCGTTCACCGGGAGCAAGATGAAGTTTGTGTTCGACGACAACGGATTCAGCCCCATGCCGGCGAGCGCGGTTCGAAATCGTTCGCGGTTCTCGACGGCACTGTCGATGACGGTGCGCATCCAGGGTAGGTCGTTCGTGACCGCCGCGACGGCCGCGCGTTCGGCGACGGAGCCCACTTTATAAGGCCCGCGCGATCGGGCGACCTCTCGGATGAGCGTCGGTGCGCCGATGGCGTAGCCGATCCTGAGCCCCGCCAACCCGAATGCCTTGGACATCGTCCGTGAGATGAGCAAACGATCATGGTGCTGCACGAGGTCGACGGTATTCACGCCGGCAAATTCCGCGTACGCCTCATCGATGATCACGAGACCGGGTGCGTTGTCGACGATCGCTTCGATCGACGCGCGCGCTAGCAGTTGGCCCGTTGGATTGTTCGGCGAACAGAGATAGATGATCCGCGCTTTCGACGCCAACATCCGGTCGACGTCGACGTCGTACGTTGCCGTCAGCGGCACCATTACCGGCTCCAACGCATTCAACTTTGCGAAGACGGGAATCATCACGAACGTCGGGTCGAGAATCGCAATGCGATCACCGGGCTCGGCGAATGCCCGAATGGCGGCGTCCAACACGTCGTCCGATCCGCACCCGACAACGATTTCATCGGCGCCAACCCCGACATATTCGGCCAGCGCGTCTTTCAACGCTTTCGAATACGTGTCCGGGTACCGAGCGAGCGACGCCGAGGTTTCGCGAAGCACGCGTTCGGCGCTGGGCGGACCGCCCCATTGATTGCTGTTGTCGCTGAGGTCGATCGCGTATTGCGTTTCGTCCGGCGTGTAGATCGGAATCGTCGCGTAGCCTTGGCGGGCGAATCTGCTTCGTTCCATCGTCACTAGTTGACTCCGGCAGAGCGCGCGGCGCGCGCGTGACTTGGTAGACCTTCGGCGTCAGCGAGAACGCCCACCGCGTCCGACAACGTGATCGCCGCCTCCGGCGACACGCGCTGATAGGTGGTCCAACGTACGAAGCCGGCGCGTTAGCCGCCTTTCTTTGCGCTTTTGGTGTTGGTGTTGTTGGTGTTGTCCGCGAGCAAATGAATCCGTTCACCCTTTCGCGAGCACTCGATCAGCGTGGCCAAGCGTTTTGCGCGCGTCTCGGGTTTCTTTGCGCTCGTGGCCCAGTGCGTGGCGGTTCGGCGATACCAGGGTGGACGTGCCTGAAAATCCGCCCACGCCGTCTGGTCGCTTTTGAATTGCTTCAGCGACAGCGGATCGAACGTCGCTTCCGCGCGCTCGTACGAATAGACCGCCGAGCGTTGCTCGTCGCGCTTTTCGAATGCGGCGAGCCCAGACTTCAACATGCGGTCTGCCGCAATGAGCTCGCGAACGCGCTTGATGTTCACGGCGCTCCAAGTGCTCCTGGGCTTCCGCGGCGTGAAGCGGATCGAGTAGCGAGCGTCGTCGACTCTGCGGCGGATGCCGTCGATCCACCCGAACGCCAGTGCCTCGTCGAGCGCTTCCTGATAGGTGATTCCCGTCGTCGACGCCGACTTTTTGTGGAATCCGAGCAGTAGCTCGGTCTCGGTGCCGTGATGTTGCTCCAGCCACGCGCGAAAAGCAGCGCCCGTCTTGAAATAGATGGCTTTCATTGTTCGCTGATTTAGTAGTCACGCGTGTTTCGCTCAAGGCCTCCGTTCGCCGACAACCGGTGGCGCAAATCGTTTCCGCCGGTCGTGCTTTTGCGATCTTTGTGAGCAATGTCACGACACATGTTTCACGAATTCCGTCGCACGGGCACGGTTCTGGAATCCTTTTGCGCGACCTCGACCGTTGAACCCAGCGACGCCCCCCGTTCGCTGGCAACCCTGACGGTCCGATCGCGAACCAGAGGTTCATGCGCCTTTCCCTCCGATTCATTATTCCGCTGCTTCTCGCATTGGCCGCGCTCGCTTACGCAGTGCGTCCCCTCGTCGACAGTCTCGTCGAGCGTTGGTTTGTGAGGGATCTCGACATTCGAGCAAGTCTCATCGCGAACACAGTCCAACAGCCGCTTCGAGACCTCGCCCGCACCGGCACGCGTCCGCAAATTGTGGGTTTTTTCAACGGCATCACGATGGACGAACGGCTCTACGCGATCGGCTTGTGTCGGTCGCCCGAAGAGAAAGTGATCGCTACCACGACCTTTCCTTCCAACATCCGTTGCAACGAATTGTCGACGTTGACCGGTCCCGTCGGCCATCCAATCGAAAGCCCAAACGGTCCGCTGCTCGTCTCGATCCGTCATTTCAAGCTCGACAGCGCGCGGACCGGCGATCTCGTCCTCGTGCACGATATGAGTTTCGTTGCCCGCCGAAGCGAGGAGACGGGCAAGTATCTCTTTTTCTTCTTCATCATTCTCGGAGCGACCGTCTCGCTCATCACGGTCGTCATCGCCCAATTGAGCTGGCGGGGTTGGGTGCAGGGAATGCGGGCACTGCTTCGGGGCGAAGGTCTCCTCCGTGCGCCGGGCAAACCCGACGCCGTGGAATTGCGGCCGATCGCTCACGACTTACGCGCGCTGGTTCGCGAGCTTCAGACCGAGCATCGGCCGCGCGGCGAAGATCAGCTTGCTTGGAGCGCCGAATCGCTCCGCGCGATTCTTCGCAGCGAGCTCCGCGGGCAGGAAGTGTTCGTGGTCTCCAATCGCGAACCGTATATCCACGACCATGTCAACGACGGCGTCACCGTGCGGCGGCCCGCCAGCGGACTGGTTACGGCAATGGAGCCGATCATGCGCGCCTGTGCCGGCGTATGGATTGCGCACGGCAGCGGTTCGGCGGATCGCGAGACTGTCGACCGCCACGATCGGATCGCTGTTCCGCCTGGAGCGCCCACGTATCAGCTTCGCCGCGTCTGGCTCAGTCCAGAGGAAGAGCGTGGCTACTACTATGGTTTTTCAAACGAAGGACTCTGGCCGCTCTGTCACATCGCGCACGTCCGTCCCGTTTTCCGATCGTCTGATTGGGAGCAGTACGTCAAGGTCAACGAGCGGTTCGCACGCACGGTGATCGATGAAGCCACGTCGGCCGATCCCATCGTTCTCGTGCAGGATTACCATCTCGCGCTCGTTCCTCGAATGATTCGCGAGGTGTTGCCAAGCGCCACGATCATCGCGTTCTGGCACATCCCCTGGCCGAACCCGGAAGCGTTCTCGATTTGTCCGTGGAGAACCGAGTTGCTCGACGGCTTGCTCGGCAGCACAATTCTCGGATTCCAAACGCAGTCTCATTGTAACAACTTCGTCGACACCGTCGATCGCCTGCTCGAAGCGCGATCCGACCGTGAGGCGTTCGACGTTTCATATCGTGGACAGCTCACAGCGGTGAAACGGTATCCGATTTCGATCGAGTGGCCCGTACCGGAGGAGCTGACCGCGAAACCCATCGATCGCGTCCGCGTCGACGTGCGACAACATCTCGAGCTGCCGCCCAAGCACGCGCTTGGTATCGGCGTGGATCGACTCGATTACACGAAGGGTATCGAGGAACGCTTTCGTGCCGTGGAGCGGTTGTTGGAAATTCATCCGCATTGGATCGGCCGATTCAGCTTCGTGCAGATCGCCGCGCCAACGCGTGGCAGCATCGAGCAGTATCTGGCGTATGAGATGCGCGTGCGAAGCCTGGCGGCCCGTATCAACGATCGCTTCGCGGCCGCGGCGCATCCGCCGATCATACTCAAGGTCGAACATCACGAAGCGACGGATCTCTATGAGTACTATCGCGCGGCAGAAATCTGTCTCGTCAGCAGCCTGCACGATGGTATGAACCTGGTCGCCAAGGAATTCGTCTCCTCGCGTGATGACGACGGCGGTGTCCTGATCCTCAGCCAATTTGCCGGCGCCGCGAGAGAGCTGCCCGAGGCAATCATCGTCAACCCATACGACGCCGATCAGTGTGCCGAGGCGCTTCATCTCGCGCTGTCCATGCCTCGTGGCGAGCAGCGTGCGCGCATGCGCCTCATGCGAGGTTTGATTCGAGAGTTCAACGTGTATCGCTGGGCGGGACGGATGTTGTTGGATGCGGCAGCAACCAGACAACGCCGCAGGTTGCTGCGGCGCCTCGGAGAATCCGCGCCGTGGGCAGAGCCGGTGGCGACGCTGGACGCAGGACCATTCGCGTGACAGTTCGGCGCTCGTCACGCACGTCCGCGATCCACCGGCCGTCCCGATCTCTGCCTGACGCTCAGGCAGAATGGGCGTACTTCTTCGACATCGACGGAACACTGCTCGACCTCGCGTCCTCGCCATCTGCGGTCCATCCCGACAGCGATATTCGTCGGTTGGTCAGTGGTCTGTTCATACGCAGTGGCGGCGCCGTCGCGCTGATCAGCGGACGCTCACTCGCCGACATCGACCGGCTGTTCCCGCTCATTTCGCTTCCCGCGGCCGGCCAACATGGACTCGAGCGTCGCGACGCCGCCGGCAAGTTTCATTTGCACTCGTTGCCGGACGGATCCGGAGCGCTGGATGAAATCCGCGTCCTGCTTCGCGCCGTGGTCATACGACATCCCGGTCTTTTGCTCGAGGACAAAGGTCTGTCGCTCGCGCTTCACTACCGGAGCGTCCCTCAACTTGCTGGTTTTTCTCATCGCTTGATGCGCTCGTTGCAAGCTCGGTTGGGCGGCGGATATGCAATTCAGCCTGGCAAACGGGTGGTCGAGTTGAAACCCGCCGGCCGAGATAAGGGTGTTGCAATTCTCGAGTTCATGGAGGAGCCTCCGTTTCACGGGCGCACTCCCGTCTTCATCGGAGACGATGCAACCGACGAGTATGGATTTGCCGTTGTGAACCATCTCGGTGGTCACTCCGTCAAAGTTGGTGAGGGTCGCACCGCAGCGAGTTGCCGGCTTGGTGACGTGCCTGCGGTCCGCGCGTGGTTGAATTCGTTCGAGGCGAAGACTCCGTTGAAGGATGAACTGAACCGTAAGGCAATTCGATGACTTCTCTGGATTTGGGTCTGATCGGCAACGGCACGATTGGAGCGCTCGTCACGGCGCAAGGTGATTTCGTCTGGGCCTGCGTGCCTCGCTTCGACGGTGATCCCGCATTTTGCTCGCTGTTGCGAGAACCCACGGGCCCCAACGATTTCGGGTTCTTCTCGATTGAGCTCGTCGGTATGGTCCGATGCGAGCAGGCCTATCTCGAGAATACGCCAATTCTCATAACGCGGTTGTTTGACGGAGCCGGCGCGGCGGTCGAGATCGCCGACTTTGCGCCGCGCTTCCCACAGTTTGGGCGCATGTTCTGTCCGATGATGTTCGTCAGACAGGTCAAGCGAATTTCCGGCAGTCCGCGGATCCGCATTCGCGTTCGCCCCGCACGCGAATATGGGAACCGCGCCGCGCCCGTCACGAATGGCAGTCGTCACATCCGCTACGAATGCACGGACGTCGTGCTGCGTCTCACGACCGACGCTCCGATCACGTCGATCCTCGAGGAAAACTCGTTCGTTCTCGACGGTACGGTCACCATGCTATTGGGGCCGGACGAAACCATTCAGGGCTCCGTGCCGGAAATCGGGCGCCGTTTCTACGAAGAAACCGCCTCGCATTGGCGAGAGTGGGTCCGCTCGCTCGGCATCGCATTCGAATGGCAGGAGGCAGTCATTCGCGCGGCGATTACGCTCAAGCTCAACGCGTTCGAAGATACCGGAGCGATCATCGCCGCGATGACCACGTCGATTCCTGAAGATCCGGCCAGCGGGCGGACGTGGGATTACCGATTCTGTTGGATTCGCGACAGCTACTTCGTCGTCAACGCCCTCAATCGCCTCGGCGCCACCGAGACGATGGAGCGATACATCCGCTACATCGTCAATCTCGCCGCCTCCGCCGAACATGCGACGCTGCAACCAGTCTATGGCATTAGCGGACGCATCGCGCTCGACGAACGCATTGTCGATTCATTGCCAGGCTATCGCGGCCTCGGCCCGGTGCGCGTCGGCAACCAAGCCTATCAGCAAATCCAAAACGACGTCTATGGATCGGCGGTGCTCGCGGCGACCCACGTCTTCTTCGACCTTCGCCTCATTCACCGCGGCGACGAAGCGCTCTTTCATCAACTCGAGGCGCTCGGCGAACAAGCGGTCCTTCTCTTCGATCAACCGGACGCGGGGATTTGGGAGCTTCGCGGTTCGGTTCGCGTCCACACCTTTTCCAGCGTCATGTGCTGGGCCGCGTGCGATCGCTTGGCTCGGATCGCGGCGCATCTCGGGCTCGACGCGCGGGGCGCGTACTGGCAGACGGCTGCCGATCGCATTCACAAGTTCGTAACGGACAACGCGTGGAACGAAAAGCTGGGAAGCTTTGTCGGCACCATGGGCGGCGAGCAGCACGATGCGAGTCTGCTGCAGTTGAACGACCTCGGGTTTCTTCGCGCCGACGACCCACGGTTCGCGGGCACCGTCGACGCCATCGCGCGCGAGCTACGAAAAGGCGAGTTCCTGTTCCGGTACGTCGAGGAAGATCACGTTGGCGCACCACAGAACGCCTTTCTCGTCTGCACGTTCTGGTACATCAACGCCCTCGCCGCACTCGGCCGGCGCGACGAGGCCCGCGAGCTCTTTGCTGTCGTCCTCGCCTGCCGGAATCGTCACGGACTGCTCGCGGAGCATATTGATCCGCGCACGCTCGAGCAGTGGGGCAACTTCGTTCAGACGTACAGCATGGTTGGCCTGATCGATTGCGCCACTCGGCTGTCCATTCCCTGGGACGACGCCTTTTGATGCTTCGCTCGACCCGAAAAAAGCTAACTCGCGGCACTCGTTGCCAGTTGTTCACCAATCTCTCGGATCTGCAACGCGTGTCGTGCTTCGTGAGAAGCCGTGAAGGCGATCCACTCGTAGAGATTGATCGGACCGAACGCGGGGTGCGGTTGCATCACGCCACCAAGGGCGAAGCCGTCGGCCTCGACGACCGCGTCACGAAAGCCATTCCGCGCGGCCTCGAGCGCTGTCCACGCGGCATCCGCGCGGATGCCGGTCGGTTTCGCGGCGTCTCCCGTTTGAATTTTCCTATTGCGGTCGAGAAACACAGCCAGCTTGGAGGTGTCGAGTATCGGCGACGTCTCCGTCTCTTCGCCCACGCCGGACGCACGCGCCGCGGCCATGCGCGAGCGCAGCAGTCCCGAAACGCGCGCTTCGATGATAGCGAGATGCTCGAGCACGCCGGCAACAGACCAGCGATCAGGTCCTGGGGAATCGTCACGACGCGCGGCGGGAACACTTTCAACGGCCTGTTGGAGCACACGGCTCTGCGTATCAATGTGCTCGAGAAGTTCTGCAATTCGCGGATGCATGATTTGTAGTTTTGTTGAGTTGGGATCGCGACGTGGTGTCGCTCACATGATCACCGAATACGAGCGACGCCGTTGCCCGGCGCGGGAAACCGTGCAAAGACTTCAGGGTCATGGCCCGGCACGATGAATTTTGAATCCGACGCGAGCGTCGTCATTCGTGTCTGCGTCCGCAAATTGGATGCGGAGTCCAGCGTTTGTGCGATCGGTACGTGTCGCGCGAGGTTTTCGTAGAGGTACATGTTGTCCGACGCGATGACTACCGTTCCCCCGGCAATGTGCACCGTCGCGAACTGTGACGCGAAGGTGTGTTTGCCGCCCGTGTACACGGTGATTCCGGGAATGATCTCCTTCGCGTCGCCGTCGACGAGCATCAGCCGTCCTTCATGCGCAATCGCAGCGAGCTTCTTCGCGTCCCCGGCGTCGATTGCGCGATCTTTGACGACGCCCGCCGAGTCGAGGTGGTGGTTGAATTCTTCGCGCTGTATCCAAACGCGGGCTTTGGGAAAGAGATCGATCCCGTCGAGATGATCCCAATGCACATGTGAGACGATGACGTCGGTGACATCTTCGGGGCGAACACCGGCCTTGGCTACCGCGTCACTCGGCCGCATGAAGCCCGTTGGCTTCCAGCGCTGCACAAAATCGTCGCGATAGAATCCCGCGTCGACAAGCACGTTGCGACCGTTCGGGCCCTTGAGCAGCCAGACCATCATTGCGATGTCCAACCGCCGACTGGTGTCCGCTCCGGCAATCAGACCGGACACCTTGAAGCTCGGGACGCTCGCGTACTGGACGGCGTAGACCTCGTAGTCCGGCGGCGCGTGGGCTTTTCCGGCCAAGACAATGCTCGACGCAGCGAGGGTCGCCAACACGAGTGTCGCCAGACTGGCAAGGCCTTTTCGAGCCTTCTTGTTCGCGTGCGTCACGTCGTCACCATTCGTTCGGCATGTGAGTCTTTCGATAGCTCTTTTCCGTATCGACGTCCGGTATGCTGGTACGCGAGCCGTTCGTAAAACGCGTGTGCGCCGGCGCGGCTGAGTTGCGTCGTCACCACGATTCGCTTGCACCCACTCTTGGCAGCCCACCGCTCGGCGGCGTTCACGAGGGCGCGCCCAACACCCTGCGAGCGAATGGTCTCGTCGACGACCAGCAACGTGAGTTGTGCGATCGGCGCTTCGTGATTGAGGGTGTGTCGCGCCTGGACCGTTGCCATGCCGACAATTACGTCTTCGTTCACCGCGACGAGAGCGCACGTGTGCGCGTCGGCCGTGAGTCGCTCAATGCGAGCCGGCATCGCGCTCGGGTCGGCTGGATATCCAAGCTGCGTGACCAGACGGGCAAGCGCATCGGCGTCATTCGCCGTAGCGTCGCGGATCGAAAAGAGGCTCATGTCTCCAAAAATCACGACCCACCGGTTTCCGGGCTAGGGCCGAGCTCGCGATGTGCCTTGTTGACGCCGAAATTAGCGAGCGATCATCGGCTGGGCAGCAATGATACGGCGGAGCCCGGTCAGCGCCATCGCGATCTCGCCGCCGTGATGCCAAATCACGCGACCGGCGGCGTCCACGAGGTAGTTCTCCGGAACTCCCACAGTGGCGAATGCTCGCGTCACGCGGCCGCTCGAATCATGAACAACCGGGAATGTCGTGTGCCGTGCCTCAACGAACCGACGGACATGTTCCGTCGGCGCGTCGTCCACGGCGACGGCGATGACACGAAGACCACGGTCGCCAAATTGGTGCGACAGCGTTTCGAGGTCGGCGAACTCCGTTTTACACGTCGTGCACCACGTCGCAAACACGTCGACGAGCGTGAGCCGCTCGCCGCTTCCGATGCGGACAGAGTCACCGGCTAGAGTGCGTGCGCTGTATTCCACGGGGCGGGCGTAGGCCGTTGCCTTCTGCGCCAACGCCACGTTGGAAGCGGTCATCGAGGCAAGGACCATGAGCTCACGGAACAGACGGGCGAGTCTCTCGACTCGCCCGGATCGCTGCAGGATCACGACGTCATCTCTGCGGTGGCGACGTTGGCGGCTTCGGCGCTTCGGGCGGCTTGGTCGAATCCGCTGCCGACAACACCGGCAACACCGGCAACACCGGCAACACCGGCGTCGGGAGGAAATCGAAGTAGCCAATCATCATCTCTTCGAAAGTCTGTTCTCCAAACCGAACAGCCTTTTTCGGATCCGGATTGAACGGATTCTTGTCGCTGTTGTCGTACCACGCCGTGGCCGTCAACTTCGAGCCGACGGGGACATCCACCGGCGCTTTGAATTGGTAGTACGACTGCCAATTGAAATCGAAGTGCGGTACGTCGAGCAACTCGACCGTCTTTCCGTCCGGATATTGGAGATCGAACCGGAACGCCGAGCCGCGCAGATGCATGTGCGGGAACAGACTCGTGAGCGTTCCTGCCTGTTTGAATACGTAGGTGCCCTTCACTTCGAAGTGCGGGTCTCCTGCCGGAATCTCAAAGCGCGTATTGAACGCGGACTTGCTCTGCACTTCCTGCAACGGGTGGTCGGAGAATTTGAGCGCAATCTGAGTTTGATCAACTTGCTCGACGCCGTTCGGCTGGTAATGGATCTGAAATTTCAGCCATGAGCCTTTTGGAAGCAGCTTGCCGGTTCCTTCTGGGAACACGATGCCCGTGGACCCCGGCGCCGTCGCGGCAAAGAACCCGTCGATACCGCCCTGCGGAACCGGCTCACCCGGCTTGCGCGTCTTGTCGTTCCCCGGCTTGCGACCCGGCTCTTCGAGAAAGACCAGCACGTGATGCACGGCCTTGTTCGCCGTCGGCTTGATCTCCATCGCGGTGATCCACTTGTCTTCGTCGAACGTGGTCTGCGCATATGAATACTTATATGCAACCACGCCTTGCGCCGGCACGCGGAAGGTGTCGGGGATCTGCACGATCGCGTCGGGCTTGCCGATGTTCCAACCGCTCGTCCATTTGCGCGCCAGCGGCCCGTCTTTCGCCACGCCCTCCGGCGCACCGTTCTTGACCCAGCGCAGCAAATCCGCGACGTCGCGATCCGGAAGACGCCGATCGTTCGCCCACTCGCCCACGTCCTTATGCGCCGACCACGGCGGCATGCGTCCGCTCGTAATCATGTATTGCAAGGTGAGACGGCGCTCGTACACCTGCTTGTAGGTGTCGAGCGGCATCGGTGCCATACCGTCGGCACGATGACAACTCTGGCAATTATTCTGGATGATTCGGCTGATGCGATTGTTGTACGACACCGGCATCGGTGCTCCCGCCGCGTCCTTGTCGATCGGCAGGATGCAACCAGGCGCGTCGGTCACGCGCAACGACGGCTCTTCGCCTTTGGACACGGCGTCGAGCGCGTTGCGCAGAAATGTGTTCTTCGGTGCGTCTCTGTGAATGCTGATGCCGTATTGGTCGTCGATCGCCCCGCGATACCGCAGCGTGTGCCGCGAATCAACGACAAACGCTTCAGCGGTCGATCCAGCGCGCAGCGCGCTGACAATCGCTTTGTCGCCGTCGAAGATCACTCGGCCCGTCAACCCGTACTTCGCCGCGTCAGCCACCGACTCGGCGCGGCTGTGCGGCGTGACGTCCACATACACGAACTGATAACCCTTCGCGCCGTACTCCTTCTCGAATTCCGCGATGCGCGGCGAATAGCGTTGCGACACGGGACACTCCGCGTCGCGCACGATCAACACCGTCCCGAGCGATCCGCCGAGTGTCCCAAGTGTGCCCTTTTTGCCTCTTGCGTCGGTGAACGCGACGTCCGGTACCCGCTCGCCAGGCGCAAACCCGGACGAGAGGTATTTCGTGGATGGCGCCCGTGGACCGGGAGACGATTTGAGCGACGCCTGATGGAGTTGTGCGCTTGCGCTAGAGGCGACGAACAGCGCTGCGGCGACTGCGGCGACTGCGGCGACTGCGGCGGGGATGGCGGAACGCATCCTGGACTCCGAGGGGCGGGTGGCGGGCGGAACCGTAGACCGTCTAGATGCTGGAGCGAATATATGGATCTATATCACGCCTGCACCCTTACGGACGATCTTCGGTAGGGATTCGTCCCCGTCGCCCAACGCGCGGGTCAGTACTTGGCTAGGTAGCTGTCCAACTCCCACGCGCTGACCTGCGTGATGTACTCCCGCCACTCCTGCCGCTTCGCTTCGATGAAGTTCGACGTGATGTGCTTGCCCAGCGCACCCGTGATGACGTCATCCTTTTCGAGATCGTCGAGCGCTTCGTTGAGATCGTGAGGCAGATCGTCGATGCGCAGCCGTCGCTTTTCGCGAAAGCTCATCTCCCAGATGTTTTCGTTCACCGGCTCGCGATAGTCGGCACGCGTCTCGACGCCATCCAATCCGGCCGCGAGCATCACGGCCAGCGCCAGATATGGGTTTGCTGAAGGATCCGGCGACCGCAGCTCGAGCCTCGTGCCAAGCCCGCGCCGATCCGGAACCCGAATGAGCGGCGACCGGTTGCGCATCGACCACGCGACGTTCACCGGCGCTTCGTATCCAGGAACGAGACGCTTGTACGAGTTCACGAGTGGGTTGGTGATCGCCGACATTCCCCGCGCGTGGCGCAGCAACCCGCCGATGTAGTGAAGCGCCGTTTTCGACAGCTCCCACTCGGCTTTGGGATCCCAGAACGCGTTTTCCTTTCCTTTGAACAGCGACTGGTGCGTGTGCATGCCGCTGCCGTTCTGTCCAAAAATCGGCTTGGGCATGAACGACGCAAGCAACCCGAACTTCGTTGCGACGTGCTTCACGACAAAGCGAAATGTCGCGATGTTGTCCGCCGTCTTGAGCGCGTCCGCGTAGCGAAAGTCGATCTCGTGTTGTCCGTGCGCGACCTCGTGATGCGCCGCTTCCACTTCGAAACCCATGCGCTCGAGCATGTCGACCATCGCACGCCGCGCGTCCTCGCCGAGGTCGGTCGGTGCGAGGTCGAAATAGCCGCCCACGTCGTGCGTTGTCGTCGTCGCCTCGCCGGCAGCGTCGGGGCGAAAGAGAAAGAACTCCGCCTCCATGCCGGCGTTCATCGTGTAGCCCATCGATTTCGCCTTCGCGAGCACCGTCTTCAACGTGCCGCGAGGATCGCCGGCGAACGGTTGTCCGTCAGGGCTGTTGATGTCACAGATCAGACGACAAATGCGATTGTCCGCATCGCCCCAAGGATAGACGAGAAAGGTGTCGAGATCCGGCGCGAGGAGCATGTCCGATTCCTCGATCCTCACGAATCCCTCGATCGACGAGCCGTCGAACATGATGTCGCCGGCCAGCGCCTTCTCGAACTGCGACGACGGAATCTCGACGTTCTTGTTGATTCCCAGAATGTCGGTGAACTGCAAGCGCATGAAACGGACGTTGAGCTTGTCCGTCAGCTCGAGAATGTCCTTCACCGAAGCGCCGGTGGTGTCTGGTGTTATCGAACGAGATCGTGCGGGCAGAAAATCCTCAGGGCACAGGTCGCCTGTACGCTACGGCATGACACTCGCGCTTGTAAAGCGGTACGCTTGGACACGAGGCACACGCTTTGCGCCCTCGTCGCACCACGATCCACCCACCGTGCCGGAGCCGAGAATACGATGAAGATTCACGACATCATGACGAAGAATCCCAGTTGCGTGACAGCGGACAGCCCCGTCCGCGATGCCGCGCAACTTATGCTCAGCGAGGACGTGGGCATTGTGCCGGTCGTCGATGCTTTGGACCGCGGCCAACTGATTGGAGTGATCACCGATCGCGATATCGCCATTCGCTGCGTCGCCGACGGGAGAGACGGCACGTGCCGCGTGAGCGACGCCATGAGCACCGGCGATGTCAAAACATGCTCACAAGATGACGAGATCGATTCCGTGATCGACACCATGCGAGCGGAACAAGTGCGCCGCATCCCGATCATTGATGAGCGCGGATCGCTCGTCGGCATCGTCTCGCAGGCGGACATTCTGCTCAAGACATACGACGGTCAACGTGCCGAGCAAACGATCGAGGCGATCTCGAAGCCGGGCGGTGCGCACACACAAATAGTTGGGTCGCGCTGGCGCCAATGACGCCGCGCGCGAAGCCATGTAGGTTTCGCGCATGGCTTCCCCTCCCCCTTCGCCGACCGACGAGTCGAAATGCCCGTCGTGCGGCGTTCTTTCGACCGGAAAATTCTGTTCAGACTGTGGCGCCCCACTTGCCGGCGCGACGTGCGGCGCGTGCAGCGCTCCGCTTGCGCCGGGCGCGAAGTTCTGCCACCGGTGCGGAACTCCGGCCGGCACGGACGGCCCAGCGGCGCAGCGTAGCTTTGCGACAGCATTGCCCTGGGCCGTCGCTGGGATCGCACTACTCTCGTTGATCGCCCTCGTCGCGGGTCAGCGTTTTGGAGGCGGCCCACCCGAAGCTCCGGCCGACGCGCCACCGGGCGACGCAGCCACCGCTCCCTTCGTGGGCGCGACCGGCAGCGGCACCGCGCCGGACATCAGCAAACTCACGCCGGCAGAGGCCGCGGTTCGCCTCTACAATCGCGTGATGGGCGCGCACGAACGCGGTCAGACGGACACCGTGCAGATCTTCGCGCCAATGGCGATCACTGCCTATCAGATGTTGGGCAAGCTCGACCTCGACCAGCATTACGACGTCGGCCGAATCGGCGCCATCTCCGGCGATGAATCAGTTGCGCGAGCCCAGGCCGATACGATCCTCAAGCTGCATCCGAATCATCTCCTCGGGCTGATTCTCGCGGGGAACGCGGCGCACATGCGCAAAGACGCCCCCGCCGAACGCCGGTATCACGAGCAACTCGTGGCGGCAACGCCCGCCGAGCGGGCCAAGCAGTTGCCCGAGTACATCACCCACGAGAACGACATCACAATCGCCCTCGACGCCAAGCGTCCATGACTACGATTCACGTTGCGCACAGCCCGGACTCCGACGACGCGTTCATGTTTTACGCGCTCGCGTCCGGACAGATCGATACCGAAGGCCTGACGTACGTGCACGAGCTGCAGGACATCGAGACGCTCAATCAGCGCGCGATGCGCGGCGAGCTCGAGGTGACGGCCGTTTCCATTCACGCCTACGCGTATCTGTCCGATCGATACGCGCTGCTTCCGCACGGCGCATCCATGGGTGATCGTTACGGGCCGCGTCTGGTTGCCCGCGCGCCAATGAGCAAACCCGATATCCGCGGCAAGCGCATCGCCATTCCCGGCATGCTCACCAGCGCCTACCTCGGGCTACGCTTGTTCGAGCCTGATTTCGAGCCGGTGATTACGCCCTTCGATCAGATCGAAGATGTGGTCGTCGACGGTAAAGTCGACATGGGGCTTCTCATTCACGAGGGCCAACTCACCTTTGGCGACAAGGGTCTGCACCTCGTTCAGGATTTGGGCGAGTGGTGGTTTGGCGAGACTGGGTTGCCGCTTCCGCTGGGCGGCAACGTGATTCGGAAGGATCTTGGGATGGACTTGACGCGAAAAATTTCGCGCCACTTACGCGACAGTATCGCGTATGGATTGGACCATCGCAAGGCGGCACTCGACCATTCGATGCAATACGCTCGCGGGCTCGATCGGTCCAAAGCCGACACGTTCGTTGGCATGTACGTCAACGACTGGACGCTCGACTACGGCGATCGCGGACGGAAAGCGGTCCGTCAATTCCTCCAACGTGGCGTCGACGCCGGCCTCATTACCAAACCGGTGACCGTCGAGTTCGTGGACTGATCGACGCCCTCTCAAATTCCCTCAGCGTCGCTCAAGCCATCGGTCGCGGCTCGTGCGAATGGTGCGAATGGTCGTGATGCTCGTGACTGTGGTGCTCGTGGTCGTGCTGTTCGTGACTCAGCGCATGCCTTACCCACGACACCACCTTCGCGTTTCTGGCGCCGGCGATGGAAGCGCGCGCCTGCGGCAGATCGATGGCGGTCTGCGCCGATACGAGGATCCCGCCAAGGCCGGCGACGCGAGCCAGGAGTGGAGTCTCGCCGCCGCCCAGCACGGTGAACACCACGTTCGAGCTCGCGTTGAGCGTTTGTCCCAGGTCGTCCGTCAGCCGAACGAACTCGTCGAGTGCGGCACCAGGCGCGCAGCAGACCATGATCACGCCATCGTAGCTGCGCAGATCTTCCGCGGACGTGAACCGAGGCCTCCGCTTGTCCGACGACGACTCGGCTGAGCCGATCGCGCGAATCTCGACCTCCGTAAACCGCACGCTTTCCGCGCCAGACGCGGCCGACTCGGCGAGCGGTTCCGCCGCCGAATCGGCGCCGTGAAAGAGCACAATGACTTTCGGCACGATCAAGATCTCCAACGTTCGAGTGAGTCGCGTTCGTCATCTCCTTGACGAAGCGCCTGGCTCAGTATACTAAGGCGTTGATAACAATCGGTGCACGACGCACATCATGCACATCGGTGCTCGGAACACCCGTGCAACCGGCCGAGTGACCGTGTGTGCCGACCGTTTTATTGCTGAACACATAACCCCTCAGGAGGCGGGCATGCCGCGAGGTGACGAGTTGCGCGAGGAATTCCGGTTCTCAGATCGAGATGACGACGTCGACGATCTCGGATACGGTGGTGGCGGCGGCGGCGGTGGAGGCGGCAGCGCGTCGTACGACGACGATGACGAGGAAGACGGCGGCTGGATGACCCACAAAGACGACAGCGACGACCTGTGGGACAGCACCGACGACGCCGACGAGGAAGAAGAGGAGACCGGTGCAGTCGCGTTCGAGGCGGGCGATGACGAGGAAGAGGAGAGCGACGCGTTCGCACGCCCTCGTCCCGGTCGTCCTGGTCGGCCGGCTGGATCAGGCAAAGGCGCGGCCAAAAGAGCCGACGCCGGCGCCAAAGCGCCCGTCGCGGCAGCGCCGGCAGCCACGACGCCGGCTGTGAAGTCCGCAGGGAAAGTGGCGAGCGCTTCCGCCGCGAAGCCCGAGCCACCGAAAAAAGTTGCCGTCGCCGCTCCGGCCAAGAAGGCAAGCGCAAAGCCGGCAGCTAAGAAAGCGGTCGCGAAGAAGAGCGCGCCCCAAAAGACCGCGAAGAAAGTCGTTGTGAAGAAGGCAGCTCCTCCAAAGAAGGCCGCCAAAAAAAGCAGCCCGAAAAAGGCAGGCGCCGCCAAGAAGGGCGGAGCGAAGAAGGCCGCAAAGAAAGGTCGGCGTTAAACCATCGATGAGCGTTTGGCGAGCGTTTGGCGACAGCGGAGCGCGTAGAGAAGCGCTCCGCTGTCGTTTTTCGCTAATTCGTTAATATGCAGCATGACAGGCGCTGACTTTGACGTGAGGCAGGACCAACCGATCAGCGCTCGCGCGTTGCATCGCGAGCGCGTCAAGATCTCGCAAAACGTGGCCGCCGGCATCGCCCACGAATTGCGCAATCCCGTGTTCTCGATCGTCTCCGCAGCACAGTTGCTGCGATACCGCATCGCCGACGATCCGGTGGTCGAGAAGAACATCGGGCGCATTCTGCGCGAGACGGAGCGCTTGAGCGCGCTCGTCGAGGCACTTCTCGAATACGGCCGGCCGGCGCCCATCCGCTTATCGTCCGCAGACCCCGACGACGTTTGGACCAACGTTCTCGTGAATCACCGGGGTTTGCTGGAAAGCAAGGCGCTGCTGGTTCGCCGAACGCCCGCGGAACCGCGCGCGACTTGCAACATCGACGCGGAACAGTTGTCACAAGCGTTCTCGAACATCCTCGCCAATGCGATCGACGCTGCCCCAGAAGGCAGCGATCTGGCAATCCTGTCGACACGCACCGCCGACGGCGCGTGGCAGGCCGAGTTGCACAACGACGGACCGGCAATCGCTGAGGACCTCGTGCCGCACGTCTTCGAACCCCTCGTTACGACTAAGCTCGGACACGCCGGGATTGGTCTGGCGGTCGTTCACCGCGTGATGAGCGAGCACGGTGGATCCGCGTCGCTCGAAAGCGCAAAAGCGACCGGCACGACGCTGACCGTCACGCTCCCCGCCGCTCGCCTGTCTTGAGCATCCCCTGATCGTCATACGGCCGGGGCGTTATTGTTCCCGTGCCCTTCTTGGAGTCGGTGTCGCGCCGTTCATGGCTGAATCTCCTCTTGCCCTCCTTCGCGCTCACGCGCGTCAAGCTCCGTGGAACGCGCGGGGGTTGGCGGCGCAAGTCACCGCACTCGTCGACGCCGCGGGGGTTCGTCCGACCAATGCATCCGCTCGCGCGGCGCCGAGCGCGCGGTCCATCCGATTCTACGTCGCCAACGGTTTGCTCGAGCATCCGGAAGGAACCGGCACTGCCGCGACGTACAACTATCGCCACTTTCTTCAGTTGCTCGCGATCAAAATCCGACAGCGCGAAGGCGTGACGCTCGAGATCATCAAGCGAGAAATGGGCGAGTTCACCGGCGACGCACTCGAGCGTCGCGTCGCCACGTCGCTTGCCGCGGCACTCGGCGCCACAATCGAAACGCGCAAGGCCGCCGGAGACGACGATCCCGTTGGGAGTTGGCGGCGCGTCGCTGTTGCGGATGGCGTTGAGCTCCACGTGCGAGACGACTCGCCGTCATCGCGCGACGAAGCGCTCGTCGCCATGCGAGAAGCGGTGCGCGCAGCGCTCGGCCGCGAAGACATCCGCTAGCGCGACCGACGCGCTACAGCAACCGAGATAAGAGCGTCGCGCCTGTCTCGAGCATTTTCGACCAGATCGAGCGCCGCCGAAACGTTTCGAGCGTGATTTCTGTGGAATAGCGAAGGTCGTCGAAGAAAACCGAGTCCATCTGCGCACCGAACGCCGAATCCAGAACGACCAGGCTCGATTCGTTGTTGAACGCCATGGACCGGTTGTCGAAATTCATCGATCCAATCGAGCTCCAGAGCCCATCGGCGACGATTGTCTTCGAGTGCATCATCGACGGCTGGTATTCGTAGACTTTTACGCCGCGCGTCAACAGCTCTTCGTACCAATAGCGGCCAGCGTACCACGTCGTCTTCACGTCGGTGTTTTTGCTGACGGTAAGAATTCGGACGTCGACACCACGGCGGACGGCGCGCTCGAGCAATCGCCGAAAGTCGTCGTCGGGCACGAAGTACGAATTTGCGATGTACAGCGTTTTTCTGGCGCCGCTGATCGTGAGCGCGAGAAAACGCTCGGCCGGCGTGCTGCCCGTGGTCGGTGCGGTGTAGAGCAGGCCCGCGTGCACTCGCCCAACCGACCGAAAGCCCGAGGTCGGAAAGAACAGCGGACCCGTGATCAACTCACCGGAGGCCTCCGCCCACGCGGCGGCGAACGCGGCTTGAAGCTCCATGGCCGCCGGCCCTTCGAAACGAACGTTGGACTCGCGCCACTGGCCTTCGTGCCGGCCGTCGCCCAGCCAATAGTCCGCGAGGCCGAAGCCGCCGGTGTACGCGACTCGCCCGTCTACGACAACGACTCGAACATGCGAGCGATCGGTGGCGTTGTGGATGGTGAACCAGCGCAGCTTGCGGAATTTCTGAACTTCCACGCCGCCTTCTCGGAGCGACTTCAGCCACTCGCGCGACAGGTGCTGCGAGCCGAACGCATCGACGAGAAAGAGCACCCGCACCTTGGCGTGAGCACGTTCTTTGAGGATCGCGGCCATCGTGTCGGCCACCGCGCCTGGGAGGGAGTAGTACATCTGCACCGTGATCGTGTGCTGCGCTGAACGAAGGTCTGCCCAGAGGCGAGGATAGGTTCCGTCACCGTTGAGTGCCTGTTCCACGAGATTGCCCGAGAAAACGTGCGTGCCGGTGAACAGCTCGAAGGTTTGTTCGAACAGGGAATCGCTCACCGCGGGCGGGCCCGAATCGGAGAGGGTGACGACGGTGCCCACCGGCGTTCCGCGCGTGATGGTGAGCGCGCCAATGAGCGCCAACCCGAGTACGATGACGACTCCGACGATCCGACCAGCGTTTTTCAATCGGGACATGTACTGTCTGCTCTAACACGGTCCGTGCCACGCCGAGCTCGGGCGACGGCCCGCAGCTGGTTTGCGCGGTCCCAGCATGCCATGCTATGTCATTCGCTTGCGGGACTCGCCTAGCCAAAGGATTGATTCTAATGTTTACAGGTTCGACGATCGTACTAACCGGCGTGGGTGGTGAAGGGCAGGTGGGCGAAGTCGTCGCGCAGGCCTTCGCCGAGCAGGGTGCGTCGCTGGTGTTGGTGGATCGCACGGCGGACAAGGTCGAAGCGCGCGCCGCCGCGATCGTTGCTTCGGGCCATTCGGCGCGCGGATACGCGTGCGATCTAACGAATGCAGACTCGGTCGCCGATCTCGTCGATCGCGTCCGCGCTAATCACGGCGACACGCTGCATGGTTTGGTGCACATGGCGGGCGGGTTCGCGATGAGCGGCCCGGTCGGCGAGAGCTCGATCGACGTGTGGAATCGAATGATCGCGATCAACCTCAACACGGCGTACCTCACGACGCGCGCGTTCCTCGCGTTGCTGCGGAAGGGTCATGGCTCGATCGTCTTGTTCTCGTCGGAGGCGGCGTTGCCAGGAGCAAAGGCCGCCAACCGCTCGGCGTATGCGATTGCGAAGATCGGTGTGGCCACGCTGATGCGAGCGATCGCCCAAGAGGAGCGCGCGACCGGCGTTCGGGCAAACGCCGTTGCACCGACATCGATTCGCACGGCGGCGAATATCGCCAGCATGGGCGACGGCGTGCGATACATCGAGCGTGAAGCAGTTGCCGATGTCGTTCTGTTTCTGTGCTCTCAGGCCGCCAGCGCCATCTCCGGCGAGTTGCTTCCACTTACATGACGTTGGCGGTGAAGCGCCGCGTGCACGTGCGGACGGTGCTTCTCGACCGCTCACTCGAGGAATTTCCACTCTTTCGTTTGAGCGACACGGCTGATGATCCCGCCATTTCATACGTGGCGGACAATGGTGGACGCTGGCGTGTCCTCGCGAACCCCGGTGATCGTCTTCCCGGAACGTTCGACCAAGACGTGTACATCGAGTTGATGCGGCGATATCAGGAGGCGTCGGAGCCCGCTGATGGAGCGCTGTCGTTCACGCTGCACGCGTTCTTGCGTTCGATGGGCCGGCAGGTCGACGGCAGAACGCACGAGCAGTTGCGCGGCTCGCTCGCTCGTCTCGAACGAACCGTGCTGCAATCCGAACTCAGTTATTTCGACTCGGCGCAGGCGGGCCTGACCGACGCCAGCTTTACCATCCTCGCGTCCGTCATGATCGAGCGTCGTCGGTTGCTCGAGCGCGACCAACTCGCGCTTTTTCCGTCGGTCATCGCGGCAGAGCCGGGTGAGGCGCGGGTGGTGATATCCCCGATTGTGCGGCAGAACGTCATCGCCCGGCATGTGTCGTCGCTGGATCTGTCGCGCTACCTGGCGCTACCGTCGCCGGTGGCCCGCCGGCTCTACCGGCTAATCGAAACCGCCCGCGCCGCGGGAACGCTGACCTGGCGCGTAAGCCTCGAGCGATTGCGCGAGCAACTGCCGCTCACGCAACGATATCCGTCGCATTTGCAGCGGGTGCTGCAACCGGCGCACGACATGCTTACGGACAACCGTGTGATTCGTGAGGCGGTGATTCGTCAACAGCAAAGAGAATGGTTCGTGGATTACGTGCTCGCTGGTCGGTAACCCCTGATAGAGGACCGCGAGCGCCGCAGCGGCCGCCAAGAAGAACTAGCATCCATTCTGCGTGTATAAACCGTACTTTCATGGCCACCAAGCTCGACAAAACGATCCGCCGGGAGATCGAGATCGACGGTGAATGGTTCACCGTCGCGATTTCCCCTGAAGGATTCCGTCTGACAAAAAAGCGGTTTCGTTCCGGCGTGGCACTATCCTGGAAGTCTTTGTGGGCACGTCACGGTGGTAACGCGTTGACACAAGCCGACTCGAGCGACGAGCGTTGAGCGCATCGAGGGCCATCCAATCAGCCGTTGTCGCTGGAGTTATCGTTCAATTACAACATCACGCTGGACATTCGCATGCCACGCACTCGTAAAATCGCACTGATTGGCGCTTTCGTGATTCCCTTCGTCGCCGGCGGTTTCATTGTTCAGGGCCGCGCGCAAAGGGAAGGTCCGCAACTTCTCGAGCAGGTCATGTCGCTGGTCGGCGATCGGTTCGTCGACACCCTGCCAATTTCGGCGGTTTACGAGAAGGCGGCTCAAGGGCTCGTCAAAGAGCTCAACGATCCGTACAGCGAGTTGCTCACTCCGAAGGACTTGAAGCAGTTCAAGAGCCGCACGAACGGCCGCTACGGCGGTCTCGGCATGCTGATTCAAGAGGATCCGCAGACCCATCTGATCACGATCGCGACGGTCTATCCGAATACGCCCGCTGAGGCCGGCGGCATTCGCGAAGGCGACCATATCGTGAAGGTTGGAACGCTGTCCACGCAGGGCTGGAACATCACGCAAGTCTCCGATTCGCTCACCGGCACGCCGGGGACGAAGGTCAACGTCACGTTCAGCCGACCGGGCGTTTCCACACCCATCAATGCGAATTTCACGCGTAAGGAAATTCACATTCCAGCTGTTCCATACACGCTCACCCTCGGCAACAAGATCGGGTACATCCCGCTGCAGCAGTTCAACGAGAACGCGGCGAGCGACCTTGCCGGCGCCGTGAAGATGTTCCAAACGCAGAACGCGCGCGGAATCATCATCGATCTGCGCGGCGACCCGGGTGGCATCCTCACGGAGAGCCTCGATATCGCCAACATGTTCCTGCAGCAGGGACAGCAGATGGCGTCGGTCAAAGGACGCGAAGGCGCGCAGGAGAATTACACGGCCAAGGTCGCGCCGCTCGCACCGACCATTCCAATGATCATTCTCACCGACGAGCGCAGCGCGTCGGCGTCGGAAATCGTCACGGGAGCATTGCAGGACCATGACCGCGCACTCGTCGTTGGACAGACCAGCTACGGCAAAGGCCTCGTGCAAGGCGTGTATGATCTCGACGGCGGCTACGCACTCAAGCTCACCACCGGCAAATGGTTCACGCCCAGCGGCCGCTCGATTCAGCGTCCTCGCAAGTTCGTGAACGGTCAGTTCGTGGAAGAAGCCCCTGACACCAACGAATCGAACGCGAGCAAGAAGACCCGCCCCGCATACAAGTCGGATGGCGGACGGACGGTGTACGGCGGCGGCGGCATCACGCCTGACGTCATCGTGCAGGACGACACGCTTCTCACCGCTGAGCAGCAGTTCGCGAAGGCGATCGCGCCCAAGGGTCAGGATTTCCAGACCGTGTGGACGGACTACAGCATGGAGTTGGCGAAGACGGCGACGACGTCCTTCACGGTGGAGCCGGCGTGGACAACCGAGTTTTACAATCGCCTGCAGGCCAAAGGCGTGATCGCCGACCGTAAGCTGTTCGACGGCGCGAGCCGCTATGTGAACCGCTTGCTGGACCAGCGTGTGGCGCATTACGCGTTCGGCGACTCAGTGGCGAAGCGTCGCGACTTGCCGTACGACGCTCCGCTCCGGAAGGCGCTCGATCTGCTCGACAAGGGCGGCGCGTCTCAGCGTGAGCTCTTCGCGGCAGCCGGCGAGACCCTCGCCGGGGGTCGTGTTCCCGCGCCGACGAAAAAGCCCTAGATTCAGAGAATGCGATCACTCCTTCTCACCGCCGCCACGATCACCATCGTGGCGGCGGTTCTCGCGTGTGGACCTTCCACACAATCGGCGACACCGGTTTCATCGGCGTCACCTGCGTCGGCCGGCTCACCTGCTTCCAATGTCGTCGCTCCAGAACCTGGCGAGCGCCATTTTGCCAACATCCGCAAACTCACCTTCGGCGGCGAAAACGCCGAGGCGTATTTTAGCCACGATGGAAAGCGGCTGATCTTTCAGTCGACTCGGTCCGGTCGCACCTGTGATCAGCAATTCGTCATGAACGTCGACGGCTCGAACGTCCACCACGTGTCGACGGGATCTGGAAAGACGACGTGCGGCTACTTCTTCGGCGGCGACAAGCGGATCTTCTTCGCGTCCACGCACGCGGCCGACACGGCATGTCCGCCGAAACCTGATCCATCCAAAGGCTACGTGTGGGGCCTCGATCCGTACGACATCTACACGGCGAATGACGACGGCACAGGCCTGAAAGCGCTCACGAGCTACGGCGTATACACGGCCGAGGGGACGTTGTCCCCCGATGGGCAGACGATCGTGTTCACGTCGCTCAAGGACGGCGATCTCGACATCTACACCATGCGGATCGACGGCTCGAACATCAAACGTCTCACGACGCAGCCCGGGTACGACGGCGGGCCATTCTTCTCGCCCGACGGCAAAAAGATCGTCTATCGCGCTTGGCATCCGAGCGATACGGCGCTGACCAACTATCAGACTTTGTTGAAGCAGCGGCTGGTCCGTCCCAACCGCATGGAAATTTGGGTGATGAACGCCGACGGATCGGACCAACATCAGATTACGAATCTGGGCGGGGCCAACTTCGCGCCGTACTTCACTCCGAACGGCCAACGAATCATTTTCTCTTCGAACTATAAGAGTCCGCGCAGCCGCAACTTCGAGCTGTACTTGGTCGACCCCGACGGGAGTCATCTCGAAGAGGTGACGTCGCAGCCCGAGTTTGATGGGTTTCCAATGTTCAGTCCCGACGGAAAGCAGTTGGTCTGGGCGTCCGGCCGTGCGTCGAAAGAGGGTGAACTGAATTTGTTTATCGCCGACTGGAGACCGTAAGACCGTCGGCTTGACCCGGGAGCGGTGCCTTCATGTCGCGCAGAATTCGACTCGGCGAGTCACTTGTCGAATCGGGCCTCATCACACCGGCCCAGCTCGACGAGGCTCTGAAGCGTCGAACATCGACAGGGGAGCGAATCGGCGAAGCGCTCGTCGGGCTCGGCTACATCAGCGAACGTGATCTTCTGCGTACGCTTGCGCAGGATGCTGACATTCCGTTCCTCGAAGCGCGCGAGCTCGTCGTCGACCCGATGGTCGTTGGACTCGTCGCCGCACCGGTCGCGCGGTCGCAGCATGTACTTCCGCTCAAATTCGAAGCGAAGGCGCTGCTCGTCGCCATGGGCAATCCGTTCGACGTCGGCGTGATTCGATCGCTCGAGCGGTCGACGGGAAAACACATTCGTGTTGCGGCCGCCGATCCCGTGGAAATCGCGCAGCTCGTAGAAAAGATCTACGGCGCCGCTGGGTCCGCTCCCGCGGTAACAGGCGGAGGCTCAGTCGTCGGGACGCCCGTGAGCGCCAACCGAGCCGTCGACAGTCCCGTGGCGCGTGCGCGATCGACGTGGACGGCGAACAGCAGCGTGACGGCCGGCGCGCGACCTGCAGCGCCCGTCATGTCGGACGATGGAATGACTGCGGCGGAGCTCGCCGATGACATCATCCGTCGCGGCGTCATGCTTGGCTCGACCGACATTCATATCGAGCCGCTGGAAGAGATCGTTCAGATCCGCTATCGCGTCGACGGTCTTCTGCAAAAGGGTCCGGCGTATCCGAAAGCGCTCCAGGCGTCGCTGCTGAGCCGAATCAAAATTCTCGCAAGCTTGGATATCGCCGAGAGTCGCTTGCCGCAGGACGGGCGGATTCGTTCGCGTGTGGAGGGGCGGTTGGTCGATTTGCGCGTGTCGACTTTTCCGACGGTGTATGGAGAGGACACCGTGCTTCGCGTGCTCGATCGCGGTCGAGTGAACCTCAAGCTCGAGGCGCTTGGTATCGCGCCGGACGACCTCGCGTTGCTTCGCGAGGCCATGCTCAAGCCGTTCGGGTTGCTCCCGGTCACGGGCCCAACGGGGTCGGGCAAGACCACGACGCTCTATTCGGCGCTCCTCGAGTTGAACACCGGCGAGCGCTGTCTCATCACTCTCGAGGATCCCGTCGAGTACGAAGTCGAGAGCATCCGGCAGTCGCAGATCAACGTGCGAGCCGGGCTGACGTTCGCCTCCGGTCTTCGGTCGATGCTGCGGCACGACCCGGACGTGATCCTCGTGGGCGAAATGCGCGATCAGGAAACGGTGCAGATCGCGCTCAGTGCAGCACTGACCGGCCACCTCGTGCTCACGACGCTTCACACCACGACCGCCGCTGGCGCGATTCCGCGCTTGCTCGACATGGGTGCCGAGCCGTTCATCGTGGCGTCGGCGGTGTCGCTGGTGGCGTCGCAACGGTTGGTTCGGACGCTCTGCGCGGACTGTCGAGCGCCGCACGATATGGCGGCGCCGATTCGCAAGAAGTTCGGTCTGGACGAGGCCGTTGTGTATCGCGGAGTTGGGTGCAAGCTGTGTCGGAACACGGGGTTCCGTGGGCGCATTGGCATTTTTGAGTTTTTGCCAATTAGCGACGAAATCGTCTCCGCCATATATGAGAGAAGGTCGTCGGACGAGATCCGCCGCCTTGCCGCTCGTCCCACTCTCCTGGACGACGGTATTCGAAAGGTTCGGGCGGGCATCACCACGCTCGACGAGGTACTCCGCGTTACGGCGTAAGAGCGTTCGAGGGCATTCGTGCCGGATTTCTGGTATAGCGCACTGACTGAAAGTGGAGCCGTTCAGGAGGGGACGCTCGCCGCCCCGACTGAGCTCGCGCTCGAGCAGCAACTTCGGCAACAAGGCTCGTTCCTGATCCGCACCGAGGTGCGCGAGAAGGCGCCGGTCGTGCGGAAGCTGTCCGACGGCAAGATCGACCGCCGCGAGCTTCTCGCGTTTCTCGAGTACGTCGCCGGGTCCTTCGAGGTCGGCATTCCGATTCTCGATTCGCTGGACGACGTGGTCATGCGTCTCCAGTCGAAGTTGCTCTGCAAGATCATTCGCGAAGTGCGGTATGCGGTTGCCGAAGAAGGGAAGAGCATGTCGGCGGCGATGGCCGAGCATCCGCTGGCGTTCCCGGAGCTCTGCGTGGGAACCATTCGCGCGGGCGAAGCGAGCGGCGAGCTGGGCTATGCGCTCCGCCAACTCGTCGACTACATGGACTGGCAGGAAACGATCACGTCGCAGCTCAAGCAGGCGACGATGTACCCGATCATCGTCATCGTCGCCGTGGTCTTTTTGGTGATCGGACTGATCGGGTTCGTATTTCCGCGTATTCTCCCGCTCTTGGCCACGCAGAAGGAACTTCCGCTCCCGACGCGCATCATTCTCTTCACGTCGAATCTCATTCGTTCCGAGTGGTTGCTCGTCCTCGTCGGCGTCAACACGATCATTTTGGCGATTTACTTCGTGCGACGCACCGCGCGCGGCCGCTTGTTCTTCGACAAGATCAACTTGCGGTTGCCGATTTTTGGTCCGGTGATCCGCGATGTGAACATGGCGCGGGTCGTCACCTATCTCAGCCTGTTCTATCGCACCGGCGTGGATCTGGTGATGTCGCTGACGATCGTCGAGCGCATCATCACCAACAAGGCGGTTGCCGCGGCTGTGGCGAACGCTCGCGAACAGGTGACGCAGGGCGTGTCTCTCGCTGCGGGCCTTGGCCAATCGACGCTATTCCCCACCGTCGTCCTTCGCGCCGTCGCACTCGGCGAAGCCACAGGAAATCTCGACCAGGCGCTCACGCGTACGAAGGACTACTACAGCCGCGAAATTCCTTCGGCGGTCCGGCGCATGATCACGGTACTGCAGCCCGCGCTGATCGCGCTCATCGGCGGTGTGATTCTCACCGTTGCGTTGGCGATCATTCTCCCGATCCTGAACATTTACAGCAACATCGGCGGGCGGCGGTGACCACACCCTCTCGCTGTTTTGGCGCCCTGATCGCGCACGACGGCGTCTGTCTCGTCGAGTATCGCACCGAGCGAACCGGCATCCGCGTCGTCCATCAATGGACGGACACGGGGCGTTCGCCAACGATCGAAGAGGCGCTGGACCGGCTGTTGGCGTTGCTCGCTGCTCAAAGAGTCTCGAGGGCAAAAATCGCCGTGGCGATCGAGCAGTTTGGCGTCGTTCACCATGTGATGACGCTGCCGAACGCCGCGGACAGTGCGTTGCGCCCCGTGATTCAACGCGAAATTCAGCGCGTGTTCGGCATCATTGATCCCGTCGTGAGCTACTCGCGTGAGGACGCACCCGCGGCACCAGGACGCAGCCCGGCGACGCGCGCCGACGCTCAGGCCACTCCCGGACAGGTCTTTATCGCTGCAGCGTCACATGCCACCATCGACGCTCTGGGCAGCAAGCTCGCCTCGCACGACGTACAGATCGCCACTGTCGTTCCAAAAGCGATTCATAGTTTGTACGAGGCAACGGGCGGCTCGTTCGAACCGACGGCCGTGCTCGTGTGTCTCGAGGGCGGACCGCATCTCGTCTTCTTCCTCGACGGACACTTGGAGATGGCGGTGGATCCGCCGATCGCTCTCGAGGACGAGCGGGCTTCCGTCGGAATGATTCTCGATCAAGTCGAGCGGGGCGCGATCTACTTTCGCCAACAGTTTCGCGGCGCGGTTGCAACGCGGATGCTGCTCGCTTCGCGCGCGACGGAGTACGACGAGCTCTCGTTTGCGCTCACGTCGCGACTCAACGTTCGCGTGAAGCCACTCTTCGCCGGCGCCGCCTCTCCCGAGGCCGTACTCGCCATGGGGGCAGTGCTCGAAACACAGAGTGCCGTTCCCCTCGATCTCTTTCCGCATCCGCCAACGATTTCGGAGCGCGTCGCCAAGGCGTTTCGCGGACCCAACGCGATCATGGCCGCGGCAGCGAGCGCCGCCGTCATTGCCGGTATTTGGGCCGCGACGCAGTTCGCCGCACTTTCGTCGGTGCGTCAGGACGCTGTCCGACTTCAAGCGGAATTGCGCGGCGATGTCGCATCGGTCGTTCCCATGCGGCAGATCGCCGAGCGTCGCGCTGATTTCGATAGGGAAGTGGCATTTGTGCGCGACGGCCGCGGTGAGCGCGCCGATCTCACGGCGTCCCTTCAAGGCATTGCCGACCAACTGCCGCCGGGCGTTCGGTTCGACAGCGTGCGCGTCTCGCGAACCGCAACGGGATGGCTCGCCTCGATCGGCGGCGAAGCAACCGGTGTCACATCGGCGCAGGCGGTTCGAAATCTGGAAGCGTTCTACGAACTCGTTCGTGCACGGCGCGGAGTGTCTGCTCCGGTGTTGGATCAATTGGACTACCCTTCCTCCACCGATGCAGACGCTATTCGCAAACCCGGCGCGCCGATTGTGATTCAGTTCCACGTCTCGTTCGCCGTCGCTCGACCCGCTGAGGGCGGCCACTGATGGCAATCACCGGGGCGGCGTTGAAGCAGCGTTTCATCCGTTATCGATTGCCCAGCGAGGTCATTGCCGTCTCGCTTCTCGCGGTGATCGTCTTTCTCACGGTCGGCATGGGTGCGAGACGGCGAATCGAGCCGGTGCGCACCGAGATCACCAAGCTTCACGTGGCCCTTGGTGAAGTCTCACAGTTTCGCGCGGGGTTTCAGCCATCGGCACCCAACAAAGACGTTCGGATGGCGAACATTCCGGACTCACTCTCAGTTGCTCTTCCGCGCGACCGCCGCGTATCGCTTGCCGAGCGCATCGCGGCGCGCGCCGAGCAGGATGGGTTGTCTGATGTGCGAGTGAAGTTTGCGGCGCCGGATTCCGCGGCTGTACCCAATCGCCCGGACCTGATGGGCGCCACCGTGGCTATTGCAGATTACTCGGTATCTGTCGAGTGTACGGGTGGTTTTGCAGCGCTGCTGTCGCTGGTCAATCACCTTCCGCCATCGGTGGCGGTGCAACGACTCACGGCGGAACAGACGAAGAACGGCCCGCAGTATCGTCTGATTCTCGCCGTGTTCGAGGCAGTCGGGTCCAGCCAACATGGGTGAGCACATTCATCGCTGGGTTTATGCGTCCGCTCTGTTCGTGGTCGCGCTTGGGGTCGTGGGTTGGCGGGTGCTGAAGAACACGGAATCCAACCAAGGCGGCCGTCCACCTGGTACGGTATCGAATCCGCAATTGGCGCCACTGCTTCCGTACGCCGGAGCGCTGTCGGACACTGTCCCCGTTTCGCCGACGGACGACGCTGGTGTCGTCCTTCGCCGAGATCCGTTCGCACGACAGCCCGTTGTCGGGGTTGCGCAGAATCGACTGGTGGCCACCACGGTGCCGCAGTCAGCCAACATTGAAACATCCCGTTGGCTAGTGACGGCGACATTGATGCACGGTTCGCGACGCGCGGCCGTGATCAATGACACGTTGATTTACGTTGGCGATTCAGTTCCCGGTGGGGGCAAGCTGACTGCGGTCGAGCGCGATCGTGTGACGCTCACCGACGCAAAGGGAGCAACTCACACCGTGACAGTGAAGGAAGGAGACGGTTGATGTCGATTGGAACGTGGACGAGATATCGGGCGCGTTCGGCAGCCACAATCGTTGTGTTGGGTGTGTCGCCGGCGCTTGTGACTGCATGTGCAAGCGGCGGCCCTGGCCGCCAGGTTCACGCGGGCGTGCGCGTCGAACCAGTCGCGTCCTCCACGACAGCGGGCGCTAGCGGTCAAGCCTCGACCGCCTCGGAGCTCGGGACACCGGCAGCGCTGGCGCCATTGCCTGGCGGGCAGCCCGCGCTGTCGCCGGTCCGCGAACAACGTGTGAGTTCTCTCAACGTTCCACCGGGCACGCCCATCGCCACGGCCGTTCAGCAACTTGGCGCAAAACTTGGCTGGACCGTCAGCGTCGACCCCGAAGTGCGAGGCACGGCGACGGGCACGAATCTCCGGGATGTCACCGTCAGCGAGGCGCTGCGCGATCTGGTGTCGAGAAACGGGTATACGTATCAGCTCCAGGGAACGGTGTTGCGCGTCGTGCCCATCCGCATGGAGTCCAAGACGTTTCGGCTCGACTACGTCGCGCTGTCGCGCGTCGGAACCATGAGCACCATCGTCCAGCGACGGCTATCGAACAACGTCAACAATGGCTCGATGCAACAGGGCAACGGGCTCGGTGGCTTGAGCTCGAACGCCTCTGGAGTGGGAGCCCTCGGCGGGGCGGGCGGCGATGTCTTGTCGGCGCAGTCGGTAGCCGACATCTGGCAGGAAATTCGAATCGCGCTCACGGGAATCATTCAAGCCGGACAACCGCAACAGCGCGGCGCTCCGAGTCTTTCGGACCAAGCCAATAACTCCGCCGCGGCCAACGGCGCCGGCGCCTTCAGCTCAGGCGCGTCGAGCATTCAGTTTCCCGATGGCTCGAGCCTCATCATCAGCCCAATTTCCGGCCTGATCAACGTGACGGCGCTGCCCGACAAACTCGGTGACGTCGAAAAGTTCATCGGTGATTTTCAAGCATCAGTGCTTCGGCAGGTGCTCATCGAAGCCAAGATTGTCGAAGTCAATCTCTCGAGCACGTTCCAGTTCGGAATCGATTGGAGCGTGGTGGCCAACGCCACGTCGGGCAAATATGGCATTTCGCTCAAGAGCGATCCGTCAGTGCAGACGACGGGCAATGCCGGCAATGTGAATTTCACCATTACGGGTGGCAACACCCAGGTCAACGCGGTGCTCACCGCGTTGAGCACGCAGGGGAACGTGAGCGTGTTGTCCAACGAGAAGACCACGGCGCTCAATAACCAGCGTGCCATCTTCCAAGTGACGACCGACGAGATTTTTTTCTCCGTCACGCGGACGCCATTGTTCGGGGCGAACGGCGGCGTCATCTCGACGCAAAGCTCGATCATCCCGCAGCAGATTTCCGTCGGTGTCGTGCTCGACGTCCTGGCGCAGGTCTCGGCCGAGAACATGATTACTATGGACATTCGTCCCGCGGTCACCAATATCGATCATGTCGAATCGATCACGCTGTCCGACGGCACAACGGCGAGCGCTCCGGCCATCGCGAAGCGCGAGGGCGATACCATCGCGCGACTGCGCGCCGGTGAGACGATGATCATTGGTGGTTTGGTGCAGACACGAAAGGATCGAACCGTGAGCGGAATCCCGCTGCTCAAGGACATTCCGTGGCTCGGCAAGGCGTTTCAGCGTATTTCCATCACGGAGAATCGGTCCGAGTTGGTTGTGTTTCTCACGCCGACGATCATTAGCGGGCAGCCCGTGAGCACGGGGCGTTAAGGCATGTACGAGCAGTTTTTCGGACTGACCGACCGACCGTTTTCGCTCACGCCGAATCCGCGGTTTGTCTTCTATTCGCAGCAATACCGCGAAGCGGAAGGCCAACTCCTCTACGGCATCAACAATCGCGAAGGCTTCATGCTCGTTACCGGCCAGCCGGGAACGGGCAAGACCACGCTCTGCCGCGATTTGATCGACAAGCTCGATCGCGAAAAAGCTCAATCGGCGCTCATCTTCAATCCATTTCTCAACGGCGGTGAAATGCTCGCCGCGCTGCTCACGGAATTCGGCGTGAGCGTGCCGGCCAACGGAACACGGAAGGACCTACTCGACCGGCTCAACCAATTTCTGCTCGCGCAACTCGCGCTCGGAAAAAGCTGCGTCGCGATTTTCGACGAGGCGCAGCATCTGTCCGCCGAATTTCTCGAGCAGATTCGCGTGCTCTCCAATCTCGAGACCGATCAGGAAAAGCTCATTCAGATCGTGCTTGTGGGGCAGCCCGAGCTGCTCGACAAGATCCGCACGCCGCAGATGTCGCAGCTCGATCAGCGCGTCTCCATTCGATGCATGCTCGGCGACCTCGACGAGCAGGAGACGGATCGCTACATGCACCACCGCCTGAACGTCGCGGGCGGCCGCGGCCAGGTCAGGTTTTCCCCGAAGGCAGTCGCCGAGATTTATCGCGCGTCGCACGGTGTGCCGCGATTGATCAACCTGATTTGCGACCGCGCGTTGCTCGCCGGATTCGCGGCGCAAACACGCGACATTCAACCGGAGCACGTCCGCAAAGCGGTAGCCGCGCTTCGGGGCGAGGACGCCGAAGTGAGCGCGAATATGAATCGCGCCCATCGCCGCTGGGGACGGAAGGCGGCGATCATCGGAGCGGTCGCCGTTGTCGCGGCCGTGACCGCCGGAGTCGCGCTTTGGCCCAAACTCGCCGCCACGCCGGACGAAGCGTTGTATTGGCGCGCGACATCGGCGGCGACGGCGACCGACGCCGAGCGCGATTTTCGGACGCTTGTTGCGAGGTACCCGGCATCGAAGCGATTCGACGACGCTCTTCTGCGTCTCGCACAACTCGAGCTCTCGCGCGGCGATCGCGCCACGGCAATTCAACATCTCACCCAACTCGGCGAGCACGCACCGGAGGGCATCAACCGCACGCGCGCGCTGGTGCTCACCTCGTTTGCGCGGCTGGATGTGGGCGACACGGTCACCGCGTGTCAGGCCATCACGCCCGAGTTGCACGCGACAGTTGTCGCCGACACCGGCGTCGCGCGCCAACTCGATTCAGTTTCCGCGCTGTGCGCCACGCGAATGGCCACGGCGCCAACCGCCGTCGATTCAATCGCGCGAGCCGCTGCCCAACGGGATAGCGGATCAACGGCAGCTGCCAAACGCGGCAGGGCCGCCCTGGTCCCTCGAGACAGTCTGAACGCGAACCGAGCCAAACCACCGGCGGTACGTCCTCCTGACACGACCAAGCCGTGAGCTTGATCAACGAGGCACTCAAGGAAGCACAGCGGGAGCGCTCGATGCGCGGCGATCGGCCGTCCCCCGCATTCGGCGACGACTTTTTCCCCTATCCGTCTGCGCAAAAGCGACGGCGGCCAAACGTCGCGCTACTCGTCGGCGGTGGTGCGGTGATCGTGTTGGTAATCGTCGCCGTGGCCGTTGTGCGCTTCCGTGCCCAGGCAACTCGTGGACCGCTCGGAAATCCAGCGTCCAAATCGATCGTAAGCGCAGTGCGATCGACTGCGCCGGCGCCGGCGCAACCAATGCCGCCGTCGACCTCCGCGCCGGCAACGCAGTCCGGGTCGAGTACGAAATCCGCGGGCGGTGTAGCGAGATCGCCGGCAGGCGTCGCGCCGACCGGTGAATCATCACTCGCGCCAAAGCGGGTCGTGGTCCGGAGCGACACCGCGACGCAGCAAGAATCCGTCGTTGCCCGCGCTCCGACGATGCCTGCGCCAGTCGCGGCACCACGCGCCGCGCCACAGAACGGCGGTCTGCACATCGTCGTCGATCCGGCGGGTTTGCGACCCGTGGATTCGCTCTTCCAACTCGCGTACGCCGAACATGTGCGGAACAATCTCACGGGCGCTCAAGAGTTGTACGAGCGCGCGATCGCTCTTCCAGATGCACCGGCCGGTGCGTTCAACAACTACGGTGCGCTGCTGTCACAGCGCGGCAATCCCACCGGCGCGAGGGAGATGTTCCAGCAAGCCCTCAACCGCGATCCACAGAGTGTCGACGCGTGGATCAACATGGGCGACTCGTACAACACCATGGGTCACCACGGCGAAGCGATGGCAGCCTTTGCGCGCGCAATGCAACTCAATCCCTCGAGTAGCGCCGTGCGGCTCCGGCTCGCCATCGAGTACCGCGCAATCGGCGACACGACGAGCGCACAGCGGATGTACGACGAGGCGATGAAACTCGCTCCGAAGGATCCGGCCGTGCATCACGCTTACGCCGGCTTCCTCCAGGCACAGCACGACACTCGCGGTGCGATTCGCGAGTATCAACAGTTCGTGGATCTCGCGCCCGGGACGTTCAGCGCGGAAACCATCGAGAACGTCAAGAAATACATCACGTCACTCCGACGGACGGCTCCGTGAATCGCCTGACCCCCGTGAACCGCGGCGCGTTCAGCTCATGGTGTTTCATGATCGCCGCCGGTCTCGCGCTCGCCTGCCATCATGCGCAGGCGCCCGAGGCCGTGGGATTTGCAGGAGCTCCGCCGACCGTTCCGCAGGAGCAGTTGACGGCACCCGCGAACGGGTCCACGGGTGCGACGCTGTCGCCCTTGAGGCGAACCGACAGCAGCTCCGAAGAACATGTCACCATCGACACGCACGGCGCCGAAATGGATGTGCGCCAGGCATTGAGTTTTCTCGCAAGCCGCGCGGGAATCAGCTTGATCTATTCGCCGGAGATCAACAAAAAAGTTCGAGTTGAGTTGGTCGACGTTCCCGTGTCCGACGCGCTGCAGTCCGTGTTGTCGATCGCCGGCCTGACGATCGAGAGCACGACCCCCAAAGCGAAGCCACCCGCGAATCCGGCGGTGGTATTCTACGAGTTGCCAGTGAACGTCGATTCCCTCTCGGCCGACGCGATCATGAAGCGCTTCGGCGTCGGCCGCGCCATTGCCGACTTGTTGGTCCAAGGTCGTCCCAAGCCCTGAGCGGTGAATTCAGATTGCCGCGCGGAAAACGCGAAGAATGAAAAAGGGCGACGTCATGATCGACGTCGCCCTTTTTGTTGCCTGGAGCCCGAACTTAGTTGGCGGGAACCAAACGAAGCTTGAAGTTGGTGATCGCCGACGCCGTAGTGGCGGTGGCGGCGGCACATGCGATTGCGCCATTCGTCCACACCACAACGCCGGTCGTCCCTTCAGTGCCGACCGTCGTGGGCGCGCCGTCGAGCGCCTTGTCGAGCGCCAGAATTGCCGGGCAATCCGTGGCCGTGCTTCCCGGCACCGTGATCGGTACCGCGAGCCAATTGCTCGTCAGCGTGATCGTCCGGCCGATCGTGAAGTTGAGACCATTGCTGGTGAACTTGCCGCCTCCGATCGCGCCGGTCGTAATCGGTGCGGCCGTGTACGGCCCACGCCATCTCGAGGCGTCGACCGTCGTGAAGACCACGGGCGTCGCCGCTCCGTCTTTGTCGAGCGTGTCGCCGCTGCCGGTCGTCGTCACGATTTGCGTGATGAGCTGCTGCAAGTCGCCCGGATACCGGTGAACGTCGGCGGTGAATCCCGTCACGGCGGTCTGCAGCTGATGCACATCCTGCTGCGATGACGGCGTATTCCCCTTGTTGACATACTGCGTCACGGCCGGAACGACCGCCGCCGCGAGCACGGCGATGATCGTCACCGTGACAAGAATCTCAGGCAGCGTGAACCCGCCGCGGCGAACATTCCTGAACATGAGTATCTCCTAATTAAATCTGGCGACCAAAGCAGTCGCGCCGGTGAACGGTGAAGGCCGAACAGCGGCCGCGTGTGTGTTTAGTAAATCGGTGTCAGCAGGAACTTCAGTGTGTCCACCACCCCGATCCGATACCGAATCGAACCAGTAAGCAACACGCCGTCATCGAACTGGCGATCGATCGCCAGCGCCGAGAGCGAGTCGTTGGTCGTGGCCCCACCCACCTTCATTGGAACAGACACCACCATGTATCGCTGACCACCCGCTGAACTGGCAGCGCCACTCACGGCGAGTGTGTCAACGTCGAAATTGTTGTTCATCGACAACCCGAAGCCGGTGGCAAGAGCCGCCGTCCCGTCCTTCGACAGATACGGTCCTCTCCACCGTTGCACCTCGGCGGATCCATACGTGGCCAGCGAGGTCGTCGTCAGCGGGGTTTGCGAGGTTGTGATGACGGCAGTGATTTGGGCAATGCTTCCGGGATACTTGCGAACATCCGATATGAATTGTTCAACCGCTCCACGCATCGCCATGAGATCTTGGCCGGCGCGCGATGGATCGGCTTTCTTGATTTGACTAACGACACTGGGAACAACAACCGACGCGAGCGCGGCAATCAGCGTGACCGTGACGAGGACTTCGGGGAGAGTGAATCCCCCTCGTCCAGATCGTGAACGCCCGCTTCGAATCCTGATCGACGTCAGACTACAAATTGGAGACACGCTTGACACCCTCGAGACGAACTCGATCAACCACTGGTTACCGAATCACTATTCGACCTTTATCAGTATCGGCCGATACAGTGCTTCAGCATTAGAAGTCGGTGATCGTGCCGCGCTCGGTTCAAAGCGCTTCGTCTTTGCCTGACGGTCATCCCAACTGCTTGCTGCGGTGGGAGTTATGTCAAATTGACCCGAGCGGGATCCAGCCTCGGTCCGGTGTCAGCAGGCGCCTGATTTGGTCGGAATGATGTAGTCCAGAAAGACCGACGTGCCGCTGATCGCCCAACGAACCTGCCCCTGCGTCGCAATGGGCAGCCCGTCGAGCTTGATGTCCACGTTGTGCGCGGTCATCGTGTCGGTTCCCTGAATTCGAATGAAGATTCCAACGGGAGGTTGACCGCTCGAATTCGCCGTGATCACGTCGGCCATCGTGTCCTTCTGGGCCACGACGTACCCACTCGAGTTTGGGATCGCCCGCGACACATACGGACCGCGCCAATTCGCCTGGGCGCTTGCACTCAATGCCACACCGCAGCGATCCACCGGCGACGCGCGCAACGCGGACAGGTAGTCCAGCGCCGGCGGATACTTCCCGACATCCTGCCGGTACGCTTGCACCGCCGCCGTCAGGTTCGTGAGCTCTTCGACGATCGCATTCTCATACGCATCTTGAAGGCGCCCGCGAATAGTCGGCACCATGACCGCGGCGAGGGCCGCGACCAGCGCGATGGCGATCATCACCTCGACGAGCGTGAACGCCCGCCGTGCTCCTTTCGCCCGGATCAACACTTCGCGGCAATCGGAACGAGATACTGAATATCGGCGCGATGCGTCGCCGCAACGACGGTAAAACGCACGGTGCCCGCCGAGGCGCCATCACCACCGTCGACCACGAAGTCGAGCAGATTCGTATCCGCCGTGTCCACGGCGAGCATGCGAATCGCGAGCGTACCGACGGCCGCTGTTCCTGGCGTGCGTACCATCGAATCAGAGACCATGCCCAGCGGCGTTTTTAACCCACCGACTGGAATGAAGAAATTCACGAATGGTCCATTGCCGCCCCACCCGGTGGTCACTGCGGTGCTGTTGAACGTACCCGTCGCCCCCGAGCCACAGCTGTTGTGTGTCACCGCGCTGTTCGCGACGATCTGATTTGCCAACTCGGAAATCAGTCCGGGATACGCCGTGCTGGTCGGGGCAGCACTCGTCTTCACCGCCGACGCAAACGCGGAAATCCCCTCGGCCAACGCAGACAACTTCTCGGCGGTGGTCTGTGCGCGTTGTCTGTCGAGGAACGTGACGAGATAGGGCACAGTGACGGCAGCGAGCATCGCAATGATCGCCGTAGAGACGGCGACTTCGGCGAGCGTAAATCCATTGCGACGGCGGCGACAAGCGCTCATGGGCCAGGCATCTCGAAAAGACAGAGCGCACATGCTCTATCGCTTCTGACGAGCGACCGGGAGGCCCGTTTCGTCTATGGCAGCGGCGCGGCCAAGAAGTACGCCGGTGTCGCCAATGCCGTCGGTGACCCAGGCGTTGGAAAACGAAAGCGACCCGTGAGTCCAGGTTGCGCCTCGTTGGGCCCATCGATGATGGAGTTGACCGTTAACGCCTGGGACAGACTCAGACTGTCGACTCGCGCTGAAATGAACAGTTGATTCGTCGCGACGAATCCCGCGCACGGCAGCTGCTGCGCGCCTGCGCTCGTGCAGAATTCGGGAACGCCATTCGTCGCATCGAAGCGCATGAGGGTGTTGTGAATATCGGCCACGTAACCGCTGCGAAGAGACGCTGCCGGCGTCGCGCCAACCGACGCAGCGAGGTACGGCCCCTTCCACAGGTGCACTTGCTGATCAGTATAAATGTCTCGATGCGTGATCGTCGAGTCGCACGGGTTGAACGAATTGCACGAGTTGTTCGTGAGCAACGGCTCCGTGAGATCTTCGAGATCGCCCGGCATTGCACCCTTCACGTCCGCCGCGAACGTCTGAATCGCGGTGGAGATCGAATTCAGATCGTTCGCCACCTTCAGCGGGTCCGCGACGTCCACCTTCCGAAGCACCGACGGGAGAATGAACGCCGCGAGCACTGCAAGAATACCAACGGTGACAACAGTTTCGATCAACGTGAACCCGCGCGACGCTGACTCGCGATTCCGCCTTCGTCGCACACTCGGTCGCTGCATCGGCCTTGTCGCCTCGGTTTCGCCGTTATTGGGTGATCGGTGCAGCGAGATAGAAGGCGACCACCACGCCCGCGACAGGAATGGCGAAACGGAATCGACCAGTGGTGTTCGAGCCATCGACTTGGTTGGGATCCCCGGCGCCATCGACGAGCGCATTCAACGCCCTCGCCTGGTTTGGCGTCAGACCGTGCACCTGAACTCCAGCGAACAACGTGTTGGTCGTCGAAAACGTGGCGTTGATGGCGCCGGCCGCATTGTGCTCAGGAATGTTGTTCGTGATGTCGTATCGATCCAAAAAGTTCATGATGTAGGCTGAATACCCGGTCGCGAGGCTGTCGCCCAATGCAGTCGAAATGGTCGCGCCGAGATACGGTCCGCTCCAAGCGGCGATCTGATTCAGCGTCATCGCACTGCTATCGATCAGTTTGCTCAAGGCTGCCACCGGCTTCGACGTCAGCGATGAGATCTGATGCGGAAAGCCCGCCTTGGAATCGGTCGCGAACGTCTCCATCGCCGTGCGGACGGAGTTCAAATCGTTTTGGGCCTTCACCGGATCGCCGGCCCCAACTTTTTGGACAACCGTCGGTATCACGAACGCCGCAATCACCGCGAGAATCCCGACCGTGACGATTGTCTCGATCAGCGTGAAACCGTCGCGACGGCGCGCGATGTTCATCCACTTCGCGATCAGCATTTTTGGGTAACCGGTGTGGGCAGCTCGCCGTTCCGTCTGTTGACGACCTGCGAAGAACCGGGTTACACCCGTCGACAGCGGCCCGCCTCGCGAGAAGACCCTATGCGGCTAGGCCGCCGCGACCCGCGTCCAGGTTTTCCTTCACATGCTCCATCCGCTTCATTCCCACGAGCGCCGACGCGACCCCGGGCAACGTTCGAGTGAACGCAATCGCTCGCTGCGCGTCGGTAGTGAATGCTGGGAACGCTTCGCGGACCGGCGCCGGCAGGCCGCTCGACAAACCGGCCTGCATCAACGTGGCGCTGGCCACCACGGTCAGTCCCAATTCCGCGGCCGCTTCCACCACCGACATGGTCTTGCCGCCAACGATCTGCGTCGCCGCTCTCACGCCCTCGAGCATCATGAGGTTGATCGGCAGCTGAATGACGCGAAAGTGGTGCGCGTCCCCCGCGAGCGATCGCGCCTCGGCCACCAGATCCTCCAGCGATAGATGTCCCTTGGCGCCTGGCGGCGTCCGGAGATCGTCCCACGTGGCACAGCCGTAAACCCCAATCTCACCGCGAGACACGGACTCTTCCAACATCCCAAACGCCCCGCGCATGCGGGACATGAGCTCCTCGGGTGTCACAACGGAGAGCTGCTGCGCGGGATTGTGAACGTAATAGACGTCGATCGTGCGCAACCCAAGGTTTTGCCTCGACTTGGCCAGGCAATATCTCAGAAACCTCGGCGCCAGCACGTGACCGCCGGCAACGATTTCCTCCGGATGAACGATTTGTTGATCGATGAATTCGCGTTGAACGTACGCTTGGTACTCTTCGCGCGTCGCTGGCGGCGTGCCGTCGAGGGGGATATATCCGCCTTTCGAGCAGACTACGAGCTCCTGGCGGGACGCCTCGCCGAACGACAGCGATTGTTGGATCGCGGCACCCACGCTTCGCTCGGACCGCTGGCTTCGATAATTGATCGCCGTGTCGATCAAGTTGATTCCGGACGCGATGGCGTAACGAACCGCCGACTCGTACGCCGTGTCATCCTGGTCGGTGCTGTCGCCGAGATACGTGCCGATCCCAATCGACGAGATCGTGGGCCCGAACGTCGTGTGTCGCAGGTAGTCAGGCGCGAATTGTTTTTCGAATCGACGACCGAAGCCCGCCGTGCCCGCGTCAGTGGCGCGCAGCTGCGTCGCTTCGAGGTTTGGAGTGACCGGGTGGATTGACGGAATTTGCCGTGGCATGGAGTTGGTTCAGATGTACACGAGCTCGTGCATGGTAGTAAGACGCATTTCCGGCGTGGCCATTGCAGCGCCATCAACGCAAGCTTCACCCTGACGATGGGAGAATGACCGCGTGCAACGTTTGGTCATTGGTGCGCTACTGGTGTCTGCCGCAGGATGCATCTGGCCTGGACCGCCGGTATTGACTCCCGTTCGTGTCGATTTCATTCCGCAGACGGGCGCTGCCCCCGAAGTCACCATCGCTCGACCGGTCGTCAACGTCGCCGACGATCCCTTTCGCAGAATCGATCGCATGGACTGGCCAGGTCCAAACCGCTCGCGGACCGCGAGCGGATCACCTGGCCCGGACTATTGGCAACAGCGCGCCGACTACACCATTGCCGCAACGCTCGACACGACGGAAAAAACGATTCGCGGTACGGTCAGTCTGCGCTACACCAACAACTCTCCCGACACGCTTCGCTTTGTTTGGTTCCAGTTGGATCAAAATCTGTATCGCGGCGGAAGCAAGGGTTCCGCGCTGTTTGGCGGCGAATCGCGCTGGGGTGTTCGTGGCTTTCATGGCGGCTACGATCTCACTGGACTGCAAGTAAACGGTCGCGGGGTCGCCGGCAAAGTCGACGACACCATGATGCGTATAGATCTCGACACACCGCTGCTCCCCAACGGCGGAACGGCGACGATCGGCCTCCAATACTCGTTCGCCATTCCGGAACACGGCTCGGACAGAATGGGGCGCGACAGCGCGCTGTACGAGATCGCGCAGTGGTACCCGCGCATCGCGGTCTACGACGACGTTCGCGGCTGGAACACCGATCCGTATCTCGGCCAAGGCGAGTTCTATCTCGAGTACGGGGACATCGACTACGCCGTCACGGTTCCGGCAGGGTACGTCGTCGCCGCCACCGGCACGTTGACCAACCGCGCGGAGGTGCTCCCCGCCACACAGATGGACCGCCTTGGACACGCCGAGCGTTCGCCGACCGTCATTCCAGTCATTACTGCCGCCGAAGCGGCCGCCGCGAAACACCGCGCAGTCGCCGGAACCAAGACGTGGCGCTTTCACGCTGAGCACGTTCGCGACGTCGCGTGGGCAGCGGCGCCGGATTTTCGCTGGGACGCCACCAGTTGGGACGGCGTGCTCACGCAGGCATTTTACCAATTTCCTAAAGCCGGAAAGGCCTGGGAATCCGCCGCCGAGCAGACGCAGTGGTCAATCCGCACGTACTCGGAATTGTGGATGCGGTATCCCTATCCTCAGGCCACATCTGTCGCTGGCCCCGTGGGCGGAATGGAATATCCCATGTTCGTCATGGTGCACTACGGCACCGCCGACCCAACCTCCATTTTCAGCACGATCGATCACGAGCAGGGCCACGAGTGGTTTCCAATGCTCGTCGGGTCCAACGAACGCCGCTACGCGTGGATGGACGAAGGCATCAACACCTTTCAGAACGCCTTCTCCAACGAACGGCGTGCACCCGGCTCAAACGCCTATCCAGCGTACGCAGCCAACTGGCGCGAAACGGTCGACAACGGGAAACAAGCCGCGCTTATGACCCCGCCCGATCGCCTCGATGCGGACGCACTCGCCGCGATCGGATATCGTAAGCCCGGCGCGGTGCTGCTCGCCCTCCGCGACAACGTCGTCGGACGCGAGACGATGGATCGCGCAATGCGCGAATATGCGCGGCGATGGGCGTTCAAACACCCCACGCCCGCCGACTTTTTCCGCACGGTCGAAAACGTCTCGGGCGAGGATCTGTCATGGTTCTGGAATGCGTTCTTCTACGGCACTGATGTCCTCGACATCGCCGTCGACGGCGTCAACATGCGCCAGACTGCAGGACAGACACTGGTCGAAATTCATCTGCGCCGCGTTACGAGCATTCCATTTCCCGTGACGATGCGGCTCAAGTTCAATGACGCGTCCACGCTCGACGTCAAAGTCCCCGTGCAGGTCTGGGCGCGGTCCGATCGATACATGGCGTCCATTCCCGTGCCGAGGCCCGTCGTTGGGGTGAGATTGTGGCCCGATCCGAGCGTGCCCGATTGGAACGAAGCGAACAACGTGTGGGGCGATCCACCACCGGCCGATCGCATGGCCGTTTCAACCAGCGGCGGCGTTGTCCCGGCAATCCCACCGAGCCCGACCAAACCCTAGTGATTAGTGGCTTTGCCCGTCAGGGAATCGTCTTGGTAGCAGGGTGTACGGCGGTCGGTTAGATTGAGACGCCGGACCGATTCTCTTCTTTTCTGTTTTGCGGAGTTAGCAATGCCGGGTTTTGGCGTCTGGGCGGCTCGTTGGTGGATGCCCGTCCTGTTTATCGTGATTGCTGGTCATTTGACGAACGTGTGCGTCACGCTGTTCCTGCATCGCGCGCAGACCCATCGCGGTGTCCGATTGCACTACATCGCCGAGCTGCCCATGCGTCTGTGGCTCTGGCTGACGACGGCCATCGTGACCAAAGAATGGGTGGCATGCCACCGCAAGCATCACGCGTTCGCCGATCGTGAAGGCGATCCGCACAGTCCGTTGATGGAAGGCCTCCGCAACATCGTCTTCAAGGGCGCGTTTTATTATCGCCGCGCCGTCAAACAGCCCGGCATGCTCGAGAAGTACGGCAAGGGAACGCCGAACGACTGGATCGAGCGCCACCTGCTCAGCCGTCTCAATTGGCTCGGCATTCTGCTCATGCTCGTCATCGACGTCTACCTATTCGGCTTCTTCGTCGGACCGCTCGTCTGGGGTGCCCAGATGATGTGGATTCCGTTCTGGGCCGCGGGCATCGTCAACGGCGTCGGGCATGCGCTCGGCTACCGCAACTACGAAGTGAAGGACGAGAGCCGCAACATCTCGCCCATCGCCATCTGGCTCGGCGGCGAGGAGTTGCACAACAACCACCACGCCGATCCCAAATCCGCTCGTTTTGCCGCGCGCTGGTTCGAGTTCGACGTCGGCTGGCTGTACATCCGAATGCTGCAGTTCTTCCGCCTCGCCAAGGTCGATTACGCGCGAGGGCACGAAGGCGCCGCGTAGACAGGGTTTCCGCCCTTTGTTTTGCTCAGCGGGCCAGTCGGCAACACCGACTGGCCCGCGTTCTTTTGCCTCAAGGGAAGGGAAGTCCGGCCACACCGCGGCTACTTTTCAGTATGAACCGGAGACATTCATGAACATTTCCTGCAGCCGCTGCGGGCAGTCAAAACCTGGCTTCGAGCGCACGCCGTTCCCCGGCGCGATCGGCCAACGCGTCGTCGAACACATTTGCCAAGATTGTTGGGGACTGTGGTTGAAACAGCAGACGATGCTCATCAACCACTACGGCTTGAACGTGATGGACCCGCAGGCGAGAAGCTTTCTCAAACAGAACATGGAAGCCTTTCTCTTCAAGTCGGGCGCGGAAGAGGACGTCGACACGACGAAGAAAGGAACCATTCAATGGTAAAGGTCCGCGGCGCGTTGCGAATCAGACCAACGCCCGCCCGCCTCATTCGGCGTATCTCCGCGGCCGGAATACTTGCGGCAGTCGGATGCTCCGCGCCGGCGACCAATACACCATTGCCCGCCGCGCATTCTCCAACGTCGTCCGCATGGCTCGACTCTTCCGTCGCCGCCATGTCGCCGCGAGACAGAGCCGCGCAGCTGGTCTGGCCGCAACTCTTTGGCGACTACACACCCACGTCGAGTGAAGCGTGGACGCGCGTCGAGCAGTTGATCACGACTCAACACGTCGGTGGTTTCATCATGTCGATCGGCTCACCGATCGAAACCGCCGTCAAGATCAACGCGATGCAGCGCTTGAGCGCACTCCCGCTCCTCTTCGGCGCCGATTACGAGACGGGCGTCGCCATGCGCCAGCGCGGCGGATACTTCCTGCCGAACAACATCAACCTCGGCTCCGCCACGATGTTCCCGCCGCAGATGGGGCTGGGAGCCTCGCGCGACACATCACTGGCCTACCAACAAGGACGCATCACGGCGGTCGAAGGACGCGCACTCGGCGTACACGTCGCGTTCGCGCCGGTGCTCGACGTCAACAACAATCCGGCCAATCCCGTCATTGGCGTTCGGTCGTTCGGCGAGGATCCGCATCTCGTCGCCGACATGGCGAGCGCGATGATTCACGGGCTTCAAGAGCACGGAATGATCGCCACGGGAAAACATTTTCCGGGTCACGGCGACACCGATGAGAATTCGCATCTCACGGTCACGACCATTCATGCGAGCAAAGCTCGCATCGACACCGTGGAGCTCGTTCCGTTCCGGCGCGCTATCGCGGCGGGCGTTCAAGGAATCATGACCTTTCACGGGCTCGTCCCGGCGCTCGATACCGCGTCGGTGCCGGCGACGCTGAATCCCGCCATCATGACCGGCCTGCTGCGGCGCCAGCTCGGGTTCAAAGGATTGCTGGTCACCGACGCGATGGACATGAACGGCGTTTTGGCGCGCGTCACTGTCGGTCAGGCTGCGAGAGGCGGGCAAACGGTCGCGGGAAATTACGGGACGCTCAACAACAGCATTGGAATCGCCGAGGCGTGCAAGCTCGCGATCGCGGCGGGCGCGGACATTTTGTTGATGCCGAGCGACGTTCCCGCGGCCATCGAGTCAGTCGTCTCCGGTGTGCGCGAGGGCCGATTCACCCAGGCGCGCGTCGATTCATCGGTCCGTCGCGTGCTCGAGCTCAAGTTGCAGCTCGATTTGGTCCGCCGCCGCTTCGTCGATCTCGACAGTGTGCGTGCATTGGTTGGTGACACAGCCCATCTCTCCGTCGCCGCTGCCACGGCGCAACGTTCCATCACACTTGGCAAGGACTCGCTCAGTCTGGTGCCGCTGTTGCGACCAGGTGCGCCGGTTCCCCGCGTGTTGTCGATCACGATCGCGTCGCGCACTGATCTTCCCGCCGGGTCGGCGTTTAATGCTGAAGTGCGCCGAGCGGTGCCCAACTTACGCACGGAATCGATTGTCTCCGACGATCCGGCGCCCAATTTCGCCCGGCTGCTCGCGATCGCGGACTCGTTCGACGTCGCCATCGTCAGCTCGTATCTGTCCACCGGTACCAACGTTTCTTCGCCAACCGCTCCGGAGCCGATTGCGCAATTCATGCGCGACATCGCGCAACGCCGGCCTCGCACCGTACTCGTGGCGTTCGGGAATCCTTATCTGTTGCTGCAGGTGCCATCGGTCTCGAGCTACTTGGTCGCGTGGGGCGGATTCCCTGTGTCCCAGACGGCGGCCGGACGAGCAATCACTGGGCTCGCTCCCATTACGGGCCGTCTTCCAATCACCATTCCGCCCCTGTTGCAATTCGGGACGGGACTCGATCGATTGGTTGCAAGGCCGGTAACGCCGTAAAAACAGGCGGCCTTGACTTTATTAGCGAATTGCTACTAATTCGCGTGCCATGCCTGATCGATCGTCCTCCGCGCGCACTGCGATTCGCGGCGTCACCCTTGGGGTTGATGTCGTTCTGTTCACTCCGCGCGGTAACGAGCTTGCGGTGCTGCTCACGCCGCTTGTCGGCGGACGCGGACGCGGCAAAGAACGGTGGTCGCTCCCGACAGACTCTCTCTCGGCGGACGAATCACTTGGAGACGCGGCCGCGCGCGTCGCCCGCGATGTCCTCGGTGCCGCGCCGAGTTTTCTCGATCAAGCCGGCGCGCACGGTGGCGCACGAAAACCGTCGGACGCGGCCGCGCCCCAAATATCCGTCACGTACTTCGGCCTTGTGCCCGTGGCGGGCGGTAACGCTCGACGTGGCGCAGAATGGCTCGGAATGTCCGAGCTTCCGGTCCTTTCCGTTCGAGAGCGCGACCAGCTCGACGCGACTGTCGCGGCCATGCGCGCTCGCGTCGATCAGCAGCCGATTGCGTTTCGGTTGTTGCCGCCGGCGTTTACGCTGAGCGACCTGCAGGCTGTTTACGAATTGCTATTGGGGCGTCGGCTGCACAAAGCGAGTTTCCGTCGCTCCTTGCATGCCTCAGCGCTCGTCGAGGCGACCGACGAATGGCGGAGCGAAGGTCGCGGCAGACCCGCGCAACTTTTCCGCTATGCACCTCCGCGACGCCGGCGTCAGCGCCGAGGAATCAGGTTCGACCTGCTGGCCTGATCAGCGTGATCGGGCTGAATCAGCCGGTGCGCACAGGGCTGCCCATCTCGAGCAACGCGCGCGCGATGGCAGCGTTATCCGCCGCGAGGTGATAGAGATCGTTGAATGCGGGCGACCGGTCGTCCCCGTCTGCTTCCGCAATCACGATCGGCTTGTGTCCATCGCGTCTTTCCATGTCTGCGCGGCGCTCGACTGACACGCGCGTTCGCGCCAGGTCATGCTCGCCCTCGACGTCGATTGCGACGTATCCGCCGCCAGGTAGTTCGCGCCGGTACACTGCTACAATCCAGACACTACACGTCTGCAGCTCCATCACCAGCTCCAGCGTCGTCGCTCCGCATGACACGGAACGCGGTCGATCACGTCATGCACGTTGCGACGCTTCGGCGCGGCGCATCTGGCTCCAGACTTTCTGACGGCACAACGGATCGGATCCTTGATTGCTTCCCGGCCCCGCATTGTCAAGCTCGAGTTTTTTACGGGTAGGGTCATCGCTGACCGCCAATGAAAACGCCCCGACCAAATCGCCGAGGCGTTTTCCGGTCAAGCGCGACACGTGCTCATGGCGCCTTCGTGACCTCGGCGGCCTGCGGGCCTTTCTGGCCCTGCACGATCTCGAACTCGACGCGATCGCCCTCGGCCAAGGACTTGAAGCCGTTCCCCTGAATGGCGCTGAAGTGGACGAACACGTCGGGGCCTCCCTCGTGGGAAATGAAGCCGTAGCCCTTCGCGTCGTTGAACCACTTCACGGTACCGGATAGACGAGCCATTGATCTTTCCTCTTCCAAGAAGCTGTGACCCTTCGATCCACGTCCGAGGCGCTACTCTGGATGCGCCCGGCACACGCGATCGTCCGCCTCGCGGTGCCCCGCCGATGAATTTCGGCGGAGCCGCTTGGACGGCCGGTCAGGCAAGTTTTGTGCAACTCGTGGAGGTCGCGAAACGGACGCGTGGTCCGGTCGCAGATTTCGACACAGTAGGCCCCTAGGCGGCGCCGGCGATGTAGCGAGCCATTCGGCCACAGGTGCGACAGCGAAGGGTCACCTGAGAGCGGGGCGGTGGCGGTACGTCGCCTGGTGAACGCTCGATCGGGCCAGAACACGAGGGGCAGCTCAGCGGCGTGCCGGTTCTGTCGCTCGCGATCAGGTTCAGTGCTTGTGCTGGATTGTAGGTGGCCGGACGTGGCTTGCGCATAAACTCCTCCTCAACTGCAAAACAGCCCCGGAAAACGGCGGCGCCGGTTCGCCTCAAAGAAAAATAACCCTCTATCCATCTAAGACTATCAAGGGTATCACTTTGTCACGCTGGTGGGTCCAGGCTGCCGGGCTCGCTTTCGCGTGCATTTCGGCGTGCGGACCGCGTGCTCATATCCCGCCTCGCCCCAGCACCGTGCCAGGCGCGCTGGAGCCCAGCGACAGCGGCGTTACCATCGCCCGTGCGCTGGCTCCTTTGCTATACCTCCAGCGCGACGAATGGTTCCCCTTGGAGAGAGTGGTCGCAGTCCTCCATCCGACCAGGCCAATCATCGCCTATCACCTCCTCTGGCGAGATGACGTCCACGGCTCGTGGATTCCGTGGACGGTTCCGACCGACGAAGAGGTCGTCTGGGTTGGGTACGACACCAGCCACGCGCCGACGGACATTTGGACCTTCTGGCATGGCACGTTACTCCACGCCGACTGGCACGATCGCGGCCGCGTCGCCATCGACGTCCAGTGGGGAAAGCACGGATCACTTCCGCACGGAGTCATCGAGAGCGACCTGCCTGGATTCAAGAAATTGAATCTGTTCTACGCATTGGTCTGGATCGGCCTACCCGACATTTGGCTCGGCGATCTGACGCGCCGAGGCCCGTGGTGCTTCTGTCACGGCTACGGACGGTATCGGGACTTTTCGAACCTGATGCCGCTTGGAGAACGCCTCGATGCGGTCGTTCGGACTGAGGACGCCACGGACGCCCTGACCGAGGTCTTTGGCCACCCGTATTCTAAGAAACGTCCATGGCCGTGATCGCCCGTGCGTTGTGGCTTTCCCGTTTGCACATCGACGTTCGACGCAGCGCGACGTTGCCGCTCTTACCGCTGTGTCCAGAACCCGCTATCCTCCAGCGTGACGTTCACCACCGACTCCGAGGAGAGTGATCATGGCAACAGCCAAGAAGTCTCGCGGGAAGTCAGGAGCCAAAGCCGCTGCGAAGCGAAGTGGAAAGGCGCGCCGCGGGAAGTCAGCTCCGGCTAAGAAAAAAGGCGCTAAAAAAAAGGGCGCAGCAAAGAAGACGTCGGCGAAACGTCCCGTCGCGAAAAAAGCCAAGATCGTGAAGCGACTGCGGGCGAAGCGTCCCGTCGCGAAAAAGGCCGCGAAAAAGGCCGCGAAGAAATCGAGCACTCCAATCGCACGCGTGGCACGCGTCGCCAAGGAAGTCGCGCAACAGGCGACGACGGCCGTGACGGAAGGCGTGGAGTCGTTGAAAGAGTTCGGTGAATCGATTGTCGATCGTGTGACTGGCTGAACCCGCGAGGTCACGAGTCGAGGAACGTCCTGGAGAACGGCCGGCGGAAACGCCGGCCGTTTCTACATCGCGCGACAGCTGAGTGCGCGCACGCTGCGACATCTCAGTGCGACATCTCAGTGCGACAGTGCGCCGCCGGGTGCGCGCTGCTCCATCCACGCGGCGAGCACCGCCTCTACCCTGTCTCGCCCGTAGTCGACGGTGATGACGTGCGCCGCACCGGTAATCCACTCCAGATGCTTGTCGCTGGCGCCGAGTAGTGCGAAGGCATGTTCGGCGTCGGCAACGCTGATGCGGTTGTCGGATCGCGATTGCACGACGATCGTCGGTGCCGTCACCGCAGGCAACGCGTCGACAGCGCGTCGCATCGTCGTCCGCAGCGCGCGCAGTGCGGACGCTGTGAACACGCCATACGCAAGGTTGCGTTCACGCTCCTCCGGGTCGAGCACCGAAATTCCGTCGCCTGAGCGAACCACGGGAAGAATCACACCCCACAGCCACGCGAGACGGGCAAACCGTTCGATGCGACGCGGCATCGCGAGATACGGGGCGAGCAATCCCAGCGCCGGAAGATCAGGATTGTTCGCCGCAAGTTGAACCGCGAGCGCACCGCCCATCGATAGACCGATGAGTCCAACCCAGTCGCGCGTATCGCGAAGTTCCTGATACGCGGTTCGCGCCCCGGCCGTCAATGCGTCCGCCGTGACCGTTGAGAAATCTTGAATGGTGCGGCCGTGGCCCGGGAGGAGCGGCGCCACCACATGAAACCCACGATCGTGGAGCGCGCTCGCCAGGTAACGGAACGTCTGGGGCGTATCGCCCGCGCCATGCAGCAGCAGAATCGCTGGCGCGCCGGCTCGATTCAGCACGAAGCCGTCGCCACCCCGCACGATTCCGTTCGCATCCAACGGACGGCGACGCGCGCTCTCGGCAGTCACCGCGCGCAGATACCGCTCGCGCCACACCACCAGCGCGACGCACGCCGCCAGCGCTATACCGCCGACGAACATCGCACGCTATGCGTGAGATTCACGACCGGCAGAATCATCACACGCATCAATAGCGTCGAACGCGAGGATCCACTTCGCGGCTCCAGCGATCGATTCCTCCTGTGAGATTTCGAACGCGTTGAAATCCGCCGGCGAGGAGTTGGTGCGCCGCTGCTTCGCTCCGTGCGCCGTGATGGCAGTAGACGATGACGTCCGCGTTGCGATCGAGCGAATCGGCCGCGTCCGGGAGCGTTCCAAGAGGCATCAGGCGCGCCGTCGGAATTTTTCCCATGTCCCACTCGTACGACTCGCGCACGTCGATGATGACGATCGATTCGCCGTTGTTGAGCAATGTTGAAAGCTCGTGCGGCAGAATGGTCTCGACGCTTGCAGATCGTGGCATGGATGGTGAGCAGAATTGTTCGTAGTCAATCAGTGCGTCGAGCTCCCGTGTCCCGCATGCCGGGCACGCAGCATCCCGTTCCACGGTCACGGTGTGGAATCGCATTCGTAGTGCGTCGACGAGCAGCAGTCGTCCAGCGAGTGAGTCGCCAAGTCCGGTGATGAGCTTGAGTGCTTCGGTCGCTTGCAGCAGACCGATCAATCCCGGCATGACGCCAAGCACTCCCGCATCGGCGCAATTCTGAACGGTGCCGGGATCCGGCGGCGTCGGAAAGAGACAGCGATAGCATGGGCCCGCGCCCGTTGCAAACACGGAGACCTGGCCCTCGAAGCGGTCGACGCTGCCGTAGACTAGTGGTCGCGCCGTGAGGACGCATGCATCGCTGAGGAGATATCGCGTCGGAAAATTGTCGGTGCCGTCGATGATGACGCCATAATCGGCAACGAGCGCGAGCGCGTTCGCGCTGGAGACGCGCTCCGCGATTGCGTCGACACGCACATGCGGGTTGATCGCATGCAACGCGGCTCGCGTCGATTCGGTTTTCATCGCGCCGACATCCGATGTGCGATGCAACAACTGTCGATGGAGATTAGAAATCTCGACACGATCGGCGTCGGCAATTCCAATTCGTCCTACGCCCGCGGCAGCGAGGTACATCGCCGCCGGCGAGCCGAGTCCGCCCGCACCCACGATCAATACCGCGGCGCGCTTGAGAACCGCCTGGCCTTCGACGCCGAGTTGCGGGAGTCGTATCTGGCGGGCGTATCGCGCGAGCTCGTCGCCGGCGAGCGACGGGCTGAGAGCCTGCTCGAGCGGGTCGCGCGCGCTCAATGGCTGCGAATCGGAAGCGGAGAATGAGAGCATCGCGTGCGCGTTGGAGCGCTGTCGAGCGCCGTGTAACGCTGTCCAAAAATATACACGCTCATCCTCGAACATCGGACAGGCGTGTTGCGCACACGCCACACTGTGTTACTGGAGCGCCTGTTCTTGGCCTGTTTCCAACGCGGGAAATGGTAGCTCGTTGTCCACAGTCACAATGTCCAAACGCTCGGCAAGATGTGCCGGAGAGGTGATAACGAGCGACGTCCCGCGACGTTCAACGAGTCCTTCACCCACAAGTCGGCCGAGGACGAGAGACACTGATTCGCGGGTCGCGCCGACCATTTCACAAAGCAGTCGATAGCGCGCGGCACACAGAACGATTTCGCCCTCGTCATGACCGAACGTGTTGTTACTAGCCATTCTAACTAACGTCGCCACGAGTCGTTGTTCGACGCTCAGTGTCGTTAGCTCGCGCAATTTTTCGAGCAGCGCGGTGCGCTCGCCCATGAGCTGATTGATCAGCGTCAGTGAATGCTGCGGCTGTTCGCGCACGAATGCGCGGAAGCGCGCCGAGCTGAGATAAAACGTTTCACTTTCCTCGTCGGCCCGAGCGTCGGTCGCGTAGCGCGCATTTTGCGACAGACCTTCTGAACCGAAGGTCTCTCCAGGCGTCGCGATCCACGGTACAAAGCTTCGACCGGCGCGAACGCGACTGCGCAAAACGATACGTCCCCGTGCGACGACGAACACGCCATCTGCAACCACACCGCGTTGATAAATCGCGAAACCCGTAGGCCACGACGCGCGAGCCGCATACGCAATGAGCGCATCTCGCTCCGGCTCGGCCAAACGTGCGAGCCCCATGTTTTTCTCCCCCACAACCGTCCTCACATCCCGCAACAGGGCCACTGGTTTGCAATGTCTGGGCCGCGAATAACCGTTCGCCTTTCTGTACTTGCTGTGCAAGATTGCAGGCGCGAAGCGCACTCGTGCATTCGTCGTTTGCCTCTGGCGCGCCAGCGCCACCACGCGCGCTCACGTCTCCCGCAGTGTCAGTAGCCCCTGCGAATCCGTCGACTAACTCGCCGGCCGTTCCGATTGTCATCCTCGGAACGGACGCGATGCTTGCCGCGTTGCCTGCAACGCCGGTGCAGCTCGCGCACGCGTGCTTGCTCGCCGGATTCGCCAACGTGATTCCCGCCAGTTGGGGCGACGAGCTCGTTGCATCGGCCGTGCTTCGCCGCCTCCCCGAATTCGGCACGAGCCCCGCGATCCAGTGCAGTTGCCCGATCGTCGCGCACCGATTGCTCACCGTCGGTGGCGATCTCCGCCCCGTGATGCTTCCGGTCGTTCCCCCTCCCGTCGCCGTCGCACGCTACATCCACGCGCTCGCCAACCAGACGCGCGCGCGCGTGACGTTCGTCGGCAAGTGCCCCGGAGCCATCGACGAATCGATCGACATTCGCATGACCCCGGCGGCGCTCATCGACATGCTCGGCGAACGCGGCATCCGCCTCGAGGATCAACCACACGTCTTCGAATCGATTCTTCCCCCAGACCGACGCCGCTTTCGCTCTCAACCCGGCGGCGTGCCAACCGCGGAAGCATTGTGGACGGAGTTCGGCTCGCGCACTCTCGTCGAAATCGACGGCGACGACATCGTCGCCGAAATCGCACAGCACGTGCTCACCGGAAAGAACGTCCTCCTCGACGTATCGACACGGCTTGGGTGCGCATGCAGCGGAGCCGTCCGCGGAACCACGCCCAAGGACGCCAGACCACTCGTCGTCATCCATGAACCGCCACGCGCCGCGGCGCCAATCGTCGACGAACGCAATCCAATCAATCTCGACCTCGAGATCCCTGCCGTTTCGCGAACACCAATCGACATCATGGCCCTGCGGGCCAGCGCCGAGCCTCGGCGATCTCTCAGTGCTCAGCACGGGCAGGACGCGCCACTCGGACACCGTGCAAGCCCTATCCACGGTGTCGCGCAAGTCGGCGACGCGAGGCCCCCGCGAATCAGCGGCGGCGTTTCACTGCCGAGATCTGTATCGCCCCCGCGGTCCATTTCGCCTCCGCGTTCGATGCCGGCCGTCGGCAGCTCGGCCGTCGTGCGCAAGGCGGAAGGGAAGACGCTTCCCCGAGCATTCATCGCGCGGCGTCGATCGCCGTCGAAAGGCCTTCCCCCGATCGTTGACCAGCCGCGTTCCGATCGGCGCGACAGCGGTGAACGATCGGCCGACGCACCCGCGGAGGGCGCCTCAGGGCCGCCATTCACGCTGCGGCAACTGCTCCTCGTGCTCATCACCGCCATTGGCGTCACGATTGGCGTGAGCGCCGTGATCCGCCTCGCCGGCGAACAGTCCATCGCCGCGTCGTTGGTATCCGAGTCGAGCACTCGGTAAGCGCGTTCCTTTACCTGCCTCGCAGCGCGCTGCGCGCGTCCACGAGTGCCTGTGCCGCGCGCTCGAATCGCGCCGCGAGATCTTCGATTTCCCGTTTGGTCAGCGCTTCATCATTCGCGCGGATTGCTTCGTTCACCGAGGGCAGCGCCAAGTTTGCGTAGCCGTTGTTCTCGTCGGCGACGTAGATCAAGTTGCGGAACCAGGGGCGCGTGCGCAGCCCCTCGGGACGAATCAGCGCACGCTCCACTTGCATGAGCGCGCGATTCGTTTTCTGCAACGTCGCCGTCGCCGGAGTGCTCGACAACGCCGAGTCTCTCGCCGCATTGAATGCTGATCCCTCGTGTTCCAATCGGTCGATCGCCGCGCGGAGCGCTGTCGTTGGTGCGTTCCAATGATGAGTGTTCACCGTTTGGTCGATCGGCGACACGTAGCGTCGCATGGTCCGCGCATATTCCACGTAGTCGTACGGCAACACGTCGGCGTTCGCGATGCGAAGCAGCATTGCGGTTCCGACGCGCGCGGCCGCGGCATGATACTCGAACTTCGAGTCGCCAAACTTCAGCATCCACGCATAGCTGTCGTACTGCGAGTGGTACACACCGCCCGCGCCGCCAAATCCCCACTCGGCGATCGGAATGCCGAGGTGATTGTAGAAGCCGGCGAAGTCGGATCCGCCACCCGGGTCACCCATGGCCGGCGAGACCGTGTCGGCGAGGGCGCTCGCGCGTCGCCATTCGCTGTAGACGCTGCCCTTGCCGTTGGGATCGGGAATCGTGTTTGCCACATCTCGCAACATCGGCCGAAGTGACGGCGATCCGCCGCCGCCGAACCTTGGTCCCTGCGCAGCAACGTCCTGGTTGAAATACGCGACCGCATCACGACTGAGACGGAGTGAATCGTCTTCCACGAACTCCGTCGATCCGAGGAGACCCCATTCCTCCGCGTCCCACGTTGCGAAGATGATCGTCCGTCGCGGACGTACGCCGGCCTTGAGACCTTCGGCAACCGCGCGCGCCGCTTCGAGAATGCTCACGGTTCCGCTCACATTGTCGGCGGCCCCGGGTCCCCAACCGTCGCGATGCCCGCCAATGAGGACCAGCTCGTCGGGAAAGTCGCTGCCACGCACGATGCCAAAAGTGTCATAGATCGGCTTGAGCGGCTTCGTAGCGCGATCGTCCTGCACCGCGACACGCGCGCGCACCGGGCCAGGCCCCACATGATATCGGAACGCCAAACCGCCTTGCCACGTGCGCGGCACATTCGTTCCGCGAACAAACTTGAGCAGCTCGCTCGCGTTGCCGTAGCTGATCGGCACCACCGGAATATGAGAGATCTCCATCTTCTCGGGCGTCAAACGCGGGACGCCTGCGGTGCTTCCGTATCCCGGCGTTGATGGATCACCGTCCGGATTGAGGATGCTGCCCCGCTGGACGCCGGCGCTGTTCCGCATCGGGCCTTCCGGATAGACATCGCCCACAACAAATCCATCATCTTGCGGATCGCTGTAAATCAACAAGCCAACAGCGCCATGCTTCTCCGCCTCGCGCGCCTTGATGCCGCGATACGATCGGCCATATCGCGCCACCGCGATTTTTCCTTTCACCGAGACGCCGAGCGAATCGAGCACTGCGTAGTCTTCGATCAGTCCGTAGTTGACGTAAACGACTTCCGCAGTGACATCGCCCTGTCCGCTGTAGCCGTTCACCGTTGGGTATTGCCACAGCGTCGACGCTGGATCATCAGCGACGGGCGGTTCGGCCAGAGCGAGTTCTTTCGGCGACGGCGACACCCGCGCGACGTGCACGGACGTCGGATGCGGCATCCATACGTCGTAGGCGCGCGTCTCTGTTGGCATGCCCCACAGTTTCATTTGCGCGATGACATAGTCGCGCGTCCGCGCTTGCGCCGGTGTTCCTGCAACGTGCGTCTCGCGCGAAAGCTGCTTCGAGTGCGCCGCCGCACTCGCCGGCGACGGGCGTTTGATGGCGTCGGCTTCCACGGTGCGCTCGCGCGCCGCACTGCTCGTGGAATAGCCAACCATCGATTGTTGCGAAGCCGCGGGCGCGCCAAGGCAAACGAGCAGCGCAAAAGCGAGACGAGTGTGCACTATCGCATCCGATTTGAAGTGAGTGACTGAAGGTACCGCGACGCGGCGGCCTCCGCTCATTCGTGCTGGTCGAGCGATGTGCGTATCGCCGCGCGCAATCTGGTCTCGCGGCCAGGCGCGCTCCCGACCGTCGCGGCGATCGCGCCGAATTGCTTCAGCATTTCGCCCTGGAGAAACGTCGCAGTGTCCTTGATGCCGAGTCCCTCGAGCGCCCGCTCGGCGAGATTGCGCAGCATCGTTCGCGTCTCGGCATCCAGCTCGTCGAGCGATGGTGGCGATGCAACCGACTCGGCGACTCCGCGGCCCCGATTGCGTCGCGGCGATTCCCAGAGCGCCGACACCGGTGCCAGTGTGACGACGAACGATCCCGCCGTGTGCTCGGCGTGACCCGCAACCACGCCGCGGCGCTTGAGCGACTGCAGGAGACGCATCACCGCCGCACGCACGACTGAGATGCCGCCTTCGCTCTGGTTGCCTCGGCCCGTGACGATCAGGACTTCGCCGGCGCAATCCACCTGTTGTTGTCGTAGCCAGGCTTCGGTGCGAGCCACCGCGGCGTCGACCGTGGGGAGGGTCGCGCGCAAGTTGAGCGTTCGCGCCGCTCCGAAGCGCACTTCGTCGAATGCCTGTCGCAATCCAACAAGTCCAACGCGACGACCGGGGCGCTTCATGACAGAAATCTATCCGCGTCGCCCGCTGAGATCACGCCGGGTCGCGATGGTCAACCAGTGATCAGGCCACGCGCCGGCGGCGCTCGACCGCGATAGCGATCAAGACGCCAATCGCAAGCACAAAGGACCCGGTGCCGAGGCCCACGGCAGATAGCACGGGTCCGACTGACGCCGCACCGTACATCCGGCGGTCCCAGTCGCGCGCCCACGTATCGAGGTCTTCACCTGCCGCCGACTTGAACGCATACGGCACCGGGAGCGTCGATTGCCAAAACTGCTGAAAGCGCTGTGGACCGAGCGTCCGCACCATTTCCGACACGACCCAGCCGTTCGCCGGACCCAGGGGGGTCGGTCTATTGGCCAGATAGAACAACGAGATGCCGGTGCCTGCCGACGCCACCACCGATCGCCGCCAGGCAGAATCGATCGCGCTCGAGCGGACGTCGAGCAAGATGTGTTGGCACACACCCGTTTCGCCGGCCAAACACGCGATGCCCTCCGGCGCGATGAACGAGCGAATCTGCCAGGACGGATCGTTGCTCAACGAAAACCATGCGGCGCGCCTGGCGTTGCCGCCACCGGAACCGACGATCGCCTTCCATGGAGTCGGGGGTTTGTCCCATCCGGCGAGTCGCGCGCGCGACCACCGATCGTCGTGCACCCATTGCGCGATCGCAGGCCCGGGTTCGCCGAACGCGGCGAGGAAGGCGCAGGGGCTGAGCAGCGCGTTGATCGTCTCTGGTGACGTGATGTTTCGGACGATGATTTCCGAATACGGCGCCCCCGCCTGCGGAGCAGACGTCAGATGTGCGATCGCAATGCACCGCCCGCGCGTCGCTTCGCTCGGCAGAAATATCTCGATCGGCGTTCCAGCGGCATAACGTCGAATGCGCGGCAGACCGTGCGGCGCTCGACTTGTGTCGACGATAACCGCGATCGTAGCGGGCGGTCTGTTCTGCGACGCTTGAATTTTCAGCGCGACCCATTGCCTCGTTATCGAACGCTCGAGAACCTCCCGAAGCCCATTCGACAACGCGGCGTCGATCACGACGTTGAAGCGTGCGTCCTGCCTCGAGTCGCCGACGCGCCCCACCGAATCACGAAGCTCGAGCAGCCGCAATCGATCGTTTGCCTGCGCGAGACGACCCTCTGCCACGAGAGCAGGCGATCCCCGATTCGACGACCGGGCGAGCAGCGCGTCGTCATTCGGCTCGGGGCGGTCAGGCTCGGGTGGATGCTGAAACAGCGCGAACCAGATCATTCCGCACGCCACGATTGCAACGGCGAGCCACCGAGGGAAGGTCAGCGCCATCGCGAGCTCCTCACCGCGCACGCGACGCACAGCGCAGCCCAAGCAAGCGACGACACCGCGGTCTCGAGATCAACCGCGGTCGATCCCTTCTGCGCGCCCATGATCGTGTCCCGCCACCGGCGAACGAGCGAATCGGCCGGGAGCTGGGACGCCGCCTCGAGACGAGCTTTTGGTGAAGTCGCTGCGGCATAGCGATCGAATGCTCCGTCGCCGCCGGTCGCGAGAGCAAAACGCACCAAACTTTGGCGCACGAGTGGCGGAATCGGAGCATTCACGGCGTCGGTCGGAATGGCATGGGCGAGCGAGTCGCACGTCGCCTGATTTCTCGCGACGGTGCACCGGTCGAATTGCGCCGGATCGGCGCGGCGCAAAATGTGGGCGAACCCGACGATCATTGTGAAACGTTGCGAGGCATCAAAGAATGTGAATGCCGGATCGTCAACGTGAACGAGTCCCAATACTTGCTCGCAACGAATGATGTCGCCGCCCACGCAATCGCGCGCGCCCGCGGACGCCGCTAGGATCAAGGCGATACGAGCGTCCGACCAGGTTGTCTTCGTTGGTGGATCGCTCGGAATGATCGCGCCGATCCACGACCGCACGTCCGGTCCGGCCGCGTCCGTCATCACCTCTTCAACCATGCGCTGCCATGTTGCGGCGAGCGAGACTTCGTTCGCGTAGTCGGAACTCCGTTGCCCCATTGCGCCGGTGGAGTCGGTGAGGCCCGTCTGCACTTCGGTCGCGGCATGCGTCCCACCCTTAGCTCGTAGCACGAACTGGTGACGCGTCAGTCGCTCGGCGAAGTGCCCATACGCGCGCTCAATCCTCGGCGACAGTCGTGCGGCGGCCGCGCGGGCGAGATCCACATGCTCGCTGTCGGTTCGTACGATGATCATGCCAATGCGCAGAGAATCGGCAGACGGGGCGTTCGGTCGCGACGCGTCAGTCTTCACGACTGTCGCTGTCGCCGCCCGCCACAGTCGGGCGAGCGAATCGACCCTGTGCGTATACTCAGCGGCCGACTGCGCAGCAGCAGACGTGGCGTTGCCGAAAGACATCGCGACGACAGACACGACGACGACGACGCGCACGAGCCTAGACATCGATCAACGTCCACCGACCGCCGAAAACAGCGAGCAGACCTGGAGCCGCGAATACCAAGTCGATCGACCGTGACACCAGGTCGACTTGCAGGTTCGCCGACGAGATCACGACTTGCGCGACGATGATGAGCGCGATCCCACCGAGGATGTAGCCGGCAGTTCGCCCTGTGGCAGAGGAGATCGCGAAGAACAACGAGTACGCGACCAGCGTCGCAAAGCCGAATCGCAGCGTCAGTGCGACCGGATACGCCTGAAGGACCTTGGGCACCATCGAGCTGTGTGCGACGATTTCGCTCGCGATGAACACCGCGACCACGGGAAGGGCGAGCATGACGAGGCCCGCGCAAAACCGCAGCAGAACGTATCGCCACCGCGCCAAAGGCAGAGACAGCGCGTACACATGGCGCAGACGGTGGTCATAGCCCCACGCGGCGATCGCCGTCATGAGCCCAAGTGCCGCTGCCGCGATCGCATAGCCGACGCCCCACGCTTGCATCGTCGCGATGAAGCTCGCAGTCGACTGCGTTGCCAGCGCCGTTCGCAATGAGAGAAGGGGAAGCGCAAATCCGACTAGCGCGCCCAGGAGTGCGAGCCCGCGCGTCCACTTCCACTGGCTTTCGAGAATTGCCCGCCACACCGTCGGTCGCTCGCTCACTTGGCCTCCCGAAACGAACGGAGCAATTCGACGAATCCATCCTCCAAATCCAGATCGCCGATTTTGCGTAGCGTGGCGCCGGGCGCTCCGAAATAGCTCTGCATGTCGCTCGACCAGCCTCGAACCAACCATTGTTCACCGCTGCCATTGTCCGGTCGGCGCGCCAGTATCGTGAACGGCGTCGCAGCCAGCGTTGCCGGCGCATCGGCGACCGACAGACGTTTGATGCCGTCCTTGAATTGACGCATCGGCAGCTCAGCGACGAGCGATCCGCGATCCATGACGGCGATCCAGTCGCAGATACGCTCGAGTTCGTGCACGAGATGGCTCGAGATGACCACCGTCGCTTGGTGGACCGAGACGTAACTGAGCAGCGCCTCGAGCACGTCACGCCGCACCACCGGGTCGAGGCCGTCCGTCGGCTCGTCGAGCATCAATAGGTCGGGCTTCTGCGCCAGCGCGAGGAGCATCATGAGCTTGCCCGTTTCGCCCTTGGACAGCGCGCCCACGCGCCGATCGGGCACAAGATTGAACTGGGTTCTCAATTCCTCCGCCCACGGCTGATCCCATCGCGGATGGAACGCGGAGTGAAACCGCAGCGCCTCATCCACGGTCAGCGTCGGGTAAATGTGCGGCCGCTCCGGCACATATCCGGTGCGCGACATCACTTGGACATGGGCCGCCGGCATCGCCTCGCCCAACACGGTGATCGATCCGCGCGCCGCCGGAAGAAGGCCGAGCAAGAGCCGCATCGTGGTCGTCTTTCCCGCTCCGTTCGGGCCTAGAAAGCCGTAGAGCGAGCCGACCGGGACCTTCATGTTCAGATTAGAGATCTGAAAACCACGCCCCGGTGCGTACCCGAGCGATTGCGTTTCAATGGCGAGAGTCATTCAGTCCTTTCTCCCGTTGAGCTCACTGTCCAGCGCGGCGCGCAGTTCCTTCGCCGACAAGCCGAGTCGGCCGGCCTCGGCCAACAGATCGCGAACGAGCCGGCGCGCCTCCGTGGTTCGCTCAGTCGCCCGACGCTCGGCCGATACGTCCAACACGGACGTCCCGGCGCCCTGTCGGGTCGCGACGAGTCCTTCCGCCTCGAGCTCGCGATAGGCTTGAACGACCGTCGCTGGATTGATTCGAAGCTGCGCCGCGAGTTGGCGCACTGATGGGAGGGAGCCGCCCGGGCGCAATTCTCCTGCGGCGATCGCCACCCTGAGACGCGCGGCGATTTGCGCGTACAAGGGCGTCGAGCTTCGCGGGTCAATCCGCTCGAACATCGGCTGATTGGCACTGTATCATTGTTACGATACAGTAGGACGGCGACACTCAGCCGTCAAGAGGTTTCTTTGGCCTACGCGGCCGCGAGCGCCTCGACCTGCAGATTTTTGGCGAAGCAGATCTCGTTGCACGCAAAGCGGCGGGCACACGATAGGCAGTCGCGCCGGATCTTCTCCGGGTATCGTGCACGGTCCACGCGGTGGTAGCCGATCGCCGAGAAGAACGCCGGCTGCAGCGTGAGCGCGAAAACGTCATAGATGTCGCGCTTCCTCGCCAACTGTTCGACCGCCGCGACGATCGCCTTCCCCACGCCGCAGCCGTGCACGTCGCTCGACACCGCGATCGCCGCGATCTCCGCAACGGACGGCGAATACTCTTTCAATGCACCACACGCCACGATCTCGCCGCGCCTGTTGACGCCGACCACGTAGTCGTCGATCGCCAGCTCCACGATCTCCGGCGTCCGCCGCAGCATGAGGGCCTCGTCCGCGAACACCGCGATCAGTCGCGAGATGGCTTCGGCATCCGTCGCGCGCGCGCGGCGGATGATGACATCCACAGTCATCAGAGGATCTCTTCGAGAATTCCGAGGCCGCGCGCCAGCTCGTCGCGTGTCGCAACCAACGGCGGTAGAAGCCGAACGGTGTATTCGCCTGCCGTACAGGTGAGCAGGCCGGCCTTGAACGCCTCACTGACGACGGTGGCCGCCGTTCCCATCACGTCGAAGCCCCACATGTAGCCAAGTCCGCGTACCGCACGAATGCGCCCGGTGCGATGGGCGATTTCGCTGAGTTGCTTGCCGAACCACTCGCCGTTCTCGGTCACATGCTTGAGCATTCTTGGATCGGACACGCGAGACAAGACGTGGTTCGCGACGCTCGCGAGGAATGGACCGCCACCGAACGTCGTCCCGTGATCGCCCGGTTTGATCGACGAGGCGATGTCCGCCGTCATGAGGACCGCACCCATCGGCAGGCCGCCGGCCAACGGCTTGGCCAACGTGATCATGTCGGGCACGACGTCGTACTGCTCGTAGGCGAACAACGTACCCGTGCGCCCAAGGCCACACTGGATCTCGTCGAAGATCAGAGCGACACCGCGCTCCTCGGTGAGCGCGCGAATCTCACGAACGAAACCAGCGTCCAGCACGCGAACGCCGCCCTCACCCTGCACGGGCTCGAGAATGACGGCGGCGGCCACCTCGGGATCGAGAGCAGCCGCGATGTCTTCGAGATCACGCTCCACGATGCTGATACCACCGGCCAACGGGCGAAACGGAATCCGATAGGACGGCCGATCAGTCGCCGCAAGGGTTCCGAACAGTCGTCCATGGAACGCGCCCCGCAGCGCGATGATCTCGTGCTTCGTGTCACCTAGTGTCCGCGCCCATCGGCGCGCGAACTTGAACGCGCCCTCGTTCGCCTCCGCTCCCGAATTGCAGAAAAAGACCTTGGACGCAAATGATTTTTCCACGAGCGTCGCCGCGAGGCGCTCGCCCGGCTCCGTCGCATAGAGATTCGAAACGTGAATCAACCCATCGGCGGCCGCGTGCATCGCGGCACGCAGGCCTTCGTCAGCATATCCGAGCGCATTCACGGCAATGCCGCTCACGAAATCGAGATATCGCTTGCCGTCGCCGTCGATGAGATAGACGCCTTCGCCATCGACGAAATGGCCGGCGGCGCGCCTGTAGTTGCCAAGGAGGGCATCGGCGGTGGTCGCAGCCGCGGTGCCGACCGGCACCGGAGTGATGTCGGCGATTGGCTCGAGTGTGCTCGTCATGAGAATTCTCCAATTGGTCGCAACATGGTACCACGCGTCGTATCGGCGATCGCTGCAATGTCGGAAATGCGGACCGATGACACGCCTCCGGCCAACGCCGCCAATCCCGCCTGGAGCTTCGCGTGCATGCCGCCCACGGCGGTTCCGTCTGCCATCAACGCCAGCGCTGCATCCGGCGACAGTTCGCGAATCACTTCGCCGTCGCGCATTACGCCGGGAACGTCGGCGACGAGAAGCAATTCCGTCGCTCCGAGCGCCGCAGCAATCGCCGCGGCCGCATCGTCGCCGTTCACATTCAGTGCTGCACCAAGCGTCTCACTCTCATCTCGGCTCACCGGCGAGATTACCGGCAGATAGCCGCCCGAGAGCAGGTGCTCGAGAAACACCACATTGATCGACTTCGGCGATCCGACGTAGCCGAGGCACGCGGCGTCCAGCGGCCATGCGCCGATGAGCGCGGCGTCCTCACCGGAGAGCCCGACCGCCTGGACTCCGCCACTTACGAGGGCCGACACCAGACGCTTGTTGGCGCTCCCCGACAGCGCCATTCGAACAAGGTCTATGTCCTTTGCCGTGGTGACGCGGCGGCCGTCGACGAACTTGGTGGTTCCGCCGAGCGCCGTTTGAAGCGTGCTGACCTCGTCCCCTCCGCCGTGAACGAGGACCAGTCGACCCGCACCGCGATTCCATTCCGACGCGATCGCCTGCGCCAAAGCTGGATCGCTTTGCGGCCGTCCGCCCACCTTGATCACGCGCGTCATGATGGCAACCCCGCGATCTCTTCCAGACCGAGCATCAGATTTGCGTTTTGTATGGCCTGGCCCGCCGCACCCTTTAGCAAATTGTCAATCGCCGACGTCACGACCAGCATTGGGGAGCGCGTCCCGGCAAGCGTATGCGCCGAGATGCGAATCACGTTCCGGTGAACGACGTCGCGCAGTGCCGGTGTTTCGGCTGAGACTTCGACGAACGGCTCCGCGGCATATGCCTCGCGCCATGGCGCAAGGACGTCATCCAATGGGCGGGACAACGGAACGGCGATCGTCGACAAAATGCCGCGCGCCACGGGCAACAGGTGCGGGGTGAAGACGAGATCCGCGTTTGTACCCCAACCGGCGAGCGTCGCGCGCATCTCGTTCAAATGGCGATGCGTATTGCCCAACCCATAGGCCCGGTAGTCTTCCGCGACCTCGGCGAACAACAGCTCACGCTTGGGCGAATTGCCCGCACCAGAAACACCGCTCGCCGAATTGGCGATGACGGTCGCCGAGTCGGCGATCAGGCCGCGCTCAACAAGCGGCGCGAGGGCGAGGAGGATCGACGTGGGGTAGCAGCCCGGATTCGCGACCAGGCTGGCTCCCTCCACCAAGGAGCGGTTGAGCTCTGTGAGGCCGTATACGATACCTTCACAGCCGTTGCCAGGACGAAGGTCAGCAGATAGATCAACCGCGCGGCAACCCGCGGCTTGCAGGCGGGCCACCCAATCCTTTGAGGCGCCATGCGGCAGCGCACTGAACCCAAGCTCAACGCTGTCCAACGGCGCGTCATCGCTGGCGATGAACGTGACGTCTCGGCCGGCGATGCGTACCGTCGAGCCGCGCTGGTCGTTCGCCGTTGCAAAGGCGAGCGAGAGCGACGGGTGGCGGAGGATGAGTGCGCAGAGCTCGCGACCAGCGTATCCACTGGCCCCGAGTACGCCAACAGGAATAGTATTCACTTATAATGCATAATAATGCATGATATGGATGTCAATCCCAGATGCTCGCCCGTCCTGGTGCCTTGATCGATTTCTCTTTCGTTTTCCGGATTCTCGATGAGCAAGAAGAGCGAGCGGCAGAAGGCGATCATCCAGTTGGTGGGCGGGCATCAGATCGCCAATCAGGAGGACCTCAAGCGACTTTTGATCGCGAGTGGAGTTGACGTCACACAAGCGACACTATCGCGTGACTTGCGCGATCTTGGCGTAGTACGGGCGCACGGGGAGGACGGCGCTCGGTACCTCCTTCCCGAGATGGTTGCCGACGAGTCTAAGCCGTCACTGGACAGCCTGTTGCCTCAACTCTTCTCGCGCATCGATGGAGTTGGGGAGCTCATCGTTCTTCACACGCTTCCGAGCGGCGCCCAGCCCATCGCGGAAGCCGTCGACTCGCAAGGGTGGCCGGAGATCATGGGAACGCTTGCCGGCGAGAACACGATCCTCATTGTTTGCCGGTCGTCGGACGCCAGGTTGGCCTTGACCGCACGATTGGAGCGCCTGGCGAACGGTCCGTCCGGGCGATAGGCCAGACCAGAGTTTCTGGGATTGACTGGGGCTGGCGGAATGATTAAATATGCATCTTGACTGCATAACGTTGCACTTCAAGGAGCGCACATGCCCCGCACAATCGTCCTCGCCTATTCCGGCGGTCTTGATACATCCATCATCGTTCCCTGGCTCAAAGAGAACTACGGTGGAGCCCGCGTCATTTGCGTCGCCGCCGACATCGGCCAGGGCGGCGATGAGCTCTCGGGCATTCGCGCCAAAGCCATCGCGTCAGGCGCCGACGAATGCTACGTCGAAGACCTGCGCGAAGAATTCGTCGAATCGTTCATCTACCCCACGCTTCGCGCGGGCGCGATCTATAATCGGAAATACCTCCTCGGCACGTCGATGGCTCGTCCGCTCATCGCGCGCCGGCAAGTCGAGCTCGCGCGCCGGGTAGGCGCCGACGCGCTCGCGCACGGATGCACAGGCAAAGGGAACGATCAGGTTCGCTTCGAACTGACCTACGCCGCGTTTGCGCCCGATCTTCCCGTGATCGCCCCGTGGCGCGAGTGGGACATTCGGAGTCGCGAAGACGCCATCTCGTACGCCGAATCCCGCGGCATCCCGATCGCGGCCACACGACAGAAGATCTACTCGCGCGACGCCAACCTCTGGCATCTGTCGCACGAGGGCGGAATCCTCGAGGATCCGAACGCCGCGCCACCGGACGATCTGCTCATGTTGACGCGTCCCGTCACCAAGGCGCCGGACACGCCGGAGAAAGTCGTCATTGGATTCGAGGAAGGCACACCGGTTACCGTCAACGGCGCGCGCCTAAGCCCAGTTGACCTCATCGCCGCGCTCAACGCGCTCGGCGGCAAGCACGGCTGCGGCGTCGTGGATCTTGTCGAAGACCGGCTCGTGGGAATGAAGTCGCGCGGCATCTATGAAACGCCGGGCGGATCGCTGCTCTACACGGCGCACTCCGAGCTCGAGCAACTCGTTCTCGATCGTCGCACCCTCGCGGCGAAAGACATGATCGCTCCGCGCTACGCCGATCTCGTCTACGAAGGACGCTGGTGGACCACCGAGCGCGAGGCCTACGACGCGTTCGTCAATGTCACGCAGCAGCGCGTCACCGGATCGGTTTCGTTGCGCCTGTACAAGGGTTCGACCGCGGTGGTTGGACGCGAGAGCATTCATGCGCTGTACGACGAACGGTTCGTCACGTTCGGCGAGGACGACGTCTATCAGCAGAGCGACGCCGCCGGATTCATTCGGCTGTTCGCACTGCCGGCTCGCGTGCGCGCGCTCAAGGATCGGGAGATGGGCCTCACACCGCTACCGCCGTCCGTCGACATCGAGGAGCCGTCGGAGCCGCCGGCACTTCAAATCGCATGACGACCGTCGCTTTCGCCGCGGCGTCGGCCAAATCGCATAAGCTGTGGGGCGGTCGCTTTGGAACTGGACCGGCCCCGGCGTTCGATGCGCTCAACAATTCCATCGCCATCGATTTTCGTCTGTGGCCCTTCGACGTGCAAGCGTCGAAGGCGTGGGCCATGGGACTGTATCGAGCGGGCGTCCTCACGCTCGACGAGTGCAACGAAATCGAAAGTGGTCTCGACGCCGTCGCGGCGCGACTCGAAGCGGGCGAGCAGCCGGCGCCGGCCGATGAGGATGTTCATACGCTCATCGATCGCTTGTTGCACGAGGAGATCGGCGACGTCGCATCGAAACTACACACCGGCCGCAGTCGGAACGATCAAGTCGCCACAGCCACAAGACTGTGGTCAATGGAAGCGGCCGCTCGGCTCGATGTTGCGGTGCGCGCGCTTCAACAAGTGATGATCGATCAGGCACACGGGTTGGAAACCGTGCTCATGCCGTCGTACACACACTTGCAGCGAGCCATTCCTGTCTCGGGCGCGCATTGGCTTCTTTCTCACTTCTGGCCGCTCGAACGCGACCGCACGCGCCTGCGCGCTGCGTTGCGCTCGGCCAGCGTGCTGCCTCTCGGCAGCGGGGCTGTCGCGGGATGCGCGTATCCGATTTCACGTGTTCTGTTGCAGGGCAGCCTTGGGTTTAGTGCGATTTCACCAAACTCGATCGACGCAGTCAGCGATCGTGACTTCGTCGCCGAGTTGTTGTTCACGGCGACGATGATCGGAACGCATCTATCGCGATTCGGAGAGGATCTCATCATCTACGGCTCGAGTGAATTTGGCTTCGTGCAATTCGGCGACGCATTCACATCGGGATCGAGCATGATGCCGCAAAAGCGAAATCCCGACGCGCTCGAGTTGGCGCGTGGATCGGCCGCGCGAATGCTCGGCAACCTCACGACGCTTCTCGCAACACTCAAGGGACTGCCGAGCAGCTACAACAAAGACTTGCAGGACGACAAACGCGTGTTGTTCGACGCCGTCGATACCTTGCTGCTCGTGTTGCCGGCGGTTGGAGGCGCGTTGGCTGAGTGCGAGTTCAATCCCGCGCGAATGCGCGCCGCGCTATCGAGCACGATGATGGCCACGGACCTCGCGGATTATCTCGTTCGAAAGGGAGCGACGTTCCGCGAGGCGCATGGCGCTGTTGGTCGTCTCGTGCGACGCTGTGAAGAAGAAAAGCTCGAGCTTCACACGTTGCCGTTGTCGGCATTCACCGCGGCGCACCAGCTCTTCGAGCAAGATGTTTTCAATGCTCTTTCAGCACACCAATCGGTGGAACAGCGTGACGTCGATGGCGGAACGGGACCGCGGGCGGTTCGTTCGCAACTCGAAGCCGCGCAGAACGCGTTGAGTTGAGCCTCTTGGTCTCGTTCAGATTGTTTGTTCTAGAACACGAGTCCAAAGCTGATTGGCAGAAACCGAATTGCGGAGCCCGAGACGGAGTGATATCTGGCCTCGGCGTACGCTGAGAATCCGCTGAGTGGAAAGCGGAAACCCGCGCCGACGTTGAACCCGGCGTCGGTGCGACTCGGCGGATTTGCGAAGCCGCCAGAGAAGAATGGTTCCCTGGTGCTGTAGTAGCCTATACCGCCGATCGCATAGGCCGTGTTCGACTGGGACGACGTCGGGGCGATGAAGTTGTACACGACGTTTCCGGTTACTCCGCCGGCGTGAGACTTTCCGTCGATGTCCTTCTTGTTGAATTCGTTGTAGATCCCCTCGGCGCGAAAACCGAGTGAAGAGCCGGGTTGCATCATTCCGAGTCCGACGATCGCGTTGTAGCCGACGTCGTTTCGGTCGGCGAATGCGCCGTTGGGCAGCGTGAGACCGGCCGCGATGCTGAATTGGATTGGCCGTGACTGCGCAGCGATCGCGCTTGGCGCGAACGCCGCCAGAGTAGCGAGCAGAAGAGTGCGGAGTGATTTCATCGTGAGAGTCGGCGAGATTGCCGGTTTGGCCTCCAGATCCGTGCCACTTGGCCAGTCGTATTGCGCTGGATCCGGCGCCCGTCCCGGACCGCGCCGGTCGCTTCAAACCGGTCGAGATTATATCCTGTGAATTTAGGATATTTACAACACAGGTCGTCCATATTAAGTATCCTCCACACGGAGGATATTTATGGCACGCAGCTATCACATTGACATAGCGCAAGATGTGGTCGACGCCGACAAGAAATGGGTCGACAACCTCCTCTCTCATTTCCACATATCAGGCGTCGAAAGCGCTCGTCGCGGCGTCCCTCGGCGAATCTCAACAGACGGGATTTATCGAATCGCGCTCATCCGGCAACTCACGCAACAGCTCGGTTTGGGAGCAGCCGCGTCTGTCAGTCTAGCTGGACATTTGCTGGAGTCGCCTGAAGGGCAACTGTCCTTTCCATTCGGTCTCGATCTTCGACTCGATCGAGCGTTCCAGATCGACATCGATCGCCGCATCGATAGCGCCGTCGAATCAGTCACGCCTGTTCGCCGCGGACGACCCACACGCCGCTAGCAAACCACACATCAAAAAGAGAAAGGGCGCCCCAATGGGACGCCCTTTCTCTTTTTGCATCGGCCCAATCTCTAGCTTGCGACCTTGCTGACGTTTTCGGCGGCCGGACCCTTCTGGCCCTGCACCAGGTCGAACTCGACGGGTTCACCCTCGGCGAGGGTTTTGAACCCACTCCCGGCAATGGAGCTGTAATGGACGAAACAGTCCTTGTCTCCACCGTCTGGCGTAATGAACCCGAATCCCTTGGCGTCGTTGAACCACTTTACTTTGCCTGTGGCGCGCATGTCCGGACTCCTGAAAGAACTGGCCGCGACAACACTATGTTGGGCGGTGCTGATCCTGAAAGTCGATCCGGAACCCCCGGTCTCTCGATTTCAGGCGACGGCCAAAGTAGCAAGGGCTGGAATGGCGGTCAAGCATTAGCCTTGATAGTCGAGTGCGCCGGCCGGTTTTCGGTGCCTGGCGGGGCGGTGACACGGCCGACAAGTATCTTTCGATGCACCTCCGGAGAGGATGGCAACGTGGCGTTCGGTGATCGGCGGCAGACAGTAACGACGTGGGTCGGCGGGGTACCTGTTGGCTCGTCGATGCCCGTCGTGGTTCAATCGATGACGAACACCGACACCGCAGACGCCTCGGCGACTGCAGCCCAGGTTGTCGCCCTGGCCCAAGCGGGCTCGCAACTCGTTCGAATCACCGTGAACAACGAGGCCGCTGCCGCCGCTGTCGCGGAAATCTCCAATCGCGTCGTGGACGCCGGCGTCATCGTCCCGATCGTTGGCGACTTTCACTACAACGGTCATCTGCTGCTCGCCAAATACGCCGAGTGTGCACAGGCGCTGGCGAAGTATCGAATCAATCCAGGGAATGTCGGCGGTAAACGTCGCGACGAGCACTTCCGAACGATCGTACAAGTCGCCGTCGACAACGATCGCCCGGTACGCATCGGAGTGAATTGGGGCTCGCTCGATCAGGATCTGCTCACCCAAATGATGGATGAGAACGCCCGTTCGTCGGCACCGCTTGCCGCGAAAGATGTCTACATCGAGGCAATGCTGGCCAGCGCGCTCCGCTCGGCGGAATTGGCCGAGGAGGTCGGGCTTCGCCATGACCAGGTGATCATTTCGGCGAAGGTTTCCGGCGTTCAGGACTTGGTGGACGTCTATCGTCGCCTCGCCGCGCGCTGCGACTACCCGCTGCACCTCGGCCTCACTGAGGCCGGGATGGGCACAAAGGGTATCGTCGCAAGCACGGCTGGTTTGTCGATTCTCCTCAGCGAAGGAATCGGCGACACCATTCGCGTCTCCCTTACGCCGAAACCAAACGGCGACCGCACCGAGGAAGTTCTCGTCGCGCAGCAAATTCTACAGTCGCTTGGCCTCCGGAGCTTCGCGCCGCAGGTCACCGCCTGTCCGGGATGTGGACGGACGACGTCGACGTTTTTCCAACACATGGCGGAGGACATTCAAACCTTCATTCGCGAACGCATGCCGGCGTGGCGGGCGCAG
>Ga0193753_10000045_pt1 | contig 117996 bp, 89 predicted proteins | sample H1c2metaG_FD_144925 | JGI IMG/M metagenome (GOLD analysis project Ga0193753, IMG submission 144925) | Soil microbial communities from a riparian zone of the East river system, Colorado, United States - H1c2 | ecosystem: Environmental > Terrestrial > Soil > Riparian zone | place: USA: East...
AACGAATCGTTGTCGCCGTTCGCCGACAACGATTCGTTGGAGACGCGCGGCGCCACGTGGCATCTGTTGCGGTATCTGGCCGATCATCGCGGATCATCCGACGGCGACACCTGGCAGATGCTCGTCAACACGCCGCTCGTGGGACACGCGAATCTCGCGCACGTGTTTGGGGCCGACTATCTCACGCAGATTCGCGATTGGACCACGGCGCTGTTCGCCGACGATCTCACGGGCCAGGCCGACGTGCGCTTCTCGGCGCCGAGTTGGAACATGCGCAACATCTTTCCGCAGTTGGTCAACGGAAGCGGGCAGCCGCTCGGCATCTACCCGCTAAAAATGACTCCACTCGGCGACGCGACTCCGGCAAACGTCTCGATCGTCGGCGGAGCGGCGGCGTATCTTCGCTTCTCAGTGCCGGCGAATACGTCGGCGTCGATCGACTGGTCGTCGAGCGGCTTACCGGTGTCGCCGCTCGTGCAGTTCACGGTGGTGCGAAGCCGGTGACGCGAGCAGCGTCGTAAATGGCGTGAGACGCGCGCTCGTGGCGCGTCTCACGTCTTCTCTTTCGCCGTCTCCTGAAATCCGGGCTCGCTCGCCAACACGGCCTTCGCGATCTCGACCATCGGTACCGAGCGATCCTGGCTCGTGCGCTGCAGAATGCGATACGCTTCCTGCTCCGACGAGCCGGTGCGCCGCATGAGAATTCCCTTCGCGCGTTCGATCGTCTTGCGATTCTCGAGTGCCTGGCGCGCCGACTCCGCATCCTGACGCGCGGCCATCAATTCTTTCGCGCGCGTGGCGGCGAGGCGAATCGTGGTATCGAGCACGCGCGGTGGCGCCGGCTTGGGAAGAAACGCGATCGCCGCCGTCGCCGTGACGTCGCGATCGGTGAGCGTCAACGTGTGGTCGCCGCTGAACAACACAACGGCAACGCCCGGAATCGATTGCGTGATTCGCTCCGCGGCTTCGATGCCCGAACCATCCGGCATGTGCACGTCGAGCAAAACGACGTCAGGCACGACGTCCTTCGCGCGCTCGAATGCTTCGCAATCGATTCCGACTTCGGCAACGACCGTGTGACCAAGAGTGCCAAGCAAATCTGTGAGCAACGAGCGGGCGTTGTCGTCATCCTCGGCAATGAGGACGCGAATGCGAGTAACTGGTTCAGTCATCCCGGGAATTTGACCTAGTATGTGAGTTGACGCCAGCGGCAACGACGCCGCGTCAGCGCTCACCAGCAACCTGCGCGAGTAGTTCAGATGTCCTGACCGGCTTCCGCAGAATGAAGTCGCCGTCCGTCCCTGCTCCTGCACGCGGCTCCCACCCCGTCACGACACCAATGCGCATCAAGGGCCAGCGCTCGCGTACGGTGACGATGAGATCCCAGCCGCTACCGTCCGGCAACCCGATGTCAGTTACCAGCACCTCGTATGCCGGACTTGCCGTCTCCAACATTTCCTTGGCTTCCTGAATGCCGGTGGCCGTATCGACTGTGTGGCCGTCTGATTCGAGCAAGGCCTGCATGAACTCACGACTGTCAGGATGATCCTCGACGAGGAGCACACGACGCGCAACACGTTGGCCTTTGACCACCGGGACTTCAATCGTCGGCTTCTGCGTCGACTTTGGGAAAATGAGTCGAATCGTGGTCCCGGCACCAGGTGAGGAGTCAATCTCCGCCTGTCCTCGATGGCGCTTCACGATGCCGTACACTTCGGCGAGGCCGAGTCCGGTTCCGAGTCTTCCCTTCGTGGTGAAGAACGGCTCAAAGGCGCGCTCGCGAACTTCGTCGGACATACCCGTACCCGAGTCGCTCACCTCGAGACGCACCTCATTGTCGATCACTTTGGTGCGAAGACCAAGCGTGCCGCCGCCGGCCATGGCGTCGAGTGCGTTCTGTACGAGGTTGAGCAGCGCTTCACGCAACTCGCCAGTGATGCCGCGGATCATTGCGCCCTCGGCGAGGTCGCGCTCGAGAACCACCGTGCCGCCGCGAGCGCGCTCGGCCCACAGCGGACGCGTCATTGCCACGACCTCGTCGCAGACGAGCGAGAGATCGACGGTTTCGTCGCGTTCCGATTGTACCGGATCCTGGCGAATGAAACGACCGACGCGCGCCGCGGTGGCGGCACCCGTCTCAGCTGCTTTCGCGATTCGCACCGCGTAGTCGCGCACTGCAACTGGATTTTCAGCGTTGGCTTCGAGCAGATACGCGGCGGCCATGATCGGATTGAGCGCGTTGTTCACGTCGTGCATGACGCCGGCGGCGAGTTGACCGACTGCCGCGAGTCTTCGTTCGCGCGACCGTGCTTCCTGCAAAGCGAGCAATTCCTGAGTTCGCTCTTGAACCATTCGCTCCAAACGCTCGGCTTCCGTCGACACCCGTTCGTAGAGCTCGGCCGTGCGTTTCGCCTCGGCCTCGAGCGCTTTGGCGAGTTGGGTTTTTACCGTGACGTCGCGTTCGACGGCGACCGCACCGCGAATCTTACCGTGCTCGTCGTAGAGCGGATTCGAGTTGACTTCGATGATCACCGGAGATCCATCTGCACCGCGGCGAACGGCGAGCGTTTCGCCACGGACGCGCTCGCCGCGCAACGCACGCGCGGTCGGATGCTCATGCATGAACAGACTTGTGCCGTCGATCGTGCGCGGACGGTCGAGTTGCCAGAGCTCACGCAGCGTCGACGGCTGACCTGACGGATGGTCCTGCAATGCTTGCGTGTTGGACCTGACCGTGCGGCCTTCGGTGTCGAACACGCGAACCGAGTCTGGAATAACGTCGAAGATGGACTCGAGTTGCGCGACGTTGCGGCTGAGGGTTTCACGCAACTCTTCGCGTTCGCTGACGTCGTTGCCGGCGAACAGGATGCCGCGCCCGCCCGATTCTTCGATGAGCGCGACGAACGTCGTTTCGATCAATCGTCGCCCGCCACGATGCTGAAACGGGACACGTTCGGCCTTGGCCGACGCCGCCCTCCGCAACGCCGAGTCGATTTGATCGGTGAGATCGGCGAGCGCGTTGGGGAACGCGTCGTAGATCGAAACCTTGGTCGACGGGGTCGCTGGAACGCCGGTGAGCTCGCGGTAACGTTCGTTCGCGCTCGCGAGCCGCAAATCGCCGTCGAACACGGCGATGGCAAGCGGAACAGCCTCGAACAACGCTTCGAGCCGGACGCCGGAAATGCCGATTCGGGCGAAATCGAGGCCGACGGTTGGCTGCGTCACAAAGGGATAGAGATGGGACCGAGCCTGCAGAATCGCCGACAACTCTGTCACACGGCGTTAGTTACGACGAGCACCAAGTCAGCGTGCAACATTCGGGCGCACCAACGGCTCACACTAGCGAACGCTCATGTGTGCGGAGGCAATCGCAACTCCGCCGGCGCTTGCGGCGGGCCGGCGCTGATCATTCGCGCGCCACGCTGAAAGGTGAAGAACGAATATCCCCACTCCAACAACACGCTTAAACGATTTCGAAAGCCCGCCAGATACATGATGTGGACGAACAGCCAAGTCCACCAGGCCAATGCACCACTCAAATGCTGGCCGGCGAGAACCCCCACCGCCCTGTATCTCCCAATGGTCGCGAGATCACCCTTGTTCCGATAATGGAATCGTTCGCGTCCCTCACCGCGAACCGTGTGCACGACGTTTCGCGCTGCGGTTCGGCCGCTCTGCATCGCGGCGGGGGCAACTCCGGGCACGGGCTTTCCGTCGCTTCGAAGCACAGCGAGGTCGCCAACGACGAACACCTCCGGATGCGTCGCGAGACTGAGATCCTCGTTGACGACGATGCGTCCCATTCGGTCGCGAGGCGCGTCGAGTGAGTCGCCGATCGGCGCGGTAACGTTGCCCGCCGCCCAGAGAATGGTTCGCGCGTCAATTCGTTCGCCGGTCGGTCCGATCTCGACGAAGCCGTCGCCGACGTGTGTCACCATCGTGTTCAACCGGACTTCGACGCCGAGTTCGGCAAGGTCGGCAGCCGCCTGTGCCGACAGGTCTTCGGGAAATGCCGGGAGTAGCCGCGGCCCGCCTTCGACGAGAATGATTCGCGCCGTCGCCGTGTCGACGTTCCGAAAATCCGCCGGCAACGCAAACCGCGCGATCGTCGGCAACATGCCGGCGAGCTCGACGCCCGTCGGGCCGCCGCCGATGATCACGAAAGTCAAATTCGCCGTGCGCTCGGCATCGTCCGCCGCCTGGTCGGCGCGCTCGAATGCGAGCAGCCACCGGCGGCGAATCTCGATGGCGTCAGCGATGCTCTTGAGGCCGGGCGCGAGTGTCTCCCATTCGTTGTGCCCGAAATACGAATGGCGGGCGCCGGCTGCGACGATGAGAAAATCATAATCGATGCGGCGGTCGCCTTCACAGATCACCTCGCGGCGATCGGGGTCGATCCCCACGACCTCGGCGAGCACGACGTCGGTGTTTGCTTGCGCTCGCAGCAACCATCGAATTGGGGCGGCGATGTCCGTGGGAGCGAGCGTCGCGGTGGCGACCTGATAGAGCAGTGGTTGGAAGACGTGGTGATTTGTGCGGTCGAGCACGGTAACAGTGACCGGCGCTTTTTTGAGCGCGCGGGCCGCGTACAGTCCGCCGAATCCAGCGCCAATGATCACGACGTGTGGCCGTTCCATGACTGGAACATCGCTAGGTCCGAGCGGGCATGTCTAGGAGGTCCTGGGCGCCGTGCTAAAAAAACGGCTTCTTGCGTTCGGGACTATCCCAAACCGAGGAACCATTCCGCGTGGCTCCGCCGGTTCCGCGTATTCGGTGGCGAGCGGCCTTCATATTTTGCTCAAGCGATCAACCCGGCGCACGGCGCACACGACAAGGCTCAGACGAGCCGATCGCTAGCCGGCGCCGGAGAAAACGTGCTCACCAACAGACCGACGACGAGAACCGTCACCGCACCGATTACGTTGTGCCACAGAAATGAGACGGACGGCGCGCCGAAATTCACCGCGCCCACCGCCGCCATTCCAACGAGCAACCCGATGAACGCCCCCGATGCTCGCGCGCGCGATATCATCGCCAACAAAAAGACGCCGAGGATCGATCCGTAGAAGAACGATCCAAATCGGTTCACCACCTCGATCAGCGATCCCAGGTTCACCGCATACGTCGCCACGACACAGGCGAACACGCCCCACAGACCCGTCGCGGCGCGCGACACACGAAGGAAGTGTTCGTCCGGCGCCTCGCTCCGAATCCAGCGCCGATAAAAATCGATCACGGTCGTGGTCGACAGCGAGTTCAATTCACCCGATATCGCATTCATCGCCGCAGCAATCACCGCCGCGATGAAAACTCCAGCCAGCCCGATCGGCAGATAGTCGAGCACGAAACGAGGAATGATGTAATTCACATCTTTCGACGGCTGACCCGTCACACGCTGCGCGAGCGCCAGCGCCTCCGTCCGAACGACGGACACGCTGTCGTCGCTCGCTTTGAGAGTCGTCATGGCGGCGAGCGCGCCAGGTGCGTCGCCACGGTCATCCGCCGCGGCAACCATCCGCGCGGCGGTGTCACGCACGGTCAGTCCCGCCGCATACCTGGCTTCCAGCGCGCCATATACCGACGGCTCCATCGCCCGCACACGACGTTCGTGCGCCGGATTGAACAACAACGGCGGGCGCTGGAATTGATAGAACACGAACACCAGCACCCCCACGAGCAGCACTAACGCCTGCAGCGGAATCTTCCAGTAGGCGCTGATCAGGAGCGACGTCCGCGCTTCGTCGACCGACTTGGCCGCGAGATACCGCTGCACCTGGCTCTGATCCGTTCCAAAGTACGACAGCATCAGGAACGTGCCGCCGATGAGGCCCGACCAGAACGTGTACGTATTCGTGAGACTGAACGAGAAGTCGAACACCTTGAGCCGCCCCGCCGCACCCGCGATGTGCAACGCCTCGCCCGGCGACACCGGAATCTGAACGATGAGCGTGATCACGACCGCCAGTAGCGCACCGACGATCAGGTACATCTGCTTGACGTCGACCCACGTCACGGCCTGCACGCCGCCCACCATCGTGTACAACACCGCGGGCACGCCGATCAACGCCACCGACCACGCCACGGGCCACCCGAAGATCGCCGAGAACACCACCGCCGGCGCGGCGATGATCGTGCCGCACGACATCGCGCGCGATATGAGAAATAGAAATGCCGTCAACGATCGCGTCTTGGCGTCGAACCGGCGTTCGAGATACTCGTAGGCGGTGTACACGCGCGCTCCGTGCAAAAACGGCACGAGCGTGACGCCCAGGATCACCATGGCGATCGGCAATCCGAAGTAGAACTGAATGAAGCGCATCCCGTCGGTCGCGCCCTGACCGGTCGTGCCGATCATCGTGACAGCCGACAGTTGCGTCGCCATCACGGAAAGGCCCACCGCCCACCATGGCAGGCTGCGATTCGCCAGGAAATAACCGTCGATGCCTTTCGTGCCTTTCGAGCGACGCAGACCATGCGTCACCACATAGGTCAGCCACCCGACGACGATGACCCAGTTCAGCGGGTGCATGCGCGGCGCGCTCGGCGCGAGAGACGGACGGCGCGCGCGATCACGGCGTGTATCGGCGCTGCAGCAACCAGAGCACCACCAGCGTGACGACCTGCACGGCCATCACGCTCACCAGCGTCCGGCGAAAGCGACGTCCGCCATCCGGATTCGCCTCGCTCATCGACGTTCCCACGCCAGCCGCAGGCCGAGTCCGATCAACAGACCGCCGGTGACCCGCTCCAACCACGCCTTCACGCGCGGACGCGTGAGAATCGCACCGAGGCGGTCAACGAACCACGCGTACAGTGTCAACCACGCAAATCCCATCGCGATGTGAATGCTCGCCAACAAAAAGCTGCGCGCGAGCACCGGCTGGCCCGGCCCGATGAATTGCGGCAGGAACGTCAGATAGAAGATCGCGACTTTTGGGTTGAGCACATTCGTGAGAAAGCCCTGCAAGAACGGACCAACCGATTGATGCGCGTGCGGTCTGCCCACCGCTGCAACTTGTGGCGCGCCAGCACTTCGCATCGATTGGATGCCGAGCCACACCAAATACGCGGCGCCGATCGTCTTCATCACGTTGAATGCCGTCGCACTGGTCGCGAGAATCGCCGAGAGACCGAGCGCCGACGCCGTCGCGTGAATGATGCATCCGCAGCCGATCCCCGCAATGGTCAGAATCGCACTGCGTCGCCCGAGCGCGAGCGTGTTTCTCGTGACGAGTGCCGTGTCCGCGCCCGGCAAAATGACGAGCACGAACGCAACGCCAATGAACGCGACCAATCGCGGATCGAGACTCACGGGCGCACCGGCCCGGTGGCGGGCACAGTCGGTCGTTTCGCCGCGCGCTGATCCGCCGCGAGCAAATTGATGAACAGCCGCGCCGCGCCAGGATTGCCCGCCGGCAGTTGACGGAAAAATGAGAACGTCGTGAAGATGTACGTCCCCTTCCCCACCGGTGCGACGAGCACCGCCGCATCGTTCGGCTGCTCATCCTTGTCGTTCATCGAGAACACACGTCGATATTGCGGGTCGAACGTCTGCGGCATATACAGTGTTCGCTCCTGCACCCAGTTGGCGAAGTCGGCATCGACAATTTTGTTCGGCGACGAAAGCAACGGAGAGCCCGGATCGAGCACACGCACCGTCGCGTTCTCGTCCGTGACGCGATCGCCCGTGCGCGTGAGCGTGATTGGAAACGGCAGCAATCCCGGCTGCGCGATGTCCGGATGGCCATACTGTGTCACGATCGTCCCGCCGTTCCGCGCGAACTGCATCAACAACGGCGTATTCGCGACCATCGCCGCCGGATTCGCCTCGTACGCCCGGCTGCCGAGCACGATCGTCGTGAACGCACCGAGCTTGATCTGCGGCAACGTCACCGGATCGAGCTCCGTCACTGGCAGACCAAGTTCCTCGAGCATCGACATCACGTTGTCACCGACGCCCCGGATGTATCCGATCTTCAAGTTGGCGAACGTCGCGCTCACCGCCTCGATCTGCACGGTGGAGCTGCGATACGTCCGCTGCGGACGAATGTGCTCGTACTCGATGGGAACAAACCCGAGCGTGAACGTCGCGTCGTGACTCTTCGCGGACGCAACAATCGAGACACGCCCAGGGAGGAGACGGCCCTGAATGCGAAAATACACATTCGCGTCGCCGAAAGGCTTGATCGTGACGTGGCGCGTCGCCGAGTCGGCAGTGAGTCCCGTTGGCAACGTCAACGAGACGTCGACGTCACGCGGCGTGGTCGCGGCCGAGTGCACGTAGACGCGGATCATACGATCGAACAACGTGTTCGCGCGCGCATATTCGATTTCGTGTTCGAGCAGCACGGAGATCTCGGGAATCGTCGACAGGGGACGACGCACTTCTCCGAGCGCAGCGTCGGCGTAGCGATACACGATGGGTCCCGTGCGAAATGGAAACGCCACGCCGCCCACCCGCAGACTCACCTCCACGCCGGAATCGCGAATCCGATCCTCGCCGGTGACCATCTCCGTGAGCGGCTGCGTGAACGTGTCACCCTTGAGCGGACGCCTCAACCACCACGGCCACCTAAGCATGTTGCCGTGATACACCAGCGAAATTCTCCCCGCACTATCCGGCGCAATATTGCGCGCGAGTCGTGATGACATGCCCAGCTGGCCGATGAACGACGCGCTCTCGAGCGACATCGGCGCTTTGCCCTGGTTGTACACCGCGACGGTGACCGGCACCGAGTCGCCCTGCGCGATGAACTCACGCGACGCCGTTGCCTCGACCGTCACGCCCGCCGCGTTGATCAGCGCCGCGATTGCGCGCGCCGTCGTCGACGCGAGCGCGAGCGCGAGGTCTCCCATCGCCGCACCACACGTCGGTGTGTCTGCATTGAGCGCATTGAGCGTCACGCACGTGACGCCGCTCGCCGCGCGCGACGACAGCCGCACATACTCGGCAAGTGGCGCGACCATCTTCGACGGATCGACCAAGTCGAGCGAGCGAACGACAGCCGACTCCGCGCGCGGCAACGAATCGATCGCGCTGCGGACGGAGTCCGCGAGCGGCAGTGCCTTGAATCGCGCCCACGACGTATCGACCCCCTCGAAGAGCGCGGTGTCCGCGCCGCTGCCTTCAGCGACGCGTGACGTCTCGAGCTTTGCGCCGGTGTACCGCGCGCCACGTTGTGGCAGCGCGCCCTGTCCCTGCGAGCGATGCTGCGACCGACTCACCGTCGCGATCTCGGAATAGCTCTCGCCGAGCGCCGGATTGTACTCGCCGACGTTGAAGGTGAGCGTGCCGAGCTCACCGCCACCGCGCCGCAGTCGATAGAATTTCGCAGGTGCCCACGGACGCAGCCCGCCGACCCGCGCCGGTGGAAAGCGAACCGAATCGGCAGCGGCGTCGAACACTTCGCGCGCCAGCACGCCGGAGAACTGATGATGCCCGTGGCCGTCAGCCGGAGTCCCCGTGAACACGGCGATGATCACCTGCGGCCGGAACGCGCGCACGATCGCCACCACGTCTTGGAGAATCGAGTCCCTCGGCCAGTGCTGAAACGTCTCGTCGATCGTTTTGGAAAACCCAAAGTCGAACGCGCGCGTGAAGTATTGGCGTCCGCCGTCCAGTCGGCGCGCGGCGAGCAACTCCTCCGTGCGGATCATGCCCAGCACTGGTCCGAGTTGGTTGCCGATGAGATTCTGGCCGCCGTCACCACGTGACAAGGACAAGTACGCGGTCTCGATGTGTCGCGCCTTGGCCAGATACGCGATGAGCTGCGTGTCTTCGTCGTCGGGGTGCGCGCCGATCATCAAGACGCGCGTCGTTGTTCCAAGACCGCCAACGAGCTCGGCCAACGCAGCGGCGCCGCGCTCTTGGGCAACGAGACGCGGCGCGGAGGCAACCAGCAGGCTGAGACACAGAAGGAACGCGCGCTTCAACAATCGTCTTCCCCGGAAAGCGGTCCGGCAGCGCGGCTCAGCGAGTCGCGCCTGCCTTCTTCTTGGACGCCGACGCGTACGTGAGCACCTCTTTGACAATCCGCGCCTGTTCCACGTCGTGCGACGACTTATAACCCTCGGCGGGGCTCGACCGTTCCGGACGTCCAAAATATCTCAACGTGGTCAGCGTGCCGATCGACGCGCGAAGGCGTGGTTGCACGTACGTCCACGCACCCATGTTCTTCGGCTCTTCCTGCGCCCACACCACTTCTTCGACGTTCGGATAGAGATCCACCAACTCACCCACCTCGCGCGGCCACGGAGCCAACTCCTCCACGCGGATGATCGCGATATTCGACGGACGGTCGCTCGCAGCCGTGAGATCGTAGTAGATCTTCCCCGTGCAGAACACCAAGCGCTGAACCGCTTCGCGATTGGCCGATGCGATCGGATCGTCGAGCACCGGCTTGAATGATCCGTTGGCCAGGTCCTCGAGCTTCGACGCCGCCGCCGGCATGCGCAGCAACTGCTTGGGCTGCATGAGCACCAGCGGTCGCTGCGGCCGTCGCGCGGCTTGTCTACGCAGCACATGGAAGTACTGCGCCGGCGTCGACGGATACGCCACCACCATGTTGTCCTCGGCCGCGAGTTGGAGATAGCGCTCCAGACGCGCGCTCGAGTGCTCGGGTCCCTGCCCTTCGTAGCCGTGCGGCAACAACATCACGATGCCGGAATCCTGACGCCACTTCGATCGGCCGGCCGAGATGAACTGATCGACAATCGGCTGCGCGACGTTAGCGAAATCGCCGTATTGCGCTTCCCACATCACCAGCTCGTCCGGCGCGGCAACGCTGAACCCGTACTCGAAGCCCAACACCGCCGTTTCCGATAGCGGGCTATTGTAGATCTCAAATGCCGCCGTCGCCTGCGGCAGATTGGCCAACGGCGTGTACGTCTCGCCGTTGTTCACGTCGTGCAGCACCGCGTGTCGATGCGAAAACGTTCCGCGTTCGGCGTCCTGTCCGGTGATGCGCACACTCGTACCTTCAGTCAGCAGCGACGCGAACGCCAACGTCTCCGCATGGCCCCAATCGATGCCGCCATTGCTGATGGCGTCGCGCCGGCGCGGGAGCGTCCGTTGCATCGTCTGGTGCACGGCGAAATTGGACGGCCAACTGAGCAACTGCTCGTTGAGCGCGACGAGCTTCTCGGCGCGCACCGCCGTCTCGACAGCGACCGACGCCGACTTCGCGACCGGGTGCTCGGCCGCGTGAGCGGCGGGCTCCTTCTTCATCGCTTGATAGAGCGCGTTGAGTCGATCCGTCAGCGCTTTCCCGGCGGCCTTGACCTCCTCCTCCGTCACCACCCGCTCCCGAACCAGTCGCGCGGCGAACACGTCGCGAGGCGCCGGATGCTCGGTGACCACCTTGTACATCAGCGGCTGCGTGAACGCCGGCTGGTCAGCCTCGTTGTGCCCGTGCCGGCGATAGCCGACGAGATCAATGAGGAAATCCTTATTGAAGCGCTGGCGGTACGCGATGCCCAGGCGGATCGTCTGCACGCACGCTTCGGCGTCGTCGGCGTTGACGTGAACGATCGGAACCTCGAAGCCCTTGGCGGGATCGCTCGCGTAGTGCGTCGAGCGCGCATCGATCGGATCGGTGGTGAAGCCGACCTGGTTGTTGCCGATGATGTGCAGCGTGCCGCCCACGCGATAGCCGCGCAACAACGACAAGTTGAGCGTTTCTGGAACGATGCCCTCGCCCGGGAACGCAGAGTCGCCGTGGATCACGATCGGGAGCACACTCGCTTCGTCTCGCGCGTTGGGCGCGCCGCCGGCCACCCGCTGCCTGGCGCGCGCGACACCGGCAACGACCGGGTTCACAACCTCGAGATGGCTCGGGTTCGGGACCAGCTCGAGAGACACTTGGCCCGCATCCGCACACTCTCGCGTTCCGTGATATCCCTTGTGGTACTTCACATCGCCCGTCTCGCCCTCTCCGGTCGCCGCATGCCGGCCGTCGAACTCGTCGAGCAACTCGCGATACGGCTTGCCCATCACGTGGGTGAGCACGTTGAGTCGGCCGCGATGCGCCATGCCGATGACCATCTGCCGCGCTCCCGCATGAGCCGCGCGCGCGATCGACTCGTGCGGGAGCGCGACGAGTGCGTCGATTCCTTCAATCGAAAAACGCTTCACGCTCACGTAGGCCAGGCCGAGGAATTTCTCGAGTCCGTCGACCTCGATCAGGCGTTGCAGCAGCGCCTTCTTTTCTTCGTTCGTGAGCGGAGGCATGACGTCCCCGCCTTCGATCGTCGACCGGAACCATTGGCGCTCGGCTTCGTCACCGAGGTGCTCGAACTCGTAGCCGATCGCGCCGCAATAAAGTTCGCGCGTTTTCTGAACGACGTCGGCGGCAGTGCCGGTTTCGGCGCTCGAATCGAGAGCGGACGCCGGCAGTTGGCGCAGATCCGCGTCAGTGATGCCGTGAAACTCGGGCTTGAGCTCGGGTGCGCCGGGCGCCGCGCTGCCGAGAGGATCGAGCGGAACAGCCAGGTGGCCATGTCGCTGAATGGCGCCGAGGAGCGATGCCGCGCCGGCGGCCTTGCGCAGCAGTGAGGCGTCGACCGCCGTACCGCCGGCCGAGCCCGTCGACGCGAGCTGCTCAGCGATGCGGAAGAACTGACGCCAACTTTCGTCAACCGAGGCTGGGTCGCGGCGATACGAGTCGTACGCCTCTGCGATGTAGCCGTCGTTGAAGACACCCGCGATGGGAAGACTGGACATAATCGCCAAATCTAACGCCGGGCGAGAGGCCTCGGTCAGGCTTCGTCGGCAGGAAGTACGAGCGTGAACGCCGAGCCCTTGCCGAAGTCCGACGCCACCTCGATTCGCCCACCCAACAGCTCGGCCAGGCCCTTCGCGATATAAAGACCCAGTCCCGTCCCCCCGTGACGCCGAGTCAAGCCCGTATCCAACTGGGCAAACGGCTTGAAGAGCCGGTCGAGGTCCCGCTTGGCAATACCGATTCCCGTGTCGCGGACGGTAAACCGGATCTCGGTACCCCGGCGCTCGAGCTCGAGTTTGATTTCACCCGCGTCGGTGAACTTCACCGCGTTCCCGACCAGGTTGACCAGGATCTGCCGAATCTTGTCGATATCGCTGTTCATACGAATCGGCGCGTCGGGAACGACCGACCCGAATGCGAGACGCTTCTGTCGCGCCATCGGTTCGACGATCGCCATCGCGGCGTGCACCAAGTCCGCCGCGAGGAAATCAGTCGGCCGAACGGTCTCATGACCCTCATCAAGGCTCGAGAACGCCAGGACTTCTTCGATCACCGACGCCAGGTGCTGCGTCACCGATCGCATGCGCTCGAGGACATCGAGCTGCGAATCGGAGAGCGGCCCCATGACTTGATCGACGAGCAGTTCTTCGTAGCCTGCAAGCGCGGTGAGCGGCGTCCGCAACTCATGTGAAACGGTCGCGAGAAAACGACTCTTGGCACGGTCCGCTGACTGCGCTTGATCGAGCAGTTCCGCCTTCCAGAGCGCGAGAGCCGCGTAATCAGCGATCGCCCTCATCCGATGCGCCTCGCGCTTCGAGAACGGCGGCGCGCCGATGTCGCGCGTCGCGGCCAACACGCCGAGAATGGTTTCGTGCGCGATCAGCGGCGCGAGCAGCATGGGGCCGACGCGCACTTCGGGCGCGACTTTCATCAGCGGACGTCCGGATCCGCTGAAATCCGCGACGGCAACGACATCGCGCGTTCGAAGAACTTCGCGCGCGAGCGAACCCGGGAGCGCGAACCGTCGTCCGCGGGCGACGCTCAGTGGTCCGGTCGCGGCGATCAACTCACCTTCGTTGGCGACGGCCTTGAGGACCGACGCCCCATTCGCCGCGCATTGCTCGCCCGCCGCCGTGCACAGAATCTCGAGCAGCTTCGACGTATCGGTTTCGGCGGCCATTTGGCGCGCGAGCTGGCGAAGCGCTTCGTTTTCGTCGATGGGATCCGGGTTCGGCAGTCGCACGACCAAATGCCCTTCGGCGTCCCGACAGATTTCCAGATCGATCTCGTGATCGGGCGCGTCGCCAACGATGACGTGCCGCGGCGTTCCGTCGACGCGCGTTGCCTCGAGCGCATCGAGGAGCGGCAACCCCGGAACGAACGCGCGAGCGTCCTTCGAAGCGCCGGTCAGTGGAGCTGAGCGACTGGCGTCGTCCCCGGCCACGGCAATGCGTTCGGCGGGTTGATGCTGCCTCGTCTCTGCCGCACCACGTCGAGCACGCGTTGCGCGTCTTCGCGCTGCAACGTCGGCAAATAGAGGAAGCCCGCGATCCCGTTCACGTCGAGCAAATGCGCCTCGCCCGGATGGCGCGTGAGGCTCACGGCGATGAACGGCACGCGCGACAGAACAGGATCTTTCTCCCACGCGTCGAGCGAGACCGTGGCGAGCAAGTCGTAATCGCACACCACGGCATCCGGCTCATGATCAGCGACCATTCGCATGACGTCGTTCACACCCACGCAGGGAATGGTATCGACGCCGAGCGTCTCGAAATATCGTCCGAGGTGCTCGCTCAGAAATTGATGTCGGCCAACACACAACAGTCGCATGGGGGGAATATATCTCGCGTATCGCGGAATGATCAGATGTCGGCGCGCTCAAATTCGGCGTGACCGATGTCACTTTCTTGCTGTCGACAAAATCCGGGGTACCACCCGGACGGCCGTGGGATTCTTGCGCGAGCGGACGCTGGTGTCAAATGCGATCCAGCAGCGCGTGAAGCTCGGCCGCCGTCTTCGGCCGCTTTTCGCGGTCTTTGGACAGCGTGCGGACCACCAGATCCGACAACGATTTCGGAATGTCGGGCTGTAGTTCTCGAGGCGGACGCGGCGTCTCGTCGAGCACTTTGCTGATGAGCGCGATCGTCGTCTCGGCATCATGCGGCAGTTTGCCCGTGAGGCATTCGTAGATCACCACGCCGGCCGCATACAAATCGGCGCGCACGTCGATCTCTTCGCCGAGCAACTGCTCGGGCGCCATGTATTCAGGCGTCCCAAGAATCACACCGACCTGCGTGTGTCCCGTGTTCGTACCTCGCCGTGCGAGCCGCGCGATGCCAAAGTCCATCACTTTGAGCACGCCGTCGGGCTGAACCACCATGTTCTGCGGCTTGATGTCGCGGTGAATCACACCTTCTTCGTGCGCGACTTCGAGCGCACGGCACAATTGCTTGGCGATCGGCAGCGCGACCGACACCGGCAGCCGTCCGCGCGAACCGATGAGGTCCTTGAGCGACTTCCCTTCCACGAACTCCATCGTGATGAAGTACACGCCGCTCGATTCACCGAGATCATAGGTGCGCACCACGTTCCGGTGCGAAATCCGTCGCGCCAACTTGATCTCGCTCTTGAACCGGTCGAGCGCCGTGGGATCCTGCTCCATGAGATCGGACTTGAGCGTCTTGATCGCGACGAATTCGCCGAGCTCGCGATCGGAGGCCTTGTACACCATGCCCATGCCGCCCACGCCGAGCACGGCCTTGATCTCGTAGCGAACGGCGAGCGTTTGACCTGGTTCGAACGTGGTCACGCCCGCCGCGGCCTGCATCGGTCTCGTGGGCATCTCCGCGTGGATCGGCACGGTGCGACCCGACGACGTACCCTGAAGGAAATCGACCAGCGCCTGTTTGTCGTGGAGGTCGGCGAGCAATCGCTTGAATGCACCGGCCAAAATGCCGATCTCGTCGTTGCCCGAAATTGGAATCTCGGCGTTGTAATCGCCTTCAGTCGCCCGTTGCGTCGCGCCCACCAACGCCTGAACCGGGCGCACAATTTGTCGAGCGATGCCAAGCGATAACGCGACCGCCAGCAGCAACCCGCCTGCCCCAGCAAGGAGCAACGCTGTGCGCAATTTGTAATAGCTCGCGAGCTCGACATCCTTGTCACGCAGCGCAATAAAGCCGCCCACTTCGGTGCCGCCCGCGCTCAGTGCCGCGACTCGCTGGCCGACATAATGCTCGCCACCAATCTCGATCTCTCGCTGATCACCAATACTCATGAGCGCCGAGCCTGAGGTCGGACGCGCGACTGGCTCCTTAGGGCTTGTCATCGCGCTTTCGATCGTCGAGCTCAACGCCGCCGGACCGCCGAGCTTCGGCGAGCTCACGGACACTTTCGGATGACCGTCGATGATTGTATAAAAAACGAGCTCGCTTCCCGTTTGGCGGCCAATGCGCGTTGCCAGCGTGTCGTCGATCTTGCGAAGCGCCATCAACGCACCGAGGAGCGAACCGCCAGCGCCTGGAATGGGCACCGCGACGACTTGTGCGAGCACGGAGTCGACGACGCCGAACCCCTGCGTCTGATGGCCCTCCAACGCACCGCCGACCAGAGCGCCGCCGAGCGGAGTGCCGTGCGCCGCGGCATCATCGCTGCGCGCGAGCAACGTACCGTCGGACCCGACGATTTGTGTGCGTGTCGCGTCGACCGCGGTGTCGGCTTCCGTCGTCAAATCGAAAAGCGATGCGAACGCACTGCTCGTGTCGCTGGCGTGCTGCGCGCGGCCGAGCGCCGAGCGAAAATCCGGGTTGTAGGCGTACTGCTGCGCCAACTTCAACATCGTCGTGCGCTGGCCCACGAGAATGTCGAACACGCGCGCGTTCGTTTGTTCGAGTCCGGTCTGGATCGCCGCCGCGGCATTTCGCGACGCAACCACCGAGGCCGTCACGAGTGTCACGGCGAGCACCACGGCGACCACGGCCGCAATGCTCAGAAAAACGCGCCACGCCAGTCCGAACTTGGGGACTGGCGCGGTGCGATGCGGAACGGACGGCGATGTCGGCTGCGGGAACGACAGCGGCAACGTCGCCGCCGTGACTTCTCTGTTAGTAGATGTCTCCGCCATTCGCGTAGTCTTTCCCGAACTTGTTTTTGTGTTGGACGTATTTGAATCCGCGAGCGTCCAGGTCGTATTTCAAGCCATCGAGTCCCGTCGCGGGAACCACGAGGTCAGCCGTACGCTCGCTCGCCCGGTCGTGCCAGATGTGAACCGTATACTTCCCCGCCGGCACACGGTCAATCGAAAACTTTCCGTTCGAAGCGGCCTGAGTGAAAAAGGGCGTCTTCACCGCGATGACGAATGCCGTCATCCGCGGATGCACGTTGCAGTAGATCGGATAGATGCCGGCCGACTTGAACGTGTTGTCGCGCGTCTTCCCCTTGCCGAACGATTCAGTATCGAAAGGTCCCTGTGACGCTTTGGAAAACACGTTGTGCGTGAACGGGTCCTGGTTCGGAAACTCGATCTTACTACCTTCAGTGACGATGCGAACCCGGGGCGCAAACTGCCGCGCTTGCAATGTGATCGACGTGTTCGACGCCGACGCCTTTCCTTTCACGCCCCCGACTGGCTCGAGGTAGATGACGGTGTTGATCATGTCCTCGGTCTTTTCGCCGGGACGCTCTTGAATGACGATCTGTCCGCTCACGGCAGTCTGCGCCGCGAGTGAGCTCGATGATACAACTAGCATCGCGGCGCTGACGCCGAAGATGAATACGCGAATTGACATGGTGACCACGAGGCGGACGATGCGTGTAGGAACTGCAGCTCCGGAACGACAGCCGAACATCCTGCGTACGTACAGTTGGCCTAGCCTCGGCAAACCGTCAAGGACGATCTTGAATCTGGCAGCACTCCTGGTGCTCCCGCTGGCCGCCTCGACTGCGCTCGCTCAAGATACCTCGCGCACCGCAGCCATGGATTCGCTGACCGCCCGGCTCCGCGCGTTGGAAGCGTCGGTCGAGGTACTGCAAAAGCAACTCACCGAGCAAGCCAACAACGCCGTGCAGACCCACAGCCACGCGTCGATGGAGCTCACCGGCCGCGTGGTCATCAACGCCTTCTCGAATGAGCGCCGCGTGAACAACGTGGACGATCCTCAATTCGTTCGGCGCGACACGAGCGGCGGAGTTCAGCAGGGCGGCTTCGGCATGGCCGTGCGACAAACCATGCTCGGCATGCGCACGACGGTTCCGGATGTCGCAGGCGGAACCCTTCGCGGTGTTGTCGACCTGGATTTTTTCGGAGGCCAACAGCCGTCGACCGGCGGGCGCACGTTCCCGTTGCTCAGGCTGCGCACCGCGCACGCAACGCTGCATTGGACGCACGCCGAGATCATGGCCGGTCAGGAGATTCCGCTTTTCTCACCACAGAATCCCGTTAGTCCGGCCGCGTTCGGCACGCCGAACTTTGTAGGCTCGGGAAATCTCTGGCTGTGGCTCCCGCAATTGCGTGTCACAGGCGAGGTCGGTTCGAGCGTTCGACTCGCGCTCCAAGGTGCCGTGCTCGCGCCCACGAGCGGCGATGCTGTCGGCGCGTTCGACACTGACTTCGACGCCGCCGAGAAATCGAGACGTCCATATCTCGAATCGCGGGTTCGCGTGCGATGGGGCGTCGATCCTACGACGCCGATGGAAGTAGGCTGCTCGGGCCATCTTGGATGGGTCAACGTCGCCGCGTCGCCGCGCCCACGACCCGACTCACTGCTCACCAGCAGTGCGTTTGGTTGCGACGCGCGCCTTCCGTTCACCGATTGGATCGAACTTCGTGCCGAGGCGTACAGCGGCCAGTTGACGCGCGGCCTCGGCGGCGGAGCGATTGGTCAGAGCATCGGTGCGGGCGGACGCCCAATTCGCAATGAGGCCGCCTGGGTGCAAGTCAACGTTCGACCCACGCCTGTTCTGTCCGGCGGTGCCGGTTGCGGTATCGACGACCCGCGCGACGCCGACGTATTACAGGATGCTAATGGTCGTTTGCAAAACACCGCGTGCGCCGTGTACGCGATCATTCGGCCGGCGGGTCCGGTGTTCATCGGCGCTGAGATGCGGCGAATCGAAACGCGGTACGTCGGCGCGCGATTCGCAAACAATCATCTCAACCTGGCCATGGGTTTCGAGTTCTAAGCCGGGCGACCCCGTCGGGCTCGACAAATGCTGTTGGCGCGGATTTCGCCGGATCCGGTTTTTACGCCAGCGCTACGGAGTGGACGCTCGGCGCGAGCTGGTAACAGGCACCTCGCGACCTTGACTTCATCGGCGCCGCGCCGCCTGTTCAATGAGTCGCCCGTGTGGGACATGTCCCGAACCGGAGCCGCCATGAGCGCCGAGAATCAAGCAGTGATCGAGGCCGAGATTGGAGCGCTGTTGCTCGAGCAGTGGGATCCGCTTGGCATGCGCGAACAACCCGAACCACGCCCTGGTTACCCGGCATACGCGCACGAGGTGTACAATCTCCTCTCGCGCGGCGCGTCCGACACGCAAGTCGGACGACGGTTGCATCAGGCTGAGACCGCGGAGCTCCAACATCCCGAGTTGGCATCGCGCGACCTCACGCCGCTGCTGCGCGCGCTTCGTACGATCGAAAAACGAATCTGATTCGCTAGAACGTTGGGCGCCACCAAACTCGTGAGCTTACTTTACTTCCCGAATGGGACTGTGGAGGAAGACGAGTGCCGACGAGTGTCGAAGCGTTCAGCGTCGCTGGAAAAGTCGCCGTCGTCACAGGCGGCTATGGCGTGCTCGGTGGTGACATCGCGTCGGCGCTTGCGGCGGCCGGTGCCAAGGTTGCCGTCCTCGGACGACAGCGCGACGCGCTCGATGCGAAGACGACCGCGTTGCGCGCTGGCGGCGGCGATGCGATGGCGCTCGTCGCCGATGTCCTCGACGAAGCGCGTCTCCGCGAAGCACGCGACGAATTGCTCAGCGCGTGGGGGCGCGTCGACATTCTGATCAACGCCGCCGGCGGCAACGTCGCACGCGCGCGCAACGACAACAGTAGCATTTTTTCGGTGCCGCTCGACGCGTTCGACGAGGCGCTTCGTTTGAACCTGCACGGCACCGTCGTCCCAACCTTCGTCTTCGGCGAAACGATGGCAGCGGCGGGTACGGGATCCATCGTCAACATCTCGTCGATGGCGGCGACGCAAGCGCTCAGTGGCGTGCTCGGCTATTCCGTGGCCAAGGCTGGAATCGACAACTTCACGCGGTGGATGGCCGTCGAAATGGCGCGAAAGCATGGCGGGCGCATTCGGGTCAACGCCATCGCCCCCGGCTTTTTTGTCACACACCAGAATCGAGCGGTTTTGGTACAGCCGGACGGCAACCCGACTGCCCGCGCGGCGACGATCGTCGCCAAGACTCCCATGGGGCGCTTCGGACATCCGGACGAAATCATGGGCGCCGTCCAATGGCTCTGCAGCGAGTCGGCGTCGTTCGTGACGGGGGCCGTCATTCCGATCGACGGCGGATTCAGCGCCTTCAGCGGCGTGTAACCTTTCGATTTCGCTTGACATGTCCTGCCTCGGTGCGACAAGATAGATAGTGATAAGATGAATTGATCTGTCCGAGGCCTGTTCCTCCACCGCCAACACCTCCAGCGCGCGGAGCATGAAGATTACCGACATCCGGGCGACGCCCGTGACCGTCCCTCTCGCCGCGCCGCTTCGGCACGCGAACGGATGCCACTGGGGCCGTTTCGTTCGCACCATCGTTGAAGTCGAAACCGACGAAGGCATCGTCGGCTTGGGCGAAATGGGCGGCGGCGGCGAAAGCGCCGTCGCGGCATTTCAAGCGCTCAAGCCATCGCTCGTCGGGCGCGATCCCTGCCGTCTCGAAGAACTGCGTTTTCTCATTGCGAATCCGACGGCGTCGCTCTACAACCCGCGCACACAGATTCTCGCCGCGCTCGAATTTGCCTGCCTCGACATTCTCGGCCAGAAGTGGGGCGTGCCGGTCTGCGACATTCTCGGCGGCAAGCTCCGCGACCGCATTCCTTTCGCGTCGTATCTCTTCTATCGATACGCAAACTCGAAAGACGGCACGGGCGAAGTCCGCACGTGCGATCAACTCGTGGCCGAGGCGATCACGCTCAAAGAGCAGTACGGGTTCAATGTGCATAAGCTCAAGGGCGGCGTGTTTGCGCCCGAATACGAGCTCGAATGCTACCGCGCGATCGCCGCGGCGCTTCCCGACGACCGCCTGCGCTTCGATCCCAACGGCGTTTGGTCGGCCGAACAGGCAATATGGTTCGGCCAACGCATTGAGGATTTGAATAACGACTATCTCGAAGATCCCGTTTATGGGATGCACGGCATGCGTCGCACACGAGAGAAAGTGCGCATGCCGTTGGCGACGAACACCGTGGTCGTCAACCTCGAGCAGCTCGCGGCGAACGTGTTGCACACGGCCGTCGACGTCATCCTGCTCGACACGACGTTCTGGGGCGGCATTCGCGCCTGCGTGAAAGCCGCCGGCATCTGCGAAGCGTTTCAGCTCGGCGTCGCCGTTCACTCGTCGGGAGAGCTCGGCATCCAACTCGCCACGATGTTGCATCTCGGCGCGGTCATTCCGAACCTCACCTTCGCCGCGGACGCGCACTACCACCATTTGGTCGACGACGTCATCGTTGGCGGAAAGATGCAGTACTGCGGTGGATCTCTGCCCGTGCCCACGGCGCCCGGGCTGGGCGTGAAGCTCGACCGACAAAAACTCTGCGAGTACCACGAGCTCTTTTTGCGCCTCGGAAACTATCCGTACGATCAGGATCCGCTTCGGCCCGGTTGGGCGCCGCTCATTCCAAATCAGAATTGGGCGGATCCGAACGACGCGCGCACCCCTCGCATCCCGTTCTGACCTACTCGGCACTGTGAGTAGCTGTGAGAGATTCATTGAGACGTAACGCCGTCGTTGCCGTCGCGCTCGGGTTGGCTATTTCGTTCGCGCGTGCCGGCTCGGCGATGCAGGCCACGCCGCCCAACGAAGACGGCTACGACCTGTGGCTGAGATACCATCGCGTTGCGAACGCCGCTCGCGTAGCGGAGTACCGCGCGGCCATTTCAGAGATCGTGCTGCTCGGCGACACGCCGACGTTTCGCGCGATCGGCGATGAGCTCGCGACCGCGCTGAAGGGCTTGCTCGACAAGACAATTCCGATCGCACGCGCGATCGCGCACGACGGCGCAATCGTCGTCGGAACACCAACGGGTTCGCGCGTCATCGCCGGACTCCCGCTCGCTGTCGAACTGCAAAAACTCGCACCTGATGCGTTCATCGTTCGAACCGCGACCGTCGACGGACATCGCGCGACGGTGATCGCCGGCAATACCGACGTCGGCGCGCTCTACGGCGCCTTTCGTTTCCTGCGGCAGATTCAGACGAACGCGTCGCTCCAATCGCTGTCGGTCGCCGACGCGCCGCGCATCAAGCTTCGCGTGCTCGACCATTGGGACAACCTCGATCGCAGCGTCGAGCGTGGGTACGCCGGCCAATCGCTGTGGGATTGGGCGCAGTTGCCCGACTCCGTGACGCCGCGCTACCGCGACTACGCGCGCGCGAACGCATCGATCGGCATCAACGCGTCGGTGCTCACGAACGTCAACGCCAACGCGAAGGTGTTGACACCCGAATATCTCACCAAAGCCGCGAAGCTCGCCGACATCTTTCGCCCGTACGGCATTCACGTTTTTCTCACGGCTCGTTTCAGCTCGCCCATCGAGCTCGGCGGCTTGAAGACCGCCGACCCGCTCGACTCAGCCGTTCGTGCCTGGTGGAAAAAGAAGATCGACGAGATCTACAAAACGATTCCGGATTTCGGCGGCCTAGTGGTCAAGGCCAATTCCGAAGGCCAACCGGGACCACAGGATTACAAACGGACACACGCGGACGGCGCGAACATGCTGGCCGAGGCGTTGGCGCCGCACAAAGGTGTGGTCATGTGGCGCGCGTTTGTCTATAGCAACGACGTCCCTGTCGACCGCATCAAGCAGGCATACGACGAGTTCAAACCGCTTGACGGCGCCTTTCGCGAAAATGTACTGGTGCAGGTGAAGAACGGACCGCTCGACTTTCAGCCGCGCGAACCGTTTTCTCCTCTCTTCGGCGCCATGCCCAAGACTCCGCTCGCCATGGAATTCCAAATCACCAAAGAATACCTCGGCCAGGACACGCACGTCGCCTACCTCGGGCCGCTCTATGAGGAAGTGCTCAAATCCGATACGTACGCGAAGGGTAAGGGCTCCACAGTTGCGAAGGTGATCGACGGCACGCTTCACGGGTACACGCGCACGGCCATGGCCGGTGTGGCGAATATCGGCACCGACCGCAGCTGGACAGGCGCACACTTCAATCAAGCGAACTGGTACGTGTTCGGGCGGCTGGCGTGGAATCCAATGCTGTCATCGGCCGAGATCGCCGATGAGTGGATTCGAATGACTCTGTCGAACCAGCCGAGTGTGATTGCGCCCGTCAAGCGAATGATGATGATGTCGCGCGAAGCCGTGGTGAACTACATGACGCCGATCGGTCTCGCGCACATCATGGCCACCGGACATCACTACGGCCCGGGGCCGTGGGTGAAGCAGGGGCGCCCCGATTGGACGCCCGTCTATTATCATCGCGCCGACACACTCGGCGTTGGGTTCGATCGCACGCCGACGGGAAGCAACGCCGTCGAGCAATACTTTTCACCGTTGCGCGAACGGCTGGCGAACAGAGATTCCACGCCAGAGAATCTGTTGTTGTTCTTCCACCACGTGCGATGGACCGATCGCATGCGCTCGGGGCGAACCGTCTGGGAGGAAATGGTCGCGCACTACAACGCCGGGGTGGATTCGGTCAAAGCGATGGAGCGTGCGTGGAGCGGCGTCCGCGAAGTTGTGGCCGACAAGCGGTTCACCGAAATAGCGTCGTTTCTCACGATTCAGGAAAAGGAAGCCAAGTGGTGGCGCGATGCCGCGCTGCAGTATTTCGGACAGTTTTCGCGCACACCGATCCCGGCGAAGTACGAGCAACCTGCGCATCCCCTTTCGTTCTATTTGGCGCTCCGCTGTCCCGCCGACCGGGCGCGCCCGCGCTGCCCTGCAGTTTATTGAAGTCGTTCTCGGCCTGACTCCTCTACTAATTCAGATTCGCTCATATGTCCCGCACCGCTACGCCGGACGCTTACACGCCACGTCCTGAACACCATTTTACTTTCGGCCTGTGGACGGTCGGCAACATCGGGCGCGATCCGTTCGGCGATCCGGTCCGCGCACCGATCGCACCGACGCGCATCGTCCGTGAGCTGAGCCAACTCGGCGCTTACGGCGTGAATCTTCACGACAACGACCTCGTCCCGCGCGACGCATCTGCCGCCGATCGTGATCGCATCGTTCGTGACTTCAAAGCCGCGCTCGCCGAAACGGGAATGAAAGTCCCGATGGCGACGACGAATCTGTTCGGCGATCCCGTCTTTCGCGACGGCGCGTTCACGAGCAACGATGCGCAGGTCCGCGCCTACGCGTTGCAGAAAACCATGCGGTCCATCGACCTCGGCGTCGAGCTCGGCGCCGAGGTGTATGTGTTTTGGGGCGGACGCGAAGGCGTCGAGACAAACGCGGCGAAGGATCCGCGGGAATCGATCAAGTGGTTCCGCGACGCGATCGACTACCTGTGCGAGTACGTGAAGTCGCAGGACTACAACCTCAAGTTCGCGCTCGAGCCCAAGCCGAACGAGCCACGCGGCGACATCTTTCTGCCGACGATCGGGCACGCGCTCGCGTTCATCTATACGCTGCAGCATCCGGAGATGGTCGGGCTCAACCCAGAAGTCGCGCACGACACCATGGCCGGTTTAGACTTCTCACATGGTGTCGCGCAGGCGCTCGAGGCCGGCAAGCTGTTCCACATCGATCTCAACGGACAAAAGCCGGGACGGTTCGACCAGGATCTCCGGTTCGGCAGCGAAGATCTCAAGGGTGCGTTCTTTCTCATCAAGCTGCTCGAAGATTCCAAGTGGCAAGGCATGCGGCACTTCGACAGCCATGCCTATCGCACCGAAGACGAACAGGGCGTGTGGGATTTTGCCGCCGGAAGCATGCGCACCTATCTCATTCTGAGAGAGAAAGTCGCGCGCTTCAACGCGGACGCGGAAATTCAGAGTTTACTCGGCGACCTCGACAAACGCGGCGCCGCCGCGGGTTCTCGCGTGACGTTCTCGGCAGATGGCGCAAACCAATTGAAGGAGAGCGCCTTCGATCTCGAGTCGATGCGCGCCAAGGGATACGGCTACGAACGGCTCGATCAGCTCACGATGGAGTTGCTCCTCGGGGTCCGCTAAACGTGACGTCCTGTTTTCTCGGCCTGGATGTCGGCACGAGCGGCGTCAAAGCCATTCTCGTCGCCGAGGGCGGCAGCGTCGAGGCGTCGGCGATCATGCCGCTGCAACTTTCGACGCCCCACCCCGGATGGGCCGAGCAAGATCCCGAAGCGTGGTGGCAGGCGAGCGTCGCGGCGATCCGGAACGTGCTCGCCGCACTGCCCGGCGCGCGCATTGCCGCCGTGGGAATTTCCGGACAGATGCACTCGTCGGTTTTTCTCGACGCGCACGGGGCGGTCATTCGCCCTGCGTTGTTGTGGTGCGACGGCCGCACGACCGCCGAGTGTCGTGAGATCACCGAGCGCGTCGGCGGAGAGAATCGCCTGCGAGATCTGGCAAGCAATCCGGCGCTCGAGGGCTTCACGCTTCCGAAAGTCCTGTGGCTCCGAAACCACGAGCCCGATTCGTTCGCTCGGCTCACGACGGTGCTGTTGGCCAAGGACTTCGTTCGCTTCAAGCTCACTGGTGTGTTGGCCACGGAGCCGTCCGACGCGTCGGCGACGCTCATGTACGACACGGCGCGCCTGCGGTGGAGCACAGAGATTCTCGACGCGGTGGGTCTTCCACACAGTATAGTCCCCAATGTCGGCGGTTCGTCCGAGATCCTCGGCACGGTGACGCGGGAGGCGTCTGGTCTGACCGGATTGGGCACAGGCACGCCCGTCGTTGGCGGAGGCGCTGACAATGCGTGCGGAGCGGCCGGCGTTGGTGCGATCACGCCCGGTGAAGCGGTGACGAGTTGGGGCACGTCCGGCACCGTGCTCGCGCCGACCGCCGAGCCGCGCGTCGACCCTGCGCTTCGCGCTCACACGTTCTGTCACGTTGCGCCCGGCGTCTGGTATCTCATGGGTGTCGTGCTGTCGGCAGGTGGAGCGTTCGCTTGGTATCGCGATCAGTTCGCGCGCGACCTCGTGAGCAGCGGCGAAGCGAACGAGCGGCTGGACGCCGAGGCGGCGACGGTTCCGCCGGGTGCAGAGGGCGTGACGTTTCTCCCGTATTTGCAGGGAGAACGCACCCCGCATCGCGATGCGTCGGCGCGCGGCGCGTTTCTCGGGTTGAGCCTGGCGCACTCGAGAGCGCATCTCACGCGCGCTGTCATCGAAGGTGTGTGCTTCGCGCTCAGGGACTCGGTGTCGATTCTCAACGAGTTAGGAATGTCGCCGGGGCAAATGCTGCTCACGGGCGGCGGCGCCAAGAGTGCGTTCGTCCGCCGGCTCCAGGCCGACGTGTTCGGCATTCCGGTGTGCACCGTCAACCGGGAAGAGGGTCCGGCGTACGGGGCAGCATTGCTGGCCGCGGTTGGTGCGCGCGCGTTCCCGAATCTCGTCGCGGCCGCACGAGCGACGTTGGTTCGCGGTCCCCTGGAACATCCGGACCCAGGCGCACATAAGGCCTACGATCGACCCTACGAAGTATTCCGAGCGTCTTATGGCGCGGCACATTCTGGTGCAACTTCGCTGGGATAAATTATCCCTCACGGCACCAGCTTCGGATTCGAATGCGCGCTCTGGTTGGAAAACTCGTCGGCTCACAAGAAACCGGCCTCGTCATCGTCCTTGGACTGCTCGCAGTCGCGCTGACGGTCCTCGCCGGATCCCATCTCGATCGCGTGACCGGCGCGACGGTCAATAATTTCTGGAACTCTCATACGCTGATCCAGACGGCCACGGACGCGAGCTTCTTCGCGATCATGGCGATCGGCGCGACGCTCGTCGTCATCTCGGGCGGCATCGACTTGTCCGTCGGATCCATCTACGCGCTCAGCGGCGTGAGCATGGCGCTCTTTCTTCGGGCGACGGGCGCATCGAGCGGGACGGCGAGCACGGTTCTCGGGCTCGTCTCGTGCCTGGGCGTCGGCCTCGCCTGCGGGCTGTTGAATGGCGCGCTGGTCGTCGGGCTTCGCGTTCATCCGTTCATCATCACGCTCGGCACAATGTGGATCCTGCGCGGTATTGCATTCGTCGCGACGAGAGCGCAGAGCATCCTCGTACCGGCGTCGCTCACGACCGTGATCAAAGCGTCGCTCGGGCTTGGCGGCGGACTCTATCCGGTGCCCATGCTCGCCATGATCCTGCTCACGGTACTCGGTACGATCTACCTCGGTCGCACGGTGATGGGCCGGCACATCTTCGCCTTTGGTGGCAACCTCGAGGCGAGTCGCTTTGCCGGTTTGCCGCTCAAGCGCATTCAGATCGGCGTCTTCGCGCTATCGGGGCTCACCGCGGGCTTCGCGGCGTTTCTCGGCGCGAGCTTTTATGGGTCGACGTCGTCCGGTGACGCGCAGGGATACGAGCTCTACGTCATCGCCTCGGCGGTCGTCGGCGGTGCGAGTCTCACGGGCGGACGCGGCAGCGCCCTCGGCGCCATGTTCGGCGCGCTGCTCATCGTGCTGATCCGGCAGTCAATTCGCACACTGCATTTCGACCAGAACTATGAGTGGATCGTCATCGGCTGCGCGATCATCATCGCCGTAGTCGTGGACCAGTGGAGTGCCCGTCTCAACGCCCGCCGCCTCAGCCGCGCGGCGTCCATCGTACGATCGACGACCTGATTTTTACAAATCTTTAACGAGGATGAACCGAATGACGAAGCTTTCCGGATGGACGCGACTCGCGATCGCTGCGGTGACGATTGCCGTCGGTGCGTGCAGCAAGGGCGATGAAGGTGCGTCCGCAAGCAAGACGCCCGCCGCCGCGGCGAAGGGCAAGGACAAGATCACCATCGCCATGATCGCGAAGAGCTCGAACAATCCGGTCTTCCTCGCATCGCGGACGGGCGCCGAGGCCACGGCCAAGGAATTGTCGGCGAAGTACAACATCCAGGTGACGGTCAACTGGCTCACGCCACCCGAAGAAGACGGACAAGTTCAGGCGCAGCGCATTCAGCAGGCAGTGAACGACGGTGTCGACGCGATTCTCATCTCGTGTTCGGACGCCGGCAAAGTCACCGGTGCGATCAACGACGCCGTGGATCGCGGCGTCGCCGTGATGACGTTCGATAGTGACGCGCCACAGTCCAAGCGCTTCGCCTACTACGGTGTGGACGACATGAAGACCGGCCAAAGCACCATGGCCGAGTTGGCGAAGTTGCTCAACAGCAAAGGCAAAGTGGCGATCCTCGCGGGAAATCAGAACGCGCCAAACCTTCAGAAGCGTGTGCAGGGTGCGAAGGACGAAGCCGCGAAATATCCTGGCATTTCGATTGTCGGCACGTTCAACCATGTCGAAACGCCACAGGATGCCGCCGCGGAAGTCGTGCGCGTCGACAATGCGTATCCCGACATTCAGGGCTGGGCGATGATCGGCGGATGGGCACTCTTCACACCGGCGCTCGTGAAAGATCTCAACCCGGCGCGCATCAAAGTCGCGTCCGTCGACGCGATCCCGGAGCAGCTCGTCTACATCGACAAGGGCGTGGTTCCTGTGTTGCTCGCGCAGTCGGTGTATCTGTGGGGTTCCGTCGGTGTCACGACGATTGTCGACAAATTGCATTTCAACAAAAACGTCCCGCAGATGATTCCGATGGAGTTGGTGAAGGTGACCAAGGAGAATCTTGGCACGTGGGCCAAGCAGCTCCAGGCGTGGGGATTCACGAACGTTCCGCCGCAGTACCTCAAGTAGCGCGCGCGCATGAGTGCTGTGCTTGATGTTCGCCCTGATGGACTGAACGCCGTTCGCTTCGAGAGGATCACGAAGCGTTTTCCCGGCGTTCAGGCGTTGCACGAGGTCACGCTCGACATTGCCGCGGGATCGTGTCACGCGTTGTGTGGCGAGAACGGCGCGGGCAAGAGCACGCTCGGAAAGATTCTCGCCGGCATCTACGCGCCGGACGCAGGGCGTCTCATCGTGCATGGACGCGAAGTGACTTTCGACAACCCGCGCGACGCGCTCGCCGCCGGCGTCGGCATGGTGCATCAAGAGCTCGCCTTCTGCACCAACCTGTCGGTCGCCGAGAATCTCTGTCTTGGTGCGCTGCCCACGAAGCGCGGGTTGGTCGTGCGCGTAGAGATGGAACGTCGCGCGCGAATCATGCTCGACGAGATCGGCGTGGAGCTCGACGTCGCACGACCGCTCGGCGAGTTGACGACCGGCCAACAACAGATCGTTCAAATCGCGTCGGCCGTCGGCGGCGGTGCGCGCATCATCGTCTTCGATGAGCCGACGAGCAGCTTGAGCCAAGTCGACGCGGATCGACTGTATGCGTTGATCGACCGACTGAAGCGCCGCGGCGTCACGTGTATTTTCGTATCGCACCGCATGCCCGAGGTCTTCAAGCTGTGCGACACCGTGAGCGTTCTGCGCGATGGCGAGCACGTCGCCACGCGCAAGACGGTCCAACTAACCGAAGCCGACCTGGTGCAAATGATGATCGGCCGTCCGGTCGCCGATTATTTTCCGCGCCCGCGCGCGGCAATACACGCCGAGGAGTTGCTCCGCGTCGAGCGGCTGTCGCTTCGAGGAAAGTTTGAAGATGTCTCATTCTCGCTGCACGCCGGCGAAGTGGTGGGACTTGCCGGCTTGGTCGGTGCGGGTCGCTCGGACGTCGCGGCTGCCCTGTTCGGCGTTGAACCGGCGACGTCGGGCACCATTCGACTGAGCGGACGCGACGTGCGCATCGAGTCGCCGCGCGGTGCGATCGCGCTCGGCGTCGGCCTCGTGCCGGAGGATCGAAAGCGGCAGGGACTCGTGCAGTCGGAGAGTGGGTTGCGGAATACGTCTCTCACCATTCTCGATCGTCTGTCGCGTCTCACGTGGATTCACCGCGCGAAGGAACGCGATCTCGTTCAGTACTACTTCGACCGGCTGCGGGTGCGTGCGTCGAGCGTGGATGTCGCGGTCGCCGGACTGTCCGGCGGCAATCAGCAGAAGATCGTGTTGGCGCGTTGGCTCGCCGCCGAGTCGCGCGTGTTGATTCTCGATGAACCAACGCGTGGCGTGGACGTGGGCGCGAAGGCGGAGATTCATGCGTTGATCGGCGAGTTGGCCGAGCAGGGCGCGGCGATCTTGCTCATCTCGAGTGAGTTGCCCGAGTTGTTGAGTTTGTCGGATCGGATGTTGGTGTTACGAGCGGGGCGTATGGTTGGTGAGTTGAGTCGGGCCGAAGGGAGTCAGGAGAAGTTGTTGAGGTTGATGGCGGGGTTGGCGTGACGGCTGTGATGTGAAGGTGTGGTTCAATGCGCGCACGTATTCTCGGGTGCGCTGAGAACGAGTGCGGCGGGCGGGACGTCCGGGGCTGTCGCAGGGACGCGCAGAGGATGTTCGCCCAAGTTCGCGCGAACATCGCAAGGCCGGATTCCAACCCGTTGTTAGCAGGCGGACGGTGCAGGCATCCGAGCAATCGTGGTGTTGGATTGCAGGAACGAGCCTCGGGGTGTTGGCTGAGTACAGAGATCCCTTCGCTCGGATTCTGTTTTGACTCGCTCGCGACTCAGCTGGGACATGTTAGAATTCTTTACAGCCGAACTTTGGTATTAGGCGGCCACATATTTCTGGCCAAGCATGCCTAGTCCGTCAGACGCCGGAATGGCGGAATTCGCAGACTACCTGTCGGAACTCTCTCGGGTCTGCCCCGAAGCGGCTGACTGTTTAGTGTTTCCCGACCCTCCGCCGGACCTCCCCCGTCGGCAGCGCATTGATTCTTCGCACGCCGCCAGATGGCGCTGGCATCGCCGCTTTTCTCAGCGCGTGGCTGACGTTCGTGGCGGTCAATCCAGACGCCGTGCCCAATCCAGCGCCAAGTATGAACCGGACTTCTATCACAGTCATGGTGAGGGCACCGTCGTCGGGCCACCTCCGGCGCCAATAACGGCAGATGATTATTATCGCGCTCTTCTACTCTCCGGTGAATCCGAGGAAGACGCTCGACAGATTGCCGATGACCTTGCGCCGGACGCCGATCGCCCGGGAGTGATCTGGGTTGGCGACACCTTGCTGTACGTTGCGCTCCTGTCGTCATCGCATGACGAGCGCATCCGCGAGTACCTCAGGCAGGATCCGCGTCGAATGGCACAAGAGCTCGCGCGCGTTCGCGGAGGGTTATCCGAACGATCGAGCCGCCCGCCAGGCGACTCGACCCAGCCATCCGACGACGGCTGACGTCGACGAGATGCGTTTATTGCGGTCACCCCACAACAGAAATACCGTGGTGAGTCCATGCGCCCTCCTTTCCCGGCGGCAGCAAGCGTTCCTTTCCTGAGGGCGTCACTCAGGAACTGTCCTTGTTGGAATCGCGCCCGTTCCGAAGCGGCGTCATATTTTAGCGATACGCGCCGCGCACCGGACGCAGCGCATCGTTCCCTGGAGGAACTATGGATGAGATGGCCAACGTCGACATGAGCTCCGATCAGTTCACTGACTCTGCCGTGACGCTCCTCGCTGACGCAAACCGCGCAGCGAGTCGGTTGGGCCATGAGTATATCGGCACTGAACACATCGTGCTCGCGTTGACCGACGGAAACGTCGACGTCGTCACCGCGGCGTTCGAACGAACCGGCGTCGACCCTCGGAAGGTGCACGTGGCCATCTCTGGAGTCGTCGCGTCAGGACGCACCGAGCAGTCCTCCGAATTGAAGCGGCCCTATACGGCTCGTACGAAGACGTCGTTCGCATTGGCCGCCGACAGCGCGCACGACATGGGCCAGCCGCGAATTGCGCCGGAGCATCTCCTGCTCGGAGTTTTACGCGAGAGAATGAATATCGGCGCACAGGTCCTCGGCGATTCTGGCCTCACGGTCGAGAAGGCCGCGCAGGCAATTGAGCAAATTCGAATCGCTGGTGAATCACGCTGAGAGCAAATCCTTGAACGACCCCATCATCGACTGGCTGCTCGACGCCGACCCGTCGATCCGCTGGCAGGTCATGCGCGATCTCACCGGCACGCCGGCGGCGATGATCGCGGCCGAGCGGTCGCGCGTCGCGTCGGACGGATGGGGTACGCGGCTGCTCGACCAACAGCGCGCCGACGGACAGTGGGGCGATGGCATCGCCACGCCGTTCTGGTGGTCGAACATGTACACGCTAATTTTCTTGCGTGACCTCGGCCTCGACCCGACGAGCGCGCGTGCGCGAACCGCGATCGATCTCGTTCGCAACAACGTCACTTGGGGACCCGAGTTCGGAAACTCGCCTTTCTTCGAGGGCGAAGTCGAACCGTGCATCAACGGCCGCGTCGTCGCACTCGGCGCCTACTTCGGCGAGCGCAGCGATAGACTCGTCGATCGACTGCTGAGCGAACAGCTCGCGGACGGCGGCTGGAACTGCGAGGCGGAGCGCGGATCGGTACGCTCGTCGTTCCACACGACGATCTGCGTCCTCGAAGGACTGCTCGCGTTCGAGCAGGCGTTCGGCGCCGCGTCGGCGGTGACGGACGCGCGAGTGCGCGCGCAGGAGTATCTGCTCGAGCGGCGTCTGCGCAGAAGGTTGTCGACCGCCGAGATCATAGAGCCGAGCTGGACGCAGTTCGCGTTTCCGACGCTCTGGCACTACGACGTGCTGCGTGCGCTCGACTATTTGCGCGCGGCGGGCGTAGTGCCGGATGCGCGCGTCGAGGAGGCCGTCGCGTCCGTGCTCGAGCGACGCCAAGACGACGGGCGATGGCTACTCGACGTACGACACCGCGACACGCTGTACGAGGAATTGTCCGGCGCCGTCGGAGCGCCGAATCGCTGGATCACGTTGCGCGCGCTTCGAGTGCTCGACTGGTACGCACCGATTTCAGGGCGCCCGAGCTAGCCACTTCGCAAGTTCTCCATTGAACCGATCGGTCGCCTCGATCGCCGGAATGTGGCCGACACCAGCGAGTGCAACCCACTCCGACCCGGGAACCAGCCCAGCGATCTCTCTTCCTTGAGCGATCGACGTGACGCTGTCCGCCTCTCCCCATATCACGAGCGTCGGTACGCGAATGGCACGATACCGGCTCGATCCCTCGCCAATGAGTGTTCATTCGCTACGACGAATGGCTGCTGGAGCACGGCGAGTGCCGCGCGAACGGACCATGCGGCAGCGCGCGTAGTCGTGTCGAGACCAAGCGCAGCGTCGACGAGCACGAGTCGCGCGATATGCGAGCCGTCGAGAAAGAACGCCTGCATGGTCGGACGCGCGCCGAACGAATGTCCGACCAGCGTCACGCGGTCGAGACCGAGCGCAGCGATCACGCCGAGAATGCGGCGAGCTTGTGCGTCGTCGCCGTCGTCCGCGTTCGCGGGTCGGTCCGAGTAGCCGAACGGGGGCATGTCGATCGCCACCGCGTGATATCCCGCAATGGCCAACGTGTCGAGTGTGCGGCGCCAGATCTCGCTCCACGCTCCGGTGCCGTGGATGAGCAGGACCGGCGCGCCGGAGCGCGGCCTCGTCTCTTGCACGTACACGTCGAGATCGGCCGCACGAACGACATGGCCCGTTTGCGGCGCCGCCGAGACGCGTGACACCGTCTCTCGGCGCGCGGCCGCGATGCGGAAGCAGGCGAGTACGACTGTTGGAAGTCCGATGACGATGGCGACGCCAATGATGATCGCCCGTCGCAGAAAAAACGATCGTCGCATGGACTCCGGTGTAGAGCAGGAGCCGGCATCTGCCGGCGCAAATGACTTGCACTGAAGCTAAGCCAACCGAATCTCCCGTGAGGGCCGATTGGAAATCGCTTGGCCAAGATGCGCGCTCGCGTGCCCATGAGCAAATTCATACATTGACCGACACGCTTCGAAAAAAGGAGGGCCTCGTGTCCGATGCTCACTCCAGCAGTACGCTCCTCATCACCGGCGGGGATCGCCCCGTGCAGGAGCCTGACGCGGTCTGTGAAGGCTGCGGCGCCCAAGGCACCGTCGGGCGCGCGTCACGCCAGGACGCCGGCGGTGCCGGTCTCGAGGAGCACCGGTTCTGTGCCGACTGCTGGCCGGAATGGTCGGCGTTTTATCGCGCCCGCTGGCTGGAACAGCGTCGGCGAGCGGCGATCGCGTGGCATGACCGCCTCAGGGACGCAGAACAGACATCGCCCCCACCAGGCGGGGGCGCGTGGTTTGAGTCGGCGACTTGGCATGGTGTCGTCGACTATGTGCAGAAGCTCACCGTCCAGGCTCGCTACTATCGGGAACCACCGAGCCCGGAGACTCTCGCCCGCTCCGCCGCAGCGATTCGCGCCGCGGCATCCGAAAAAGTCGGGCCGATGCCCCCTGAGGTGCGCGCGTTTCTCGCAGAATTCGGCCAGGGCAGCTCAGACGCGCCCGCGAGCGAGTGATCGCTGAAGATGACGCGCGAAGCCCTAGCTACTCAGTCATTGCCGCAGCGTTGAGCAGTCCGATGGCGACGGAGATCGCCGCCAGAAAGACGCCCGACGCTGTCTTTCCCTCGTTGACATGCGACGACAGTTGCGGCAGGAGGAGACGCGTGATGCCGTAGGCCACGAGCTGCGCGACCAGCGCCACGCCGCTCCACAGAAGCATGTCCGCGATGCTCACACTCTGCGACACGGCCTTCGCCAGCGGGACTGTATAGCCAAGGATCGCGCCGCCGAGAGAGATGGCGGCGGCAGTGTTCCCCTCACGAATGAGCCTGAACTCGTGATGCGGCGTGACCATCACGTAGATCGCCACGAACACGACGACCGCTGCGCTCGCCATCCCGAAGTACACGAGATGTGCAACGATTCCCGTGAGAGAGTCTTTCAATAAGTTGGTATCCATTCAGTTTTCCGAAAGAGTCGAGCCGCCGCTTGGTGCCCAGAGCGCATAGCTGGCGATCTGGGTGCTCGCATACAGTACGTTCACCGCCCCGCGCGCGCCACGTGAACGCAGCAGCCTACCGAAATGGATCGGCAGAAATGAACAGTCCTCGGGCGTCATATCGATGCTTGATCGCTCGGAGGCGCGCGTCCGTCTCGGCGTCGAACGCGTTGTCAGTGCGCACGGCCGCATCGGCAAAGTTCAGATACGTACCGGAGCTATGAGGGCGCAGGGCTCGTTTGAACGCGGCGGTATACCGGCGTAGTGCGTCGATGCTTTCAGGCGTCGGCGCGCTGGCAACGACGTCGAGGATGAAGCTGGCGTCGCGCAGACTGTAGGCGTTGGGTGTGCGCTGGGCGCGCACGACCTCGGAGTCGACATGACGCACTTCCGTTTCCAAAAACAGACTTGTCCCGCTGTTTGTGGTGCCGTCGACGGTTGCGTATTGAATCACGATTGCGATCGCCTCATCGCTCAACGTCCTCAACACGTCGCCGCCGGCAGCGAACGCCGGCACGGGATCAACCGGGTCCTGGCTAATGGACGCGACTTCCGCAAACGGCAGCACGGCGAAGGTGTTCGTGGTGGGCCGCTTCCAATCAGTCCAGTGCGACATCAAGGCCTTGCCGTCGCTGACCGGACCGCAACAGCAACCTTTCACGATTACGAATGATGTTCCTCGAACTGTTGGTGGAATGTCGCTTCGATCGGGAACGTTCACGATGGCGATGGAGCTCGTCATAGCTTCGGGGAGGGATGTCGTCCACTCCCGGTACCGTGAGAACACCTCAGTGACTTGCGCGATGGGGTACGTCAGGCCGCCGCCCCAAACCGTGCTGACTGGATAGAGCTGCACCTCGATGGCTGCAACGATGCCGAAGCCGCCGCCTCCGCTGCCGCACATCGCCCAGTAGAGGTCGCGATGCTCGCGTGAGCTCGCACGCACCATTTGGCCGTCGGCCGTCACCAACTCAATCGACACCACACTGTCGACCGCCAATCCGTACTTTCGCGCGAGCCACCCAATGCCGCCGCCGAGTGTGTAGCCGATCACTCCGACAGTGCCGGAGGATCCGAGGAGAGGAGCGAGCCCATGGAGTTGCGTCTCCCTCAGCACGTCCCCCCACACAGCGCCCGCTTCGATCCACGCCGTCCGCCCGGCGGCATCGACGACAACACGACGCATCCGCGTGGTGACGATCAACAGGTAGTGGCCCGTTTGGGGCGCCGCTCCATGGCCCGTTGATTGTACAAGGACATTTAGACTATTATGATTGGCAAACGCTAAAGCTGCTTGTATGTCGGCGGCGGTCGATGCCACGACAATGACCGCCGGATACAGGTTCACTGCCGTATTCCAGCATCGACGCATCTCGTCGTAGCCGTGGGTGTCGGGGAGGAGCACGGCTCCGCTGCACTGCTGCCTCAGCGACTCGATGTTCATCGAAGAAGGGGCCCGACGACTCTCAGCGAAGCCAGGGAGTCAGCGTGAGGCCGATGAGAATACCTTCGGGGCTGAGCATGCGTGTCACGGTTTGCCCCCACGGCTCCAGGCGTGCTTCGACGAGCAGCTCGTAACCGCGCGCCTTGAGCACCTGGGTCGCGCTGCTAATGTCCTCGACATCGAACTCGAGCCAGGAGTGCGGTTCCGGAACGGTCGCCGGCCACGCGTCGGTTCCAAAACACGAGTGCGCGGCGTTCGCGAGCGGCCACAGCGCAAAGTGCTTGACACCCGTGAGATTCTCGCCATGGAAATACGTTTGGTCGTCCGGCATTGGCTCGAGCGGCAGTCCCAACGTATCGACATAGAATTGCTTGCTCGCGGCAGGATCGCGCACCACGGGGCCAAAACCGGCGACGAATAACACCTTGAGGCCTGACAGATCGGTCACGACGGCATCTCCATTGAGTCGAGGCGGAGCAGACTATCGGGAGGAGCGGACGATGTATTGAACGAATCGGACACCGGCGCTGCAGCCCTTCGGCGGTTCAATCCCGCCAATCCTCGGCGAGCCACGTTCCGACGTTTGGCATCGAAAGAGCGAAGTAGTTCGCGGGCGTAAATCCGGTGAGCGCTCGGAACTCACGGTTCATGTGAGCTTGATCTGCATAGCCGACTGTATTGGCAATGCCCGTCAGACTTATGACGGACGGACTATCGTGCGCAATCCGCAGGGCCGCCTGAACTCGCATGATCCGTTGGAGATACTTTGGCCCATAGCCACATGCGTCGGTAAACTGGCGATGGATGGTGCGAGCGTGCCAATCCAGCGTGCGAGAAATCGTGCTGATTTGCACATGCGGGTCGGCCGACAACACCCGACATGCCCACAGCACGGAACGATCCTTCGCCGACACGTCTTTCATCGAACATCGAACCCAGTGCTCGAGGGCCAGATGTCGATCGCGCAGAGTGCTTGCCCGATCAAGCTGATCACGAAAACCGGCCGGCCCCGGTCCGAGATCACCGAGCATTGCCTGGCTGTCGAGCAGCGATGTGGCCGAACACCCGAATACAGCGCGCACGGCACCGGGACGCAAACGAAGTCCCGTGATCACCAGCCCGTCAGGAAGAACAGACCACCGGGTGCGCGTGTCTGTTCCGGCGACGTGCGGCGCCCCGGCACCGTAGGTCATGATATCTGAACATCCATCCGGAATGATGGGCGTGCGAACTCCGGCGGCTCCTCGATGGACCACACTGATCCACAAACACGCAACGACGTGTCGGAGGTCGGGAGACGGCGAATACTCGCGGTACAGGGATTTCCCGGGAAGCTCGAAGTCGCGAAGGAATCGATCCACGCCGACCGTTTGAGTCACCGTTGCTCCTTGTGTTGCGCTTGTGCCGAGTACGGTTGCCTGCACGGGCCGCAGGGGTTCCGGCATCGGGTGCGACGCGGCGGTAGCTTGCGGCGTACCACGCCCTTTTGCAACGTAGCATGGCCCGTCTGGCGAGCCATCGCCGAAACGGCTGCGTGACGCACCGCACACTACTGCCGCATCCGATCGCCGCACGGCGTGCGTCCAGCACTCGAATGTGATCCAGGCTGCAGCGGCAAACGCCGTCCTGAGCCAATCGTCGTGTCTATAGATTCGACGTTCGTTCGACGTTCGTTCGACGTTCGTTCGACGTCGCACGCGCCGCGCGCCGGGAAGCAGGGCGAACGCTCTCGTCGAGCGCGTGACCGACATCCCAGCGCACGCGTCGTCATCCGTGACTCCATCGCGGGCATTCCCACACATCGTCCGATACAGCTTCTAATGCCGACTTTCTTACGGACCGCGTTTCGACTGCGTACAGCCCCGTTGTTCGGGCTCGCCATCCTCGGTGCCTCGGGCACGCTGCTCGTCACACCGCGAGCGGGGGCCGCACAGACAATCACCGGCACGATCATCGTGCGCGTGACCGCGGACACTACTCCGATCTCCGGTGCGGCGATCGCCACCGGGACCGCGAACGGAGTGACCGATCGAGCCGGCCTGGCCACGTTCACGCTGCCAACCGGACCTCACACGTTCCGCGTGACGCCTCTCGGCTTTCCTCCGGAGAGTCTCGCGGTGTTCGTCGGGGTCGGGACGACCAAAGTGAATGTCGCGCTGCATCAGCCGCGTCATAAGGCCGCGCTCCCGGGCGGCCACGTCGCCGCCGCGCCAGACGCGCACCGCACGTCGGATGTGCCGGCGAACGTCGAAGTCGCCGATCGGGATGCGGTCGAGGCGCAGCTCGATCGGTCGCCAGGCAGCATCTCCGAGCTGCTCGCGGGCGTCGGGGGCGTGCGTGTCCAGCCGCTGTCCGCCGGCTCCGCTGGCGCGGGCATTCGGATTCGCGGTATGCCCGGCCGCTATACGAAAGTTCTCATGGACGGTTTGCCGGTATTCGGCGCCACAACGGAAGGGCTCGAGCCGTTCCAGACGTCCGCACTCGGCCTCCAACGCGTCGAGATCACACCGGGCGTCACGTCCGCGCTGGTCGGGCCGACGGCGCTCAGCGGTGTCATCAACCTGGTGTCCGCTCCGCCGACGTCTCCATCGGAAGTGCTCGTGAACGGGACGACGCGCGAAGCATCGGACGTCGCGATCTTGCAGACGCACACGTTTAGTCCGGAATGGGCGGCGACGCTCGTTGCCGGACGACATTATCAGAACGCTGATGATCCTGACGGCGACGGATGGGCGGAAATCAGCGGTTATAAGCGAATCGCCGTGCGGCCGCGTGTGTACTGGTCGCGGTCCGAGCGGAGCTCCTGGTTCATGACAGGCGGCTGGACATCCGAGAATCGACGGAGTGGGACATTCGGCAACGCGCGACTGCCGGACTTCAACCGATTCAGCGAGGATGCCGACACGCGGCGCGCGGACGGTGGAACCGTCGGGCGGATTCAGCTCGACACCAACGAGGTCCTTACCGTTCGCGCCTCGATGACGCGAGAATGGCGGACGCGTTGGTACGGACAGGAACGCGAGCGGAATCGCCGCAACGCGATCTTCGGCGACGTCGCCCTCACGAAAACGCTGGGAACGAACGTCGTGGTCGGAGGCGTGGCGCTCGAGCGCGACCAATATGCGGCGCTCGACACACGACAGCAGAGCTACCGCTACACGACGCCGTCGGTCTACGGCGAACACACGTGGACGCCTGACCGTTGGTTCGCGATCACGTCGAGCGCGCGTCTCGACCTCCACAGCGAGTTTGGCGACTTCGTCAGCCCACGCGTGTCGATCGTCGTGCGGCCATCGGACAGATGGACGGTGCGCATGTCCGCGGCAAACGGCGTGTACGCACCAACGCCGCTGACCGACGAGACCGAGGCGTTCGGGCTGTCGCAGCTCCGCCCGACGTCGCGCGAGGCCGAGCATGCGACAGGGTGGTCGCTCGACGTCGGTCGCATCGCCGGCGCGCTCGAGTTGCGCGGATCCGCGTATCGCACCGACATCCATCATCCGCTGATCTTGCGCACGGATGCCGGCTCGGAGGCATTGACGCTCGTCAACGCCGACGAGCCGTCGCGCACGCAAGGCATCGATATGTATGCGAGATACCGAATGAATCCACTGCGGCTCACAGCCACCTACTCGTACATCGACGCGGTGCGACCCGAGATCGCTCAGCTGTTCGGCGACGATTTCGAAGTCGATACCACACTCCGGCGCGCCGTTCCGCTCAACCCTCGGCACGCGGTCAACCTCGACGCGGTATACGAGCGCGAGAACGACAGGATCATCGGACTTGAATTCCACTTTGTGGGTCGCCAAACGCTCTCCGATACGTCGTTCCGGGTCAGTCGCCCATACGCCACGATCGACGCTCGGCTCGAGAAGCATATCGGTCCAGCAATCCTCTTTGTGCGCGGAAAGAATCTGACGGGCGTGCGTCAGGCGCAGTTCGCTCCGGTGCTGCGGCGTTCGTCAGGCCCTTCGAACCAGTGGACCACCGATGTCTGGGCACCGCTCGACGGGCTCGTGGTGAACGCCGGGCTGCGGGTGACGTATTGAGGCACATCGACCGTCACTGAACGAGACGGTAGCCAGCGGAGAGATCAGCGAATGTCGGTCGTGAGCGGACACCGTTAGTGGCACTGCTGTTCAGTTAAGGTGATTCGCGCCCAGTCGACTATCTCGTCCCGCGGAATTACGCTCCACCGGTTGCCCACGAATGGGACAATGAATGCCAACGAATCGAATCGTCGGAGAGCCCGCCCGATCGCGCCACGCGAGAGTACCGCTGACCGTAACCAGGACCGGCGTTTGTTTGAGATCGTCGACGTGCCATCCAAACCCCGAGGGACGCGTGCGCAATGAAGCACGACACCGACTTCGAATGGGGTCGCTCGCAAGTCGCTGATTTCGCCGCGCTCGCCTCAAATGCGCTCACCGGTTCGATTCGTCTCCTTGGGTACGTCCATTCGTGCCCAACGGGTTGGAGCGCGATACGTCACCGAGCACCTATCCGTTAACTGAACGGCATTGTCGTTAGAGGCGTCTAATCGTTGCGCTCCGCCGCGAGTTAGCGCACTTTGGCATCCCTGTCTGTTCTCCAGATACGGAGCCGATGATGAGCGACCGACCGAACGCGCCCAGGTTCGACCCAGAATCCGAAGTGCGATTCGCTCTGGTCATGTATGGCGGCGTGTCCCTCGCCATCTACATGAACGGCATCGCGCAAGAATTGTTGCGTGTCGTCCGAGCGACGGCGCCGCGACAGAAGCCCGGCGTTGTCCCACCCGAGGACGACACCCAAATGCTCTTGGCGCACGACGACCTCGACGCGACCGAACACATCTATCGCCGGATCGCACAGCATCTCGACGCCGGACGGTGGGATCCGGCCGCGTTGGCGACCGACTCTCCGGATGCACCGGTTCGCTGCCGCCTCGTGATCGACATCATCTCGGGAACGTCGGCCGGCGGGATCAACGGCGTCTTTCTCGCCAAAGCGCTGGCGACCGGCGAAAGCATCGAGCGGCTGGCCGGCCTCTGGGTCGAGGAAGGCGCGATTGAGCATCTCATCAACGACAATGAATCGCGGTTTGACCGGAGCCCGCGGCCCAAATTTCCGTCGTCGCTGCTCAACAGCCGCCGCATGTATCGAAAGCTCGTCGATGCATTCGACGACATGGATGACGATGCGGACCCCGGCATCACGGCGCCTCTCGTGCACCAGGTCGATCTCTTCGTCACGACGACGGACATCGTCGGCTTGCCCATCGCCCTCCGGCTGTCCGATCGCGTCGTGGCCGAACGTCGCCACCGAAACGTCTTCCACCTTCGCTATGAAGACGGAAGTCACGGAGTGAAGTGCGACGACTTCGAGCGCGCCAACAACCCGTTTTTGGCGTTCATCTCGCGGTGCACGTCGTCGTTCCCGTTCGCCTTCGAACCGATGACGCTCGCCGACATCGATCCCGTGCTCGAGGCGCGCGGTAAACGGACGCGACCGAGGCGCGTGGAGTCCGATGGGAAACCCTGGCGCCGATTTTTCCCCGCGTACACGGGCGACGCCGACGACCAGGTCAGCGTGAATGACGCCAACGAGACGGAGGCTCGATTCGAAAGCGCCGAGCCATGGGTGCGCGACGGCGGACCATCGATCGCTCAGCGCGCGTTCGGCGACGGCGGGTACCTCGACAACAAGCCGTTCGAGTACGCGATCGGGGCGCTCACCGGCCGGCGGACGAATTTGCCGACGCAGCGCAAGCTGCTCTATGTCGAGCCGTCGCCCGAGCACCCGGAGCTCGACGCCGCACCGGGAACGCGACCCAACGCGATCGAGAACGTGAACGCCGCGCTGTCGCTCGCGCGCTACGAAACAATCCGCAACGACCTCGAGCGCGTGCTCACGCGCAACAACCTCGTCGAGCGTGTCGGGCGCATTGTGCAGGGGATCGACGAGGACCTCGCGCGACGTGACGCGCGGCGACCGGCCGCCAAGCAACGAGTCGAGCCGTCGCAGACCGACGCGGCGCAAGTAACGCCGGAATACCTCTCGGACCAATACGGAACGCTCGACCTCGCGGCGATGATCGAACAACACGGAATCGCCTACGGCGGCTATCATCGATTGAAAGTCTCGGCGTTGACCGACGAAATCGCCGAATACGTAGCGCGCGTCAGCAAGTTCAACGAGCAGTCCGACGAGTTCCAGGCGATCCGCCACTTGGTCGCCGCGTGGCGCGACCGTAACTACGCGCCGTATCTGACCGACGGCGCGCGCAACGCCAAGTTGAAATCGGAGAATGAGTTTTCGCTGTGCTACGATCTCAATTTCCGCATTCGCCGACTCACGTTCGTCCTCGGGCGGTGCGATGTGCTGCTGGCCGCGTCGGATGCCGAGCTCCAGACGATGCTCGGGCATCGACGCTTGGCGATCGACGCAACCAACGAGAGTCGCGCCATATTCGAGAACACGCTGCGTGAGCTTCGCCACGAGCTGGCGCCCTGCGTCACTCGTCTCCGTGATTTGCGACTGTCGCTCCTGGGGCGTGACGCGTCCGTCAATCCACTCGGCGACGCCGTCCACGGCTTGCGCATCAGACGCGAAGAGATGCTTCGCGTGCTCAATCCGCCCACGGTTCAGGAACGTGTCGCGGAAGCCGCGAAGCTCCTCGACGAGCGACAGCTCTGGACCGCGATGGAACAAATCGCCAAACGTCTCGCCGCGGTGATCGCCGAACGAACGATACCAGCCTCGAAGTTGTGCAGCCAGCAACTCCCGCCGCCCCCGGTTGGTATGACGGAGCCGAGCGACACCGCAGGCGTCGCCCGGGCGATTCTGCGGTGGTACTACTGGGACTACGAACGCTACGACCAGTTGATCTTTCCCGCGTTCTTCAGTACCGAGGTCGGCGAAGAGATGACTCTCGTCGACGTCCTCCGCGCGAGTCCCGAGGACGCGCGATCGCTGATCGACGAGAGCGCGGCGAGCGAGCCGCGGCGAAAGCTCGCCGGCAACGCGCTCATGCACTTCGGTGCGTTTCTCGATCGGCGCTGGCGATGGAACGACATCATGTGGGGGCGGCTCGACGGAGCCGAACGGCTGATCATGGGACTGCTCTCCGGTGCCGGCCCCGATCGCGACGCATTGCGCTCGGCCCTCGTCAACGAAGTTCATGGAGCGATTCTCGAGGACGAGTTACGCAAGCCCGAAGCCGAGCCATTTACCTGGGCGACGGCCGCGGAGCAGACCGAAATCCACAAGCTCCTGACCCTGCCTCCCGATGCACCCGCGGCGGATCGTCACGCCGCGCGCGAACGCGTGCGATTGATATTCAAGAAGTCATATAGGACGCCGCCGGGCCCCGGCGCTCAAGCTTCGGCGACCGCCGCGGCCCGCGCGACCCGCGTCGTCGGACAAATGCTGGATGGGATGACAGAGCAATACGCCATCCTCGAGCGGCCGGCGGCCTGGTTGACGCGGCTCGGAAGCATTGCGTGGGGGATCGTCGAAGTTGCCGTGCCGCAGAGTATGCGAAATCTCGTGGTGACGCACGCGTTCAAGTTGTTGTACACGCTCGAGGCGCTGCTCGTGGGGATCGGTGTATTGCTTAATGACACGATTCGCAATTTTGGACTCCAGGTCTTCGCCGTCACGCTCGCTGGACACCTCACCGTGCTGCTCGTCCGCGATCTGTTTTCCTCGCGGACGTCCTGGATGAGGCGCGTGGTCGGATTGTTGGCGCTCGGGGTCGCGATCGTCGCGACGGTCGGCGGGCTCGCGCTCTTCGACGCATCGCTTCGTGACGCGGTCTCGCAATACGTGTTCGCATCGGGCGGCCCCCTTCGCTTCGCTGCGACACTCGTGGCGGTGTTCGGCGTGTTGGTCTTGGCGCTTCGGATTGGCGCCGCGAAGGTCTGGCGCTTCCTCGGTGGCTCACCGTCGGCCGAGGCGATCGCTGCCGCGGCCGAGAGCGAGCCTGCTGGCATCATGGCGAAGATATTGAAGCCGCGCCGGCCAGGACGAAAGCAATACGATCGCCGCTCCGGTGGGCTCGATTCGCAGCGGCTTCCTCGCGACGTCCATCCGCACCAAGAGGAATACGAATCGCGGTGATGCGCGCGTAGCGATTCTCGTGGACAGAATGGAGCGCCGAACGTCTAGATTCATCGTCTTTCCCAGGGAGCGCCCGGTGTTGGATCACGTCAACCTTCGCGTCACGGATTACGATCGCAGTAAGCGATTCTACGAGGCGGCATTGGCACCGTTGGGCTTCGTCCTCGCAATGGAAACGGACTCGGGCGCCGGTTTTAGGAAGGGCTTTATCCCCGCGTTCTGGATCAAGCAGGGCGACGCGACGCAGGCCCAAGTGCTTGCGTCCCCGACGGCCGGCTGTGGCGGACCGGCCGTGCATGTCGCGTTCGCGAGTGACGACCGGCCGTCGGTCGATGCCTTTTATCACGCTGCTCTCGGAGCTGGCGCGCGCGACAATGGCGCGCCGGGCCTGCGCCCCAACTACCACCCGAACTACTACGGCGCGTTCGTTCTCGATCCAGATGGCTACAACATTGAAGCGGTGTGCCACAAGCCGCCGGCATGAGCGACTGGCGCGTTTCAACACGGACACGAGGGACACGCCATGCAGATGAATGCGTACGTGAACTTTAACGGACAGTGCGAAGAAGCATTCAAGTTCTATGAACAATGTTTCGGTGGCCGGCTCGGGGCGATTTTCCGTTACGGCGGGACATCGCTGGCGTATCAAGTCCCGGCCGACTGGCACGACAAGGTGATGCACGGGAGCGTAACGATCGGCGGACAAGAATTGATGGGTGCGGACGTCGCGCCCGACAGCTACGAGGAACCCAAGGGTTTTTCTTTGTCGCTCCAAATGACGAGTACGACCGAGGCTGCCCGAGTCTTTGACACGCTGGCGAAGGATGGGACAGTCGTGATGCCTCTCGAGAAGACATTTTGGGCCGCTCTTTTCGGCGTGGTCGTCGACCAGTTTGGTATGCGCTGGCAGATCAACTGTGAGGATGCCAGCACGCCCGTCGCGTCCGCCTGATCGCGGACCAAGTCCAGCAAGTGCTCCGTGACCCCCGGGAGTCGACAGATCCCTCAGTGCGACATAATATTCATCAGATCACTTGATGAGGCGTTTCCCGTGCAAAAGGCATTGCTCCTACTCGCGATCGCAGCAAATCCCATCGTCGCGGCTGCCCAGCAAACACAGCCCGCCGGCCTCACGGCCGAGCAGGACCACAAGAACATGATGGACCAGCTCGGCATCAAGGCGCTGCGCCCCGGTCCGAGCGGGAATGAAAACGCGCCGAACCACGCCAACTACGACGCCGCAATCGCGACTCCATACCCGAACCTTCCCGACGTTCTCACGCTGAAGAACGGACGGAAAGTCTCGACCGCCGACGAATGGTGGAAAGCGCGCCGGCCGGAGATCGTCGAAGACATGGAACGCGAGATCTACGGTCGGCTTCCGCACGAGATTCCGAAAGTGACATGGGCGACGGTTGTTACCGACCGCGAATTCGTCGGACGCACGCCGGTGGTCGCGAGAAAACTCGTCGGTCACGTCGACAACTCGTCGCACCCGGGGATCGCGGTCGACATCGCGATGACGGTCGTCGTCCCGGCCGGCGCGAAAGGCCCGGTGCCGCTGCTCATGATGTTCGGACGTAGCGCACTTCCAGCTCCGGCGCAGCCGCCGGAGGACGATTTAGAGAAATTGAATGCGGCCCTCCGCAGGCTGCTCGAGAAATCGGACCCTGCCATCAAAGAGCTGCTCGACCGCTATCCAGCCTACCAACCGATGCAACGTTCGGCGAACGCACCATCACCGTTCGGATTTGGCGCGCAGCCGCCCGCGGGACAGGATCCGCCGTCGCCGCAGCAATTGGTCGCCGACGGCTGGGGTTACGCGATGATCGATCCCGGAAGCATCCAGGCCGACAACGGCGCGGGACTCACGCGCGGCATCATCGGTCTCGTCAACAAAGGCCAGCCGCGCAAACCGGACGACTGGGGCGCACTGCGTGCTTGGGCGTGGGGTGCCGCGCGCGGGCTCGACTACCTCGAGACCGATCCCACCGTCGACGCAAAGCATGTTGGAATCGAGGGCGTCTCGCGCTACGGCAAAGCGGCACTCGTCACGCTCGCTTTCGAGCCACGCTTTGCGGTGGGACTCATCGGCTCGTCGGGAAAGGGCGGAGCAACATTGCATCGCCGGAATTGGGGCGAAGCGGTCGAGAGTCTCACCGGCACAGGCGAGTATCACTGGATGGCCGGCAACTATCTCAAGTACGGCGCGTCCGACGCCGCGTCAGGCGCAAAGACCGCGGCCGACATGCCGGTCGACTCGCACGAGTTGATCGCGCTCTGCGCCCCGCGCTTCACGTTCATCAGTTACGGCGTCCCGGAGAAAGGCGACGCGAAGTGGCTCGATCATGAAGGCAGCTACATGGCGGCGATCGCCGCCGGCCCGGTGTTCACACTGTTGGGCGCCCGCGATCTCGGCGTGTCGGGTGATTACAAAACTGAAAAGATGCCTGCGGTGAACGCGGGGTTGCTCGACGGCGAGCTGGCCTGGCGCCAACACGACGGCGGACACACCGACGCGCCGAACATGAAGTATTTTATCCAGTGGGCGGACAAGATGATGAAGCGATAAGGGTCCGCGATTCATCATCTACCACGCAAGGACACGATCATGGTGGAGCTTGCCGCACTCCTGGCGCTATTGTCCGTCGAACCGGCAACGCAGCCGACGAATCCCCGCGTGCGCCGTTCTCACCCCACAAGAAGTCTCGGCGATGGTCGGCTCGGGAGCGAAGACGATCCCGGTCGCCGCGGGTCGGGACGTCGAGGGCTGGGCGAGCAGAGTGTATGAAGGATCGGCCGGAACCGTCCCCATCGTCGGCCTCACCAAGGGTATGACGTTCATCGAGGTGAAGGTCATCGACGCGACGCAGAAGCTCGCCGATCTCGCGCCGAAGGTGCGCATCGCAATGAAGGGCGTTGCATCGCGCATGTAGCCCGATCGCGAGCGCCGAGGCATTGTGCGAATCGAGCCCGCAACACCCAACGACCTTGCCGACATTCGCTCGGCCTACGAGCACGGCCGTGTCACCCAGCGAGAGCAAGGGGCGATCGTTTGGCCGGAGTTCACCGACATTTCGATTCTCGGTGAAATCAATGCGCAACGTCTCTTTCGCGTGGTCGCCGAGGACACGGTGGTCGGGGTATTCACCGTCGCGTACGAAGATGCTGCCATCTGGGGATCACACGAGCGAGGCGCACATCTCTATCTCCATCGCATTGCGCGCGCCGGACAGTACCCCGGCCGCGGATTGATGGACGCCATCCTCGCGTGGGCCCATCAGCAATGCATGCTGCTTGGGCGAGACGGTCTTCGGATGGATACGTGGGCAAGCAACAGTGCTCTTATCGAGTTCTATCAACGGCGCGGGTTCCACCTCGTCGCCGAACGCACGCTTGGAGTGGATCCACGCTTGCCGCCGCACTATCACGGCAACTCGTTCGCGCTGCTCGAGCGATCGCGCGAGCGGTAGGCCGCAGGGGCGGAACACGCTTGTGCTCGCGACCCTATCACGATGATTGCCGGACGGTGGGGAAAGCCCTCCGAAGTGTTGCTCGACCTCGTCGTCGACGCAGACGGATCGATCCGGGGTTTTGCAAATCCCGACAGGCAAAACGCGCCGATTCACCAAGGACATTTTGACGCTCCTTCGCACGCGGTGAATCTCGAAGGCGAACATGTCACGCACGACGGGACGACTGTGCCGTTTCGCATCGCGGGGCGTCTCGATGGCCGAACCCTTCGTCTCACGTACGAGTTCGGCGACAGGCGAGGCGAGACTGACGTGGTACGCGTGGAGGATTACACGCCGCGGCCGCTCACCTTCAGAGATCGTCTCAAACCCCGCATCGCCGCGCTCAAGCGCTGGATCAACACGCAGACGCGGCCAACGGGTGAGAAAAACGCCCGCAAGCTGCACGAACGAGGCGAGTCGTTGGACTCGATCACCTTCCGCGACGCGGTTGCCGCTGACATCCCGGCGCTGGCCGAATTGCACGTCACGACCTGGAACGCGACCTACAACACCACGCGCGGACCGACGATTGCGACGCGCGCCTGGCAATGGAACACGGTGTTCGCGACGGAGAACCGGCTCGATTTCGTGCTCGTCCTCGAAGATCGGAACGGACGACTGATCGGATTCACGTGGGGCCGGCCGCACGAGGGCGAGTTCGAGGCTGAGTTGAGCAAGATCTACTTGCGTTGGGAGTACCACGGGCTGGGCCTGGGTCGGCGGATGATGGCGGAAACGGCGCGGCGGTTCGTCGAACGCGACATTCATTCGTTCATCCTCTTCGCGGAGCTCAGCAATCCGACGCTGGCCTTCTACGATCGCATGGGCGGCGAGCGGCTCCTCGACGATCGCGGCCAGTTCGGCGGCTCGTACGGGTGGCGTGATATGAGAACGCTCATCAAATGAGCGCAGGCGTTGTCCGCGAGACCGAGGCCGCGATGGACGAGCAGCCGGACCGGTGTGTTGCGGTCGGAATCAGGACGGCACCGGCGAACGACGCTTGACGGCGCCCGCCTACGGGCGACCGTGAGGAAGCGCTCGGCCAGCAACCATCGAGCTCGGTAACGCTGGCATTTTTACCGACCACCAAACGATCCATGCCATGACAGAGAATGCGCAGCGCGTCGTACAGTTCATGGCGAGGGTCTGGAGCACAGGCGACCTCTCCGCCGCCGGTGAATACCTGGCCGAGCATTACACCATCTACAGTGATCCAAGCGATGCGTGGGAAGGACAAACGCTGTCTCATGACGGCTTCAACGCCCGCCGTCCGGACGCGTGATCGCAGTCGCAGGAATGACGATTTACTACTTCGTCAACGGATTGATCACCGGTCATCGGCAGGTCGTCGATCGTCTTGCGGTCGCGCGGCAATTGGGACTCATCGGCGGGAACGCGTAACCGGTGGGGACCGGCACACCGGGCCGCTCCCCAACCGACGGTCGCGTGGCGTCAGTGCAGCATCCCACGGAGCTTGGCGCTGTGTGCCGCGCTCGTCGTCATCCGCGCTCCGTCCCGCATGGTGATCTCATATTCGCCGTGCACGTGCGGCTCGATCGTCGCCACGCGATCAATGTTGACGATCACCGACCGATGCACGCGCACGAACACGGCGGGGTCCAGCTTCGTCTCCATCGCGGTCATGGTGTCGCGCAGCAGGTGCGTTCGACCCTCGATGTGGAGCTGCACATAGTTTCCCTGTGCGTCCAGCCAGTCGATCGTCTCCGTGCGAACGAACTGCATCTGCCGGCCGCGGCGCACGAGAAAGCGCGCGGGCCATTCACGCTTCGTGCCCGTGGCCTGGAGCACCTGCTCCAATGCGGCGTCAATGCCGCCGTCCGCGGCGCCTTCGGCAATTCGGAGGCGGCGCAAGGCGATCTTGTCGGACGCGGAGCGAAGCGCGCGGTCGAACCGCGCCTGGTCGAACGGCTTCAGTAGATAGTCGAGCGCGCCGACCTCGAACGCTTTCAGCGCGAACTGATCGTACGCGGTCACAAAGACGATCGCCGGCGTGGCTCCTTCGATGGACGTGAGCGCCTGGAGCACGTCGAACCCGTCGAGCTCCGGCATCTTGATGTCGAGGAACACGAGATCCGGACAATCGCGCAAAATCATGTCCGCGGCCTCGGCGCCGTCGCCCGCTTCACCGCTCACTTCGTAACGGTCGTGCGCGGCCAGCATCGCGCGAACCCGAGCGCGCGCCGGCGGCTCATCGTCGACAATGAGAACGCGAATATTCATGCGACGCGAAACGGGATCTCGACGGACACCTGCGCCCCGCCGTCTGGGAGCGATGACAAGCGCAACGGTTGCGTATCGCCGTAGAGGCGCTCGAGGCGCTTTCGCGTATTGGTCAACCCGACGCCCGACTCCGGCGTTCCGTTGCCCGACAATCCAACGCCGTCATCGCTCACTTCCAAACGAAGTCTCGCCTCGGGGAGACACGTTACGCGAATGCTGATGCGCCCTGCTCCGGACCGCCGGCCAATCCCATGCTCGAACGCATTTTCGACGAGTGGCTGTAGGAGAAACTGGGGCACCAACGCGCGCCGGGCGCCATCGTCGATCTCGCGGTGAATCGACACGCGGCCTTGAAATCGCGCGTCCATGATCGCGAGGTATTTGTCGAGCAGCTCGAGTTCTTTGGTGAGCGGGATTTCGCGGGCCGAGTCGTGGTCGAGCGACGCGCGCAGCAGGTCGGCAAGCTGGACGACGACAAAGTCCGCCACCATTGGCGCCGTGTGAATGAGCGATGCCACGCCGTTCAGGGTATTGAACAAAAAGTGCGGTTGTAGTTGGCCTTTGAGCACCCGCAGCTCGGCCTCGGAGAGCTGCGCGCGCAGTTCGAGCGCCGCGTGCTCTCGCTGCGACAAGTTCACTTGCAGCTCGAGCACGTGGATGACGGCGATCACGCACCACAACACGATGCTGTCGAAGATGAAATTCTGAGCGAGCGCCCGGCCGAACGTCACCGGAAAGCTCGATCCGATCACGTCGAAGATCCCCACCATGAGCAAACACTTAAGCACGACGCAGGTGCTGGTGACCAGCAGATATCCGGGCAGCGCCTTGCGCCACGGGACCTGGGTTAGCGGATAGCGGCGCGCCAGCCAGAAGCAGACCGGCGTGAACAGCGCGCAGGTGTACCAGTCGATCAGTCGCTCGGGGACGATCGCGCGCCACGGAACGGGCTGGCCACGCTGATTGAACGCGACGGCGATCTGAAGAATGGATGCGAACGCGAGGATCGTCCACGCGACGAACAGCATCCAGCCCCACACCAACCGCGAGGCCCGCGGTGCGATTGACAATGCGTTCGATGGCTGGCCGGCGGGGGTCACGCGAACACGATACCACGCCCGCGGTCGCGCAACCAGCGTTGTTGGGACGACGTTGCCGTGGGGCGTGACGGTTTGGGTTGTCGCGTTCTCTCGTTTTGGCAACTCTAGAAGGCGAGAGCCGACCGGCTCTGCTCATCAAATCGTTCATCCATGCACGGAGACGCCTCATGCGCTCGCTGGCTCGATTCTCCCTGATGCTGTCAGCCCTCACCGCCCTCTCGGCGCCCGCCCACGCTCAATCCGCTGCCGACTCGGCCGGCATTCGCGCGACAGCCATGGACTACATCGAAGGGTGGTACGCGGGCGACGCCGCGAGAATGGAACGCGCGCTTCATCCGGAGTTGGCGAAACGCATCGTCATGAGCGATCCGAAAGCCGGACGCTACCAACTGGAGTCGATCGGCGCGATGACGCTGGTGAACCGCACCCGCGCCGGCGGCGGCACCCGAACGCCTGAAGCGCGCAAGCAGAAGGACTTCACGCTGCTGGACATCTATCAGAACGCCGCGGTGGCCAAGATCATCGCGTCGGATTGGATTGACTACCTGCAGCTCGCGAAGTGGAATGGCAAATGGGTGATCGTGAATGTTCTGTGGGAGCTCAAACCGCAGCCAGCGCCGTAGTCGTGGGCATGCATACAATAACCATGCGGTCCGCACGTTGGGCAACGATCGTTGTCGCGGGTTTTTTCGTCGCGTGTCATTCCACACGACCGAGCCCGCGGCTCGACGGCACAGTCAGTCACCGCCGGACTTTTGACAGTCTCATCGTCGACCTTCAGCACGACAGCACGCGCGACATCAAGGGCGTGATGGTCGTGCGCGCTGGAGGCGCGTTGCTCGAGTCGTATTTCAACGGCGACGGGCCCGAGACGCTTCACGACATTCGATCGGCGAGCAAGAGCATCACGTCCATTCTTGCGGGGATCGCGCTTGACCGACACCTCATCGACAACGTGGACCAGCCCCTCGAGCAAATCATCCCGACGCTCGCCGGCTCAGCCGCAGGAGAAACGACACTGCGCGCGTGTCTCACCATGCGCACAGGTCTCGCCGCCGACGATGTCGACTCCCTGTCGCCAGGCAACGAAAATCGAATCGACCAAAGCAACGACTGGCTCGCGTTCGCCGGCACAGTGTCGCGGGCTCGTCCTCAGAATCAACGATATCTATACGCATCGTTGAACGCGTTTCTTGCAGGCGCCGCCGTTGAGGAAGCCGCACACGTGCCGCTCGCGACGTTCGCGGATCAGGTGCTGTTTCGCCCGCTAGGAATTACACAGTACTCGTGGAGACGCGGGCCGCGCGGCGAGGGCGTAGGTCAGGGCAACTTGAGCCTTCGTCTTCGGGACATGATCACGCTGGGCGAGCTCTTTCTCCACGGCGGAAAGTATGGCGACGCACGAATCGTCAGTAGCTCGTGGGTACAGGCGTCACTGGCGCCGGTGGTGCCGACCGGTGGGACCATTGACCCCTATGCCGACGCCTACGGCTACCTGTGGTACCTCAAGCGCTACGCCGTTGGTACCGGCGGAGATTCCGTCACGGTGCACTTTGCCAGCGGTAACGGTGGAAACAAGATCTACATCGTGCCGCGATACGACCTCGTGATCGCAATCACGTCGAGCGCGTACAATCATGGCTACGGTCAACGGAGGTCGGAGGCGATTTTGCGGCGCGTGCTCACGGCGACGACGGAGGGTCCACGCGCTGAACCAGACGCTGGAATCGGGGCTCGCTAGCGAGCGATCGTAGCTGTGGATCGACGTTCAGGAGCGCCATCGAGTGCGCGCGGTCGGAGTATGCGCGCTCGAGGCGCGACAGCGCCGCGGGCAAGTCGCCCAGGGCCTGATACACTTTCGCGATCTCATACGACGTGATGTATCGTCCCTTCTTCTCCTGATCGAGAAGATCGTCCAACACCGCTCGCGCCGACGCGACGTTGCCGGCAGACGCATGCGCGCGCGCGAGCGCCGTCAGTGTCAGCGAGCATCCATGCTCGCATCCGTGCGAGAGTTCCAGCACGCGATTGAGAAATGGAATCGCCTCCGCCGGCCGCCCCGTCCGCTCGAGGGCCAGGGCCATCCAATAGTGCGCCGGCTGAAAGCTCGGATCGAGTTGTAGCGCGCCTTGCAGCTGCTGAATCGCTCGCTCGTTCTGGTTCGCGAATATGAAAACCCAGCCGATGGCCGAATGGGCGATCATCGACAACGGGTCGAGCTCAGCGGCGCGGCGCATTCTGCGCCCGGCCTCGTCGAATCGGCCGCGCGCCACGAGCAGATTGCTGTACCACTGGTGGGCCGTGGAATACGTCGGCTCGAGCTCGATCGCACGACGGAACCCCTGCTCAGCCGCTGCCCAGTTCCAATGATAGTAGGTATCGACGTACGCGAGCGTGGCGTACGGCGCGGCGAACGTTGGAGCGAGGAGAATCGCGTGGCGCGCCGCCGTGTCCGCGCGAGGGAAAGCAACTTGCGGCGCCACGTAGTCATAGAACGCCATCACAGCGTACGCGTCGGCCAGACCGGCCCATGCGCGCGCGTAGTTCGGATCGCGTGCGACGACCTGTTCGAACAACGCGGCCGATGCCCTCAAGCTGTCTTCCGTGCGACGATGCCACTGAAAACGCGCTTGGAGATACACGTCATAGTTGTCGGGATCAGAAGCTCCGCACGCGCCGAGTCGAGATGCGTCGCCCACACATCCACCCACTGTTGGTGCGAGGCGGTTGACGATCGCCGCGGCAATCTCCGCCTGTATGGCGAAGATGTCGCACGACGTTCGGTCAAAGGACTCGGACCAGACTTGATAGCCGTTCTTCGCATCCGTCAGTTGCGCGCAAATGCGCAGCATGTTCTCCGAGCGGCGCACGCTGCCTTCGAGGATCCAATCGACGTCCAGTCGCCGTGCCACTTCTCGCACGTCGAGTTTCAGATCGCGGTACGCGAACGCCGACGTTCGCGAAGCAACACGAAGACCGGGCGTCCTCGTCAACAGATACATCAATTCCTCGGACACGCCGTCGGCGAAATATGCGTTGTTCTCCGAGTCGCTCACATTGTTGAACGGAAGCACCGCGATCGAGCTGCCGAGAGCGGGAGCGTTTGGTGTGTGCACCGACGTTACGGGGTCAACGATGACCGGCGCCGGCACAACCACACTTTCGATGGGCGTGGTCGCCACGGCGGCAATTGCCGCGCAGACCGGCGCTTCACTTCGCGCAACGATATGGTCGGCGAGCTTCTGCACGGAACGGTCTGGTTCCAGGCCGAGGGTTTCGCGAAGAACGACCGAATGAATTCGTGCGTGACGAAGCGCGCCGGCGCGGTTCCCTGATGTTTCGAGCGCAATCATCAGTTCCATCGCCACGCGAGAATCATCAGGCACCAGCGCCGCCAAGCGTTGCCACCAATCAACCGACTCGGCCGCGCGGCCCGCGTCGCGCGCGTCGACTGCCAGCGCTTCGGTTGCTTTCGCAACTGTTCGCGCGTATTGGCTGCGTTCGGTCTCCATCCATTGATCGAAGTCGGTGGCGCCGGGAAGGAAGAACCCGTCGAGAAATGGACCGGCATAGAGATCGACGACTCGCCTCCATTCACTCGACTCCACCGCCGCCTCGAAGTCCGCGACGTCACTGCCAACCACGTTGCGATTGAGACGAACGTCCTCGCCGGTTCCGGTAATGGCGTCGCCACCCAGCGCTTGATTGATCCGATAGATCGAGTCCGACAAGAGCTTGCGACCGCGTTCCGCGTCGGCATCGGGCCAGAGAAGCGTGATCAATTGATCTCGGCTGCGATAGAGGCGCCGAGTGGTGGAGAGCAGCGCCAGCAGCGCAATACGATGGCGTTGCGCGGCGCGTCCGGTGATCGGACCCGTCTCCGTATCGAGTGTCGCGCCGCCGAACAGCGTGAGGCGGTTTGCAACCGCGCGGGCGATGGCGGGGCGATGCGATGGCGATTCAAGGGCGAGAGTGAGACGATCGATGGTGTTTATCATGGTCGCACAGAGTTCAGCTCACCCAAGCAAAGCGCATTGGAGTCGTGGGTTGAGCAAAGAGTCATTTCAGACAAACAGAGGAACACGAGTATGAAAGCCAGTATCCGCTACGTTTTGGGCGCCGCACTTCTTTCCGTCGTGTGGGCAGCGGCATGCAAGAACGACGATAACAACAACGACAACCCGACGTCACCGACCCCGGCAGCGTTGCCGCAAGGGGTCGAGGCACTTCGCGCCTCGCTCGAACCCTTCACGAGCTTCGCGATGGCGAAGGGCGCCGGCTACACCTCGATCACCGACTGCATGTCGAGCGGCGATCTTGGCGCGATGGGAATTCACTTCGGAAAAACCAGCACGTTCGACGCGGCCATTGATTCGCTCCATCCAGAAATCGTGATTTACGAACCGGGCACCAATGGAGAGATGAGTTTGGTCGGCGTTGAGTTCGTGATTCCATATACGGCGCTCCCGAGAACCGCGACGGCGCCGGTGCTGTTCGGCCAAAAGTTCTTGCAGAACGACGGGTTCCAACTGTGGGGCTTGCACGTCTGGACCCATCGCAGCAATCCGAGTGGTTTGTTCTCGTCGTGGAATCCGCGGGTGCACTGCTAAGCCACGCGCGTCTGTCGCCAACACTTCGTCCGGTTATGTCGAGACCGAAACGCATGCATCGCTACCTGGTCGAACGAGAATTGCTCGGCGCCGGGAATTTGTCCGCGGAGCAATTGCAAGATGTCTCACAGAACTCGAACGAAGTGTTGCGCGACATGGGCCCGGGCGTTCAGTGGGTGCTGAGCTATCTCACGGCGGATCGCCTCTACTGCGTGTATCTCGCTGAAAACGAGACGCTGGTTCGAGAACATGCCAAGCGCGGCGGATTTCCCTGCACGAAGATCACGGAAGTGCTGCGGGTGATCGATCCCATGACGGCGATGTTGCAAACGACCTAGCCGCAGCGGGTCCAGCCCGCCACACCGGTACGAGTTATCTGGGGACTGGTCAACTCCTTTAAGCGAACGCATTCGATCGAGCAAACCCGACACGATGACCGATTGCGGCTAGTGTTCGGTGAGCGGCGGCGGTGTGATTCCCGGATGCCTGGTGTCTTTCGGCTCGCAAGGTCAGGTTATGGGACACCGACCTTATGAATCACTCAGACGTGAAGTCCGTCGCCTTCCCCAAAGCTCGAATCGGGGTCAGGGTCAGTGCGCAGGCCGGCGCCGCGCTGTGCGTCGCGTGTATCGCATGCGCGTCAGGCGGCCGACCGGGCGCGAGCCAGGTCCGATGGATCGGCAGTTGGGAAGCGGCGCCGCAGCTCACGGAGCCGCGCAATCTTCCGCCGGCGCCAGGACTGAGCGGCTCGACGTTGCGACAGGTCGTTCACGTCTCGCTCGGCGGGTCGCGTTGGCGCCTCCGTCTCTCCAACCAGTTCGGCGACGGACCACTCACCGTTGCCGCGGTGAGAGTCGCTCGATCGGCCGGTGGTGATAGCATCGACGCCGCGACCAGCGTCACTGTGCCGTTCGCTGGCGGTGCAACGACCACGATCCCCGCAGGCCACGCGGTGCTATCAGATGCCGTCGGCATAGCCGTTCCGCCGCTGTCCGACATCGTTGTGAGCGTTCACATCCTCGCTGCGCCGCCGGCGGTCACCGGGCATCCCGGATCACGGACGACGTCCTATTTGATTCCGGGAAATCGAACCGAGGCACCACGACTCCCGGGCGCAATCACGGCCGAGCATTGGTATATCATCAGCGGACTCGAGGTGGAGTCGCCAGCCGAGTCGGCGGCGCTCGTGGTGCTCGGCAATTCAATCGCCGATGGTCGCGGATCAGGAACCGACAAGAACAATCGATGGCCGGACAATCTCGCGCGGCGGCTTCAGGGCAGTGCGAGCACGGAGCACGTGGCGGTATTGAACGCAGGCATCGGCGGTAACAAGGTGCTGACGGGCGGACTCGGGCCAACAGCGCTCGCGCGACTCGACCGTGATGTTCTTTCCCAGGCGGGCGCGCGCTGGTTGATCGTATCAGACGGCGTGAACGACCTCGGCGAGGCGCGAGGCGTGGAAGGCTCGGCGTTAGTCGCGCGGCAACTCATTGATGCGTACGGCGGCATCATTCGGCGCGCTCACGAACGTGGACTTCGTGTGTACGGCGCGACGGTCCTTCCCTTCGGCGGCTCGTTCTACGCGAGTGTCGATCACGAATTGGCGCGCACCACCGTCAATACATGGATTCGTGACAGCGGCGCGTTCGACGCGGTGATCGATCTCGACGCAGCGATGCGCGATCCGGCCGACGTCTCACGATTGCGCGGGGACGCGGACGGCGGCGATCATCTGCATCCAAACGAGCTTGGCTATCGAATGATGGCTGACGCGATCGACCTCGCGTTATTCAGCAGGCAATAGGCGCAGAAGGGCCGCAGCGCTGCTACCGTGCTACCATCGGTCGGTTCGGAACGGCGCCGCCGGCAATCGCTCCCTATTGTATAGGTTCACGCCGATCGGGTTGTTGGCCCATGCGTAGCGAAGCGCGACAGGCGCCTTGACGTCGTCGCTCCACACCTCGACGCGATTCGCGACAATGCGTGCGTTGGCCCAAACGAACCGGTGGTCCGCGCCGGCGATCGCGAATCCACCGACGCGTCCGTCATTGGACGCGGTGATCAAACCGCCGCCGACGCCGCCGAACTCGACCACCAACGTATCTCCGCGCACTCTGTGCGATCGATACGACGGCCCCTCGGCGATCAGCGGATTGCCGTACACCGATCGTTCCGCAACTCGAGCCAGCCTCGTGCCCACGTCTTGCTTGTTTTTCGGATGCAGATTGTCCGTCTCGCCAACGTCGATCGTTATCGCTTGACCAGTGTTCGGCAGAACGAGCGCCGCCGCCATCGACTCGCGTTGCGTGGCCCACGTTGCAGTGGTCGCCGGCGATCGATCGGGTGGTCCAAAGTTGGGAAGCTGTACCCAGAGAAACGGAAAGGGGTTGCCCGGCGACGCGTTTCCTACTCGAACGCGCCCGGATCTTCCGCCCCATTCGTGCCGCCAACTCTCGATCAGCGTTTTGAATTGTCCGCGATACGCCAGGGCCTGCTGCATGTTGTTCGCGTTCGACTCACCCTGATACCAGATCACGCCCTTGATCGAGAACGGAAGAATCGGGTGCAGCATCTTGTTGTATAGAACACTCGGAATCTTGTTGATCAGTTGGCCATCCGGTTGAAACGAGACCATGCCGACCTTGAACTTCCACGTGCCGGCGAGCGATCGTTGGCGTCCGTCGCCAAGGATCAGCGACACGGCTCCGTTGATTCCGCCGCCGACACGCACGGCTAACATGTTGCGGCCTGTGTGCAGTATGCCGCCCGGAATTCGATAGTTGCGCGCGACGTTGTAGCCGGCGGTTCGCCCAACTTCGGCACCATTGATCCACGCGATGTCGTCGTCATCGATTGCCGCGAGCGTGAGCATCACCCCACCGCGCGCCTCGGCTTCGCTCACGTCGAAGGCGAATCGATACCAGGCGACGCCGTCCATTCCGGCGTAACCGTGTGCCTCCCAATACGCCGGCACGGTCATCTCCGACCAACTGCTGTCGTCGAACGATGGGTCAGCCCATGGTGCGCGCCCGTTCATCAATCCGGAATCGATCGTGGGGAGCGCGCCCAACTTCGCGCGGAGCGAGTCACGAACTTTGGTCGTGCGCGTGTCTTCGCTCTGCATTGTGACGGACCACGCGCTGTCGGTGATCTGTTGGGCGTCCCGACTCATCCACGTTTCGATATTGCTGCCGCCCCACGTGGTGTTGACGATGCCGATCGGAACGTTCGTCGCCCTTCGCAGCTCGCGCGCAAAAAAATACGCGACGGCTGAGAAGGCGCCGACGTGCGATGAGTCGGCCGCGGACCACTCGCCGCCGGCGAGATCGTTCTCCGGCGACTTGGACCACGACGTGGGCACCTTGAAGTGTCGGAGCATTGGATCCTTCGCCGCCGCGATTTCTTGCGCTGCGTTGTTTCCCTCGCGGACGGTGAATTCCATGTTCGATTGCCCGGACGCAATCCAGACGTCGCCGACGAGGACGTCGTGGAGATCGACGCGTCCCGTGCCGGCCTGTATCGATAGTTCGAATGGACCACCGGCTCGAGCGGGTGGCAGACTCGCTCTCCACGTTCCGTCGTAGATCGCCTTGGTGTGCCCGGTGGCGCCACGGAATACGATCGCGACATCGGTTCCTGGATCAGCCCATCCCCAAACGGCGATCGGCGTGTCACGCTGGAGCACCATTCCGTCGGCGAACAATCGCGGCAGCCGAAGCCCGGTCTTGGTGGCAGCAGGCGTCGTCTGCGCCTCCAGTCGCGCTGAAATGACGGCAGCGACGGTTGCCGCGAGTACGGCGAGCTTCCATCGATGGCTCCACGATCGCATGTGACTTGGCGCGCTCCGGCGAGAGTTGACGAGGCGATCGAGGGACTGAATTGATAAGGTGACTTGGCAAATTTCGCCAGCTTCCATAGCCACGCCTGCCCAAACCCGCCACTGGGCTATTCGGCAGTCGTGTAACCGGGCCGAAACAATCCTCTTGACAGTCCCGATCTTGGCGGTAAAATCGTGTTGCCATCGTGTCATCTTATCTCTTTTGGTTGGTTGAACGAAAACCAACGTCGCGTCCGGTTGGATCAACGACCACGCTCAATCATCCGCGACGCCCACTGTCTGTCCCGCCCGTTCACGGCGCCCTCGTCCCACCGAGTTTTTTCAGGCCGACCGTCTTCGCACCTGTCTTTGTAGCCGAGCCGTACGAATCTCACGCTCTCCGGAGGAAAGACTGATGGGACGCAGGATTCTCCAAGCGATGTTCACCCTCTTCGCCGTCGCGGCCACCGCTCAGGCGCAGACCGGACGGATCGCCGGCCGGGTGAATGCGGATGATGGTCGGGCCCTGTCGGGCATCCAGATAACCGTCACCGGAACTTCGCGCGGCGCCGTGTCCGACACAGCTGGGCGCTTCACGATCACCGCGGTTCCAACGGGGACCCATGACGTCCTCGCTCGCGGTATCGGCTACGCGTCGACGACGAAGTCCGTGACCGTGTCCGCCGACCAAGCGGCAACCATCACGTTCACCCTCGCGTCGGCGCCGGCGGCGCTCAACCCGGTGGTCGTCGTCGGCTACGGCACGCAAGACCGACGCGCCATCACGGGCGCCGTCGGCACGGTGCAAGCGATTCAACTCAAGGACATCCCAACGTCCGATCCAATGAAGGCACTCCAGGGACGATTGCCTGGCGTCGACATCACCGCGACGAGCAACGAACCCGGTGCGGCGATGCGCGTACGCATTCGTGGAAGCCGGTCGCTCACGGCAAGCAACGATCCGCTCTACGTCGTCGACGGCATTCCGATCTCCGGCGGCATTCAGGATTTCAACCCGGCGATCATCGAGACCATCGACGTCCTCAAAGACGCGGCGGCGACGGCGATCTATGGTAGTCGCGGCGCGAACGGCGTCATTCTCGTCACGACCAAGAAGGGCCCCCGCGACGGCGCACTGCACGCGTCGTACAACGCCGACATGTACTACGGCTCGCAGCGCCCGGTGCAGCTCATTCCCATGATGAACCTGCAACAGTACGTGCATTACATGCAGGACGGCGCGGCGGCGAACGGTCAGGACACGAGCCTCGCCAAGATCTTCACCGTGAAGCAGCAGCTCGCCATAAAGCAAAACATCTCGACCGATTGGCAGCGCGCCGTTCTCAAGAACGGACTGCAGAAGAGCCTTCAAGGCGGACTCACCGGTTCCAACGCCGACACGCGTTACTCGTTGTCGGGCAACTATTTCGACCAGAACGGCATGATTCCCGGGCAGGGCTACACACGCGGCGCGGCCTTCGCATCCGTCGATCACACGTCGCGCCGGCTCAACCTCGGACTCAGCGCGAACACGTCTCGGATCAACACCGACCAGGGCGAAGGCGGCGCCGCGTACGGTTATGCGTTGGCCATGACACCGCTTGGCCGCCCCACCAACTACACCAACCCCGACTCCGCCGGCCTCCTCGACACTCGGCCCGATGATGATCCTCTAAACATCAATCCGGTGCTCGAAGCACAATCGGTCGTTCGACAGCAGGCCGTCAATCGCGTGTTCGGCTCGGCGTACGCTGAATTGAAGATCGCTGAAGGCCTGACGTACCGCATGAATTTTGGTCCCGATTACACGCAGCTGTCCAACGGCTGCTACAACGGGCCGTGGACGCACGGCAACTGCACGAACCTTGGCGCCAATAGCTCGAACCAAGGGCAGCCGCCGCAGGCCGGACAGATCAATCAACAGGATTTCTCATATACCCTCGACAACCTGCTGCATCTCGACCGGACGCTGGGTTCAAGTCACCGCTTCGACATCACGGGATTGTACAGCATTCAGCACGACCGCTTCACAAAGGATTCGCTGTATGCGACAAATCTTCCGTACCCGACGCAGCTCTGGTATGACCTTGGCTCGGGCACGGCGGGCAACGAGCTGAGTCGGATTTCCGAGTGGTCGCTGCAGTCGTACATGGGACGCCTCAACTACACCTTCCTCGATCGCTACTCGCTGTCGGCGACGGGTCGTTCCGACGGCTCGAGCCGCTTGGCCCCGGGACACAAGTGGACGTTCTTCCCGTCCATCGGTTTGGGATGGCAGCTCGGCGATGAGTCGTTCATGAAGGACATCGGGTTCCTCAGCTCACTCAAAGTGCGCGGTAGCTACGGCACGACGGGCAACACGGCCATCGATCCATACTCGACCGAGGGAACGCTGTCGTCCAAGCTGTACACATTCGGCACGACGCGCGTGCGCGGCTACAAGCCGGGCAACATTCCGAACCCCGATCTCGGGTGGGAAAAGACCGACCAGACCGACATCGGTATTGAATACTCGATCTTTAACGATCGCATCTCGGGCAGCGTCGACGGATATCGCTACAACACGCACGACCTGCTGCTCCGTCGCCTGCTTCCGGTGACGTCCGGCTTCACGTCGACGCTTCAGAACATCGGGTCCACGCGAAACAGCGGCGTCGAGCTCGCGATGTCCACGGTCAACCTTCGCAACTGGCGCGGCGTGACGTGGTCGAGTGACTTCGCGTGGTCGCACAACAAGAACGAGATCACTGCGTTGGCCAGCGGCGCCACATCGGACATCGGCAACGTTTGGTTTGTCGGCCATCCGATCAACGGCGGCGGCAACCAGGTGTTCTACGATTACAAGTACGTCGGTGTGTGGCAGTTCGCGGATTCGGTTGCCATGAAGGGATTCAACGCGACCGGCAGCACGTTCAAGTTCGGCGATCCACGTGTGGCGGACGTCAACAACGACGGCAAGATCACTGCGGACGATCGGACCTTCGTTGGCGACAGCTATCCGGCGTGGACCGGCAGCATGTCGAACCGCGTCACGTGGCATGGATTCGACGTGTCGGCGCTCGTGACGGCGAAATGGAATTACACATTCGTCGACGGTACGCCGCGCAGCTACTTCGGCCGCTACAACAACATCGCCGATCTCGACTACTGGACGCCGACGAACCCGACGAACAAGAATCCGGCGCCAACCACTGGAGCGGTCGATCGTCTGTACGCCTCGACACGTCTCTACACGGATGGCTCGCACTGGCGCATTCGCAACATCACGGCGGGCTACACGATGGATGCGCGCATGGCGCGACACATCGGTGCGCAGAGTCTTCGTGTCTACGCCACGGCGCAGGATCCCTACATCCACTCGAACTACATCGGCATCGATCCGGAAGTCGGCGGCGCGGTTCCGACCATTCGCACGCTGCTCCTCGGCACGAACATCGTCTGGTAGGCCAGCCCCCTTCCCTCTGGAACGAGACAACTACAGATGAAGCGCATAGTTCTTTCCACAGTGACGTTGGGGCTCGTCGCCGGATTTGCCGGTTGTGTGAACCTCGACGAGAAATTGATTACCGGTGTGAGCAGCCAGTACTACGCTACGCCGGACGGACTCAGCTCAGCGGTCATCGCCAGCTACAGCCAGCTGCGCGGTTTCTACGGACGTGAGCAGCTGATGTCGCTTACGGAGGTTGGCACCGACACGTGGATGGCGGCTGACCAAGCGGGATCCAACAACAAAGAGTTCGACAGCTACAACGGCGGCTTGAACAGCACAGTCGCTCCGCTGGCGAACACGTGGAACCCCGCATATCAGGCGATCAATACGTTGAATGCAGCACTCGATCGCGGACCCAACACCACAGGGATTCCGGCGTCCACGAAAGCGACGCTGCTGGCCGAGGCGCATTTCCTGCGCGCGCTCAACTACTTCACGCTGGTGCAGACCTTTGGCGATCTGACGCTGTCACTTCATGAGAACGTCGGGGTGGTCGCGGAAGCCAAGCGTGACCCGGCGGCCGATGTCTACAAGGCGATTCTCGCCGACTTGGATACGGCCGTCGCGAATCTACCGGTGAACCAGGCCGACTATGGGCGCGCGACGAAGGGCGCGGCGCAAACGCTGCGGTCGAAAGTGTATCTCACGCGTGCATACCAGTCGTATTCGCCGAACAAGCAAGCGGACTTCACGGCGGCGCTTGCGGATGCGAAAGCAGTAATCGGCTCCGGCACGTACGCGCTCGAGCCGGTGTTCGCCGATCTCTGGTGCGTCCCTCGCCCCGTCGATCCCAACCGCACCAGCTTCTGCGAGAACACCGGCTACAACCAGAACCACAAGGAATTCATTTTCACCGTGCAGTTCTCGTACGATCTCACGCAGTATGACGGCGGCGATCAGTACGATTACATGCATCTGGTGTACTTGAGCCAGTATGACAACAACGGTATCTGGGCAGGCACGGCCCGCGACCTGAACAACGGTCGTCCGTTCCGCCGCGCGATGCCCACGCCGTATGAGCTCAGCATCTGGAACAAGTGGGTCGGCACACCGGGCGCGAGCGATGTGCTCGATACGCGCTTCGATGGCAGCTTCCAAACGGTGTGGATCGCCAACACCGGCAACGTGAAGAACGCTGCCGGAACCTGTCCGGTCTGCACGAGCAACGGCACGATCAACGTCGGCGACACGGCGGCCTTCATGCCGAACTATCCTGTGACGAATGCGTTCCGTCAGAGCAAGCCGTATGCGGTCCTGACCAACTGCCCCACCGATCAAGTCGCCGTGCCCACCGCAGCGACGTACTGCGGCGACCGCAATAACGCCAATGACGGCTTCACCAATTGGCAGCGCTATCCGTCGCTCAAGAAGTTCCAGGACAACCTGCGCGCGAACCTCACGGCGCAGGAAGGCGGCAAAGTCGAAGTTGTCTATCGCCTTGGCGAGGTCTATCTGATCGCGGCTGAAGCAGACATCGGTCTCGGGAACGCGGCCGAGGCGGCGACGTTCGTCAATGTGCTGCATCAGCGCGCTGCGAGTCCGGCGCACAAGAACGACTACAACGTCACGGCAGCGCAGATGAATCTCGACTACATCATGGACGAGCGCGAACGTGAATTGGCGGGTGAGCACAATCGCTGGTACGACATGGTGCGTCCCGGCGCGCAGTACTTCCTCGACCGCGTAAAGAAGTTCAACCCGCACGCCGCCCCGAACGTGCAGTTGCGGCATGCGCTGCGTCCGATTCCGCAATCGCAGATCGACGGCGTGATCGTGGGTCCGAAATACCCGCAGAACCCGGGGTACTGAGGATTCATCTGAATGACATGAGCAAAGCGACCAAAACTCCCGCTCAATTGAGCGGGAGCGCGACTTCGACCGCGCCGTTGTATCGCGATGCCAACGCACCGGCCGCGCAGCGCGTCGAAGATTTGCTCGGGCGAATGACGCTCGAGGAGAAGGCGGCGCAGATGATGTGCGTCTGGAACGAGAAGGCCTCCAGACTCGTCGACGCCGCCGGCAAGTTCGACATCGACAAGGCGCGCGCAGCCTTTCGCGATGGTCACGGCCTTGGACAAGTGGGCCGTCCCAGCGACGCCGGCGGTGGACTAAACGCGCGCGGCCAGGCGGAATTGACGAACGCGATTCAGAAATTCTTCATAGAGAACAGCCGACTGGGAATTCCGGTCGTGTTCCATGAGGAATGTCTGCACGGCCAAGCCGCACTCGACGGAACGAGCTTTCCGCAGCCGATCGGATTGGCGTCGACGTTCAACCCCGCACTCGTCGAGTCACTCTATGCGATGACTGCGGAAGAATCTCGCTCACGGGGGACGCACCAGGCGTTGACGCCGGTCGTGGACGTTGCGCGCGATCCGCGCTGGGGCCGAGTGGAAGAGACGTTCGGCGAGGATCCATATCTCGTCGCGCGTATGGGCGTGGCGGCAGTACGCGGCTTTCAGGGCGACGCAACCTTCCGCGACAAAAAACGCGTGATGGCGACGCTCAAGCACTTCGCGGCGCACGGCCAGCCTGAAGGCGGCATCAACTGCGGCCCCGTCGACATATCGATGCGCGTGTTGCGCGAGACATTTTTGTCGACCTTCAAGACCGCGTTGCACGAAGCCGGCGCGATCAGCGTCATGGCGTCATACAACGAGATCGACGGCGTGCCGTCGCACGCGAGCCGCTGGCTGCTGCGCGACGTACTGCGGGACGAATGGGGGTTCACAGGCTTCATCGTCTCCGACTACTACGCGATTTGGGAATTGGGCAATCGTCCCGACACACACGGGCACCGAGTGGCGGCCGACAAGAAAGAATCCGCGCTCATCGCTGTGCGCGCCGGCGTCAATATCGAGCTCCCCGAACCCGACTGTTATCTCCATCTCGTCGACCTCGTGCGCGAAGGTACGTTGCAAGAATCTGAGCTCAACGATCTCGTGGGACCAATGCTGCTTTGGAAGTTCAAGATGGGTCTGTTCGACGATCCGTACGTCGATCCCAACGAAGCGGAGCGCGTCGTCGGCTCGACGGAGAACCGCACGATTGCGCGACGTGCCGCGCGCGAGACCATCACGCTCCTCAAAAATGAGGGCGGTCTGCTTCCGCTCGATCCAAAGAAGCTCAAGTCAATCGCCGTCATCGGCCCGAACGCCGACCGCAGCCTACTCGGCGGCTACAGCGGCAAGCCGAAGTTCGATGTCACCGTGCTCGATGGAATTCGCGCGCGCGTGAGCGAATCGGTCAACGTCTGGTATTCGGAGGGCTGCAAGATTACCATCGGCGGATCGTGGAGTGGCGATGAAGTCGTCGCCAGCGATCCTGACGAGGACCGGCGCCAGATCGCTGAGGCTATCGCGGTGGCCAAGCGTGCCGATGTGATTGTGTTGGCGATCGGCGGCAACGAGCAGACATCGCGCGAAGGTTGGTCTCGCACACACCTCGGCGACCGCACGAGTCTGGATTTGGTCGGGCGTCAGAACGAGCTGGTGGACGCGATGGTTGCGACCGGAAAGCCCGTGGTCGTGCTGGTGTTCAATGGCAGACCGCTGTCGATCACGCATCTCAGTGAAACGGTGCCGGCTATTCTCGAGTGCTGGTATCTCGGACAGGAAACTGGAATCGCGGTCGCCGACGTTCTGTTCGGGGACGTCGCGCCGGGAGGCAAGCTGCCGATCAGCATTCCGCGATCGGTGGGACATCTGCCCGTGTTCTACAACTACAAGCCGTCGGCGCGCCGCGGATATTTGTTCGACGACGTGACGCCGCTCTATCCGTTCGGTTTTGGCTTGAGCTACACGACGTTCAGTGTGCGCGACGTTCGTCTGGCGAATGCGACGATGCGCGTCGGCGATTCGACGCGCGTGAGCGCCGACGTCACGAATACCGGCGGTGTGCAGGGAACGGAAGTCATTCAGATGTACATTCGCGACTGCGTCAGCTCGGTGACGCGCCCGGTGAAGGAGCTCAAAGGATTCAAGCAAGTCTCATTGCGGCCCGGCGAGACGACGACCGTTCAGCTGGAGATCACCGCAGACTCGCTCGCGTTCTACGACATCGACATGAACTACGTCGTGGAGCCGGGCGAGTTCACGATCATGGTTGGCACGTCGTCGCGCGATGAGGACTTACAGTGCGTGACCCTTCGCGTCGAACGTTGACCATCCCCTCATTCGAGACAATTGCCCATGGCCGTTAGCACGGAACGATTGTCGTTCGTCGAGAAGGCGGGATACAGCCTGGGGGACGCGGCAGCGAATTTCGTCTTCATGACGATGATTCTCTTCCAACTGAATTTCTATACGGACGTCATGGGGATCACGGCGGCGGCCGCGGGAACGATGCTGCTCGTGGGCCGTCTGTGGGACGCGTTCTTCGATCCGATGATGGGCCTGCTCGCCGATCGGACCAACACGCGCTGGGGAAAATTTCGCCCGTGGGTGTTGTGGACCGCCGTGCCGTGGGCCGTGGTGATGGTGCTCGCGTACACCGTGCCGAGTGTGGGCGTGACATCCAAGCTGCTCTGGGCGGGCGCGACGAACATTCTGCTGATGACGCTCTACTCGATGAACAACACGCCGTATTCGGCGATGAGTGGGGTCATGACCGGCGACACGAACGAGCGAACGTCGCTGTCGTCCTATCGCTTCGTGGCGGCAATGCTCGCCCAGCTCATCGTCGGCGGATTCACGCTGCCGCTCGTGGCGAAGTTCGGCCACGGCGACAGAGCCGCTGGTTGGCAAATGACGATGGGATTGTGGGCCGTGGTGTGCGTCGTGTGCTTCGTCATCACCTTCGCGACGACGCGCGAGCGCATCCTGCCGCCACCCCAGCAGAAGTCGCAACCGAAGGCCGACTTTCAAAATCTGCTCAAGAACGGGCCGTGGATCGCGATGTTCGTGCTAACGCTGTCGCACTTCGTGTTCGTCGCGATGCGCGGCGGCACGATGTTCTACTACTTCAACTATTACGTCGACCAGACGCGTCTCTTCGACTTCTTGCAACGACTCGGAATGCCGCAGGCCACCGCCGCGTTGCCGGACGGCGGTCACTACCTGATGAACACGTTCGGACTCATTCTGAACGCCGATCGCTCCAACGTGGCGTCCGTCGGGTTCAGTCTGTTCAACATCGCCAGTCAATTCATCACGGTCGTGGGCGTGTTATGCTCGACGTTCCTGGCCATGCGTTTCGGCAAGCGAGCGATCGCGCTCGTCGGATTCAGTCTGACGACGATCTTCATGGCGGCGTTCATCCTGTTGCCACCCGGCTCCATCGAGGCGACGTACGGTCTCGAGCTCGTGCGCGCACTGTGCTACGCGCCGACCATTCCGCTCATCTGGGCTATGTTCGCCGACGTCGCCGACTATGCGGAATGGAAGACCGGTCGACGCATCACGGGCGTGATCTTCGCAACCATTCTGTTCGCGCTCAAGACGGGACTGAGTCTTGGCGGCGCGGTGGCCGGATGGCTGCTATCGGGATACGGCTACCAACCGAATGCTTCGCAAACACCGCACGCGCTTCTCGGCATCCGGCTCACGGTCAGCGTGTATCCGGCTGTTTTTCTCGGCATCGTCGTTGTCTGCCTGGTGTTCTATCGCATCACACGGTCGCTCAACGACCAAATCGCCACTGAGTTGGCGTTCCGGCGGAACAACTTCGCGGACGCGGCATCAATCATCTCTGGAGAAGCGGGGCCGAGTGCGGCGATCATCAGCTAGCCAAGTCGCGCGTCGACCGAGCAGACCGTCTGCAATCGCGAGGGTTCTGATCGGCGTTGTGTTCGTCGGCGCGTCTGCACATGCACAAGCGCCCGGCTCACTCCGCGACGTGTTCAAGAGCGCGTTCCGCGTCGGCGCTGCGCTCAACGAAAGTCAATTCTCAGAGCGCGATGTTCGCGGCGCGGCGCTGATCAAGGCGCAGTTCAATACGATCAGCCCGGAGAACGTGCTGAAATGGGAAGCAGTTCATCCCCGGCCCGGAACATTCGACTTCACGCGCTCCGACAAATTCGTCGCGTTCGGCGAAGCGAACAACATGTTCGTCGTTGGGCACACACTGGTGTGGCACAGCCAGGTACCACGCTGGGTCTTCCAGGACGCGCGCGGCCAACCACTCGGCAGAGATTCCCTGTTGAACAGAATGCGCGAGCACATTTTCGCGGTGGTGGGCCGGTACAAGGGTCGCATCAAGGGATGGGATGTCGTCAACGAGGCGCTCGAGGAGGACGGAAGCCTGCGCAAGTCTCCGTGGCTGACCATCATCGGCGACGACTACATCGCCAAGGCCTTCGAGTTCGCCCACGAGGCAGACCCCGCTGCGGAGCTCTACTACAACGACTACAATCTCGAGTTCGCGGCCAAGCGCGCCGGGGCCGTTGCCCTCGTCAAACGCCTCAAGGCGGCCGGAGTGACGATCACGGCGGTCGGTTCGCAGACCCACGACCACTTGAACTTGCCGACGCCCGCCCGCATGGACTCGACGATCACGGCGTTGGCCGCGGCCGGCGTGAAGGTGAACGTCACGGAGCTCGACGTCGACGTACTGCCGGCGCCGACACCGAACCGCACGGCGGACGTAGGTGCAACGGCTCGAGGAAACGGCAGTCAGTTCAATCCGTATCCAGACTCGCTTCCCTCAGCCGTGCAGCAAGCTCTGGCCAAACGGTACGCCGACTTGTTCGCCGTCTTCCTCAAGCACCGCGACGACGTGGATCGCATTACGTTCTGGGGAGTGGGGGACGGAGACTCGTGGCTGAACAACTGGCCGATGCGAGGGCGGACCAGCTACCCGCTACTGTTCGATCGGCAGGACCGCCCCAAGCCGGCCTTCGACGCGGTCTTACAAACGGCGCGGCAAACGGTCGTACCGTGACATCTATGAATCATCTCATATTTCGGGTTTCTTGGGAGAAGGCAGAATGAGAGACGCGTTCGCCCCGGTGCTGAAGCAGAGCTTATCGGACAAGCTCGCGCAGCGCATCCGAGCGATGATCGGTAAAGGCGACTATCAGCAGGGAGATCGACTGCCCCCGATCATGGAAATGGCCCGGCGCTTCGGCGTGGGACATCCGACCATTCGCGAAGCGCTGAAGAAGCTGGAGACGATGGGCTTCGTGGAGATCCGGCACGGCTCAGGCGTCTACGTCAGCCGGAGCGAGGAAGTATTGCTCCACGCCAGTCCCGGATACTCGGGTACCGTGACGAAGAAGCTTCTCCTCGACCTCATTCGCACCCGAATGCCGTTAGAGCTGCAGTCCGTGACCGACGCCGTCCGAAACGGTACGCCCGAAGATCTGCTCGAGATGCAGCGACACCTCGCCACGGCGAGTCAGAATTTTGCCAACGACGACGCGCTGCATTCGGCGAACATGGCCTTTCACCGGCAGATCGCGCTCGCGTCGGGCAACACGGTACTCGCGCAACTGCTCGACGTCTTGCAGGAGCTGTTCACGCGGGAGCAGCGATTGATCCTCGGCATCCACGGTCCTCGGGAACGCGACCATCAAGAGCATATGGGAATTCTCGAGGCACTCGAGCAGCGCGACGAACCGCTCGCGGTGGGTCGCATGCGACAGCACCTGCAAGGCGTCCAGGACGCCATCGCGCGCTGGAATCCTGAAGATCATCCGGTAGACTGATCGAGCTGCGACACCTGCATTAACGCACCGTACTCGTGACGTTGATCGTTTTATTCAGACGCAGGTCCGTTGACGATGCGCCGACCTGCAGCTTCACCGGCTCCGTCTCGACGACCCATTTGTGTGAACCGGCATTCCAGTATGCGAGCGACGACGCCGCGAGCGAGAACTCGACTGTGCGCGTCTGCCCAGCCTTAACCGTCACGCGCTTGTAGCCGCGAAGATCCTCCCGCGGACGCTCGACCTTGGAGCCGAGGTGCTGGACGTACAGCTGAACGACTTCGTCGCCGTCCATTTTTCCGCTGTTCGTCACGTCCACCTGCACGGTCACCTTGCCCGTCGACGACACGCGATCGGTATTCGTCCGCAGATTCTTGTACGTGAATGTCGTGTAGCTCAGCCCGTGCCCGAACGGATAGAGCGGCGTGCCGGTGAAGAAGCGATACGTGCGGCCCGCCATCTTGTAGTCGTCGAACGCAGGAAGATCGTTCACGCTCTTGTAGAACGTCACAGGGAGACGGCCACCCGGATTATAGTTGCCGAACAACACGTCGGCGATCGCCGTGCCCGCCGCTTGGCCGGGATACCAGGCGTCAACAATCGCCGGCACGTGATCCTGCGCCCAGTTCACCGCGAGCGCACTGCCGTTGAGCAGGACGAGCACCGTCGGTTTGCCAACGGCCACGACTCGCTCGAGCAAGGCTTGCTGCGGTGCCGGCAAATCGATGCTCGTCCGATCGCCGCCGCGAAAGCCATCGATCTGCACGGGCATTTCTTCGCCCTCGAGCCGCGCCGTCAGCCCAAGGAACATCACCACCGCATCCGCCTGCTCGGCCGCCTTCACCGCCTCGGCAGTCAGCGTCTCGTGCGGCGACGACCATACGAGTTGGAGCGCCGCTTCACCGTACGTTTCTTGTCCTTCCACCCGCAAACGATACGTCTTGCCCGCGTCGAATTGAATCGGCTGGCTTTGCGCGAGTCTCGCGTCGGGGAATTCACCGTCGTGCGTGGGATACACAGAGCGGACGATGAGACTATCGTCGAGATACAATTGGAACTTGATCGTGCCGAACAGTCCGAGACGATAGGCGCCCGTCTGCGGCGGCTTGAACGTCGCGGTCCAGCGCACGCCGAAGTCGTCGACGTTCATATCGGCGCGCGGCGCGCGATCACGCCAATTAGCGTCGAGCGACGTGTCGACAGCGCTGAACAACGGCGCGCCCTGCATCGCCTTTGCATTGAAGTAGTCGACGTTGAATCCCGGTTGGCCATCTCGCGTCGTCACCGCGGTCTTCGGCATGACGTCGAGCACCGGAAAACCGTCCGCGAGATCAGCGCCACGCGCGTACAACACGCGTGTTCCAGGCACTGCTTCGCGGATACCACGGAGTGGCGTGATCGGATCGGCCGGCAATCCATTGTAGTTGCCGAGCAGCATCGTCTTCTGATCCGAGTTCGGCCCAATCACCGCGATCGTGCCGAGATTTTTCTTGAGCGGAAGAACACCGCCTGCATTCTTGAGCAGTACGATCGACTTGCGCGCAGCGTCGAGCGCGAGACGCCGGTGCGCGGGTTGGTCGAGCACCGTGATCGGAATGCGCGCCCACTTCACGCGGTCCGGTGAGTCGAACATGCCCAGTTTGAAGCGCGCGAGAAACAACCGCGTGACCGACGTATCAATCTGCTTTTCGGTGATGAGCCCTTGCTTCACCGCTTCGACGAGATTGGGATAGACACGCCCGCAGTCGAGGTCCGTGCCGGTGCGCACGCCGAGCGCGGCAGCCTCAGGCGCGGTGCTCACGACTTTGTGGCGCAGATACATGTCGTCGATCGCGCCGCAGTCGGACACGATGTACCCGGAGAATTTCCATTCACCGCGGAGAATGTCTTTGATCAACATGTCGCTGCCGCACGCCGCCTTGCCGTCGATTCGGTTGTACGCGCACATCAGCGAATACGCCTTGCCTTCGCGAATGCCACGCTCGAAATGAGGCAGATAGCTCTCGCGCAGGTCGCGCTCACTCACGACGGCGTCGAACGAATGACGCTCCGGCTCTGGACCGCTGTGGACGGCAAAATGTTTGACCGTGGCGACGGTCTTGAAGTACTTCGGGTCGTCGCCCTGCAATCCGCGAATGAACTGCACGCCGAGCTGGCCGGTGAGAAACGGATCTTCGCCATACGTCTCCTGGCCGCGGCCCCACCGCGGATCGCGGAAGAGATTGATGTTCGGCGACCAAAACGTGAGTCCCTGATATCGCTGATGATTGCCGGTTCTGAGATATTCCTCGTGCTTGGCGCGCGCCTCGTCCGAGATCACAGTGGCGACGTGAAACATGAGGCTGTCGTCCCACGTCGCCGCCATACCGATCGCTTGCGGAAACACCGTGGCAAGTCCTGAACGCGCGACGCCGTGCAGCGCCTCGTTCCACCAGTTGTATTCCGGCACGCCGAGTCGCGGAATCGCCGGAGCAACGTCCTTCATCTGCAACACTTTTTCCTCGAGCGTCATTCGCCCGACGAGATCCTTCGTTCGCGCTTCGAACGACAACGACTGATTCTGATACGGAAGTCCGGTTTGCTGCGCGCGAGCCAGTGACGCACCAGCGATGGTCGCAGCGCACGTCATGGTGAACCTGATTCCGTGGTGCATGCGACCTCTGAGGTGGCAGCGTATTGTATTTCTCATCGCGCGGAGAACCGGTAGACCGTGGTCGATCGATACTCCTGGCCGGGCCGTAGAATTGTCGACGGAAAGCCCGGTTGATTCGGCGAGTCCGGAAAGTGCTGCGTCTCGAGCGCGAAGGCCCCATTTCGCGCGTAGCGGCACCCACCCTTGCCGGACGCGCCGCCCGCGAGACCGCTGCCCGAATAGAACTGAACGCCGGGCTCAGTCGTGACCACGTCGAGCACGCGACCGCTCCGCGGTTCGTACACGCGTGCCGCCAGAACAAGATCGGCACTGTTGGCGCGATCGATGATGAAATTGTGATCATACCCGCCGCCGAGTCGCAGCTGCGGGTCGTCGTCACCAATTCGTGCCCCGATGGCGTGCGGTGTCGTGAAGTCGAATGGTGTTCCGCGCACGGGAGCCATCGCCCCCGTGGGAATCAGCTTCTCGTCGACCGGCGTGTACCGCGACGCCTTGAGCGTGAGCTCATGGCCACCGATGTCGCCCGCCGCATGGCCGGCCAAGTTGAAATACGCGTGCTGCGTCAAGTTCACCGGCGTCGGCGCATCGCTGATGGCCGTATAGTCGATGGAAAGCGCGTTGTCGCTGGTCAGCGCGTATGTCACCCAGATATTCAGTGTTCCGGGATACCCTTCGTGACCCGACGGGCTTTTGTGACTGAGCACCGCGCCATCGGCGTCGTCGCGCTTGAACGGGTCGACTTTCCATGTCGCGCGATGAAAGCCGGAGCCGCCACCGTGCAGGTGGTTCTCGCCTTCGTTTTGCGACAACTGATGCGGGCTGCCGTCGAGCGCGAACCGGCCATGAGCAATCCGATTGGCGTACCGCCCGACGATTGCCCCGAAGAACCGGCCGTCGTTCACATAATCGTCGAAGGAATCGAAACCGGTCGTCACGTCGGCAAAGTCGCCGTTGCGGTCCGGCGCTCGCAGCGAGACGATGGTTCCGCCGTACGCCATGAAACGCACTTGCATGCCCGCTGCATTCTCGAGCGTGAAGAAATCCACGCGCTACTGCGCCGCCGAATAGGCGTACATGCCGAGGGTCGTTCCCACAAAACCGCCTGATCGTTTCGTGCTGAGGATGGTGCCGTCGGCGTCGTGCGCCAACCCGATCCACTTGTCCGGACTGGTGCCGTAGTAGAAATCGTACCGGTCGCCGCGCGCCTGAATCTTGAGATAGACTGTGGCCCCAAGCGAGACCGGAAGCGGCGCCGACGCGATCACTGTGCCTTGTGCGTTTCCTGACGCCCCGGCGTGCATCTCCACCTCGACGACGGTCTCCTCTCCCCGGCGCGCAACACCGAGGAAGTAATAGTAGTCGTCATTTTGAAACGCGACGAGGCCAGCTTTGTCGCCGGAGGATCGCGGCACGAATCGCATCGCCGTCGACGCCGACGCCTGGAGATGTTGCTGCCGGCGCCCGACGAACGATGGCTGCGTCCGCCGACCGATGTCGGCCGGCCGGCCGCGAATCGTCAGCCATCCAGGATTCGACGCCAGATCCCACCATCGCTCGCGCGGCGTACGGATGAACATCCAATTCTTCGCGAGCTCCGTTCCGTTGAAGTCATCGCGATACGTGAAGTTCCCACTGGTCGGGATTGGCGCGGCTGGTTGCTTGGGCAACAGAGGCCGGTCAGCGACATACGGCACCGTCGCTGACCCCGTGAGGATCACCGGCCAGCCGTTCACCCAATGGACAGGCATGAGAAACGTCTCACGCCCCGTGTTGTAGAGGTCGTCGCCGTATGGTCGAGTTCCGAGAAAGACCGCCCACCAGTCGCCGCGCGGCGTCTGGACAAAATCGGCATGGCCGGTCGTCGTCACGGGGAACGGACGCGACGCATCGAGATGTCGTTGCGTGAGAATCGGATTTCCCGCGAAGGGCACATACGGCCCGCGAACGGAGTCGCTCCGAAACACGACTTCAGAATGATTCATCGCCGTCCCGCCCTCGGCGGCGATCAGATAATACGCGCCGCGCACTTTGAAAATATGCGGCGCCTCGATCCAGATCGGCTTCTTCGACAAATCGACGCCGCCGTTCACGATCATCGCGCGCGCGCCGACGAGTTTCTTGCCCGGGATATCAAACTCCTGAATCCAGATCGCGCGATGGCCGTTGTACAACGGCGTGCCCACGGGCGGGCCGTTGTTGATCATGTACGCGCGGCCGGTGTCGTCGAAGAAGAGCGACGGATCGATGCCGTCGAAATTGAGCCACGTCGGCTCGGACCACGGGCCCGACGGGTTCGTGGCCGTGACCACAAAATTGCCGCCGGCGTCGACGAGCGTACAGACGACGTAGTACAGACCGTTGTGATATCGGATGGCCGGCGCAAATAAACCGCGCGAAATCCCGGCCGTGTCCAACGACAGTTGCGACGGCCGATCGAGCACGTGACCGATCTGTGTCCAATTCACGAGATCTTTGCTGCGGAAAATCGGAAGTCCGGGGAAATACGAGAAGCTGGACGTTACCAGATAATAGTCGTCCCCCACGCGCTCGATGCTCGGATCCGGATAAAAGCCGGAGAGAATTGGATTGGTATAGTGTGATGCGTCGGTCTTGAGCGTCTTGTAGACCGAATCGCTGCCGTCATACACAAACCAGTCGAAGCGCGCATCGCTGCCGGCGGGCGCCCAATGCCTCGCAGCGACGCCGAGTGCGAGCGATGGCGCGATGACGGCGGCTGCGACCCATGATGTCTTCATGTCGTTCTCACTTTGGCGGACTGGCGCGACGGAAGCTTTCCGGTGGTCCAAGATAGCTGACCGCGATATCGTGTGCCTCGATCACAATTTTCTGAAGCACCACGCCCGGATCGACCATCCACAACTTCAAAACGTGTTCGCCCGGCTTCGGCACGGTGTGTGACGATCCCGTGAGCGAGATGTTGTCGGCCACGATCTTCTCCCAAGCGCGTGTCGATGTATCCGCCTGCGCGTTGACGACGACCGGCGGCTGATCGTCGAATGACACCGCGTAGCGGAGCCCGTCTTTCGATCCCGAAAAGTTGAGTGTCGGCGAGAGATATGCCTTCACCATCACGGTTCCGCTGTCGAACAAGAACACGCGATACTCGAGACGCGGCGACACGCCGCCGGGCGTCTGACTCGGCGCCGTTACAGGCGCGGGCGTCATGCCAGAGAGCGTGCGTCCAAGATCCGGGATGCGCTGCCAACTGATCGCGCCACCGTTCACCGCTCGCGTATAGTGCTCGGCTTCCATCGACACGTAGCCGCCGCCTTCAACGAACCCGATCACCGAATCACGCTTCGGTGATGCCGGATTGCTCACAACCGCTTGGACGGTCACATGGCTTCCGTTCGGCCCGCTCACGGTAATTGGCACTTTGTGATCACCCGCGGGCGCGCGCGACCAATCCACGCTGACGGCGACACGCTTCTCCTTGGCAACGTTGCCGCGCGCCGGCGAAATTGTGAGCCACGGCTCGCCGCTCTCAACGGCGTATAAGAACGGCGCTTGCCCCTTGTTGTAGACGTCAATGTGATACGTCTGCTGTTGATACGGATCGAATGCGGGGAGCGCAGCGTCGCCGCGACCGAAGAATCCCGGCAGACCGCCACCAGGAATCGGACCGCCGCGGCCCGGTCCGCGCGGTGGCGGTGCCGGGCGATTTTGCTCGACCACCGCGACGCCCATGTCCGCTGCGCGCGGAAGTTGAATCACGTCGACGCGCGGCATCGTGTTGCGGGGCGGCTCCTGCCAGTACGTGTACCCGATGTGCGTCTGGTCCATCAGGTGATCCCACTTTCCACCAGCCAATTGCGTGTTGTAGTAGCGCGAAATTTCCGCGTCGCGCTCGAAGAGCGCACGTGCGCGATCGGCGAGATCGTTCGTTGCAGCGCGTCCCTGAGCGGCGTACAGACGGTTCTTTGCCACGGTAACGTACAGATCATTCAAATTGGCCGTTGCCTGCACCGGGTGAAGCACTAATTGATAGTACGCGTCCTGGTACTGCGGCCCCAGCGATTTGCCGATCGCCTCGGCCCGATCCCTCAGCGAGTCATAGGCCGCGACGACCGACTCGGCCTCGCGGTAGTTTACGAGACTGTATGTGGCCGTGTCGAGCAGCTCGGGCTTGCGGCGCGCCGCGAATTTGAGATCGGCGGTGACGACATTAGCGATCTCTGATGCGTGCTCCGGACCGAACTGCTGCTCGGCCCAGTGACGCGTGTATTCCGGCAGCCGTTCAGCCGGCCAGCGCGACGGATCCCAGGCGTAGTCGAGGAAGAACGAAATTGGGAATTCCATCGGCTTGAGATCACCAACATTCACGATCCAGATCTTCTTGGCGCCGTAGCTGTAGGACAGGTGCATCTGCTCCCACACCCGAGCGATCGGATTCGTGTTGAGCCATTTGTAGTTGCGGGGTCCACCGACGTAGTCGAAATGGTAGTAGATCCCGAATCCGCCGGAGCGCAACGTGTCTTTGCCAAGCGGAAGGCGCCGGACGTTGCCCCAGTTGTCGTCGGAGAAGAGCAGAGTCACGTCGTCGGGGACGCGCATGCCTTTGTCATAGTAGTCTTGGACTTCTTTGTAGAGCGCCCAAAGTTGCGGCGTGGCTGACGGATTTTTCCCGGTAACCTGGCCGATGATCGTCCGCTGGTCGGCAACGATTTTCTCGAGCAGCGCGATGTTGCTGCCGGCGGTCATGGGCATGTCGCCGTCGCCGCGCATCCCGACGGTCACGATGCTCTCGCGCGAGCCCATGTTGCGAATGCCCTGCGCCCAGAATGCGCGGAGCGTTGAATCATTGTGCTCGTAATTCCACTCGCCCTTGCCGTAGCGCTTCCATTCCTGCTGGGCGCGCAACATCGGTTCGTGGTGCGACGTGCCCATGACGACGCCGTATTCGTCGGCCAACTTGGCGTTGAGCGGATCGTCGTCGTTGAACGCGTTGCCCCACATGGCGGGCCAGAGATAATTGCCCTTCAAGCGAAGCACGAGCTCGAACACTTTTTCATAGAATTGGTGATTCACGCCGCCGAATTTCGCTTTGGTCCATCCAGACAGGGCGGGCGCTTCGTCGTTGAGAAAGATTCCGCGGTATTTGACCGCCGGCTCGCCGCGCGAGTGCCTGCCCGGGAGAACGAAGAGACTGTCTTGTTGGCGCACGGGAACGTCGGCCCACCACGACCAGGGCGACACGCCGATCTCCGCGGACACATCGTAAATGCCGAAAATCGTTCCGCGCTTGTCGCTGCCCGCAATCACCAACGCTCGGTCAACGCCGGGCATCGGCTTTTCTACAACCTGAATGAGAAACGTCTCCCATCGTCCGGCCACGTCGGCGACGTTGAGTTTTTTCTCACGGACCAACCGATCGATTACTGCGCTCTTGCCCAGCGTGCCGATGACGACGACATCGCGCGACGGCGTCGCCGAGTCGGTGGTGAATGCCGGTTCAACGCGCGAGACACGCAGCAGATCGGCGCGGAGATCTCGCGCGGCTCGCGTCACGCCGGGATAGTCCTGGGAGCTGACGAGCATCGACGCGGCATTGCCGCCCACAACGAGTGCGAATCGTCCGGCTCCTCCGCGCGACACGACGTACGGCGCGTCGGCGGTCGCTGCGCTCGCTGCGCTACGTGGCGGTTCTTTTGTCGCGCTCGCGGGCGTCGTCGCTTGCAGTATCGCCAGTGCGTGAGCGGCGGCGAGAAAAGCCAGTGATAGGGTCATAATATGACCTTGGCAAAAAATCAGCGCGTCCGCAACTCCCTCTTTGAAATTCCCCGATAACCAAATGTTTCCGGAAAGCGACCGGACGCGCCCGTCAGCGCGGGTCCGTCGCCGACGCCGGACGCGTCGACACAAAAATCACCCCGGCGCCATGGTCCAGACCCCACCGGGCCGTCGCCGAGATCCCATCGAAATGCTTGATGTAGATGACCGTCGACACCGTGACCGTCTTCAGCGACTCCACTCCCCCCAACAACGTGTTGTCGAGATACACACGCACCTGACTCGGAGTCGCGAAGCTGTCCGGTCCGCGCGTGCTCAGCCAATTGGAGCGAAGCGCCTGAACCGCGTCGTACGCCGTGAGATACTTGCTCGCGGCCATCTGCTCTTGCGTGATCAGATTCCGATCGATGCGCTCGCCCGTCGACGTCGGATGAACACACGCAGAGCTGAGCGCGACGTACGCGCCCGCGATCACAACACGAAACCGAGTGGACATGGGAGGTTCCGCTGGGGTGGAAGCACCGTCCCGAAAGTGAATCATGGGCGCGGGTCACTCGGTGTGCAAGCAGCAAACTTTCCTCAACCGATTCCGGCGGTGCTGTTGGTTCGACTCACACGCGCGTAATCTTATGCGATCTCGTACCGACATCCACGAAGGGTTTCCAACATGACTCTCGAGCGAACGACCCGCGGACTTCTCGCGCTCATCTGCCTCATTTCGTTCGCGCCGCTCTCCCGCGCAGTCGCTCAAGCGACGCCCGCCCCGCCGGGACCAGGAACCATGGAAGAGAGCGTGCCGCCCGGCAACAACTACGACAAAGCCGAGTTTCGGCTTTGGGTTCCGCCCAACGCAGGCCCGGTTCGCGCGATCGCGGTGCTCGTTCCCGGCTCCAACGGCGACGGACGTGCCCAGGTCGAAGACACGGTCTGGCAAGCATTCGCGACGAAGCACAAGCTGGCCCTCGTCGGGTGCCGTTTTACCGACAAGCCGCACGATCAGAACTTCATTGAGAATTACATCAACGTGTCGCAGGGAAGCGGACAGGCGCTCCTCGACGCCATCAACCGGTTCGCCGCGCGCTCGCATCACCCGGAGCTGTCCGCTGCGCCGTTCCTGCTCTGGGGAATGTCCGCCGGCGGCCAGTTCAACTACGAGTTCGTCGCCTGGAAGCCGGAGCGCGTCGTCGCCTTCGTCGTCAACAAGGGCGGCATCTATTACACGGCGCTCACTCCGCCGGCGGCGAGACAAGTCCCGGGAATTCTCTTCGTCGGCGGAAAAGACCTGGAGTTCCGCACCAATACGATCGTCGGACTGTTCGCCGTCAACCGACGCGCGGGCGCACTCTGGGCGCTCGCCGAAGAGCCCAGCGCCGCGCACATCGTCGGCCGGTCGCGCGATGTAGCGCTCGTCTTCTACGAAGACATGCTTGCGGCGCGGCTCGGAAATGAGCCATCGAGCGCACCAACTCCGCTCAAACCGATCACCGAAAAATCCGGATTGCTTGGCGATCTCAAGGCAAAGACCTTTGCGCCGCTCGGCGAAGGCAAGGTGCCGAACTATCCGACCGCGTGGCTGCCTACGGCCCGTGTTGCTCGTGCATGGCAGGCCCTGGTGTCGGAGAAACCGTTCGATCCGTGAACGGTGCGTCCGGCGACGGCTCGCGCTCGTTCGCCGTTTCTCTCGTAATTTCCTGATCGCTCACGCGTGACGTGCGGGCATCGGCGCTGTGCGGAAGCCGCAGTCTGAACGTGCTTCCCTGCCCGATCACCGACTCGACGCTCAACTCGCCATCCAACAACTCGGCGAGACGACGCGAGATGGGCAGACCGAGTCCCGTGCCGTCCTGCAGCTGGGTCTTTCCGAGCTGTACGAATTCGTGAAAGATCCGCTCCTGATCTTCCTTCGAAATGCCTTCGCCCTGGTCGGTCACTTCGATCATGACACCGCGGTCTTCGGTTGGCCGTGAGATGACGTAGATCGGTTTGCCCTCGCCGAACTTGATCGCGTTCGAAAGAAGATTGAGCAGAATTTGACGGATGCGTCGCGGATCTGACACGACGAGGAGCGGCTTTTCGTGCTGGTGCGCGAGCGACAGTTCCGATCCGTGTTCGTCGGCGAGCGGACGGACAGTGACGAACAGATCCTCGATCAGCGCCGGGAATTCCACCGGCTGCAGACGCAGATCGATCTTGCCCGCCTCGATCTTGGACAAATCCAGCACGTCGTTCACGAGCTCGAGCAGATGGCGCGCCGCCTTCTTCGTCCGCTCGATACCTTCAGACTGTTTGTCGTTCAATGGTCCGTAGATTTTTTCCAGGAGCAGGGTGGTGTACCCGAGCACGGCGTTGATGGGTGTGCGCAGCTCGTGGCTCATCGACGCATAGAATCGGCTGCGCGCAGTGATCGCTCGCTCGAGCTCGAGTTGGCGCCGGCGCAATTCATTGTTCAGCGTCTTGAGCTCCTGCGCGGACGCGGCGAGCGAATCCGCTTGGCGTTCGAGCGCCTCTTCGTGTTGCACGCGCTCGGAGATGTCGCGAACAATCAGCGTGAACGTCGAACCCGAAACAGTTTCGAGGCACGAAACCGACGCCTCGATCGGAAATGTCTCACCGTGCAGCCGTCGCGCGGTGAGCGAGTGCGGACCGGCCGAGAGACTCTGCTCCACGCCGTCGCGTCGGTCGACGTTCGCCGTCTCGCACATCTTCGTCATGAGATCGATGCTCACGCCTTCCGGAAACAACCGTTCGATCGGCGATCCGATCACGTCGTCGACCCTCGTTCCGAACATCCGCTCGGCGGCACTATTGACGAGAGAGATTTTTCCTTCGGCGTCGAACGTGACGATGGCATCCATCGCCGAGCTCACGATCTCGCGGAATCGGGCTTCGGACTGCAGCAACTCGCGCATGTGTCGAAGCTCCAGATCCTGCCGCTCGGCCGAGCGTAGACGCTGCTCCTGTTCCGCGAAACGGCGTTGCTGCACGTAGAGGTCGACGAACACGCTCACCTTGGAGCGGAGAATCTCCGGCTGGAACGGTTTGAACATGTAGTCGACCGCGCCAACCGAGTATCCCTTGAAGACGTACGCCGCTTCCTTGCTAATCGCCGTGAGAAAAATGATGGGGATGAACTTTGTGCGTTCGCGCGACTTGATGAGGCGCGCCGTTTCGAAGCCGTTCATGCCGGGCATTTGCACGTCGAGCAGGATCACGGCAAAGTCTCGCTCGAGCAAACAACGAAGTGCCGCTTCGCCGGATTGCGCGCGCGTCAGGTTTTGGCCGAGCGGCTCGAGGATCGCTTCGAGCGCGAGCAGATTCTCGGAGCGGTCGTCGACCAGGAGGATGTCGACCTTCTCGTCAGTGTTTGGTGTCGTCATCGGTCGTTTGGCGAACGCTGCGCGGGGCCTGCCTCGGCCGCTTGCAGGGATCCGAGTGTATCGGCGATTTCTTCGAGAGTCTGCGAACGCGCCTCCGGTACACAGGCGAGCGCGGCGAGCGGCATGGTCGGACTTTCAGCGGTGTCCGGTCGCTGCACGATCGCCAAGCCGCCGCGTTGAAAAATTCTTTTCAATCCGCGGGCGCCGTCGCCGTTCGCTCCGGTGAGAACGACGCCCACCGATCGGTCGCCGTAGGTGTCTGCGGCCGAAACGAAGGTGACGTCGATCGACGGGCGGCTGTAGCGAACCGGCTCGTCGATGGACAGCGAGAAGAATCCGGATTCGATCAAGAGATGATAGTCGGCGGGCGCGAGATACACATTTCCGCGTTTGATCGGTGCTTTGTCTTCGACGTCGCTGACGCTCAACGGCGTGCGATCCTGGAGCAGGCGAGCGAGCAAATGGTCGGACTGTTTGTGCCTGTGTTGAACGATGACAACCGGCAGCGAAAATTCGGACGGCAGCCGGCCGATCAAGTCTCGAAGTGCCGAGAGTCCGCCCCAGGACGTGCCGATGACGACAATCTCGTGACCCACGGCTATTTGACCTTCCGATAAATCTTGGTCGCCGCGTCCACCCGTTCGTAGCACGGTTCGAACTGTGATGACCGCAGCGATTCCTTGCTGCCGAGTGCAAGGATGCCGAACGTGACTAAACTCTGATAGAACAGCTCGTGGACGCGATTCTGGAGATCTCGATCGAAGTAGATGAGAACGTTGCGACAGAAGATGACGTTGAACTCGCTGAACGATCGGTCGGTGACCAGGTTGTGCTGCGAGAACGCCACGTTGCGGGTGAGCGACGGGCTGAAGAGCGCGCCGTCGTACATCGCTGTGTAGTACTCGGAGAAGGAACGTTTTCCGCCAGAGGCGATGTAATTCTCGGTGTATTCCTGCATGCGGTTGAGCGGAAATATCCCGGCGCGAGCTTGACGCAGGACTGCGTCGTTGATGTCCGTCGCGTAGATTCGCGTGCGGTCGAGCAGGCCTTCTTCCTCGAGCAGGATCGCCGTGGAATAGACCTCTTCCCCCGTAGAACACCCGGCGTGCCAGATCCGGATGAACGGGTAGGTGCGAAGCATGGGAATCACCTGACTCCGGAATACCTGATAAAACCCGGGATCCCGGAACATGGCGGTGACGTTCACGGACAAGTCGAACAGGAGGCGTTCCATCGCCTCGGGCTCGTGGAGCACGAGCGCCTGCAGTCCGGAGATCGAAGTCAGGGCTTCGGCTTCGACTCGTTTCCACAGACGCCGCCGGATTGACGCGTACGCATACGCGCGAAAGTCGAATCCATAGTGACGAAAGACTCCTTCCAACAGCAGCTCGATCTCGACACGTTCGAGATCGGGACTGTACCAGACAGGCGGTCCACTGAGCGAATGCTCCGGTTTCAGCGGTACAGCCATACTCGCATCAGGCTCAACAGCTGATCCACGTCCACTGGTTTCGTGATGTAATCCGACGCGCCGGCCGCGATGCACTTCTCACGATCTCCTTTCATGGCCTTCGCTGTGAGCGCGATGATCGGCAGCGATCGGAACTGCGCTTTGTCGCGAATGACGCGCGTCGTCTCGTAGCCGTCCATCTCCGGCATCATCACGTCCATGAGGACGAGATCAATGCCCTGCGTCGACTCCAGTGTCGCGATCGCGTCCTTTCCGTTCTCGGCGAACAACACTTCCATGCCGTGTTCTTCAAGCACGCTCGTCAGCGAGAAAATGTTCCGGACGTCGTCGTCGACGATCAGGATGTGCTTTTCGGCAAATACGGCGTCCGTGTTGTGAAGCCGCTCGAGCATGCGGCGTTTTTGTTCTGGCAACCGTGCTTCAACACGGTGCAGAAAGAGGGCCGTTTCGTCCAACAAGCGCTCCGGAGACTTCACATCCTTCACAATGATTGTCTCGGCGAACTTGCGCAGACGCGTCTCTTCGGCCTGGCTCAGCTCCTTGCCGGTGTAAATGATGATCGGCAATTCCTGCATCGCTGGATCGGACTTGACCGTTTCGAGGAGCTGGAATCCGTCCGAGCCCTCCGACAGTCCGAGGTCCAGCACCATGCAATCGAAGTGCATTGTGTGCAGCTTCTCGAGTGCGTCCGTCGCTGTCCCGACCGCTGTGATTTCGACGTCCTCGTGCGCGATGAGCTCGATCATGCTCTGTCGCTGGGTGGGATCGTCTTCGACCACCAGCAATCGCTTGACCTGTTGGTCGATGAACTGCCGCAGCCGGTTGAACGAATCCTCGAGGGCGTCTTTGGATACCGGTTTCTCCAGGTACGCAATCGCGCCAGCCTTCAGTCCCTGTTGCCGTTCATGGATGCCGGTGATGATGTGCACCGGAATGTGGCGAGTACCGGAGTGTTGCTTGAGTCGGTTGAGCACGCCCCACCCGTCGATGCCCGGCATGTCGATGTCGAGAGTGATCGCGTCGGGGTGGAACGCATGCGCGAGTTGTAGACCTGCGTCGCCGCTCAGCGCGACGAGACCCTTGAATCCTTTTTCCTTGGCCATCTCGAAGAGAATCCTCGCGAAGGTCGGCTCGTTTTCGATCACGAGCACGACGCGGTCTTCAGGGGAGATCGTGTCGCGATCGTCATCGAAGCCTTCGGGCCGCGGCAAATGCTCGGCGTCGATCGGAGCGTCGAGCGTGGCAGTGCCACCGGGCGACGACGGTACCGCGTCCCATGACTGATCGGGCGTCGCACGAAAAACGACGGGTGAGTATCGCGGTGTCAGCTCGAGACGAGAATTGCGCGTTTCCGATCCGAACGAGCGACGGCTATCGGTCCGACTTTCGCCCGGTTCCGGCGAAGGCGGCTCGACGAATTTCGCGGGCAGGAACAGAGTGAACACACTGCCCTCGCCCGGCTTGCTCTCCACGTGAATCTCACCGCCGAGCAAACGCGCAATCTCGCGGCTGATCGAGAGGCCCAGCCCGGTGCCGCCGAACCGACGGCTCGTGGTGCCATCCGCTTGCTGGAACGCTTCGAAGATCAACTGCTGTTTTTCCTTCGGAATGCCAATTCCCGTATCGCGCACTTCGAAGGCAATGACGCCACCTTCGGCGTGATCGAGCGAGCGCGCGGCGTACCGGCGCGACGTCTCAGCAGCGCGAACCGAGAGAATGACACTGCCCTGCTCCGTAAACTTGAACGCGTTCGACAGCAGATTCTTGATGACTTGTTGCAACCGCTGACCGTCCGTCACGAACGGCGTGGGGACACCCTGCGCGATCTCCACGCGGAAATCCACGCGCTTCTGCTCGGCGACCGGCCGGAAGGTTCGTTCGACGAAATCGCGAATCTCGGTCATCGATACGTCGGCGAGATTGACCTCCATCTTCCCGGCCTCGACCTTGGTCAGATCGAGAATGTCGTTGATGAGGTTGAGAAGGTCCGTGCCCGACGAGTGAATCGTCCGCGCAAACTCCACCTGCTTCGCCGAGAGATTCTGATCTTTGTTCTCGGTGAGCATCTTGGCGAGGATGAGCAACGAGTTGAGCGGTGTGCGCAACTCGTGGGACATGTTCGCCATGAATTCGCTCTTGTACTTGGAGCTGACCGACAGCTGCTCGGCCTTCTCCTCGAGGGCGACACGCGCAGCTTCCACCTCGCGATTCTTTTGTTCGACCTTCGCGTTTTGCTCGGCGAGCAGTGACGCTTTCTCTTCGAGCTCTTCGTTGACCTGCTGCAGCTCTTCCTGTTGCTCCTTGAGCAGCTCTTCCGATTGGCGCAGCGTACGCGCCTGCGCTTCGAGCTCGGAGTTGGAGCGCTTGAGCTCCGCCTGTTGCTGCTGCAATTCCTTGGACTGACTCTGCAGTTCCTGCGTGAGTTTCTGCGACTGCTCGAGGAGCTCCTCGGTGCGCATGTTCGCCTGAATCATGTTCAGAACCACGCCGATCGACTCGGAGAGTTGATCGAGGAAGGTCTGGTGGATCTGGCTGAACGGAAGGAAGCTCGCGAGCTCGATGACCGCCTTCACTTCTCCTTCAAATAGAATCGGGAGAACGATGATGTTGCGCGGCGGCGCTTCGCCAAGGCCCGACGTAATCTGGATGTAGTCGTCGGGCACGTTCTGCAGGAGAATCGGCTGCTTCTCGAGCGCCGCCTGTCCCACGAGACCTTCGCCCGGCGCAAAGTGATTGGCGATGTGTTTCCGCGCCCGATACGCATAGCTCGCGATCAGCTTGAGGAGCGCACTCGTTGCCGCATTGTCCATGATGAAGAACGCGCCGTGATGCGCCGACACCAGCGGCGTCAACTCCGACATGATGAGGCGCGACACACTCTCCAGATCTTTCTGCCCCTGCATCATGCGGCTGAACTTGGCCAGGTTGGTCTTGAGCCAGTCCTGCTCCTGGTTGCGTTCCGTCGTCTCGCGCAGGTTCGCGATCATCTGGTTGATGTTCTGCTTGAGCTCATCGAGCTCGCCCTGCGCTTCGACGGTGATCTGCCGTGTGAGATCGCCCTTGGTCACCGACGTGGCGACGTCGGCGATGTTGCGCACCTGCACGGTCAGCGAGTTCGCCATGGCGTTCACGCTGTCCGTCAGGCCTTTCCACGTACCGGCGACCCCCGGCACCTGTGCTTGTCCGCCGAGTTTTCCTTCGGTGCCGACTTCTTTGGCCACGCGTGTGACTTCGTCGCCGAACACTCGAAGTCGATCGACCATGTTGTTGATCGTGTTCTTGAGCGACAACACTTCGCCTTGCGCCTCGACGGTGATCTTTTGCGACAAGTCGCCGTTGGCCACCGCGGTCGTAACGTCGGCGATGTTTCGCACCTGCGTCGTGAGGTTGGACGCGAGTCCGTTCACATTGTCGGTAAGGTCTCGCCACACACCGGCCGCGCCGGGCACCTTTGCCTGTCCGCCGAGCTTTCCTTCGGTGCCCACTTCGCGCGCCACGCGCGTCACTTCGCCGGCGAATGCGTTGAGCTGATCGACCATCGTGTTGATCGTGTTCTTGAGCTCGAGGATTTCTCCTCGCACATCCACGGTGATCTTTCGAGACAGATCGCCTCGCGCGACCGCCGTCGTGACGTCCGCGATGTTACGCACCTGCACAGTCAGGTTCCCGGCCATGGCGTTCACGTTCTCGGTCAAATCCTTCCACGTGCCGCCCACGCCTGGCACGCTGGCTTGACCGCCGAGTCGTCCTTCCGTTCCCACTTCTCGAGCCACGCGAGATACTTCGTCGGCGAAGATGCGCAGCTTCTCCACCATGTTGTTGATCGTGTCCTTGAGGTCGAGCACCTCGCCGCGCACTTCCACGGTGATCTTCTGTGAAAGATCTCCATTCGCCACCGCCGTCGTCACCAGCGCGATGTTACGCACCTGGTTGGTGAGGTTGGCGGCCATGAAGTTCACGTTGTCGGTCAGGTCCTTCCACGTGCCGCTCACGCCTTGCACGCTCGCTTGGCCGCCGAGGATTCCTTCGGTGCCCACTTCGCGCGCCACGCGCGTCACCTCCGATCCAAATGCCGAGAGCTGATCGACCATCGTGTTTACCACTTCTTTAATCTGAAGAATCTCACCCTGCGCCTCGACGGTGATCTTTCGCGTCAGGTCACCGGTGGCGATGGCGGTGGCCACGGCGCTCACGTCGCGCAACTGCACGGTGAGGTTGGCCGCCATGCCGTTCACGTTTTCCGTCAGATCGCGCCACGTTCCGCTCACGCCTTCGACTCGCGCTTGCCCGCCCAGCTTTCCTTCCGTTCCTACTTCTTTCGCGACGCGTGTGACTTCGGAGGCGAACGCGTTGAGCTGGTCGACCATGGTGTTGATCGTGTTCTTCAGCTCGAGCACTTCGCCCTGCACGTTCACCGTGATCTTTCGGGACAGATCGCCTTTGGCCACGGCGGTCGTCACGTCCGCGATGTTGCGCACCTGCGCCGTGAGGTTGCTGGCCATGGCGTTCACGTTGTCGGTCAAACCCTTCCACGTGCCCGCGACACCGGGCACATTCGCTTGACCTCCAAGCACTCCTTCGGTTCCAACCTCTCGAGCCACACGCGACACTTCGTCGGCAAAGATTCGAAGCTTCTCCACCATGTTGTTGATGGTGTCTTTGAGATCGAGCACCTCGCCGCGCGCTTCGACGGTGATCTTCTGCGACAAGTCTCCGTTGGCGACCGCGGTCGTGACCAATGCGATGTTGCGAACCTGGTTGGTCAGGTTCGCGGCCATGAAGTTCACGTTCTCCGTCAGATCCTTCCACGTGCCCGCGACGCCCGGCACGTTCGCTTGCCCCGCCAGCATTCCTTCCGTTCCCACTTCGCGCGCCACGCGCGTCACTTCCGCCGCGAACCCCGACAGCTGATCGACCATCGTGTTGATCGTGTTCTTGAGCTCGAGCACTTCGCCACGCACTTCGACCGTGATCTTCTGCGACAGGTCGCCGTTGGCGACCGCCGTCGTGACGACCGCGATGCTGCGCACCTGGTTCGTCAAGTTCGACGCCATGGCGTTCACAGAATCCGTAAGATCCTTCCACGTGCCGCTCACGCCTTGCACGTTGGCTTGTCCGCCGAGCACGCCTTCCGTTCCTACTTCGCGCGCCACGCGCGTGACTTCGCTGGCGAACGCGTTGAGCTGATCGACCATTCGATTCACGGTCGATCCAATGCGGAAGAACTCGCCCTGCACTTGTTTTCCTTCGATTTCCAGCTCGACCTTTTGCGACAGATCGCCCTCGGCCACCGCTTTGATCACGCGCGAGACTTCGGAAGTCGGCTGGACGAGATCGGTGATCAGACTATTCACAGAGTCGATCGCCGCGACCCACTGGCCGCCCACGCCAACCATCGCCACACGGTCGCGCATCTTGCCCTCGCGTCCGACCGACCCGCTCACGCGCGAGATCTCGTCGACCAGCCGCGCTTGTTTTTGCGCGACGCTATTGAAGACGGTGATGATCTCCGCCATGAGCGGGTCGCCGTCGGGCGCGATCTGCGCGGAAAAATCGCCGGCGTTCACCGCGCGAAGTCCAGTGAGCAGCCGATGCAGCGACCGCTCTCGCATGATCTGCCGGTCCTTCACGGATCCAGACTGCCTCACGGGGACTTCGACGTCACCGTTCGCCCCGCGTCGGCGGCTGGTGGATCGACCTTCACGTTTCGCGGCGCCGCGTTGTTTTTCTTCGCCGCTGCCATTTCCAGCGCCGGCATTTCCATCAGAAATGACGGGGCCTTCCGGCTCGATGATTTCGGGACTTTCGCCAACGCCCACGGGTCGACTCCTGACGATGCGGTGAGATGTCGAAGGCCACCGGGCGAGACGCCGGTGGTTGAGGGGGTATCGAGGGTGCGCGCGACTACGCTATTTCAAGTTTGATGCCGGACTCGTCCGTGTCGCGTAGACGCTCGTTGCGACTCGCTCAATCCACCGTGCAAGAAGCGGAGGCTTTGAGCGACTTAGGTCGGCCGGAGATGCAAAAACCGGACACAAGCGCGGGCGACGCCGACCGATTGTTCGGCCGGGCCAACTCAGTCCGATCGCAGCGCGGTCGCCGGATCAACCCGACACGCGCGAGCGGCCGGCAGCCAGCTCGCCAGAAGCGCGACCGCGATCAACACCGCCGCGACGGCCGCGAACACCCACGGATCTCGCGACGAGACTTGAAAAAGGAGCGGGCGCAACCACCGTCCCCCGGCCAAGGCGACACCCATCCCCATCGCGACGCCCGGCACGACAACCCGAAATCCATCGCGAACGACCAGGCCCGTCACATCGCCCAGACGGGCGCCGATCGCGATTCGCACACCGATTTCGTGCGTCCGCTGAGCAACGCTGTACGCCACCACGCTGTAGAGACCGATGGCTGCGAGAATCAAGGCCAGCGCCCCGAACGCGGCGAACAGCCACGCCCCGAGCCGCCAGGATCGCGTGACCGGCGCCAGCACGCTCGCCATTGGCCGAACCACGAGATACGCCGACGCCGGTATCGCCGACTGTAGACCGCTCCGAATCGCATTGGTGTAAGCGGCCGCGTCACCACGCACGCGAACGTACAGCCTCACCCTCTGCGGGTCGCCCCATTCCACATCGGTCGTCTGGGCGTCCGGAACGTAGTAGACGAAGCTCGCGTCGTCGTCCATGTTCGCCAAACGCTCGCTCTCGACAATGCCGACCACCGTTCGGCAAGGCGCCGTGGCCGATCGAACTCTCACGCACTTGCCAAGCGCATCGGCGGCTGGCCAAAGGGCCCGAGCCATGGCGTCGCTGACGACAACGACCAGCGGACCGCCGGCTCGATCGTTCGCCAAAAAGGCTCGGCCGCGCAACAGGCGGGTTCCCGTCGTCGCGAAATAGGTTGGCGACGCCGACTGTTTTACAAACTCCCCGAGGCGATTCGTCGAATCGACGCCATCCACGAAAACGCCGCCGCTGCATGTCCCATAGAACGGCACCGTGCACACCAGCGTCGCGCTTTCAATATCCCTGGTGGTCGCCGCTCGCTCCATCAGCGCACGGCGCAACGCGAGCTTCTGCACAGGATCCATCGCCACGCCACGCAGATGGGTTTCGACCAACAGCATGCGGTCTGCATCGTACCCGAGGCGCAAGTGGCTGACGTTTACGACGCTTCGCACGAATAATCCCGCGCCAATCAGCAGCATGACCGACAGGGTCACCTGCACGAACGTCAGCGCGTCGCGAAGGCTTGAGCGGCCTCCAGTTCCGCCCTTCTTTCCGTCGCGCCCGCCTGTCTTGAGCGCCGAGATCACGTCGGTTTTCATCGCCTGAACCACGGGCGTGACGCTCGCCAGCAGTCCGGCAATGATCGCGGAGAGCGTCGCGACTAGGGCGATCCGACGATCAGTGATCGCGTTCGGCCAGTCGACGGAGGGCAGCAGAACGCGGCGCAACAGCTGCCCGCCTGATTGCGTCAGCACGAGACCAGCGAATGCACCGAGCGCCGCCAATGTCATGCTTTCGATCAGCAGTTGACCGATCAATCGCCCGCGACTCACTCCCAAAGCCACGCGAACAGCGATCTCTCGACGGCGACCGAGCGCGCTCGCCAACAACAAGTTGCCCACGTTGGCGCAGGCGATCAGCAGAACAATGCCCGTCACTCCGAGGAGCCACGTAGCCACGCGCGCGTCAGCCGAGCGCCGCGGACCGCGTTCGGCCAGCACGGACCCCAAGACGACCCTCGGCTTCAGAATTCCGATCGGCGCGGCGCGGAGATCCAGCGCAATCTGCTTTAAATAACTCTCACGCAACGCCGCCGAGAGGTCGGCGTTCGCCCCTTCGACTGTGACGCCGGGTTTCCTCCGTCCATATAGCTCGAGCCAGTTGAGCGCGTAGGTCGCGCGCTCGCGGGTCCAATCCGATCCGAGATCGTCGACCGCCGCCATCCCGATCGGAATGAAAGCGTCGGGAGTTTCCAACTGGACGCCGGCGAAGCCGCGCGGTGCCACGCCGATGACGGTGTACGACGCCGGGCCGATCGTGATCGTTGTGCCGAGCACCGCGTGCGAGGAGGCGTACTGAGACTCCCAGTAGCCAAACGACAACACGACGACTCGCGCGCCGTTCGGCTCACCATCTTCGTCGACGGTGAAGAAGCGCCCGATCACCGGACGCGCGTCGAATAGGTGCCACAGCGACGCGCTTGCGGCTCCGACCCGTATCTCGCGGCTGTTCTCGCCCGACCCCACCGCGAGCCGTCGCGCCGAATACGCCGCGAGCGCTTCCATGGTGGTCGACGAGCGACGGAGATCGAGAAATCGCTGATATTGAAAGCTCTGGCCGAATCGCTCGCTGCCGTCGATAAAACGGGCGAAGTAGATACGGTGCGAGCGATCGGGCGCAGCGAGATAGTTCGGGGGGCGGAACAACAACCGATCGACGATCCCGAACATCGTGGCGTTCGCGCCAATGCCCAGCGCAAGCGTAGTGATCACGGCAAGGGCGAAACCCGGCTTGCGACGCAGTCCGCGTATGGCGTAGCGAACGTCCCGCAGGATTTCGTCGATCCACCGCACGCCACGCGCGTCGCGCGCTTCCTCTTGGATATACCCGACGTTGCCAAACTCACGCCGCGCCTCGGCGCGTGCGTCGGCCGGTGAGAGGCCGCGCTCGACGAGACGCTCGACGGCGCGCTCGAGATGGAGGCGCATTTCGTCGTTCATGTCGCGCTCGACGGCGTCGCGTCGAACGAGAGAGCGCATCCAACCGCGAGCGCGGCGGAGGATGATCATCGCACTACGTGGTGCGCAGAATCGCGGCGAGCGCTCCCGAGAATCGCTGCCACGTTTCACGTTCGTCGGCGAGATGTTTGCGGCCGCCGGCGGTGAGCGAGTACACCTTTGCCCGCCGTCCTTTTTCCGTCGACTCCCATTCGGCGCGAATCAATCCGCGTTCTTCGAGCCGGTAGAGCGCCGGGTAGAGTGAGCCCGCGTTCACGTTCAGCACGTCCTTCGACGTCGCCTGGATTCGAAGCGTCAGATCGTAGCCGTTGGTCGGCTCGGCCTGCAGAAGTTGGAGGACGATGAGGTCGAGCGTCCCCTGGAGCAGGGCGGTCTTGGATCGCGGCACAATGGCGTCTCGCTGTTCACTAGCCAACCTAGTGGAACGGCAAGATTCACCGCTTCCACTAGCGTGTCAAGTCGTGGAGGACACGATGTGTGTCGGGACGTCGGCCTCGACCACAGGTCCCGGGACGTGAGCGACGACCAGCCGCACCGGGATTCCACCGTTGCTCGTGCGAATCGATTCCGTGAACGACAACCGCGTCTGCTGCTCGAGTCGGGGATCGGCCGACAAGAGCGCGAGCGTCCAACCCGGGCGATTCCGCCGCAGGACATTCCCAAGTTGCGCATACAAGTCGCGCAACGCATCCGATTCGCCGAGTCGGATGCCGTATGGTGGATTGCAGGCGACGAGTCCGGGCGGCGCGGCGTGCGATAGCGCGGAAATTGATTGTTCCGTGAACATGATGTCGGCGGCGACACCGGCGCGCTCGGCGTTCGCCCGAGCGGCTACGATCGCGCCCGCGTCACGATCGGCTCCGCTGATCTCGACTGGGGATTTCGCCAACTCTCCGCGCCGCGCGTCGTCGGTGAGCGACGTCCACATTTTCTCATCGGCGGCCGGCCACCGTTGAAACGCGAACGTGCGATTTCTCCCCGGCGCCATGCGGCGCGCGATCAGCGCCGCCTCGATCGGAATCGTTCCCGAGCCGCACATCACGTCGGCAAGCGGCGTATCGCCTTTCCAACGAGCGCCGAGCAGCATCATGGCGGCCAGCGTTTCGCGGAGCGGCGCCTTGGCAAGTTGCTGCCGGTAGCCGCGCAAATGCAGCAGCGCACCCGACGTGTCGACGCTCACCGTGCACACGTCGCGGTTGAATCGAACCACGAACAGTTGTTGATCAGTATTCTGTGATTCGTCGTCCGCCGCGTCGTCGGCATTCCCGACGCGCACGCCGGGCACACCACGCTTGAGCGCGTCGCCGAACCGTTGGGCGACGGCGTCACTATGATAGAGCTTCGACTTTCGGCAGGTAACGCGGAACTCGGCCTGCGACCCAGGCGCGACAAAGCGATCCCAGCGGATTGCCCTCGCCTGCTTTTCGACTTCGAAAAACGCCGTCGCGCGGAATTCGGCGATACGCACGATCACGCGACTCGCCGTGCGCAACCACAAATTGGCGCGCGCGACGGACTCGATCGTTCCGCTCCAGGAGACGCCGCCTTCCTGCGGCTTGCCTCGAATGCCGATCGCCGCAAGCTCGGCGGCACAGAGCGGCTCGAGGCCGGGCGCGGTGACCGCGAACGCAGAGAGTCGGTTGGGCTGTGTAGATGGCTTCACAATGACAACAATAACCTCATGAGAACCCAGCTAACTCTACTCGTCGTATCTTCGATCCTCGCTGCCGCGTGCGCGCGTCAGGATCCGGGCATCGCGCCTCTTGCAGTCAATGATCACCTCCTGACGATCACCGCCTCGAACGTGGACATCCTCGCCGAAGGCGGCATTGCCGCGATCGCGGAGAACCAACAGGTGAGCCACGACGACGGGCGATTCGTCACCAAGGTGCGACAGCACTGCACGGCCACTTGCCCTGCTCCGCTCGATTCGGCGTCGGGCACGCTCGCCGGGCCGGCCGTCGACTCGTTGTTCGCCGGCATCGTCGCCCAAGCGCCGTTCGACCTGAAAGACGACTACGGCGATTCGAAGGGCGCCGCCGACATGCTGATCTACACGGTACGTATCACGTTGGGCGGGAGAACGAAAACGGTCCACGCCGACGACGGAACTATGCCGCCACAGCTGCACCGGATCGTGGACGCTGTGCGCGCATCGATTTCCGCCGCGCGTCGATAGCGCGATAGCGCGATAGCGCGATAGGCGAGCAGCGCCGTGAACACCGCCAGCCACGCAGACGAGTCGATCGAGTTACCCAGATCGCAACCGAAAAGTCTACGACATGGCATGACGGTCGGATCCATGAACGCCGGAACTGCGCGGCAGGGCGGTCAACGGATGCCCACCACACGTGCGTCTGTCTCGCCACCATCCCAGGTCGCCCTTGTCCTTTCGTCCGCGCGAAACAGCCCTGGTCGTCGCCATCGTATCGGCGATCGCCGTTTGGTGGGTCTGGGCCGCGATTGATCCAGCGCCGCTGGTCGAGGACGAGATTTCATACGTTCTGCAGTCGCAGATTTTCGCCAGCGGTCACTGGACTGCGCCGTCGCCGCCGGCCCCGGATTTCTTTCAGCAGGCGCACGTCCTCACGATTCCCGCGGTCGCGTCGAAGTACCCGCCAGGCCATGCTCTCTTGATGAGCATTGGCACGTGGCTCGGCGCGCGAGCCCTCGTCCCTTTGCTACTCACGGGACTCACCGGCGCCCTGCTCTTTCTCCTCGTCCGCCGGATCTCCAACGACTGGGTCGCGCTACTCACGTCAATCATCTGGCTCGGCGACCCGATCAACCTTCGCTTCCGCGCTGGTTATTACTCGGAGCTCACCAGCGAAGCGATGTGGTTCCTCTCCTGGTGGTCGCTGCTCGAGTGGCGCGAAACTCGGCGGACCCGCTGGCTGCTCGCCGTGGCGGCCTCGATCGGTTGGGGCGCGATCACTCGACCGTTGACCATGCTGGCGTTCGCCGTCCCAGTCGGCATGTTGGTCATTCGCGACGTCGCGCGCTTGCGTTTGTGGAAAGACTTCGGGCTCGCCGTCGCGCTGGGCACGGTAATTCTCGGCGTGATCCCGCTGTGGAGTGCGCAGACCACCGGCAGTTGGCGCGTCACGCCACTCGCGCTCTATTCGCACGACTATCTCCCGTACGACAAACCAGGGTTCGGCGTAGACTCGACGCCGCCGGCGCGCAAGTTGTCGCCGGTGAACGAAGTCACGTACGCCGGTTTCTTCGACGAACACGTTCGACACACACCGAGCAACCTTCCGCGCATTGCGCTCGATCGGCTGCGCGTCATTGCCGGCGATGAGTGGAGTGGCGCGCGACTGGTGCTCGTCCCGTTCGTTGTGCTCGGATTGTTCGCCCTCAATGCCGAGGCAGTGTTCGCGCTCGCCTGCGCACTCGCGTTGTTCGTGGGCTATCTCAGCTACGGTCATTGGTCGCGATGGACGCTCTACTACTTCGAGGCGATGCCCGTGCTGTCGCTCCTCGCCGCGCTCGGCGTTTGGAAAGCGCTCACCTATCTGCGAGCGCGCGGACGCCTGCCGAACGCGGACGGCGGTTCGACGTCCGGCCGCGCGCCAACGCTTGCGACCGCCGCGCTGCTGATGATTCTCACCGGCTACGAGCTGCACACTTGGCGCGTAATTCGGCAGGGCGTCGCCCTCTGGGACACGCGATTTCGAGCGCTCGTGGGCAAACTCCCGATGCACGAAGCGGTGATCTTCGTGCACTACGCGCCTGGCATCGTGGCGCACCAGACGGTCATCACGAATTCGCCACACCTGAGCGACGAGCCCATCTGGATCGTGAACGATCTGGGCCCGCGGAACACCGAGTTGATGCGCTACACCGGTCCGCGAATTCCGCTGGCGTTTTACGAGAAGGGCGAGCGCCTCGAGATTGATCGGAGCTTGATCGGTACCAAGCCCAAGTAACGTCGCGCGAGGACTTCGGTTATCATTGGGCGCTCTCTCACTATCGCGCGCCTATGCATGTTCCCGCACCGCTGACTGAGATTCTCGACCACGTGTTCCTGAAGAACTCCGTCGAGTCATGGCTCAACGCCGTGCTCACCGCGGGGATTTTGTTCGTCGTCCTCCTCGTCGTTCGACGCTTTGCCGCGTCGTACCTGGGCAAGCTCTCGGCGCGCACGACGAATCAGGTCGACGACATGGTGTTTGCGATGATCACCGGCACTCGCATTTGGGTGCTCGCGTTGATCGCGCTCCTCACCGGCATGCACGCGCTCGACCTCGGGCGCTTCAGCGACTATCAGGGTCCGATCACTCGGCTCGTCATTCTGTGGCAAGCGGCGGTGTGGGGCGGCGCGGCCGTCAACTTCTGGGTGAACCACCACCTGTCGCATCGCGAGGGTTCGGGCGACCGCGCGAGCGTCGCGATGATCAGCGCGATCGGCGTCGGCGCGAAGGTCATTCTGTGGGCGTTGTTGCTGCTCACGACGCTCAAATCGGTATTCAACGTCGAGATCACGGCGCTGATTACGGGCTTGGGTGTGAGCGGCATCGCTGTCGCACTCGCGGTGCAGAACATCCTCGGCGATCTCCTCGCGGCTCTCGCGATCGTCTTCGACAAACCGTTCGACGTCGGTGATGCGATCGGCGTCGATCAGATTTCGGGGACGGTCGAACACATTGGGCTCAAGACCACCCGCATTCGCAGCACCAGCGGCGAACAGATCATCATCGGGAACGGCGATCTGCTGAAAAGCCGGCTGCGCAACTATCGGCGAATGCATCAGCGCCGAGTGCAGTTCAATCTCGATGTGCCGTTCGATACCACGCCGGACGTGCTGGCGCGTCTTCCCGGGATTGTCGAACAAATCATCGCAGCGCAAACCCCGGTGAAGTTCGACCGGTGCCACGTGTCGAGCTTCGTCGAGTCGGCCATTCGGCTGGAGACCGTCTATTTCGTCCTCGATCCAGACTACAAGATGTACATGGATGTGCAGCAGGCGATTTATCTCGAATTGCTGCGCCGGTTCGCGTCGGAACAGGTGAAATTCGCGCTCCCGAGTCGCACCGTCTATCACGAGGGGCCGTTGGCCAAGGACCTCGCCGTCGGTCCGCAGCCGTAGCGACCTTTATTTTGCCCGTTCGCGAGTGGTGGGCGCACGCTCGAATATGACGTAGCTGGTTGACGGCCCGTCGGCGGCGAGGCAATGTAGGCCTTGCTTATGGCAAGCCCAGGCACGCGGCTACCGCGCTCGCAGGGGCGTGCGCTCGCCCCCTCCGTCTCCGGCTCCCCAAGCATGCGCCTCCCGCTCCGATCTCTCGCGACGTTGGCCCTTGCCGTCGGCGTCGCGACGTGCTCCGACGCACCGAGCACTCTAGTGAAGCCGGTCGTCGACGGCGGGACAGCAATCGCACGGCTCGGATTCGAACCGGTCTTCTCCAAGGACGCCGCTGCGACGTACACGCGTCTCGCGGATTTTGCCATCGACTTCGACCACGTGCACGTCGTCGTCACTCGGCCGCCGTCGGAGGTCGTCAAGGACACGTTGGTCGCGTTCAAGCCAGGTCAGCCCGCCATCACGCTCGAGCTGACCGTGCCCGTTCGCACGCCGGGCGAGGTGTTCAACGTTTCCATTGATTATTTGAACATTCAGAGTTTGCTCTTTCACGGACAGGGAACCGTCAAATCGCACCCCGGCGATCAGACCGCGCCGCCGCAGCAGATCATCATCGAGTACAAGGGCCCGGGCTCCAACGTCGCGCGCGTCGTCCTCTCGCCAAAGACGGTGAACGTTATTCCACCGCTCACCGCGCCGTTCGTTCTCGCGGCATTCGATGCGGCCAACGCCCCCGTCGCGAACGTTCCGATCAACTGGACCACGTCAGATGCGTCGGTGGCGACGATTACTCCGGGTGCGCTTCCAAACACCGCCACGCTGACGCCGACCGGCAAGCGCGGGACAGTGACGATTACCGCGGTGACGCCGGTCGCGGGTGTGAGCGACAACGCGTCAGTGACGGTGTCATTGCCGCCGGCGTCGATCGTCCTCGTGAGCGGCGGCGGGCAGACGGGCAAAGTCGGCGCTGCATTGGCGCAACCCGGCGTGGTCCGCGTATTGGCGAGCGATGCGGTTGGCGTCCCCGGAGTGACGGTGAACTTCGCGCCGCCCACGGGCGGCAAAGTCGGCGCGACCACCGTGGTCACCGACGCATCGGGCGCGGCGTCCACCTCATTGACGCTCGGCGGCACGGTCGGACCGCAGAGTTTTGCGGCCGCCGCGGGTACGTTCAGCGCCTCTATTCCCGCGACAGCAACGACCGGCGACCCCGCGGTGATCGTCGCGGCGTCGGGCAACGGTCAGTCGGACACGGTCAGGCATGCGTTGAAAAACCCGTTGGTCGTCAAAGTGTCGGACGCATTCGGCAATCCGGTGGCGAACGTGAGCGTGGCGTGGGCGAGCACGGGCGCCGGCGCGCTGAGCGCCGCGTCGTCGACGACCGGCGCGGACGGCCTCGCGAGCGTCGGATATACGCTCGGCACCACGATTGGGTCTGAGACGATCACGGCGTCGGTCGCGGGCGTGACCAATCCAGCGAATTTCACCGTGCAGGCAGTGTCGGCGGTGCCGGCGAATATCGCTCCCGTTTCCGGAGGCGGTCAGAGCGGACGCGCCGGACAGGCACTGCCGACGCCGTTCGTGGTTCACGTTGTTGATGACGCAGGCAATTCGGTTGTCGGAGCCTTCGTCAATTGGACGTCGGTGAACGGAACGTTGGCGGTCGCCAGAACGACGACCGATTCGGCGGGAAATACCTCGAACACGTTGACGTTGGGCACCACGGTTGGACCGGCATCGGCCACCGCGACCGTCGGCACCAAATCCGTCACGTTCATCGCGACGGTGCAAGTAGGTGTCGTGGCCAAGATCGCGTTCCGCGCCAATCCGCCGAACGGCGCCGCCAATCAAGCGTTGACCCCCGCCGTGCAGGTCGAGCTGCAGGACGCAACCGGAAACTTGTCGCCCGCCACGAACACGGTGACCCTCGCCCTCGGAACGAATCCGACCAGCGCAACGCTCGGCGGAACGTTGACGCGCGCGGCCGTCGCCGGCGTGGCGACGTTCAATGACATCACAGTGAGCGCGAACGGCACGTACACATTGGTCGCATCGAGCGGCGGTGTACCGAACATCACGAGCGGGACGTTCAACATCGGCGCGGGGCTGCCGACTCTGTTGCTGGTTGATCCAGTCACCGGCACCCCGATCTCGGGTTCGCCGAGCATCTCGATCACTGCGGGCGTCACACCGCCGCCGACGGCGCCGGTGATCAAGGTGGTGAATGCCGCTAACGTGGGCGTGCCGGGCGTCCCCATTACGATCACCGTCACCGGGACCGCTTCGACGAGCGTCGTGTTGCCCACCGATAGCGCCGGTATCATCCGGTTCATCGGAAGCATTCGTCTGGCGGGAGTCTACACGCTGACGGCCACGGGAACCGGCGTTCTCGGGACTCCACGGAGCGCCACCGTCACCGTGCTCCCAGCTCCGGCAATTCAACTCGCCTTCCCCACGGTTCCGTCGAACATCCAGCCGGGGGTTCCGTCAGTGTATCAGGTGGCAGTGCTCGATTCGATCGGCAACTTGGTGAACGTCGGCGCAGGGTCGACCAGTCCGATCACCATAGCCATCTCGTCGGGCCCTGGTGGCGCGACGATCACAAACGGTGGACCGGTCAATGCAGTCGGCGGCGTGGCGATATTCCCAGCACTGACTCTCTCTGCCGCGGGACCCTACATCTTGCGCGCGTCGTCATCCGGCCTGGGTGACGGATTCGCGAACGCAACCGCCGGCGGCGCGCCGGCAACGATGGTCGCCGTCGCACCGGTCACCAGTACGACCGTGGGCACGCCACTACCGGCGAATCAGTATCCGGCATTCAAGGTGTTGAGTGCAACGAACGCGGGTGTCCCGGGAGTTCAGGTGACGTTCTCGTTCACCGGCGGCTCGACCTGCACACCGGTCATTCCAGCAACGACGATCACGACCGACGCGAACGGCATCGCGACCATGACGTCGGCGCAACTCACCGTCGCCGTGGGCGCTGCCGGTTCGTGCCAGGCAAGCGGAAGCACGCCGGGAGACCTCACGGCGAGAACCAACGTGATCGTCGCTCCGGCGGGCGCAGTGACGTGGACTGGCGCCACCAGCGTGAATTGGACGACGCCGGGCAACTGGCTCGGCGGAGCAGTGCCGCTCGCGACGAGCCAGGTCTTCATCCCGGGCTTCGTCTCCAATCAGCCCGCACTGAACGGCGCGACGATCATCGCGAGCCTGATCGACGAACCGTCGTCGTCACCGACGATCAACCTCAACGACTTTACTCTCACGATCAACGGTGCCGTCACGTCGAACACGGTCGTCGCGCAGACCGGTGGCGTGGGTGCGGTCGTCTTGAACGCGCCCGGGAATGCTGCGCTGTCCGGCCTCTTTCTGAATCCTGTGACCGTCGGCGGAATAAGCTGCACGAGCAATTACATCCTGACCGGCATTTTCAGTAGCAACGGACTCACGGTCAATTGTCCACTCGATTTGGCGACATTCGGGGTGAGCGTCACTGGGAACGCGACGATTCAAAACAGTGGCAAGCTGACGATGATTCAGACCACTCCGACCAGTCCTGCCTTCACGGCAAGCGGCAACGTGACGTTCCAGGGCGCGAGCGAAGTCGGGCTGATGTCGAGCGGCGGCGTGTCGGTCGGCGGTAACCTGACGATGGCGAGTGCAACCGCGTACGCGCCGTCGGGAACGCATCTCACCACGTTCACCACAGCGGGTGCCCATGTGCTGGCGTTAGGGGGAGGCATTACGGCCGCATTTCAAGATTTCATATTGCTCCCCGGCGTTGGGCTGACGCTCACCTCCCCGAATGCATTTAACATCAGTATTGCCGGCGTGTTCACTCAAGGTGGCACACTCACGATCCCGGGCACTGCATCGATTACCACGAACGGGACTACCTCGCTCCGCGGTACAACGACGGTCAATGGCACGTTGAATCTCGCGGCCGCAAACGCGCAGTTCGCCGCCGGCTCGATTACCACCGGAGGCACAGGTCTGTTGACCGTCACCACACCGTGCATCAAGTTCAGCACGGCACAGGTCAATGTTGCCGGGAACACCGCGCCGGGATGTACCGTGGTGCCGTGATCGCCACGCACCAAGGCGGCGGCAGTTAGAGCAGCGCTCTTATCCAGCCGCCGTCCACGGCGATCGACTGACCCGTGATGTAGCTCGCCCGCTCCGACGCCAGGAACGCCGCGAGCGCGGCGAGCTCGTTCGACTCACCCAGGCGGCGCATGGGAATCTCTTTCTCGAACCGCGCCACGATGTCGCGCCGCGTGAGACCTTCCTTCGCCGCGGTCGAATCGGCGAGCTCCTCCACGCGCTCGGTGCGTGTGTAGCCCGGCAGAATGTTGTTCACGGTGACGCCGTCCGTGGCGACCTCATTGGCCAACGTTCGCGCGAACCCAGTCACCGCCGACCGCACGCTGTTCGACAACATGAGATTGTCGACGGGCTGTTTCACCGCGATCGACGTCACGTTGATGATGCGCCCCCACTTCCGTTCGCGCATCCCGGGCAGCAGCGGCCGTGTCAGCTCGACGACGCTCCGCAGCGTGAGATTCACCGCGCGCTCCCACGCGTCCCACGCATGCTTCTCGAACACGCCAGCGGGCGGACCGCCGGCGTTGGTCACGAGAATATCGACATGACCAAACTGTGATAACGCTTCCGCCGTGACGCGATCGATCTGATCGCGCTCCGAGAGATCCGCCATCACGGCGTGAACCTGCACCCCGGTATCCGCCGCGATCTCGGCGCGCGCCTTCTCCAGTGCCGCCGCGCCACGCGCGCAGATCACGAGCGTTGCGCCTTCCGCCGCGAGCTCGTGCGCAATCGCCCGCCCGAGGCCGCGGCTCGCCGCCGCGACCAACGCCACTTTGCCCCGAATCCCGAGATCCATGCGCTATTTCCGCAGATAGGAGTCGGTCTTGTTCAGCCAATCCTGACGCGGCGGATCGAAGATGTCGACGTCGAGCGTGTCCTCCAACGCTTCGGCCATATGCGGCACGTTCGACGGAATCACCAACACCTCGCCCGCGCGCACGATCTGCTCGCGCTTTTGGTCTTCGCCGAGGTGGAACTTGAGCGCGCCTTCGAGGATGTACGTGATCTGCTCATTCTCGTGCGAGTGTTTTGGCACGATACATCCCTTCTTGAGATACACGTGCGCCAGCATCATGCGGTCGCCAGTGATGAGGCGCCGGTCGAGCATCGGCGACACGGTCTCTTTGGGCATCGCGTCCCACTCGTACAGCGTGCACGAACGTTCGGAGGTCGACATAGGAATTGAATGAAGAGGCGGACGGATTTGCGCGAGACGTAAGCCTGCGCTGTCTCGCGGACCGTTTCAAGCCCCGAACACGAGGTCTCAGGATAATTGGTCTCAGGATACTAGTGGATTGTTTCCCAATTTCAGGAAGCACGAATGCGGCGCTTCGGATTGCTGTAAGCCCACTGAATCGGCTGACAGGTTTTGTTGTGTTGCCGAATGTATTGCATGAGCTTGCGACGCAGATCGGCCGTAGAGGTGAAAATGCCGCGCGCGATCATGTCGCGTTCAATCTTCGCGAACCAGAGCTCGACTTGATTCAGCCACGAGCTGTAGGTCGGCGTGAAGTGCATGTGCACGCGCGGATGCGCGCCCAGCCACGCCGTCACCGCTTTGGTCTTATGCGCCGAGAGATTGTCGGCGATGATGTGGATCTCGCACCGCACGGGTTGCGTCGCCACGAGGCGGTCGAGAAAGCGAACGAACTCTGCACTCGTGTGCCGACTCGCCGTCATCCCTTCGACGCGGCCGGTTCCCACCTCGAGCGCCGCGTAGAGGGAGAGCGTCCCATTCCGTTTGTACTCGAAGCCATGCCGCTCCGCGCGCCCGGACGACAGGGGCAACACCGGGTCGAGTCGGTCCAAGGCCTGAATGGCCGTCTTCTCGTCAACGGAGAACACGACGGCGTTCGCTGGCGGGGTGAGATACAACGCAATGACATCGGCAGCCTTCGTTTCGAAGTCGGGATCGTCGCTGGTGACATATCGTTCGAGTTGATGCGGCTTCAACCCGGCGCGTTGCCACACCCGATGCACGGTGACGTAGCTGACGCCCATCAACTCGCCCATGCGCCGCGTCGTCCAGTGCGTGAAGGGCGCCGGCGGCGGTTCCTGCGTCTTGGCGAGGATCTTCGCTTCCATGCGCGGGTCCAGTCGATCGGGGCGTCCGCTCCGCGGCAAATCACTGAGCGCGGGCAGTCCGCCGGCACCGACGCGTTGCTTCCACCGGGCGATGTACGTATCGCTAACGCCCAGCGAGTCGGCAATCTCCGCATACGAGTGGCCGTCGGCGAGGGCGAGAATCACGCGGGCCCGACGCGCGAGCCCCGCGGAGATGGTCGTCGCCCGCAGCATTCCCATCAACACCCGGCGGTCATCCGCCGACAGAATGAGGTCCATAACTTTTCACTAGAGGCCGGGTCTCAGGTTGATAGGTCTGAGGATGATAGACCCGGGTTCTATTATCCTGAGACCAATTATCCTGAGACCTCGCTAGCCAACCGTCTTCGTAAACCGTATGACGCTCAGAAAAATCAGCCCCACCGCGAACCCGCACAGTGCGGCCGTCTCAGGCCACAGCTGACTCATGCCGATCCCTTTCAAGAGCACGCCGCGTAAAATGCTCAAGTAGTACGTCAACGGCAGTGCCGCTCCCAGCCATTGCGCCGGCGCAGGCATCGCGTCGCGCGGGAACATGAATCCGGACAACAAAATGTTCGGCATGATGAGAAAGAAGCTCAGCTGCATCGCCTGCACCTGTGTCTTCGTCACCGTCGAGACAAGTAAACCGAGCGCGAGATTGGCCACGATGTAGGCCATGGTCAGCACGTACAAGAGTACCAGGCTGCCGCGTACCGGAATGTCGAACAGCAGTTTGCCGAGCACCAGCACCACTGTCATTTGCACGTAACCCACGACGATGAACGGCACGATCTTCCCGAGCATGAGGCTCGTCTTGCCGATCGGCGTGACGACGAGTTGCTCGAGCGTGCCGCGTTCTCGTTCGCGCACGATCGCCATGCTCGTTATGAGAATCAGCATCATCGCCAACAACACGCCGATGATGCCCGGCACGATGAACGTCGAGCTCTTGAGATCGGGGTTGTACCATGGACGCACGCGCACTTCGAGCGGATGCACACGCCCGCCACTCATGTCCGTGAGCGACAGTGACGTCGCCGTCGCCGCCAACGCCGCGCCGTTGATCGCTGCGGTTGCCGACAGCGGATCCGCCGCGTCGACGATCAGTTGGGCCTGAGCACCGCGTCCGCGCTTCAATTGCGCCAAATAGTCCGGCGGAATGACCAGGGCCGCGTGCGCCTTCCCGCTTTCGATGCTCTGCCGAAGCTCGTCGCGCGAGCGCACAGCGCCTGCAACATCGAAGTTGCCGGTGTTCCGTAGTACGTCCACCAACGCACGGCTCTCGGCGGTGCGCGACTCGTCCATCACCACCATCGGGACATGACGAACTTCCATGCGGATCGCATACCCGAACAACATCAACTGAATGGCCGGAATGCCGATCATCATCGCCAACGTGAATCGGTCGCGGCGCATCTGGATGAATTCCTTCCAGAGCATTGGCCAGAAGGCGGATCTCATCGCTCATCCCTCTTCTGCAGTTCGATGAAGACGTCCTCGATCGTACCTTGGCCGAATTGCTTCACGACGTCCTCCGGAGTTCCGACCGCAATGAGATGTCCGCGCGACAAAAACGCGAGCCGGCCGCACTGCGCCGCCTCGTCCATGTAGTGCGTCGTTACGAGAATGGTCGTTCCCGCCGCGGCAAGCGCGTGGATGCGCGTCCAGAATTCCCGCCGCGACGCCGGATCAACGCCGGCGGTCGGCTCGTCGAGAAAAAGCACGGGCGGCTCGTGCGCCGTGGCCGTCGCCAATGCGAGGCGCTGCTTCCAACCGCCGCTGAGCGTTCCCGCGCGTTGCGACGCGCGCTCGCGCAGATGCAGGTCGTCGAGCATCTGTTCGATTCGCTTGGCGCGCGCGTCACCGTGCAGTCCGTACACCGTCGCGTAGAATCGAATGTTCTCCACGACGGTGAGATCGTCGTACAGCCCGTACTTCTGCGACATGTAGCCGATGTGCTGTTTCACGCGCTCCGGCTCACGCGTCACGTCGAAGCCGGCGACGGTCGCCGTGCCCGACGTCGGCTCGATCAATCCGCACAGCATACGGATCGTCGTCGTCTTACCGGAACCGTTGGGGCCGAGTAGGCCGAACACTTCGCCGCGGCGGACTTCGAGATCGAGTGAGTCGACCGCCACCAACGGTCCGAACGTCTTGCGAAGATGCTCGGTGCGAACGGCGGATGCGTCCGCGACCGGTGCCGTCATTTGCTCGCGTTCAATGCAATGCGCACCGTGACGGGAAGTCCCGCCTTGAGCGTCGACGACGAATCGAGCAGCTGAACTTTCACGCCAAACATGAGATCAGCGCGCTCATCTCGCGTCAGCGCGACGCGGGGCGTGAACTCCGCGTGATCGCTCAACGCCACCACCGTGCCACGAAACGGACGATCGGGAAAAGCGTCGAGAACGACGTCTGCCCGATCGCCAATGTGAATACGCGGAAACACATTTTGGTCGACGTAAATTCGCACGTACGGCCGCATGACGTCGCCCAGCGTCATCCCCGACGCGCCTGGTGACAACATCTCGCCCGGCTCGACGTGCCGGCTCAAAACGGTACCCGCTACTGACGCGGTCAACACGAGATCGCGAGCGGTTTGCTGCTCGCCCTGCAACACCGCCTTCGCTGTTTCCACCGCCGCACGCGCCGCCGAGATTTGATTGGGACGCGCACCTTCTCGAACCGACCGCTCGGCTTCACGCGCCGCATCGCGCCGGCTCGCTGCTGCACGCGCCGCTGCTCGCGCCGCGTCGAGTTGTTGTTGGCTGATCGTGCCCTTCGCCGCGAGCGGCGTAAAACGATCGAGATCTTGCGCGGTGCGCGTTGCCTCGGCCTCGGCGGCACGAGCGTTCGCGTCCGCTTGAGCCAACTCCGCCGGACGCGCACCCGCCAGCAGATCACGCAGCTGCGACTCGGCTTGCGCCACCGCTGCCCGACGCCCCGCGATATCGGACGGCAGCGCCGACTGCATCAGCGAGATCAGCGTGTCGCCGACCTTCACCCGATCTCCTTCTTGCCGCCACACCGTCGTCACGCGCGCCGGCACCAGCGGCGCAACATCCACTTCGACGAGCTCCAGCGAACCCGTGCCGCCGATGTCATTCGGCGGCGCGGATCGGCAGAAGGATACGACGGCGAGCGCGACGAAGGAGAAGCGCTTGGGAAGCGTCACGTTGCCATGGTTGCGGTCACCTGAATGTCGACATTTCCCTTGAGCGCCTTGGACACCGGACATCCAGCCTTCGTGTCGGCGGCGATTTTCTGGAACGTCGCGTCGTCAAGGTTCGCCACAGCGACACGCACGTCAAGCTGCATCTTGGTGATCGAGAACCCATCGCCGACCTTTTCGACGGTGCACTTTGCCGTTGTCTCCACACTCGTCGAGGGTGTGCCGTTGCCTTCGAGCGCCGCGCTCAACGCCATGCTGAAACACGCCGCTTCGGCGGCGGCGAGCAACTCCTCCGGATTTGATCCCTCACCATTCTCGAAGCGCGAACTGAAATTGTATTGGCCGCCCAACCCCGTCTGTCCGGCGAACGTTCCACGTCCACCCTTGAGACCCCCTTCCCATTTCGCATTGGCGCTGCGTGTCGGCATGCTCGCTTCTCCCGTCAAATGCTTCGAGTGAGTGACTTGACGCCGCATCGCGCGCTCGGTTGAATCCGACGAATGAGCGACACGACGTCACATGGACCGCTCCCACCAACTATCGCGCGAGTGCTCTCGCGCTTTGAAGCGATGGGGCGTGAAGAAAAAATGCAGGCTTTGCTCCACTACTCCAAGAAGCTGGAGCCGCTTCCTGAGCGATTTTTGAATATCGACCACGGAAACTTCTCCGTTCCCGAGTGCCAGACGCGAGTGGACCTGATGCCCGAGTACCGAGATGGAACGATGCACTTTTACGCCAAGCTCAACGTCCGGCAGTCTCCGACGATTGCCGCCTTCCTCGCGATTCTGTTCTCGGCAATCAATGACCAACCGCCGGCAACGACGCTCGCGATCCCCGATGATTTCGTCCCGCAGCTCATGGAGGGGATCGGTTTGTCGGGCCGCGAGGTTGGATTGAACGCTATGGTCGGACGCATCAAACGGTACGCCGCGCAAGCAGCCGAGGCTCAAAGATGACCGAAACCGAGCTCGACGAGATGCTGTCACGACCGCGCGTCGAGACGATCGCCGCCCTCGCTGCGTGCCCCGGAGACATCATCGTCCTCGGTGCAGGCGGCAAGATGGGACCCACGCTCGCACGTATGGCAGCCCGCGCCGCGAACGGTTCGCGGCGCGTCATCGCCGTCTCGCGGTGGACCTCTCGCACCGCTGAGAAGTCGCTCAACGACGCCGGCGTCGAAACCCTGTACTGCGATCTCCTCGACCGCACCTCCGTTTCCGCGCTACCCGACGCGCCGAACGTCATCTTCATGGCCGGACAAAAGTTCGGCACCACGGGCGCGCCGGCGATGACCTGGGCAATGAACACCGTGGTGCCCGCCAACTGCGCCGATCGATTTCGCGATTCGAGAATCGTCGCGTTTTCCACAGGCAACGTCTACGGACTCACGCCAGTTACTGCCGGCGGTTCGCGCGAAGACGACGCGCTTTCTCCAGTCGGCGAGTACGCGGCCTCGTGCATCGGGCGCGAGCGCGCGTTCGAGTTGTATGCGGAGTTGCACGGCGCACGCGTCGCGTTGCTGCGCCTAAACTACGCCATCGATCTTCGGTACGGCGTCCTTGTCGACATCGCAACTCGTGTCCGCGACGGAAGCGCTGTTGCCGTCGACACGGGCGTCGTGAACGTGATCTGGCAAGGCGACGCGAATCGAATCGCACTTGAATCGCTCCCGAAAGCCGCAGCGCCGCCGTTCGTCGTCAATGTCACCGGCGCGGAACAACTGTCGGTCCGCGCGATCGCGGAGTGGTTCGCGAATCGGTTCGGCGTGGAGGCACACTTCAGCGGACTGGAGCGGCCGGATGCTCTTGTGAGCGACACGACCCGAATGCGCGCGACCTTTGTCCCGCCCGAAGTGCCCACCGAACAAATGTTATCATGGGTCGCCGATTGGGTCGAGCGCGGAGGTCCGCTCCTCGGCAAGCCCACCAAGTTCGAGGTGCGTGATGGAACCTTCTGATCGAATCAGCATCCGCGAACATCTGCGCGAGGGACAAGTCATCCCCGCACATCCGCTCGCGCTCACCGCAAACCGATCGCTCGACGAGGCGCGCCAACGCGGACTGACGCGCTACTACGTCGGCGCCGGAGCGGGCGGCGTCGCCGTCGGAGTGCACACCACGCAGTTCGCTATTCGAGATCCGTCAATCGGACTGTATCGGCCGGTCCTCGAGCTTGCGATGGACGAAGCGCAGGCCGCCCGTGCGGGCGCGTCCCGGCGCCCGTTCGCGATGATCGCCGGAGTCTGCGGTCACACGGCGCAGGCGCGGACCGAAGCAGAGATCGCTGAAGCCATTGGATACGACGCCGGCCTCGTGAGCCTCGGCGACTGGCGGTCTGAACCGGAGGCGGAGATCCTCGCGCATTGCCGCGAGATCGCCGAAGTGTTGCCGGTGTTCGGGTTTTATCTACAGCCGGCGGTTGGCGGTCGCGTTCTATCGTATCGCTTTTGGCGCGAGTTCGCCGAGATTCCGAATGTGTGGGCGATCAAGATCGCGCCGTTCAATCGTTATCAGACGATCGACGTGGTTCGTGCCGTCGTGGAGGCTGATCGCGACGACATCGCTCTCTACACCGGGAACGACGACAACATCGTCGCCGACCTTCTCACGCCATTTCCGGTCCACGTCGGCGGCACGACGATCCTCCGGTGGATTGATGGAGGTTTGCTCGGTCAGTGGGCGGTGTGGACCAAGTCAGCCGTGGCCATGCTCGCGGCGATCAAGGTCGCCCGGGTGTCAGGCGAGTTTGGACCCACACTGCTTTCACACGGCGCCGCGTTGACCGATGCCAACGGCGCCGTGTTCGACGCCGCGCACGATTTCGCCGGATGCATTCCCGGCATTCACGAAGTCTTACGTCGTCAGGGTCTGCTCGATGGCATTTGGTGTCTCGATCCGAATGAGACGTTGTCGCCGGGTCAAGCCGACGAGATCACACGCATTGAACGAAGCCACCCCGAAGTCACCGACAGCGGAACCTTCTAGCGTTTCTTCCGCACCGGCTTAGAAAAAGCTGGCCGTCCACGCCTGGGCGGCCGGCCGCTCGAACTTGGTGCGCCACGCCGCCGCGCCCGTCAGACTCGTGTCGAACACCGGCGTTTCATGCGCGACCTCGCCTTCCTTCACACGCGCGGCGAATTCCTCACGCGTGGCGGTCTCGATGCCCGACTTCGTCCGGTAGAACACGCGTCCGCCACCGACGAGGCGTGAGCCGATCGACCGTTCCAACTGCTGCAACGTCCGAAAGAGCGCGTCAATCGAACATCCCGACGCATTCTCCGCGTTCACGTCGACGCCGATGGCGAGAAACCGTCCGTCACGCCAATCGCGAGCACAACGGAGCGGCACGCCATGCGCCTTCCAATCGGCGAGAAACTCATCAACGGCGCTGAACAGCGTATCCGCAGCGCCACCGGACAGCGGCCGATCGCTCGCGAACACCCAAACGCGCGCCGAATCTGGAAGTGCCTCGAATTGCACAATTGGCATACGACAAAGATAGCGATGGCGTGGGCGTGATCCGATGGACGTCTGACCCAGATATTGGGCGAACGACCGGCACGCCCCTGACGCGGCGTGCCGGCCCATCGCTGTCTACTAATTCGCTAACTCGTATCCCGACCCCTCCATCCTGCGGCCTCTCCTCACGGCTTACCCAGCTGCAACATTGGAATCGCCGATCCTGAGACTTGCGGCATCTTTCCGTCCCACTTCTTGGCCATCTCGTATTGCACGAGATTGGCCGTGACGCTGCGGCTCAGCAGCTCGTTGGCCTGCGCCTGCGACTGCGCCAACGAGAGGATCGCCTTCGCCTGGCCGGCCGCCTTGATCGAGTCGCCCTGCGCCTGGAACGTGTTCTTTTGGAGCTCGTTCTGCGCCGTTAGCGCCTGCTGCTGCATGACATTCTTTTGATTGATCGCCTCGATCACCGCGGCCGGCGCGCGAAGCTCGTTGATTGTGAATTGTTTCACGATGATCCCGTACTGCGCCAATCGCTGGGACAACAGCATCGTCGTTTGATTCACCGCTTCGGCCTTTTTCGGACCGATCACAGCAGCGATCTCCTCGTTCCCCACGACCTCCTGAAGCGCCTGACGAATGGACTGCTTCACGTATCCATGTTGAATCGCCTGAATGTCGCGCCGGAACGTGCTGTACAAACCCGGCGCCTTGTCCTGATCCAGCTCGAAGCTCATCGAGACGTCGAGCGAAATCGGCTGTCCCTCTTTGCTGTTGACGTTGATCTCGTCGTTGGCCAGCGAGCCTTCCGCCGGACTCTTTCCCAAGACCAGCGTTTGCATGAACACAGGATATTCTTCGATCCCCGTCGTCAACGGATTCCTCATGTGAAGGCCAGGGCCGAGCGGCGTCTTGTCCACGCCGCCGCCGGCGCGATGGATCACGATGCCCACGTAACCAGGATTCACGTAGGTCACAGTGGTCGGCGACAGAACCAACAGCACGACGAGCCCGACGACTACCGCGAGCACTCGGCGAATTTTTCGACCACTGTCGCTGCCCCCACCCGTACCACCAAAGCCGACGGACGATAATCGGTCACCGATCGAGCTACCCATTGAAAGTCTCCTTGTAGCAATCGGGGCAGAGCGTCTCCCCGCTGGTGAGGCGTACCAGGTCTGCTGATGCGCGCGGTCCGTGAATGGGGCACACCAGTTCGGCCGCGCGGTCGATTCGCCGCCGGTTCCGCGCCTGGCGGACCCGAACGCCAACTGGTGTGAAATAGAGGACGAGATAGTAAAAAAGGACGCCCACAGTCGCGATCAACGCGACGAACAGGACGCCCTCGATGAGTATTTCGGTCATGTATCTTCGAGATAGAGAACGTGGGTCGCTCCCGCGGAGTTTCGATCGGCCGCTCCCCACGCAAAGCGGTGTCCCGGTGTCGACAATTCAGCACACCGCAATTCATTGCCCCCGGCCCTGATAGCGTACAGTGCGGCATCCCGCCGCCCAGACTCGACACACCTTCGATCCCAATGGTATACAACACTCCGGGCACGAATAGCGAGTTTTTTCGCCGCGTCGTCCGGCGCTTAGCAAACTCGAAAAACGTCCCGGGACAAAGCTCTCCTGTTCTACCTTGCGAACGCTTCTGTCGAGCGATAGGGTCCGGCACCGACCCTTCCTTTCCCCTCCGCTCATGTCAGAAACCAAATACGATCGCCGGGCCTTCATGGCCTACTTCAGCTCCATCGGTCTCGGATCGACGCTGTTGCCCGGAGTGCTTTGGGGACAGGCGCAGCAGCAACCGCTCGGTCCCGAGATCACCAAGGAGATGATCGCCTCCGCCGAGGAGATCTCTGGGATCCATTTTTCGGACGAAGAACGATCGGCCATGGCGGACAACCTGCGCCGCATGCGCGCCGGGCTTCAGACGCTTCATAAAGAGCCGCTGGACCAGAGCGTGCTTCCGGCGATCGTCTTCGATCCCGTTCCGCCGGGCAAAGAGCTGGCGAAAAAGACGAAAATGCTGACGGTGCGCAGCAAAGTGCCCGTCATGGCTCGTCCCGGCAGCGTCGAGGAGCTTGCGTACGCGCCAGTGACGCAGCTCTCCGACTTGGTGCGCACGCGCAAGGTGAAGCCGTCAGAGCTCACCGACATGTATCTGTCGCGACTCAAGCGCTTCGATCCGCAGCTGCATTTCGTCGTGAACCTCACCGAGGAGCGAGCACTCAAACAGGCGAAGGAGATGGACGCCGAGATTTCGCGCGGGAAATATCGCGGCCCGCTGCACGGTATCCCGTGGGGAGCCAAAGATCTGCTCGCGGTCAAAGGCTATCCCACCACGTGGGGCGCCGGACTCTACGAACATCAGACGTTCGACTACGAGGCGACCATCGTGAAGCGCCTCGATGAAGCCGGCGCAATTCTCGTCGCAAAGTTGACGCTCGGCTCTCTCGCGCAGGGCAACCAGTGGTGGAAAGAGTTCACCAGAAATCCGTGGATTCCTGAACAACAGAGACCGGGCGCGAGCGGCTCGTCCGCCGGCCCGGCGTCGGCGACGGCCGCCGGTTGCGTGGGTTTCAGCATTGGCTCGGAGACAAACGGCTCGATCACGTCACCGTCGCGCACGTGCGGGGTATCCGGATTCCGTCCGACCTTCGGCCGAATCTCTCGCGCCGGCGCAATGGCTCTCTCCTGGACGACCGACAAGCTCGGCCCCATCTGCCGGAGCGCCGAGGACTGCGCGCTCGTGTTCGACGCCGTCCAAGGGCCCGACGGAATCGATTATTCAGTAAAGGCCTATCCCTTCAACTGGAACGTCAACCGCAAGCTGTCCGATCTCAAGATTGCCTACTTCAAGGCGAACTTCGATCGGCGCGCGGCGGACGGAACCACCGTTCCGATCCCTGAGGCGATGAACTTCCTCAAGGTGCTCGAAGCGCAAGGCGCCAAGCTCGAGCCCATCGAGGTCCCGACGCCGAACTATGGATACTTGGATTCAATTATTCTGAATTCGGAATGCGGCGCGGCCTTCGAACCGGATACCCTGAACGGCAAGATCAAGGAGCTCGAACCGTATAGCACGTGGCCCAACACGTTCCGCGGCGCGCAATTCATTCCCGCCGTCGACTACGTGAACGCCAATCGCGCCCGCACCTTCGCAATGAACCAGATGTGGGACCTGTTCCAGAAGTACGACGTGGTTGTCACACCGGCCGAGAACACATCCGTCACGAACATCACGGGCACTCCGTCGATCGTCGTGCCCACCGGCTTCGCGATCCCGCAGGTCGGACGGGGCGGTGGCGGCGGCGGCCGAGGTGCAGGTGGAGGCAGGGGTGGTGATTCCACGCGGGCGGCAGCGCCACCGCCGGCTCCTACCGTTCCCCTCCCCACCGGCATGTACATCATGGGTCCGATCTTCCAGGACGAGAAAAACCTCCTGGTCGCCCATGCGTTTCAGCAGGCGACCGACTTCCACAAAAAGCGTCCGCCACAGTTCGGCTGACGAAACCCGCCTCGAGCCCCATCTCGTTTGAGGTCAACCCCTTCGGCGATTGGCCGGAGGGGGTTTTCGTCTCGAAGGCGATGCCCTGCCGAGCAGGCAAGACCCCTTCGCCGTTCCCCGCAGTGCATCGAACCTTCCCCCGCAGGGCATTTTTCAATCGCGAAGGCATTACAAAATCTCTACGCGGCCCGGCAGCACCACTTTTCGCGTTAAGGTGTCTAACGGATCAAGACCGGGACGAAACCAGTGTCGCTAGCTGTCAGTAGTGCCAAGTAGGCCGGTCGCCACCAGACGGGTGAGCCTCGCAGCCTGATGTCCGCATCAACCGCCGCAACGGAAGATCAACTGTCTGTACTAAGATCACGACCGCTCGCCCTGTCGCGCACGCCGGCCGCGCCCGAGGCGCTCGCGCTCACTGGCGAATACAGCATTCTCGGCCTGACTCGCACCGCCGATCAGGCCGCCGTTCGCGAGCGCCAAGTCGGCTTTACGCTGGTGCTCTTTGGCATTGCCACTGTCATCGCCGTTCTCTACTCGATCGAGCGGTACTTCTACAGCCGCTTGGTCGGAGCGCCGGTCTCGCTCACACAGTTGGTTCCAGCTGAGCTGATCTTCACCTACTCGTGGGCGCTGCTCACACCGCTGGTCATGGGCGGCGCCAAGCGCTTCCCGGTGTGGGGCCAGCAACCCGTGCGCAACTGGGCGGTCCAGGTTGCCGCGATGCTGTTCTTCGTCGTTGCGCACAACGCGATCTTCTCGATCGCCATGGCGATGCTCGACTCCACGGTCGCGTTCACGGACGCGCCCAAATTATTCGGCGCATCGTTGCTCGCCTGGACCGTTCTCGACGCCGTGGTTTTCTGCGTGATCATCGTCATCCATCACGCCGTCGTCTACTACCGCGTGTCCAAGGACCGCGCGCTCCGCGCGTCCCAGCTCGAAACCAGGCTCGCCCAGTCGCAGCTGCAAATGCTGCGCATGCAACTTCAGCCACATTTCCTGTTCAACACGCTGCATTCCATTTCCGCGCTGATGCACAAGGACGTGCGGCGTGCCGACTCCATGGTCGCCGCGCTCAGCGATCTGCTCCGCATGTCGCTGCAAAACATCGGCGCCCAGGAAGTACCGCTTCAATCGGAGCTCGACTTCCTGCAGCGGTACATGGAAATCATGTCGATCCGCTTCGGCGACCGCCTGCGCGTGTCACTCGACGTCGATCCGGAGATGCGCGACGCGCGCGTCCCGAATCTCTTCCTGCAGCCGCTCGTCGAAAATTCCTTCCGCCATGGATTCGGCGACCTCGGCCAGGGGTCTATCGCCATCACCGTCCGGCGCGACGGCGACATGCTCCGTTGCGACGTGATCGACGACGGCCGCGGACTACGCGCGGGCCACAAGGAAGGCATCGGTCTCGCGAGCACTCGGCAACGACTCGCGCACCTGTATGGCGAACGTCACGCTTTTACGCTGCGCGGCGCTCCCGGCGAAGGCGTGCATGTCACGATGGCGATTCCCTTTCACCCTTACGAACGAACGGCGGCTGACTGATGAATAATCCCCTCCCTTCGCAGACCTCTGAAGCGACCAAAATCCGCACGCTCATCGTGGATGATGAGGAGCTCGGGCGCGACCGAATTCAGGCGCTGCTCGAGCAACAGCCGGACGTCGAGATCATCGGTGTCTGCACCGACGGTGCGAGCGCCGTCGAAACGATCGAGCGCGCGCAGCCCGACCTCGTCTTCCTCGACGTGCAAATGCCCGGCATGGATGGCTTCGAAGTGATCGAGAACCTCGATCCCACGCGGCTGCCCGCCGTCGTGTTCGTCACGGCGCACGACGGACACGCCATTCGCGCATTCGAGATCCACGCGCTCGATTTTCTCCTCAAACCGTTCGATCAGACGCGCTTCGAGAAAGCCCTCGAGCGCGCCCGGGCACAGCTCGCCCGCAACAAGGGTCCGGCGATCGACTCGCGGCTCGTGTCGTTACTCGAAGAACTTCGCGAAGAGCGAAAGTATCCCGAGCGCCTGATCGTGAAGTCGAGCGGACGCGTTTTCTTCGTGCGCACCGAAGAGATCGACTGGGTGGAAGCGTCCGGCAACTATGTGAAAATCCACACCAAAGCTGAAGCGCATCTGCTCCGCGAAAGCATGAAGAACATGGAAGCCAAGCTCGATCCCAAAATCTTCGTGCGCATCCATCGATCAGCGATCGTAAATATCGATCGTATCAAGGAACTCGAGCCTTGGTTCCACGGTGAGTACATCGTCATCATGCGCGATGGAACGCGGCTCACGGCAAGTCGCGTCTTCAGCGACCGGTTAAGCGCGCTGATCGCCTAAGGTCCGCGGCGTGGACGCTTCGCGGGAGGGACGACTCCGTGTCATGGGCCACGGAATACGCGGAGTCGGCGGACGGCACGGAGCTACTTCCGCCGATGATTTTTTTTGAGACGGCCGCTCAGGACGCCGCGATTTTTTGCATTCCGAGCGGCTTCCCCGATAAAACCGGCTCGTTGGGCAATGATGCGTTCCGCATCATTCCGCGATTCCGCGGATTCTGTGTTCCAACAACACGGACCCGTCCGCCCACGATGGACTACCGACGGCGAAGGAAGGCTCGGCTCGTCTTGCCTCTGCGGTTTCACCACGCCGAACCAAGCGCCGAGTCTACTTCGGCGCAACGGGACTGAGTGTGCTTCTCAGGGCGGCTTCCAGCGTCGGCAGTCCGAATTCAAAGCCGCTGTCGAGCAACTGGCGCGGTCGTACGCGTTGACTCGCGAGTGCCGTGCCCTCGATCATCTCGCCCATCAGCAATTTTAGCGCAAATCGCGGAACCGGAATGATCGCCGGACGCTGGAGCACACGCGCCAACGTTCGCGTGAACTCGGCGTTCGTGACGGGATTTGGTGCGGTGAGATTGACCCGGCCGGAAATCTCGACTCGGCGAATGAGGAACCCGATCGCCTCGACGTAGTCGGCGAGCGCGATCCAACTCATCCACTGCGCGCCGCTCCCAAGGCGTCCGCCGATTCCAAATTTGAACGGAAGCAGAAACTTCACGAGCACGCCGCCGTCGCGCGCGATCACGAGACCGGTCCGCAATGTGAGAACTCGAATCCCCGCCTCCACCGCAGGCGCCGCCGATGCTTCCCACTCTTTGCACACGGACGCGAGAAAGTCGTTGCCAAGCTCGCTCGCTTCATCGAGCACTTCGTCGCCGCGACTGCCGTACACACCGATCGCCGAGCCACTCAAGAACACACTCGGCTTGGGATTCGCCGCGGCGGCCGTTCGGGCAAGCAGACCGGTGGCCGATACTCGGCTCTCTCGCACGCGTCGCTTGACTCCGGGAGTCCATCGCTGGCCCAGGTTTTCGCCGGCGAGATTGATCACGACGTCCACGCCCGCGAATCGCTCCGCGTCGATCGCGCCGCCTTGCGGATCCCACGAGATCTCGTCGTCCGTTCGCGCCGGACGACGAACGAGACGCCGAATGGTGTGGCCCTGTCGCTCCAGCGACGCGGCCAGCGCCGATCCGATGAGACCACTGGCGCCCGAGATCGCGATCACGCTTGGTGGCGACTCGCGCGGGCGAAGGACAGGATTCGTCATGCGATGAAGCCGAATGATCTGAGCGACGCGATGGATCCGTCCGCGCGCTTGCTCGTGTCCAAGGGTCGCGAGCGAAGGCGGAACGAATGGTAAGCGCTACCCGGTTCGAGACGCGAGGTCCGCGCTCAAATGGAAA
>Ga0193753_10000046_pt1 | contig 115625 bp, 101 predicted proteins | sample H1c2metaG_FD_144925 | JGI IMG/M metagenome (GOLD analysis project Ga0193753, IMG submission 144925) | Soil microbial communities from a riparian zone of the East river system, Colorado, United States - H1c2 | ecosystem: Environmental > Terrestrial > Soil > Riparian zone | place: USA: East...
GTGCTTTCCCTGGTGCTCGCCCTCATTGAATTTGCTGAAGAAAGCCGCCCGAAAATCTCTTAAAACGCAAGCGGCTGATTGGGTCAGACGTGCAGTACAATCCGCGCCCTTATGGATGTTTCACACCTTCTCGACGGCCTCAACGAGGATCAACGCCAGGCGGTTGCCTCGCCCTTGGGGTCTGCGCTGGTGCTGGCGGGCGCCGGCAGCGGCAAGACCCGTGTGCTGGTGCATCGCGTCGCCTGGTTGATTCAAGTCGAAGGCGCCTCGCCGCACAGCATTCTGGCCGTGACATTCACCAACAAGGCCGCCGCCGAAATGCGCAGCCGGATCGAAACGCTGCTCGGATTGCCGGGCGGCGCGATGTGGCTGGGAACCTTCCACGGTCTGGCCCACCGCTTGCTGCGCATCCATTGGCGCGAAGCCGGATTGCCGCAGAGCTTTCAGATTTTGGATTCCGAGGATCAGGCGCGGGTTCTGCGCAAAGTTCTGAAGGCGCTCGATCTGGACGAGACGCGCTGGATTCCGCGCGAAATCCTCTGGTTCATCAATGCGCAAAAGGATGAGGGGCACCGGCCCAAGCACATCAAGGATGACGGCGACCCGACGCGGCGGCAATTGATCAAGATCTATCAGGCCTATGAAGAGGCCTGTCAGCGCGCAGGCGTCGTCGACTTCGCCGAGCTCTTGCTTCGCGCCTATGAGTTATGGCGCGACAATCCGGCGCTGTTGCAGCACTACCGCACGCGCTTCCAGCACGTGCTGGTTGACGAGTTCCAGGATACCAATGCGATTCAGTATAAGTGGCTGATGCTGTTGGCCGGCCCTGAGGGCATGCCGTTTGTTGTCGGCGACGACGATCAATGTCTCGCAGCCGGGACTCAGGTGACGATGGCCGACGGCGCGAAGCGTGCCATCGAGGCGATCGTCCCCGGCGATTCCGTAATGTCTAACTATGGCAGCGGTGATCTGCGCCCGGCCCGCGTGACCGAATGCTTCGCAAAGCGACGCCAGGGACGGCTCGTGTGCGTGCATTTGCGCTCCGGCGCCGTCGTCAAAAGCACGCCCGAGCACGTGCACTTCGCCGGCTACGTACTCGGCGAGACACCTCAGACCTACTTCTTGTACCTTATGCACAAGGAAGGCGTGGGCTACCGGCTCGGCACCTCGCAGGTATACACGGAAGGTCAGGCAAGGCCCATGGTGGGCTTCAAACAGCGCGCGCTGCAGGAGCATGCCGATGCGCTTTGGATCGTCCGCACCCACGCCAGCGAGAACGAAGCGCGCATCGACGAGGTGCTGACATCGCTGCGCTTCGGCCTGCCGACCTGCCCCTTTGTTCCGCGCAAAGGCAAGGCCCGCAACGGTTTCGTACACGATGCCGCCCATCTGGGACGGATATTCAGCTCGCTCGACACGCTGGTATCCGCCGAACGGCTGCTGGAAGAAGTGGGTCTCGACATCGACCGGCCGCATCACCAGCCCCAGGGCCGCAATTCCAACCGTCGCAACATCGTCATCACGCTGTGCGGCGACCGGCGCGGCAGCACACCGATGCATCGTATTTCCGTGGTAGGCGTTTCACCCAAGGATCGCGCCATCCTTGAAGCCATGGGTCTCAGTGTGCGAGCCGCGAAGGCTGGGACGCCCAGTTGGCGCTTCGAGACCGTGCGTGCCGATTTCGGCGAACTGATGTCGATTGCACGCGCCATCCGCGAGCGGCTCGACGGCCGCTACGTCCTTCAGGGGCACATGCATGAGAAGTCATTACCCTTCATTACGGCGGCCAGCATCCGCAGCGGCATGGTGATGGTGGTCGATTCCGGCCGGTTCGACGTGGTGGAGCGCATCGACTACGAGACCTACGATGCCGAGGTCTACGACATCAACGTCGAGCGCACCCATAACTTCATCGCGGGCGGCGTCGTCACGCACAACTCGATCTATCGCTGGCGTGGCGCGCGGGTCGAGAACCTAAATCAGTTCCGCCGCGATTTCCCCAAGGCCGTGCTGTACAAGCTGGAACAGAATTACCGCTCCACGGGCACCATCCTCAAAGCCGCCAATGCGTTGATTGCGAACAATCAGGGGCGGCTGGGGAAGACGCTGTGGACCAGCGGCGAGGACGGCGATCGCGTCAAACTGTATGCGGCCTTCAACGAGCGCGATGAAGCCGACTTCGTGGTCAATCGCATCCGCGAATGGGTGGCGCGCGGCGGTGCGCGGCGCGAGGTCGCCGTGTTGTACCGCTCCAATGCACAGTCGCGCGTTTTTGAAGAAGCATTCCTGAATGCGCGCATGCCCTATCGGGTCTACGGCGGTTTGCGCTTCTTCGAGCGTGCCGAGATCAAGGATGCGCTGGCGTATTTGCGGCTGGTCTCGAGCCGTGCCGATGACACCTCTTTCGAGCGCGTCGTCAACCTGCCGGTGCGGGGCATCGGCGCCAAGACCGTGGACCTGGTCCGCGACACGGCACGGTCGAACAGCACGTCCTTGTGGAACGGCGCCATTGCTTGCACCCAGGGCGCGTTGCCGCAGCGGGCCGCGCAAGCGCTGCAATCCTTTATGGACCTGATCGACAAGCTCGCCCGCGAGGTCAATGGCCTCGAGCTGCACGAGCAGGTCGATCATGTCATTCAGATGAGCGGCCTCATCGAGCATTTCAAGAAGGAAAAAGGCGAACGCGGCGAGGGACGCATCGAGAACCTGCTGGAACTGGTCAGCGCCGCGCGCGGCTTTTCCCCGGAAACCGAGGCCGAGGCCGAACTGTCGCCGCTCGAGTCCTTTCTCGCGCATGCCGTGCTCGAGTCCGGCGAGGGCCAGGCAGATCCCTACGATGACTGCGTGCAGATGATGACCCTGCATTCCGCCAAAGGATTGGAATTCCCGGTGGTGTTTCTCGCGGGCATGGAAGACGGCCTGTTCCCGCATCAACGCTCGGTGGCCGACCTGGCGGGGTTGGAGGAGGAGCGCCGCCTGTGCTACGTCGGGGCGACGCGCGCGATGCGCCAGCTCTATGTCACTTATGCGGAACAGCGCCGGCTCTACGGTGTCGATACCTACGGGCAGCCGTCCCGATTTATCGGTGAATTGCCGCCGGACCTGATCGAGGAGATTCGGCCGCGATTACAGGTGTCCCGTCCGGTCTACATCAAGCGCAACACCGGCAGCAGCAGCCTCGATGAGACGCCGGCGCCCAACATGCGCATGGGCAGCCGCGTCCGGCACTCGAAGTTCGGAGACGGCGTGGTCCTGAATTTCGAGGGAAATGGCCCGCATGCCCGCATCCAGGTCAATTTTGAGAGGCAGGGCACGAAGTGGTTGATGCTGTCTTACGCCAATCTCGAGGTCGTGTAGAGTAACGCCGCTGTGAAAATAATCATTCTAGGTGCCGGGCAAGTGGGCCGCACGGCGGCTTATCACCTCTCTCGCGAGGAAGCGAACGACGTCACCGTCATCGACCAGAACGAGGATGTTCTGCGGGATCTTCAGGACCGCCTCGATATTCGCACGGTGAACGGCAATGCCTCGAGCCCGCGCATTCTCGAGGCCGCCGGAATCGCGGCCACGGATATTCTCGTGGCGCTCACCAACAGCGACGAAGTCAACATGCTGGCCTGCCACATCGCATGGACTTTGTACCGCACACCGAAAAAAATCGCCCGCGTGCGTTCTGCGGATTACACCGAACGCGACAAGCTGTTTGGAGAGAACGGCATCGCGGTCGATGTCTGGATCAGCCCCGAGCAATTGGTGACGGAGTACGTGGCCCGCCTGATCCGCTACCCCGGCGCCCTGCAGGTGCTGGATTTTGCGGACGGTCGGGTGCGCCTGGTCGGCATACGGGCATTGCAGGGCGGCCCGCTCGTGGGCCAGACCTTGAGCACGTTGCGCAAGCACATCCCCTCCGCCGACGCGCGGGTCGCGGCCATTTACCGCGCCGGCAAGAGCATCAAGCCGGAAGGCACCACGGTGATCGAAGATGCCGATGAAGTGTTTTTTCTTGCGGCCCGCGAAAATATTCGCATCGTGATGAAGGAGCTGCGCCGCGAAGAGGCGCCGGCGAAGCGCGTGGTCATCGCCGGCGGCGGCAACATCGGCCTGCGGCTGGCCAACGAACTGGAAGGCAAGAATCAGGTCAAGCTCATCGAACGCGACAGCAAGCGCGCGCGCCGCGTTTCGGAGCAATTGAAGAGCACCACCGTGCTGCACGGCGATGCCGCCGATGAAGAGTTGCTGCTCGAAGAGAACATCGACAGCGCGGATATATTCGCCGCGCTGACCAACTCCGAAGAGGCGAATATTTTGTCGGCCATGCTCGCCAAACGCCTGGGCGCGCACAAGGTGATGGCGTTGATCAATAAACCCTCGTACGCCGAGCTGATCGAGAGCGGCTCGATCGATGTGGCGATATCGCCGCAGACGGTCACGATCGGATCGTTGCTTGCGCACGTGAGGCGCGGCGATGTGGTGCGCGTGCACTCACTGCGCCGCGGCGCGGCCGAGGCGCTCGAAGTCGTCGTGCACGGCGATGCGGACAGCTCCAAGGTGATCGGCCGTCGCATCGAGGACATTTCGCTGCCCGAGGGCACGACGCTGGGCGCGGTGGTGCGGGGCGACGAGGTCATCATCGCGCATCACGACACCACCGTGCAGCCCGACGATCACTTGATTCTGTTTCTCACCGATCGCCGCCACATCGAAGCCGTCGAAAAACTCTTTCAAGGCTCCGCCTCCTTTCTGTGAAAGACATCTTACTGCCGGTCGCTCACGTATTCGCCCTCGTCATGATGGTGTTCGCGGCGACCATGCTGGCGCCCCTGGTGATGGCGATCTGGGAACTGGACGATGCGCTCAAGTCGTTCATCATTTCCGCTTTGGCGACGTTCGTACTCGGCGCGTTGCTGTGGCTTGCCACGCGGCGTTTCAAGCGCGAGCTGAAGACGCGCGACGGCCTGATGCTGGTGGCGCTCACCTGGGTGGCATTGCCCGCGGTGGCGGGTTTTCCCTTGTGGAATTACCTGCCGATCAATTTCACCGATGCCTACTTCGAAGCGGCGTCCGGCCTCACCACCACCGGCGGCACGGTTCTCTCGGGACTCGAATTTCTGCCGCGATCCATCAATCTATGGCGGCACCTTTTGAGCTGGGTGGGCGGCATGGGCATCATCGTGCTGGCGGTTGCGATCCTGCCGATGCTCGGTGTGGGCGGCATGCAGATTTACCGTGCCGAGATGCCGGGCCCGATGAAGGACAGCAAGCTCACGCCGCGCATCGGGCAGACCGCGAAGCTGCTGTGGGCGGTGTACACCGGCTTGACGGCGGTTTGCATCGTCTTCCTGAAACTCGCGGGGATGAATTGGTTCGATGCCGTGTGCCACGGCTTCTCGGCGCTGTCGCTCGGCGGCTTTTCGACCTACGACGCGAGCATCGGCCATTTCAATTCGCTGCCCATCGAGCTGGTCATGACCGCCTTTTCGATTCTGGCCGCGCTGAATTTTGCCACGCATTTTCTCGCCTGGAGCCAGCGCGGCCTGCGCGCGTACTTCCGCGACGCCGAAGCCAAGGCAATCCTCGGCGTGCTGGCGGGGAGCTGCGTCGGCGTGTCGTTGTTCTTGTTCTACAAGGGCACGTATCCCGACTACCCCGCGGCCCTGCGCAACACCATTTTCAACCTGGTCTCGATCGCCACCGACAGCGGCCTGCACACCCAGGATTATTCGCGTTGGCCGATATTCGCGCCCATGTGGATGATGTTCTTGAGCTGCCTGCTGGCAAGTTCGGGATCCACCGGCGGCGGCATCAAAATGATCCGCACGCTGGTGCTCGCCAAGCAGGCGCATCGCGAATTGAATCAGCTCGTGCACCCGAACATGGTGCGGCCGCTGCGGGTCGGCGGCGTGGTCATCGCGAATCGTGTCGTGTTCGCCGTGCTGGCCTTCGTGTTCCTGTATTTCATGAGCATCGTTTCGCTGGTTTTCCTGCAGCTGGCGAGCGGCCTGGATTTCATGACGTCGTTTTCGGCCATCATCGCCTGCATCAATAACGCAGGTCCCGGCTTGGGTCTGGTGGGCCCCGGCAGCAACTACGGCGTGCTGAGCGATTTCCAGACCTGGGTTTGCTCCGCGGCGATGCTGCTGGGCCGTCTCGAAGTGTTCACCATCCTGGTGCTGTTCACGCCCACTTTGTGGCGTAAGTAAGGGTCATTCGGCCGCCAGTGCGATCACTCTTTGATGTCCGGTTGGTCCAGAAATTCGCCGATGGCGAGATTGAGCAGTTCCGGCCTGCTCAAGAAAGTGCCGTGCCCGGTTCCCGGCACCACGAATAATTGTCCACGCGGCAGTCCGCGAAAAATCTCCGTGGTCTCTTCGATCGACGTGAAGTCACGATCGCCCGCGACAACCATCACGGGCGGCTGGATTTTCTTCAGCTCACCGGGTTCGATCACGACTGACCGACCCCATAGCCAAAAGCACTTCGTCACCATGGCCGTCCAATGATCCGGACCATCCGGGCTGACTGCGCCATAGTCGACCCGGAAAAAAGGGGGTAGGGAAGCGGCGAGCTTCGCGATCATTTCTTCGAGTTGGGCAGGCGGCAGATGCTTGCGCGCTTCCAAGACTTGTGGAGACCAGCCCCGCAGGTTCGCGCCCGAAATGGCCACGCGACGCACGAGTTCCGGATGATCCCGGGCAAGCAGCAGCGCAATGTTGGCGCCGTCGCTGTGCCCCACCACATCCACCGGGCCGACTTTGAGTTTTTGGATGACTGCTGCCGTATCGTTGGCCATGAGTTGATAAGTAAGCTGCCACGGTCCGTCCGGACTATGACCGTGCCCTCGCTGATCAACGCCAATGACTCGATGATGCGCCGCGAAATAATCGCGCTGCTTCGCGTAAGCGTTGTCGAAGAACATCAATCCGCCGTGCAGGAACACCACCGGCGTGCCCTCGCCCAGTGACTCGATGTAAAGCTTGGCGCCGTTCACGACGTAATACTCGTGGGTGGCCTTGCTTTGGGCATGAGCCGCGACAGATGTCAGAACACTGCAGGCAATGAGAAATGCGGCCTTCACAGGGATCATGCGGGGCGCCCGAATCACTGCGTTTGCGCTAGGAAAGCGTCGATCGCCGCCAGGCATTCCGGCTCATCCAGCATGGGCGCGTGCCCGCGCTGCGTCACTTCGAGCTGAATGAGCTCGGGATTTTCTGCTTTCATTTTGGCAAAAGTCGCGGCGCTCAAGATGTCGGACCGCGCGCCGCGAATGGCGAGCATGGGGATTCCGCGCAGCGCCTTCCAGAACGGCCATAGATTCGCGGCCGCAGCGGGCGCGGCGCGCAGGACCTCGCCGATCATGGGATCCGCATCGACGGCAACCACACCGTTTTCATTCTCGCGATAGGCGCGGCGCGTGAGCGTGGCCCAACGATCGGCGGAGAGATTGGGCCATGCGCTGCCGAACATGCTGTGCGTTTGTGCAATGGCGTCGTCCCAATTCTTCGGCGGCGGCAGCCGGCCGGCATAGCCCTTGATGCGGTCCAGTCCTGTCGGGTCGACTTCGGGGCCCATGTCGTTCAGCACCATCGCCGCAACGCGCTCTCGGTGACCCACACCCATCATCATGGCGAGCAGTCCGCCCATCGAGGTACCGATGATGCTCGCGCGCGCAGCGCCCAAGGTGTCCATCAAGCCGAGCATGTCCTGCAGGTAAATGGCCGGTTGATAGTTTTGTGGGTTGGGATCTCGCGCGGACCGGCCGCGGCCACGCACATCGGGAACGATGACCCGAAAGCGGTCCTGTAGGTGCGGCGCGAGATCCTCGAAGTCGCGGCTGTTGCGCGTCAGCCCATGAAGACACAGCACCGTCTTTGCGGAGGGACCGGGTCCCTCATAAACGCGCGCGAACAGGTGCAAGCCGTCGTGGCTGGTCCAAACGGTTTCTGTGTAGGATGTAGACAATCTGAGCACTCCTGGTGAAGGGTCGCCGCCGCTGGCATCTTCCCAAATTCATCGCGGAGCCGCTTGTCGAGGCAGAGGACGCCACAGGGACAACTACACTCCATTTATGCCGAACGTTCGGTCGTAAATGACATTTCAATCCCACTTATGATCGATTTTGGATGTTGTAGGACACCGTGTCCTGCAACGATGCAGAAATGATTCAGTGTTCGCCAATATGGATATCATGATGAAAATATTGCTCGGTTTAAATGGAAAAGTGGGAGATACATACCTATGATCGGCTTGTTGCAACGCGTTTCACACGCCGAAGTGACCGTGGAGGGCCAGCGGGTGGGAGGGATCCGCTCTGGGCTACTGGTTTTGATCGGGGTGAGGCCCCTCGATGACGAGGCCAGCGCCCACCGGCTTGTAACGCGCCTGCTGCAATATCGGATATTTCCGGATGAAGCCGGGAAGATGAATTTGAGCCTCACTCAGGCGAAAGGCCAATTGCTGCTGGTGCCGCAATTCACGCTGGCGGCCGATACGGCGAAGGGTTTGAGACCCGGCTTTTCGACAGCTGCGCCGCCGGACCAGGGCCGCCGGTTGTTCGATGCCGTGGTACAGACTGCCCGCCAGCAGCTTGGGACGGTGGAAACCGGTGTATTCGGTGCCCATATGCAGGTGTCCTTGACCAACGACGGGCCCGTGACGATTTGGCTGGAAAGTTGATTAAACCGTCAAATGCGACCGAACACGCATCGGGTGCGCGCGGTCAAATGTCATAATAACTTTGGCGTATCATTGGCGCCCAATTGGTTACACGTGGAATCGGAGAAGCGAGATGTTCGATTCAAAAATGCTGATAGTCGTATTGCTGATTGCCCTGGTCATTTTCGGGACCAAGCGTCTGCGCAGCATCGGCTCGGATTTGGGCGCGGCCGTGAAGGGCTTCAAGTCGGCCATGAGCGAGAGCGAAACCGAAGAGGCCGCCAAGCAGCTCAAGCAGGACAAGGACGCGGATTTCAGCTCCGGCGCGAATGCGCAGAGCGACGTCAAGGTACCGCCGAAAACGAACGCCTGATTCCATGCTTGATGTTGGGTTCTCGGAGATACTGCTCACCTCGGCCATAGCACTCATCGTGTTGGGTCCGGAGAAACTCCCCAAGGTTGCGCGGCAGGTCGGCAACTGGGTCGGGAGAGCCCGCGCCATGGCGCGGCAATTGACCGAGCAACTGGAGCGGGAAGTCAGCGCCGATGAGCTGATGAAGCAAACCAAATCGACTCCTTCAAACAACCCCGGCGCGAGTCCCAACTCCGCACCCGCGAGTTTCGACACCTCCTATGTGCCGAACGATCCGCCGCCTGTGGTAGTACCGCCGCCCGCGGCAGCGCCGACGCCGGCGGACGCAACGGCACCCGTGTACTCGGACGCTGCGACAACCGTCCATGGTGCAGATTGGCACCCAAGTCCGACCGATAACAAACCAGCCAATGAATGAGCCCGGGAACCCTAGCGATCTCGCCGAAGGGACCCTGATCTCGCATCTGTTGGAGCTGCGCGATCGCCTGCTGAAGGCGATGTTGGCGGTGGGCATCTTTTTCGTGCCCTGCGCCTACTACATGAATCAGATCTTCAGCTTCGTGGCGGAGCCGTTGATCCACAAGTTGCCCGCGGGTGCGACGCTCATCGCCACCAGCGTGGTAGCCCCGTTTACGGTGCCTTTCAAGATGGCGCTGCTGCTTTCCGTTGGCCTCGCCATGCCCTTCGTGCTGTACCAGGCATGGGCGTTCGTCGCGCCCGGCCTTTATAAACACGAGAAAAAACTGGCGGTTCCGCTGCTGGTATCCAGCATCTTGCTTTTCTATCTCGGTGCCGCGTTCGCGTACTACCTGGTGTTTCCGGTGATGCTGAGCTTCTTCGTCGCCACCACGCCGCACGGCGTGCAGATGATGACGGACATGAGCGCCTATCTGGATTTCGTCATGGTGCTGCTGCTGGCCTTCGGTTTGGCCTTCGAGGTCCCTGTGGCTACTGTACTATTGGTCTGGACGGGCTTTGTCAATCTCAAGACCCTGAAGAAGAATCGCGGTTTTGTGCTGTTGGGGATATTCATCTTTGCCGCTTTTGTCACGCCACCCGATGCGGTGTCGCAGAGTGCCATGGCGGTGCCGATGTACTTGCTCTACGAAATAGGGATCATCATGGCCGGACTGTTACTCAAAGAAAAAATAGCGGCACGCGAGAGAGAGGCAGCAGAGCAAGCTCAGCGCGAAGCAGGGGCATAAATTGGCCGCCACGTTTTTTGGTCACCCGCGCGGGCTGGCCACGCTGTTCCTCACCGAGATGTGGGAACGCTTCACGTACTACGGCATGCGCGCCGTGCTCATCCTGTTCCTCGTCGCTTCGGTGGCGGCAGGCGGACTGGGCCTCGACGATAAGACTGCCGCAGCGGTCTACGGTCTCTACACCGCGTCCGTTTATTTAGCTGGGCTGCCCGGCGGCTGGGTCGCGGATCGCCTGATCGGTGCGCAGCGCGCGGTCATGCTCGGCGGAGCGCTGATCACCGCGGGCAATCTGCTGCTGGCGGTATCGACCAGCCCGAAGGGTTTTTACATTGGCCTCTTGGTCATCGTTCTGGGTGTCGGCCTTCTGAAACCCAACGTCAGCGCCATCGTGGCCGGCCTCTACCCGGAGGGCGGCGCCCGGCTCGATTCGGCGTTTACGATCTTTTACATTGGCATCAATATCGGCGGCGCTTTGGGCCCCTTGGTCATCCCGGTGGCGCAGAATTTCTTCGGCTTGCGCGCCGGATTCGGCGCCGGCGCGTTTTTCATGATCATCGGCGTGGTGCAGTTCTATTTCACGCGAAAGCATCTGGGAGAGGCTGGCTTGCGCGCAACGACGGTACATGCCGCCGGCAGCGACACGCGCATCGTGCCGCGCTCCAAAGAATGGCTGCGACTGTGGATCGGCGTGGCTGCCTTGGTGCTGGCCGTTTTGGGAGCCAGCCTCGGGTGGATCCCCATGGATGCGCTACGCTTGGGCCGGGCCGCCGCTTACGTGATCGCCGGCATCGGCATTCTGTATTTTGTCTACTACTTCCTGTTTGCGGATCTAACCACGGAGGAACGCAGACGCGGCGTGGTGCTGGTCGTGCTGTTCGTCGGTTGCGCGCTGTTCTTCTCGGGATTCGAACAGGCCGGTTCGTCGCTCAATCTGTTCGCCGAGCGCTACACCGACCGCATGATCGGCTGGCTGCACTTCGAAATTCCAACCGGATGGTTTCAGTCGCTGAATTCCATTTTCATCGTTCTGTGCGCGCCGTTCTTTGCCTGGATGTGGATCGCGCTGGCGCGGCGCAACCTGAACCCGTCGGCACCGGCCAAGTTCGCGCTTGGCTTGATTCTGATGGGATCCGGGTTTCTGGTGATGGCAGCGGCAGCCGCCATCGTTGCACATGGCTCCAAGGTGTTGCCGTATTGGCTGCTGATGACTTATCTGTTGCACACCTTCGGCGAACTCTGCTTGAGCCCTGTGGGCTTGAGCTATTACACAAAGCTCGCGCCGAAGCGCTTCGTCGGCCAGATGATGGGTATGTGGTTTCTGGCGATGTCGCTCGGAAATCTGGTTGCCGGGCTCCTCGCGGGCGAGTTCGACGCAAACAATATTCCGGCTATGCCAGGCCAGTACATGCATATCGTGTATATCACCGTGGGTGCGGGGGCGATTTTGTTGGCAACCAGCCGACCGGTGAAAAAACTCATGGGAAATGTCGAATGATTGGAATTTGCCATTGGGTGTTCCGTGCCGGAACGCCGCGCCGCTTCTAGTTTGCGCGACTCGCGACATTCCACGAAAGTCATCTTATGCCTCCTCATCGTGTACCTGGTGTGGGGGTCTTCCTTTGTATTCACCAAGATCGCCGTCGAGAATCTTCCGCCCGCACTGTTTGCCGGCGTTCGATTCGTCACGGCCGGTGTTTTGCTGGTGTTGATTGCGGAAATTTTTGGACATGACCGCCTGCCGAGGCGGCTGATCGAGTGGCGCCACGTCACGATCGCCGGGTTCTTCATGATCTTCATCAGCAACGGCTTGAATACCTGGTCCATGCAATATCTGCCGAGCAATGAGACGGCCCTGCTCAACGGCACATCGGCGTTTTGGATCGCGGGACTTGGGGTGTTCGGCCGGCGCGGCCATCCGCTGACCCGGTCGGCGGTCTTCGGGCTGCTGATCGGATTCATCGGTGCGATGTTGATGCTGGTTCCCAAGGGGCCGATCTTCTCGAAAGGTTCGCTGGCGCAGCTCGGTGTTTTAACAGCGTGCGCGTCCTGGTCGCTGGGCACGCTGTACTACCGCAGCATCACGACCAACTTGAGTTCGATGATGTTCATGGCGCTGCAGATGCTGATGGGCGGCCTGATGCTGCTGATTTTTGCGCTCGCCCACGGCGAGTCGATGCACTGGCCTCCCAGCACGCCGGGCCTGATCTCGCTGTTCTACCTGACTTTCTTGAGTTCAGGACTCGCCTATACGGCCTATGGCTGGCTGACCATGAACACCACGCCCACCATCGTCAGCACCTACAGCTACGTGAACCCCGCCATCGCCGCGCTTTTGGGTTGGCTGGTGCTGCATGAGCATCTTACCGGCGTGCAGCTCATCGGCATGGCGATCGCCATCATCGGTGTCAGCATACTGACCGTGCCCGGCGGCAGCCTCACGGATCCAAAAACAATGGCGGAGCCGAAGACACAATAAGGCCGCGAAGCGAAGCGGATTGCGCGCCGGCTAGCTGCGCCTGCGGATCACTTCGACGCGGCCTTTGCCGCCCACGAACCAGGATCCGACGAAGCTCACCAAACTCACCAGTATCGAAGTCCAAAAAGCGGCGCCGAAGCCCGCAATGTGCATGCCCGGCACTATCCAAGCGACCAGCGCGACCATGCCGGCATTGATGACCAGCAGGAACAGGCCGAGAGTGAGTATGGTCATCGGCAGGGTCAGTAGGATGGCAATGGGCCGGATGATGGAATTCACCACGCCGAGGAGGATGCCGGAAAGAATGAGCGTGGAAGGGCCATCAATCGAGACGCCGCTGACCCAGTCGGTCGCCAGCCAAAGTCCCAGCGCCACCAGCATCGCGCGGATGAGAAACCCAAGCATTGCCCTTCTCCTTATTCTTTCGTAGCCGCCAGGCGAACGTAAGCATATCAAGGAGCAGCTTCGGGGCGCTCTATCAATAATCAAGGCCGGGCAGCGGCGGATCCTTGGGTGTAATTTTTGCCGGTTTCTTCGGTACGGGCGGGCTCTCCAGCGTCACCTTGATGCGCGCCATGAACCGTTCCCAGCCCATGCGGATACCCGCGTAGCTTCGGTCCCACTCCGGCGCGTCGGGAATGCCGGAACCCAACAGGCGCAGCGAGGTCTTGCCCTCGCCCCGGCGCGTGTCCAGGATGAAATCGTCCACCGCGGCGCTGTCGCTCGGCGGTGAATCTTTGCCGTTAAGATAAATGAGCCTCAGCCGCCGATTCACCTCAAAGATATCAATGTGTGCTTCCCGAGCGGTGCCGCTGCGCTTGCCGATCCGATACATACCGCCTTGGCGGGCGTCGATTTCAGCCTCCTGGCCTGACCATATTTTGATCAACCCGGGTTCAGTCAATGCACGCCACACGCGGGCAACGGGCACGTCGATTTCGACCAGGTGCGCATAGCCACGGGTGCCATTTCGGGACGATTTGCGGGGTAAGCTCATTGGATCAGGATCCTGACGGAAAACTGCCGGCGATGGAGTGCTAGAATCCAACAACAGGGGAGGAAGGTCCATGGCTTATGTCGATATCGTGACTGCGCTCGCAGTTCTGCAGTTCATCGTGTTCGGCTTCAAGGTGGGCTCAGCCCGGGGACGTTACGGCGTGAAGGCGCCGGCCATTACGGGCAATGAGATTTTCGAGCGCCTTTTTCGCGTCCAGCAAAATACCTTGGAACAGTTGATTGCTTTTTTGCCCGGCATATACCTGTTCTCGCACTACTTCAGCCCCTTGGTGGCGGCGGCCCTGGGGGTCGTATATTTGATCGGGCGGGAGCTCTACGCCTACACTTACGTCAAGGACCCGGCCAAGCGCGACGTGGGCTACGGCATGACCTTTTTGCCCATGGTGATTCTGGTGGTGGGCGGGTTGATCGGCGCGGTTCGCGCCCTGTTTTTCGCTTAATTTTACAGTTCGAATTTTCGACAAACGCTGGGGTGGCCTATAGGGCCTGAGATGCTGGCAGCTTGAGGCCCACCAGCAAACCCATTGAACCTGATCCGGTTAGTACCGGCGGAGGGAGCATGGGTAATCATCATTCCGCGCTAGGATTTCTGTTCGCTGCAGCACTCGGCCTTGCCGCTCCGGCAGTTGCCCAAGGGTCCGCAGACAACCAACCGCTCGATGAGATCGTCGTCACAGCGACCTTAAGATCGGTTGCGCTCGAGGAATTGCCGGGCAGCGCCTCGGTGCTCACGGGGCAGACGCTGCGCGATGGCGGCCAGGAACATTTCGAGGACGTGCTGCCGCTGGTGCCCAATCTGAACTGGGCGGGCGATACTTCGCGCCCGCGCTACTTTCAGATCCGCGGCATCGGCGAGTTGCAGCAATACCAAGGCGCCCCGAACCCCTCGGTGGGATTTCTCATCGACGACATCGACTTCAGCGGCCTAGGCTCCGCCGCCACGCTGTTCGACGTCGATCACATCGAAGTGCTGCGCGGGCCGCAGGGCACGCTGTATGGCGCCAACGCACTCGCCGGGCTCATCTACGTCAAAAGCGCCGATCCGGCGGAAACCTTTGGCGGTCGCGCCGAATTCGATGCCGGCGACTACAACGAGCATTCCTACGGTGCGGTGCTCACAGGTCCGGTGAGCAGTCTCGATTCCGCGTTCAGGCTTGCCGTCCAGCGCTATACCAGCGACGGCTTTTATCACAACGCCTATTTGGGCCGCAGCAACACCAACAATCGCGACGAACTCACCTTGCGCGGCAAATGGCGCTACGAGCCGAGCGACCAATGGCACGTGGATCTGACCCTGCTGCGTGCGCAGATCGACAATGGCTATGACGCGTTTGCCATCGACAACAGCCGCACCACGCAATCCGACCATCCGAGCGTCGATCGCCAATATTCCACCGGGGTTTCGGCCCGATCGACCTACACGGGCTTGGGTGCGGCGACGCTCACCACCATCGCGACTTACGCGGATACGAAGGTCAACTACGGATTCGACGGCGATTGGGGCAATCCGCAGCTGTGGGCGCCGTACACCTATGACTTCACCGAATACCAGGTGCGCCATCGCTCGACGCGCAGCCTGGAATTTCGCCTGGGCGATACGGCCACGAGCGGCGCACAGCGCGGACTCTCCTGGCTCGTCGGCGTCTATGCCTTTGAACTGCGCGAGTCGTTGACCGATACCCAAGCCGGAACTTACCTCGATCCCTTCGACGCGACCCAAAACTCCGCTTCCTTCAGCGTCATCTCCAGTGAATATCGCTCGCGCAACGGCGCGGTGTACGGACAACTCGACGGGGACTTAGGAAGGGCACGCTGGTCCGTGGGCTTGCGCGGCGAGCGCCACACCAGCCGCTACAACGACACGACCACAAATCTCGATGCACCGACGACCGCGAATAATTTCGGTCCCGCCGATAACCTGTGGGGCGGCCAAGCCTCGATCGACTTGGCCGTAGCGGCCGGTCAGCATGTGTATGCGCTCGTCGCCCGCGGCTACAAGGCGAGCGGCTTCAACTTGAGTCCCGGACTGCCGGTCAGCCAGCTGCAATTTGGACCTGAATCCGACTTGAATCTGGAAGTCGGCCACAAGGCGCAGCTGGCCGAGGGACGGCTGCAAATCGACACATCGCTCTTTTACATGGTGCGCCACAATGAGCAGCTGCTCACGGGCGAACAGTTGGACCCGAGCAACCCCGACACCTTTATCTTCTTTACCGGCAACGCCAGGTCCGGCTTCAACTACGGCTTGGAAAGCACCGTGAACTGGGCTGCGACGCCCTCGCTGGTTTTGGGCGGCTCACTGGGCTTGCTGCAGACCCGGTACCGCGGGTTCGTGCAAAACGACGTCATGCTTCCCGATCGGGCACTGCCCCACGCGGCTCCCTGGCAGGCCGCACTCAATGCAACGTGGCGCGACCCGCGCGGACCCTACGCACGGCTTGACGTCACCGGCTTCGGTCCGTTTTTCTATGATCTGCCGCCGAACGACACCCGCTCGAGCGCCTATGGCTTGGTCAATGGCAAGCTGGGCTGGGAGAGCGCGCGCTGGGAAGCCTACCTCTGGGGCCGCAATCTTCTCGACAAGAATTACACGGTGCGCGGCTTTTATTTCGGGAACGAACCGCCGGACTTCCCCAGCAAGCTGTATGTGCAGCTGGGCGAGCCGAGAAATTGGGGCGTGCACCTGACGGTGCGTTTCTAGCTTGAGTGCGCAGCTAGTGGGCGGCGTGGGTGGCGCTGCCGAGTTCCACTGAGTTTTTCTTGGGCTCCGCGGGCTCGTCCGCGAGCAGATAAGAGTCGATCACCTTGCGCGCGATCGGGCCGGCGGTGGAACCACCGAAGCCGCCGTTCTCAACCAACACCGAAATCGCAATCTTCGGATCATCGACCGGTGCGAATGCGATGAACCAGGCATGTTCGCGCTTGCGTACGTCGGCGTCCTGGTGCTTGGTACTTTCGGTTTGCTTGACCGTTACCACCTGAGCGGTTCCGGTTTTGCCCGCCAGCTTGTAGCCCGCGCCGCGAAAGGCGAGGTAGGCGGTGGCGCCGGGTTGCGTAACGGCGCCAACCATGCCGTCGTAAATCACGTTCCACTGATCTTCGGTACCAAGGTCGATCGGTTTGCCGAAGCCGGGATTGCGCGGTACGACAGTTACCGATCCTGGCGCGCGAATGGCCGAGACCAAGCGCGGCAAGGCAATTTTCTTCCCGCGCTCTGCAATCTCGGAAGCAAAGTGCGCCTGCTGCAGTGGTGTGACCGTTATTGGACCTTGGCCGATGCCCATGCTGATGCTTTCGCCGGGAAACCAAACCTGGTCGGCCTTGCGCTTGAATACCCTTCGTTTCCATTCCGGCGAAGCGTATAAGCCTGGCTTCTCCCCGGGAATATCGATCCCGGTCAATTCGCCATATCCAAACGCACTCATAAACGCGTGCATACGATCGATGCCCATCTTGTCGGCGAGCCGATAGAAGTACACGTCGCAGGACTCGGATATCGCGTGCCGCATATCCAGGGAGCCATGAACTTTATCATCGCGGTACTTGTTGCTGCTGCCCGGCAAAGTAAAGTACCCAGGGCAGTATTCGACATGTTCCGGGGTTAAAATTCCATAGTGCTGCGCCGCCAACGCGTACAGCGGCTTCACCGTCGACCCGGGCGGGTAGGCGCCCCTCAAAGCGCGGTTCAATAGCGGCACATCGATGTTGTTCGACAGCGCCGCATACTGTGCAACCGACAGACCGCGCACGAAATCGTTGGGGTCGAATCCCGGCGTACTGGCCAGTGCAATGATGTCCCCGGTTTTAGGATCGAGCGCCACCACCGATCCGCGCTTGCCCACAAGCGCCTCTTCGGCAATCCTTTGCACTTTGACGTCCATCCCCAAAATCAAATCCTCGCCGGCAACGGGAGGGCGGGTATGCAGTTCTGAGGCGTAGCCTCCCTGTTTATCGACCGGCCGGCCGGCGGCGTTCACCTCGATTTCCCGAAAGCCCGGCTTGCCGTGAAGTTGCTGCTCATACGCACCTTCGACGCCGAGCTTGCCGATCAAGCTCGTACCGGCATATTCGGCGCTGTCGATCAGCTTCAGGTCCTGTTCGTTGATCGCGCTGACGTAGCCGATGGCGTGCACGCCCATCTCCCGCAGCGGATAGTGCCGGGCCAGCCGCGCGCGGATATCGACGCCCGAAAATTGATAACGGTGGACGGCGAAGCGCGCCATTTCCTCTTCATTCAGCGACAGCTTGATCGGCACGCTTTCGTATACCTTGTGCAGCAGAATCGTGCGCCGGATGTTGCTGGTCTCATCGCTGCGCAAGAGACCGATGCTGACCAGCTGAGCCAGCGTGGCGTCGATTGCCTTGGCGTCGCCCACCTGTTCGCGGGTGAGTTCGATGTTGAAGGCGGGCATGTTGTCCGCCAGCACCACACCGTGCCGGTCCAGGATCAGGCCTCGGCTGGGCGGGATCGGCTCCGTGCGGATGCTGTTGCCCTGCGAGAGGCCATGGTAATAGTCGAACTTGACCACCTGCAGATAGAACAGGCGTCCCGCGACGGCCAGGAGCAGCACCGCGGCGAAAATGCCCGCAACGATGCTGCGGATCGTAAACAGCCTGTTTTCCGCGAAATAGTTTTTGATCCGCGATTGGCGGCTTCTTACCATTGCGGCCCAGCTGTTTCGGTAAGGTGTCCCGGCATGCGGCGATTGTAAGCTAGTTAAGCGGCCGCCAACCGCTATGGAGTACGCAGAATTCCATCACCGGTGCCCTGGGTTTGAAAGCGCACCGTGACCGTTTGGTTCGCGGGAACATGGAAGCGGAAGATAGGTCTGCCGTTCTTGTTCCCCACGGGATGATCGGCGCGCACGACGCGCGCACCTTCCTGAATTTGCAGTCTCAACTCAAAGTCGATTGCCGCGGTGCGGGCATTGCTGACCTCGACGCGCTGAACATTGTCGACCTTGACTGAGCGCAGGGACACTCCCGGCACCAAGGGCAACACTTTCGCGTGCGCGGAATCGATGCCGGTCTTCTCATGGGTCACCGATACCTGAATGTCGGAACTCTCGCCCATATCGATCTCCACTTCTTCGTCCACGGCGGTGTCGCGCACGCCGGACTCGTGTTCCAACAACTGGTCGCCCGCATACGAGGCGAATACCGCCACGGTACCCGACGGCAGCGGCAAGCCCAAATGGTTGGCTACAGTATTCTTGGTTCGAAGCAAGCGATGTGCCGGACGCGTAAATTCCTGATCGTCCGCCGCAAGGTCCGCGCCATAAATCGTGCTGACAGGAATACCCAAGCGATCCATGAGCCGGACCTGCTTCGATTGGCGGCTGGCGAGGGTCGTACGCTCGGGCACGCGATACAGCTTCAAGTCGCCGAGTTGTTCCTGTTGTACCCTGTTGGCGGTGAGGGAAACCTCCCGCATGGCCATGGCGGCGGGGAGCGGCGCCATCGCTCCCGACACACTTTTCTTGAACATGCGCTCCTCTTTGTCAATCTCGTACACGGCCGGCGCGGGCTGATCGCTGGTCGTTCCCTGCGGCCAACAAGACGCAAAGATCGGGAACCCGGCATCCATGGGCGGCTCGCTGTCGTTCTCACGGTGCACCCCGCCGGCGATGACCTGGGTATGCGCCGACGGAAATCCAACGCTGTTCGAATTTGCCAACGTCACCCACGCGCCCAGATCCAAGCGCGCGCCGTCGGCGGATATGCGCGCCGTGTAGTCGGCGGCCCAATCGAAACCGCGGGCAAGGTACGACAGCGTGACTGTCTGGTTTACGGCGCGCGGGCTGCGCACCTCGACCGACAGCGTCGGCCGGGCCGAGAGACCCGCCGCAGGCTCAAAGCTGAAGGTCTCCGGAAGTCCTGAACAGCGCAGCGCCTCGATGCCCTGATCGGTCTTGAACACCACGCCGCCGCCGGCGTCCGACAAGATCGTGCCGGTCAGTCGCTCTGTTTTGCCGGTCTTGCGGTTGGTCCGCAGCAACTCGACGCGTTTGCCCACGGCGGAGGCCACCAGGGCCGAGGGACTCAAGAGCCGCGCATCACGATTCTTTTCGATGACCACGCCGTTGAATCCGCTAACGAGCGCGCTGGCCGGCTCGATGCCATCGGCCACACCCTCGAATCGCACGCGGCTGACACCCGCAGGAAGCCGAAGCAACCGAGTCTCCGTCACCAGCGCGAAGCCGTTCAGGTCATCGAGATTGATTGAGCCCGAAGCGCGGTGCGGCGCACGGTACACCGTCACGATGAGATCCGAAGGCGGCTCCGCCAGGACGTCTTCGGGGCCAGCGGAGGCGGCAATGCCGGTCGCGGCCGCCATGCCAAATCCTGCGATGAGCGCCGCCGCGCGCATTGATCCTAGTACCGCGTTTCGAATGTAGCCGTGACGGTGGCCTTGCCGTTGGCGGGAACATTCACGTTCCATTCCGCCGCCTCGGCACTGAGCCTCCTGCTCTTCTGACTCTCAGCCTTCACGCTCGAATCGCCCCACAATCCGTCCTGGCGTAATTTCACGACGACCGCTCGAGGCAGGGCGTTCGTGACGTCGTATCGCATGTCGGTCTGCCAGTCGAACGTCGAAATGCGCGTTCTTTTTTCCACGACGGCGTGCACTTTGACGTCGAAGGCATCGCCGGTTGCCAACGACAGCGTGGAACCCATCGGCGTGTGATCGATGCGGCTCTCGCCGATGAACTGCGGGTCGCCGCGTTTGTCCTTCATGTAGAAACGCAAAATGCCGGCCGGCAGCTGATCGCCGAGACCGGCGTGGGCGCTGGTCGAAAAGCTGTAGATGCTCTGGGCGCTGACCGGCATTTCAGCCGTCCCCAGCCAGCGATTGCGGAATTCATAGCCATGCTCGGCCGGAACGGACTGAACGTCGAGAAAGCTCACCTGCTTGGTTTGCTGATTGGCAATGGTGGTGCGTTCGGCCAGCGGATACAGATAGTAATCGCCCAGACGCTCGCGGCTGCCGCTTTCCGTTCCCGGCTGCTGCAAGGTCTGGCGCCGTACCGGGGGACGATAACCGTTTAGCTGACCACCGCCATCGACCTGGCTGGGCGATCCGGCGACCAGCAGGGTTTGCGCATTGTCATAGGCGGTACCGCTGGAATTGGTGAGCGTCACCCAGCCCTGCACATCAATTTTGCCGTCGCCCTCGTTGTAGAGCGCCACATAGTCGGCCTTCCAGCCGAGCCCGGGCGTGAGATAGCTCAAGGTCGCGCGCCGGGTTCCCGCACGCGCGCCGATGACGCTGACCGAAAGGGTTGGCCGCGCGCGAAGATTGTCCGGCACCTTGTTGAAGATCACGCGCACCGGCAGGCCGTCATCGCGCAACACCTCGATGCGCGGGCCGATTTTCAGGACCACGCCGCCGTTGGTGGCAAGAACCAGCGCCTGCTCGCGCGTTTCGGCGCCGGTGGCGGGATTCACGCGGACGATGGTGACTTCCTGGCCCACGGCCTTTTCCATGAGTTTCGCCGGCGTCAGCAGATCGAAGTCGAAATTCTGCTCGAGGATGCTCATGTCCGCCGCCGAGAGCGATACGGTCTCCGGCCGGATTTGCGCCGATACATCCTGGAATTCGATGCGTTGGCGGCCGTCTTTGACCTCGATGTCCCGCCGATCCTGAACCAGGGCCAGATTGTCGTTATAAATCGTGACCGACAGGGCCCGGTCGGCGGCCCATGCCGGATTGACCAGTAGCCACGCCACCCATCCGATGCAAAGGAGACGTACACTCATATCGAACTCCACTGTTGCTGATCATTGATCGGAGGATGACTATCTTTGGGGTTGAAGTACGATCTAATAATAATCGCAGCCCTTACCTAAAGGGTCTCAATGCCGACGGAATCGAACGAAAAGTGGCAACAATTGAGCCGCCTCCTGGATCAAGTTCTTGATCTGGAAGCGCCACAGCGCACCCAATGGCTCGAATCGCTGGCAAAGAGCGACCCCGAGATGGCTGAGAGGGTATCGGCTGCGCTTGCTGCCGGGGAGCGCGAGGGGTTTACGGGATTTCTGGCAGGGTCTGCGATCGATCTTAAGGGCATCGGCGATTCCACCCTGGTCGGGCGCCAGGTTGGACCCTATGTCATCGACGTGGAGATTGGCCGCGGCGGCATGGGCAGCGTATGGAAAGCGCATCGATCCGACGGCCTCTATGAAGGTGTTGTCGCCATCAAGTTCGTTCACGCGGCCTGGATTGGCAGCACGGGAGAGCAGCGCTTTCGCGTCGAGGGAAATCTTTTAGGCCGCCTCGATCATCCCAATATCGCGCGGCTCGTCGATGCCGGTGTTCTGCTCGGCACGCAACCGTACTTGATACTCGAATTTGTCGTGGGCGAGCCGATCGACGCCTATTGCGAAAGTGAACAGCTTGGCTTGGAAGCACGCATCAGGCTGTTTCTGGGTGTTCTGGAGGCGGTGGCGCACGCCCATAGCCACCTCATCGTTCATCGCGACATCAAGCCCAGCAACATATTTGTCACCGCCGGCGGCACGGTCAAGCTGCTGGATTTCGGGATCGCCAAACTCCTGCAGGTGGAGGGGGAGGCGGCGCTGACACAGTCCAACGCCATACTGCTCACGCCTCAGTATGCCGCACCCGAGCAGCTTCTCGGCAAGCCCGTCACGACAGTGACCGACGTCTATTCCTTGGGTTTGGTTCTGTATGAGCTGCTCACCGGAGCGCCTCCGATCGCCGCCGGTACGCGCTCGAACGCCGAGTTGATGCGCGCGGTCCTGACTGAAGAACCGGCGCGAGCCTCCGCCACATCCATTATTCCGACGATTCGCCGTCGCGCCCTCGAGGGTGATCTCGACAACATCCTGCACAAAGCCCTCAAGAAGGATCCCGCAGAGCGCTATGCATCAGTCGGAGCGTTTACGGATGATCTCAAGCGATTTCTGATGCATGAACCCGTGCACGCACGGGCCGATACCATTCCCTATCGGGTATCCAAGTTTGTGCGGCGGCATCGGGGCGGGGTCCTGAGCGCGCTCCTCGTCGCCATCGGCCTCATCGGAACCAGCGCGGTTGCGCTGTGGCAGCTGTATCTGGCAAACCAAGAACGGGATATCTCCCTGGGCGAAACGCGCCGTACCCGGGGCTTGAGCGAACTCAGCAATTTCATGCTCACCGAGAGCACAGCCAACGCGCCTCCCCAAGAACTCCGCAAACGCCTGGATCATGCGGTCGAATTCGTCGAGCGCAATTTTCAAGGCGAGCAGGACGTCATGGCATCGCTGCTATTTGGACTGGGCGCGGATTATCTCGACACGGGCGAGGCCGAACTCGCGGCGAAGACGACGGCGAGGGCGGACGCCATTATCGAGCGTCTCGACAATGATCCCTACATGCAAACTGAATCCGGTTGCCGGCGCGCCCGGGATCTCGCGATCGCTCATCAACTCCCGGAGGCGCGCGCGCGCCTCGCCAAAGCGCGCGAAAAAATGCGGCACCTTCACGTGATCGCGCCCGGGCTCAGCGCCAACTGCGGCACAGCCGGCGCGTTGATTGCGCAAGCGGACGGCGACTACGCCGACGCCATTTTGGATCTGCGTTCGGTGTTGAGCAGTCTCGTGCGAGAGCAAGCCTATGGCTCCAATTCCTGGGTGGCCACGCAGAATGATCTTGCCCGCACGTTGAACATGGCGGGCGATTTTCGAGGGGCCTGGGAGGCTGATAGCGCCAATATAAAGGTGGCGAAGGAACGCAAGCTCACGGATTCGAGCCGATATTTCGCTATGGCCTCGGTTGGCTGTCATGCCCTGCGCAACGGCGGCCGACCGGCGCAATCGCGCAGCTTCGTCGATTCCATTCTGGCCGATGCGCGACGAGAGGTGCCGAGCGCCGAGCTGCCATTCTTTCTAATAGGCTGCCGCGCGCTGGCGGAGTTGGCGATGGAGCAGCCGAATGCATCGGTCGCAGCGCTCGCGGATGCCGGCCAGAAAGCACAGAGCGCCGGGATGGTGTCGATGGCGAGCGTCTTTAAGACGGCAATGGTCAATGAAGTCATCAAGCGCGCCGACCTTGCGGCGGCCGACGCCGCCTGGGTGGAATTGGCGCCCTCGGAAGAGAAAATGCTCAAGGACAATGAGCACGGGCCGGAGATCGTCCGCCTGCTGTTGCTCCGCGCCAACTTGGACTTGGCACACGAGCAATTTTCGCAGGCAGCGCAGCACATCGATCAAGCGGCGACGCTGATCGCCGCCCGCGGCCAACCGACGAATTCGGATGCACGCGATGTAGAAATGCTGCACGCACGCCTGGCGTTTGCCGGCCGTGGGTTCCAACAGACGAAGCAGCATGTCCAGGCCGCATTGGAGCTGGCGAAAGCCGGAGCCATCGACCCGCAATCATCGGCGTGGATCGGCGAAGCGCTCTTGTGGCGCGCCCGCCTCGAAGCCGCACAGGGCGACAGATCCACGGCGAGAACTACGGCGCAGGAAGCCTTGCGGCATCTCGAAAAGAACATGGATCCCAAGAGTGCAACGCTCGCGGCCGCCCGCGAGTTGGCATCAACTTAGGCGGGCGCGGATCTCTCGCTAGCGGATCGATACCTGGAAGCGCGGGTTGGACGAACTCGCCATCCATGTCTTGATGCGCTGGGCATCGGCCACGCGGGTGTACTTGCCGAACGAATCGAGCAGCACGATGACCACCGATCGGCCCTCGATGACGGCGGCCATGACCAGGCACTTGCCGGCCTCGGCGATGTAGCCGGTCTTCTGCACGATGATGTTCCAGGCGGGATTCGCAACCAGATTGTCGGTGTTGCGAAACTCCACCAAGTGCCGGTGCACGCGCACGGCATAGTTCTTATCGGTCGAGAACTCGCGGATGGTGCGATTCTTCGACGCGGCGATCACCAGCTTGGACAAATCCTCCGGACTCGCCACATTCTGGCTCGACAGCCCGGTCGGATCCACGAAGTGCGCGTTGATCATGCCGAGCGCTTTCGCCTTGGCATTCATCGCCGCCACCATCGCGGGCATGCCGCCGGGGTAATTGTTGCCCAGCGCGTGGGCGGCGCGGTTCTCCGAAGCCATCAACGCGACATGCATCAGGTCGCCTCGCGTCAAGGTCGTGCCCACGGCGAGCCTGGAAAAGGCCCCTTTGGGATAGTCGCGGTCGGCTTCGGTAATCTGAATGGGTTGATCCAGGGGCTGCTTGGCATCCAGCACCACCAGGGCCGTCATCAGCTTGGTGATGGAGGCGATGGGCGCGGCCACATCGGAATTGCGCGAATACAGTACCGAAGAATCGCTCTGATCGACGATGAGCACGGAGCTGGATTTCAGTTTTGGGCCGCTTAAAGCCTTGGCGCCGGCCTGAAAGCTCAGAAAACCCAGGAAAACCGTGGTCAAGGCCAGTATGGGAAGCCGCCGCGCAGCGCGTGAGGGCAACAATGTTCGATTGACGGACCGCATTAACCCTCTCTCAACCACGGGAAAGGAGACAAGCTCACCATATGTAAAGCAGCTCCGGCGTGATGCAGAGCTAACTTTGCCATTAATTCTACGAAAGTCCAGCAGTTTCAATCGTTTGCCGGAAAGGATTCAAGCGTTAGCTTCAGCCCCCGGCATCCGCCGCAATTCTTTGTCGCGGTACATCCTGTCATCTGCGAGGCTTCGAAGGTCGCGCATGTCCCGCGCATCCTTGGGGTAGTTCACGACCCCGATGCTGACGCTGCAGCGAATCATGCGCGATCGCAGATCGAGCGTGGTCTTGTAGACATTGTGCCGCACGCGCTTGATGACGGCCTCGGCTACGTCGGCCGACGCGCCCGGCAAGAGCACCGCGAACTCATCGCCGCCGAGCCGCGCGGCATGGTCCGTGGTGCGAATACTTCTCTGCAGGCACTGCGCAACCAGCGTAATGGCGCTGTTTCCGGCCTCGAGACCGAAGACATCGTTAATTTCCTTGAGCTTGTCCATGTCGATCATGAGGAGTGCGTACACGCCGCGGTTGCGCTCGCAGCCCTCATGTTCGCGCTGCCATACCTCATTGAACATGCGCACGTTATATAGGCCGGTCAAGGAATCGGTTTGTGCGAGATTCTCGATCCGCTCCCTGGCCTCGGTGATGTCCGCCGACAAAGTGGTGGTGAGATAGGCCACAAGCAGAAAGGGCGCGAGCTGCCCCACGACCTGGCTGGCATAGAACATCGAGATCACATCGAGACCGGGTGTTGTCGTCGCGAGCAGCACGTGACAAACCGCAATGGCGGCCACCTGCAGCAGCGTGATCACCCGGCCGAGGGTCAGCGCACTCAATATGATGGGCAGCAGGTACAGATTGAACAGCGGGCTTCCGCTCTTCCCCGTGAACCACAGCACGCCGGTGATGAACACCACCATCGACCACGATTCGATCAGGAGCTTGGAACGCGAGCGCCCCGGGAGGAAATGGCGGCCGCGAAATCCGACGATGGCCAGCGCGAAGGCCGCAAGCAGACCCAGAACCGGCCACATTTCTTTGGCGAGCGCACCGGACCAAGTAAGCACCAGTGCGGCGAGGGCCAGGCACAGGATCTCTATGGAACGGGTGCTGCGCATCAGAGCCGGGCCGCGGTCGTCACCGCGCCCGGCCGCGCGCTGGGCGATACCTTCAATTCCTCGAGCGCGCGCTTGACGTCTGCATCCCGCTGCTTGAGCGGCGCGTCCGAGGGACCCGGCGTTGCGGACGGCTTCGGATCCCGCTCGAGCTCGATGTCCGGTGCAATGCCGCGATGGTTGATTGAGACTCCCGAAGGCGTGTAATACAGCGATGTCGTCAGTTTGACGGCCCGATCATCGGACAACGGAATGATGGTTTGCACCGATCCCTTGCCGAAGGTCGTGCGTCCCATGAGTTTCGCGCGATGCTGATCCTTGAGTGCGCCCGCGACGATTTCCGCGGCTGAAGCCGAACCGCCGTTGACCAGCACGACGATGGGAGCTCCGTTGAGCGCGTCTCCCGGTGTTGCGTCCATTTCGAACTTCGAGTCGGGAGTTCGTCCCTTCGCGGTCACGATGACGCCGCTGTCGAGAAATGCGTCGGCAACGGCAACCGCCGCCTCGAGCACCCCGCCGGGGTTGTCGCGCATGTCCAGAACCAAGCCCTTGAGCGGCGCGCCGTTGCGTTTGCGCTGTTCTTTCAGCGCCGCGTTCAGGTCGTCGCCCGTGGTCTCGCTGAATTGCGAAATCCGCACGTATGCGTAACCCGGTTCGAGCATCTCTGCTTTGACGCTATGCAGCTCCACACGCTGCCGTTTCAGCGTAAATACCATTGGTTCCGCATGGCCTTCGCGCATGATGCCGATCTTCACCGCGGAGCCTTCCGAACCGCGCATGCGGCCGATGGTATCGGCCAAGGTATTGGTATTGACGGGGATGCCGTCGATCGTGACGATGATGTCGCCGGAGCGAATTCCTGCCTGCGCCGCCGGCGAACCGTCGAACGGCGCGATGACCACGACTTGTTCATCCTCGATCGACAGTTCGATGCCGACGCCGAAATAGCGGCCCGAGCTGCTGATCTTGACCTCATCGTATTCATCGCCATCGAGATACGCGGAATAAGGGTCCAACGACGCGACCATCCCGCGAATGGCTGCCTGCAGCAACTGGTGATCATCGACGGGATTCACATAATCATGCTTTACCCGCTCGAGCACCGCCGCCAGCATGCGTGCGTCCTGCCACGGCAGGTCGCCGCCCAAAGCAGCGGGTTTCTCGGCCAGCACGCCGCGCGCCAGCCCGAGCGACAGGCCGATGGCAATGCCGACGGCCAATAACAGGGCGCTGGACGATTTCTTGATCATTGGAACGCGAAGCATACGTGCGGAGGGGGATTGCCGCCAGACGCTTAAGGACAGTGTTAAATTAAAATTATTGGTTCAACTTAAGGGTTTGTCTTGAGCCAGAGCTTGGGATCGACGGTCTTGCGTCCGTCGCGAATCTCAAAATAGAGCTGCGGTTTGCCCTCGGTATCGCTCAAGGCGGCGATCACATCGCCCGGTTGGACCCGGTCGCCCACGGATTTATAGAGCACCTCGGCATGACCATACAAAGTCATGTAGCCGCCGCTATGCCCGACGATCATCAGCAGCCCAAGGCCCTGCAGCCAATCGGCATAGACGACGCGCCCAAAAAAGGGCGCGCGTACCTTGGCGCCGTGCGTGGCTTCGATCATCACGCCATTCCAACGCACCCCGCCGCCTGATCCGCCGCGCGGCGCCTGATAGCGAGCGACGACGCGGCCAACCACGGGCCAGGGCAATTTGCCGCGTAGGCGATCGAAGCTTTGGGACGGGTCGGTGGGAAAGTCCTGCATCATGCGGGACAGGTCGGCGACCAACGCTTCGACTGCTTGTTCCTCGCGCTTCAAATTGCCGAGTTCCTGATTGCCGCTCTCCAACTTCTTGGTCAATGCAGCAACCGCGACGGTGCGCTCGGCGCGCGCCTGCTGCAGGCCGGCGATCTCCTTCCTGCCGGAGTCTTCCAGCTTCTGCAGATCCTGCGATTGCTGCTCGATTTGCGCGACCAATTGCTGCAGCCGTGCCTCGTCCCCCTGGACGGATTTAATTTTCTGGCTGCGCTGCGCGGCAAAGTAGCCGTAGTAGGTCAGCGTGCGCCCCAGCGTGGCGGGATTGCTTTGATTCAGCAGCAGCTTGAGTTCCTCCTGACGGCCGATCATGTACGCTGCCCGCGCCTGGACGGCGAGCGAGTCGCGCTCCGCTTGCAGCGCGCTCAAGTTGCGGGACTGATCGGCGCGCAATTCCGAGCGGCGCTTTTCCGCGGCGACCTGCGCCGCGTGCAGTTCTTCCGCGCGCTGACGCTTGGCAGCAATGACGAGTTCAGTCTCGCGAACGCGTGCGCTCAAGGAATCGCGCTGTGCCAGCTGCGTTCCCATGCGGCCGGTCAATTCCGCGATTCGCGCCCGCACCGCCGCAAGCTTGGCTTTTGCCTGCGCCGAATCCTGAGGTTCCGTGACCGTCGCGGGGCTGCTCGCGCACACGATTGCCAGCAGCGCCGCGCAGCCTGCGGCTCTGAAACATCGATTCATGGCGGGGTGTTCATCCTGGGTCCAAGCATACAAGCCTTGTGCCCGCTGCTATACTTGCGCGCCCAAAAAGCCCAAATTGTGCGAGCCGCATGCAGCGATTGTTAGATTTCATTGGCCATCATCCCTACCTCGCGGGCGCAGCGCTGCTGGCCGCGATCGCGGTCCTGGTTTTCGAGCTTCGCGCCCGTGTTCACGCCTTTGCGGCCTTGAGCGCCATGCAAGCGGTGCGGCTCATGAATCAGGGCGCCCTCGTGATCGATCTGCGCAGCAAGGAGCTGTACGACGCCGGGCATATTGTCGATGCGCGCAACGTTCCGGTGGCCGAGCTCGAGTCGCAGGCCGACACTCTGAAGAAGTGGCGCGACAAGAGCGTCATTACTTATTGTGACAGCGGCGCCAACGGCGCCGGCGCCGCCCGTTCGTTGATGAAGCTCGGCTTCACCAAGGTGTTCAATCTTCAAGGCGGCTTGAATGCATGGGTGAAGGACAATCTGCCGCTGGCGAAAACGGCCGGGGGTAAGAGCAGCTCGAAATGACCCAGCCGGTGGTCACCATGTACGTATCGGACTGGTGCCCGTATTGCCAGCGAGCCAAAAGCCTGCTGGCGGAAAAACAAATTGTATTCAGCGAAGTCAACGTCGAGGATGACGTGAAATTTCGGGAAGAAATGATGGCGCGCAGCAATCGGCGCACGGTGCCGCAAATTTTTATCGGCGACAAGCATGTCGGCGGGTGTGATGAACTTTACGCGCTGGATCACAGCGGCGAGTTGGATCGATTAATTCAGGGGGCAGGATGAACGAGGTTAAAGCGGTGGAGCCAGAAGCCAACAACGGCGTCCAGGTGAGTTTGCAGAGCGTGTACTTGAAGGACTGCTCCTATGAGTCGCCCAATGGCCCGCGGTTGCCCGGCAATCAGGCATGGGAGCCCAAATTTCAGCTCAACATGAACACCTCCACAGAAGAGCTCTCGCCCGAAGCGCGGGAAGTCTTGCTGACCGTCACGGTCGAAGCCAAGCAGGGCGACCTGACGCTGTACCTGGTGGAGGTCAAGCAGGCAGGATTGTTTTCGATCACCGGTGCATCGGCGGAGGATCTGAAGCGCCTGGTCGGCAGCTTCTGTCCCAGCGTGCTGTTCCCGTACGCGCGAGAGGTGATTTCCGACTTGATCGTCAAAGGTGGATTCCCCAATTTCCTCCTGCCGTTGGTCAACTTCGACGCCTTGTTCAGCCAGGCGCAGCAGACTCCGCAGCCCAGTCTGGTGAATTAGAGCCCGTATGACCCGGCGTACGGAACCGATGACAGTCATCGGCGCCGGCTCCTGGGGCACGGCACTTGCCATCTTGTTGGCGCGGGAAGGACACCCGACTCAATTGTGGAGCCGGGACCGGGCTCAGCTCGATGCCATGCGCAGTGCGCGGCGCAATATGCGCTATTTGCCGGAGGCGGAGTTTCCGGAGAGCTTGCAGGTCGCAGTCGATCTACCGCAAACATTGAAAGCATCGGGCGATGTGCTGATCGCGGTGCCCTCGCACGCCTTCAGGGAAACGTTGCAGCACATTCAGCCGCACCTGGCCGGCCATTCGCGAATTGCCTGGGCCACCAAGGGATTCGAAATCGCGACCGGACTGCTGCCTCATCAGGTCGTGAGAGAAGTCCTGGGCGACACTCCCGGCGCTGTCTTGTCGGGACCCACATTTGCGAAGGAGGTCGGCGCCGGGCTGCCCACCGCCATGACCATCGCATCTCCTGATGAGGAGTTTGCCAAACAGCTTGCTCTCGTTCTGTCGGGCCCGAGCTTCCGCGCGTATACGCAGACCGACATCATGGGTGTGGAGGTTGGCGGGGCGGTGAAGAACGTCATTGCCATCGGCTCGGGAATTGCCGACGGCATGGGATTCGGCGCGAATACGCGCGTGGCCCTGATCACACGCGGTCTCGCCGAAATGATGCGCTTGGGAGTGAAGCTCGGCGCATTGCGCGAAACCTTCATGGGTCTCGCAGGTCTCGGGGACCTGGTGCTCACCTGCACCGATGATCAATCGCGCAATCGGCGTTTCGGCATGGCGTTGGGCCGCGGCGAGTCGCCCGCGGAGGCGCAAGGCGCGATTCATCAGGTGGTCGAAGGCGTGCCGGCGGCGCGCGCCGTGTACGATGTGGCGCACCGGCTGCAGGTGGACATGCCCATCTGCCGGGAAATATACGGAATCATGTACGAGAACAAGCCGGTCCGCGCAGCGGTGCAGGCGCTCATGGGGCGCGAAGTACGTTCCGAGGCCGAATAGAATTCGATTCACGCGCAATCAACTTCGATTCAAGCGCAATCTAGGGAGCCGATATGCAACGGTTGGAATTGACTTTGGGTGCGGCGATGCTCGCCGCTTTAAGTTTGGCCGCCGCGTCGGCATCAGCGCAAGGCGCAGCCGAGCTCTCGCTCACGCGCTTCGATTGCGGCAAGACCACCGCGTTGAACGATGTCAGCCGCTTCTCGGATGTCATGGCATTCAAGGGACTGAATATTCAGCTGACTTTCAGCTGCTACTTGGTCAAGCACGGCAATGATTACCTGATATGGGACACTGGCAATCCGGCGGCCACGGGCGCCGGCCCCGCACCGACGGCGCCCAAGAGCAGCTTGGTGGAACAGCTCGCGCAGCTGCACCTCAACCCCTCGCAAATAACCTTCGTCGGAATCAGCCACTATCACGGCGACCATGTTGGGCAGGTGGCATCCTTTCCCGAGGCAACGCTGCTGATCGGCAAAGGCGACTGGGAAGTGTTGAACGATCCTAAACCCAATCCCAGCGTCAACGTGGCGAATTTCGCGCACTGGATCAGCGGCGGCGGGAAAGTCGAGCCGATACCCGGCGACAAGGACGTGTTCGGCGACGGCAGCGTCATCATGCTCACCACGCCCGGGCACACGCCGGGTCACCACAGCTTGCTGGTCAAACTCAAGGACAAGGGCAATGTGCTCATTACCGGCGACCTTGCGCATTTCCGTGAGAACTACGACAGCAACGGCGTGCCGACCTTCAACACCAGCCGTGCCGAGACGCTGGCGTCCTTGGATCGATTCAAGCAGCTCGCCAAGAACTTGAATGCCACGGTGATCATTCAGCACGATGCGCGCGATATCGAGAAATTGCCGGTTTTCCCTGCTTCCGCGAAGTAGCCATCGGCGTGCTAACCTTTCGAGCTATGCACAAAATCACCCTCATCGCCTTATTGATCGCCTGTTCGTTCACCGCGGCCGCCAAGGATTCGGAGTCCGTCGCAGACAGAATCGCCGCGCAAAATGCGCTCTTCGAGGAGCAGTACCAGGCCGACCTCAAGAGTCACCCGGAACGCGCAACCGCCGTCGGCGACTACCGCTATAACGACCAGCTGGACGATTTTTCTCCCGGTGCATCTCAGCGCCAGAACGAGTCCGATCAGAAATTCCTCTCGCGCCTCAATGCCGTATCGACGGCGGGCTTCGGGGAACAGGACAAGCTCTCCCATGAGGTCATGAAGCGCTTTCTGGCGCAGCGCATGACGAACTTCAAGTTCAAAGAATACGAGATGCCCGTGAATCACATGGAGGGTCCGCAAACGCGCCTGGCGGATATGCCGCTCGCGGTGCCGCTCGACTCCGTCAAGCACTACGAGGATTACATTGCGCGACTGCACCAGATTCCGCGCGTTTTCCGCCAGTCCGAGGAGACTTTGCGCTTAGGGTTGAAGGACAAGCTCATGCCGGTGCGCTTTCTATTGGAGAAAGTGCCTGCGCAATGCGACGGCATCATTGCCGCAAATCCCTTTTTGTTGCCGACTAAGAAATATCCGGCCGGTATTTCGGCCGACGATCAGCAGCGCTTGACGAAAGCCATCACCGATGCGGTGAACAACGAGGTCATTCCGGCCTATAAGAAATTCGGCGAGTTCATCGCGACGCAGTACGCGCCTCTGGGTCGAACCACCTTGAGCGTAGCCTCTTTGCCCGGCGGCAAGGAGCGCTACCTCAACGACATTCGCACCCGCACCACCATCAGCACCCTGACCCCGGATCAGATTCACGCGATCGGCCTCAAGGAAATCGACCGCATCGAAGGCGAAATGCTGGTCATCGCCCGCAAGGAAGGCTTCAGCGACGTGCCCTCGTTCCGCGAGTCATTGAAAACCAATGCCAAGTACATTCCGGCTTCGTCGGAACAGATTCTCGATGATTTCCGCAAGTACATCGCGCAGATGCAGCCGAAACTGCCGCAGCTGTTCGGCTACATCCCCGGCTCGCCGGTGACTGTCGAAGCCATACCACCGTTTCAGGCAGGCGCCGCCACGCACTATCAAACCGGCACTCCCGACGGCAAGCGCCCCGGGCGCGTCAGCGTTGCCACGTCAAATTTTGCGCACCGTTTGCTGATCGATGATGAAGCTGTTGCGTATCATGAAGGCATTCCGGGCCATCACATGCAGCTCTCCGTGCAGCAGCAAATGACCAGCCTGCCGAAGTTTCGCCAGCACTCCGGGAACTCCGGCTATGTCGAGGGCTGGGCGCTGTATTCCGAACAATTGGGCAAGGAAGTGGGGTTCTACCAGGATCCGGTGAGCGACTACGGCAGGCTCAGCAGCGAGTTGTTCCGCGCCGTACGCTTGGTGGTGGACACCGGTCTTCATTCCGAAGGATGGAGCCGCGATCAGGTGGTCGAGTTCTTCCGCAAGTATGAGCCCGTCGATGAGCCGACCATCCAATCGGAGACCGATCGCTACATCGCGTGGCCGGCGCAAGCCTTGTCATACAAGCTTGGCCAGCTCAAGTTTCGCGAGCTGCGCGACCGTGCGCAAAAGGAGTTGGGCGACAAGTTCGACATTCGCAGCTTCCACGATGAGATGCTGGATGGCGGCGTGCTGCCCTTGGACCTGCTGGACGCCCGCACGAATGGCTGGATCCACGAACAGAAAGCCGGCATCAAGTCCGCCGCGAATTAGTCCGGGCTTTGGCACGGCCGGGCTCGCCCGGCCGTGCTAACTGGCAGAAGACAACACGAATTGATTGCCGTCGGGATCCTTGAAGATCGCGAATTCACCCCAGGGTTGCTTCTCAGGCGGCTTGTCGAACTCGACTCCCCGGGCTTTTAGCTGCCGATAGGTTGCGCTCACGTCGTCGCAGGCGAACGAGCCGTTGAAGAACGACCCGATGCGGCTTTCGTGGCCCTCCGGGGTGAAGAGCACCACGCGCGTTCCTGAGTTGCCGATGCGCAGCTCGATCCAACGTTGCTGGGCATTGAAGACCTGGTCGGTCGACACTTCGAAGCCCAGTTTTTCGGTATAGAACTTGAGTGCGCGATCCTGATCGCGCGTCGGTATGCCGACGAATTTGACCTGCGTAATCACGGTGCTCTCCCCTCTGAATGTGCCAACCGCATTTGCGCGATTATCGGGCATTTCACGCCCGCTTGTGGCGATAGCCGGGGCGCGCAGTAGTGATAATCAGTATAGTAATTAATCATGCAGCACTTCAATTTGGACAATTATGTGGTCGATGTCCTCATGCCGGATCTGGTGGGGCACGACCGGCGCCCAGCCGCATTTTTGGTTTATCTGTATTTTTTGCGCCATGCAGCAAGGGGCAAGCGGGACACGCTGTCAGTCAGTCTGCAGACCATTGCCACCAAAACCGGGCTGTCGAAGTCCACCGTTCAAGCGGCGATCCGGCATTTACGCCGGCGCAGGCTGCTCGACCCCACGGTATCGGCGACTGTGACCGACCCGGTTCGCCGGGTATTGCGGCCGTGGAACCGCTGAGCCGCCAGGCTCGAGCAGGAGGGATATACTAAGCGCAGCCTTGTGAGGTCGCACAAGATGAATCATTTGCTGAAGGCCATGGGCTTTTGGGTATGGGCGCTGGTCGCCATCGGAATTTCCGTCTCGATGGTGTCCGTGAGCTACAGACTGGTCGCCCTGTACCGGGCGCACGAAATCCAGGCGCACACAGTTTCGAGTCCGGTGCCTGGTTCGGCTGCCTTTCCGGCTTTGCCCGAGTCCGAGAAAAAACCGGCGGCCGCTGGTATCGACTCTCAGCGAATACCGGCAGGTCAACCTATGGTCAGCCGCATCCTCGCCGGAGACATCAGGGCGGCTCAGACCGCCTTTCAAAACTATCAATGGTCCGAAGCGCTGAAAAATTTGGAAGCGGCGGCGGCGAAGTCTCCGCTGACCGCTTACGACTTGAAAACCATCGAGGAATTTAGAGGCATCTCTTATTTTCGCCTGAACAATCTCAAAGCGGCTCAAGCCGCCTACGAAGCGTCGCTTGCAACGGGCGCTTATAAGGCGGAGGAACTGGTCAAGATATTCCGTCTGCTATTCCAGTTGGCCACGGTCAACAAGGACGCGAAGGCCATTGAATACGGCGAGCGGGCTATCGCAGCGGGTAAAAGCAATGAAAACGACCTGCTGATCATGAGCCAGCTGCATTACCAGCAGAACGACTGCAAGAATTCCGGGGTCTGGGGCGACAAGGCCATCGCCGCCTTCAGGGAAGCCGGAGAACCGCCCAAGGAAGTGCTGTACCAGTTGAAGCTGCAATGTGCGGGCAATGTCAATGACGTTGCCGCCATGAAGGCGGCCTTGGTCGATCTGATCCGGCTCACCAATAAAAGCTCCTATTGGAACAACTTGATTCGGCTGGAGCGCCAGGACGAGCGCGACGATCGCAACACCTTGCTGATCTACCAGGTCATGTTCGACACTCACTCGATGAATGCGGATACCGATTACATCGAAATGTCACAGCTGCTCGGAGATGCGGGATTGCCAGGCGAGGCGAAAACGGTCCTCGAGACGGCGATGAGTTCGGGCATCCTCAAGGATGAGCATAAGGAGCGTACCGTGCGCTTGCTGAACACGATGAAGGCGCGCGCGGAAGCCGATCAGGCGGGATTGCATACGCTCGATGCGGAAGCCAGCAAGAATCCGGCGGGCCAACCCGACGTGAAGCTCGGCGAGGTCTATTTTGCAGCCGGCGATTTCCAGGACGCGGTAACCGCTCTTCGTTGGGGAATCGGCAAGGGTCAACTGTCGCGGCCGGATGAAGCGTATGTATCGCTGGGACGATCCTTGACGGCGGAGAAGGATTTGGCCGGTGCGAAACAAGCGCTTGCCAAGCTGAAGTCACTGTCGAACATCAGCCCACGTGTGCTCACACTGTGGAATTTATACGCGGACATGCTCCACGAGACCGCGTCGCAGCCGCTCTAGTTCAGCCTAGACGCGCACCATCCCTGGCGGTGTCGAAGTTTCTCCGGTATTAAGGAGGTTCTGTTCGCGTGCACCGTGGTGCGCAGTAGAGGATAAGTGACAAGAATCGTTAAGGGGACGTATCGATGAGCAGCCCTGCCAAGCCCGCACCGCTCGCCAACACGCCGCGCGCCGAACTGACTCTGCGCGGACTGGTTCTCGGTGTGGTCATCACCGTGGTGTTCACGGCAGCCAACGTTTACTTCGGGCTCAAGGCGGGCCTCACCTTCGCCACCTCTATCCCGGCCGCGGTTATTTCCATGGCATTGCTGCGCGGCCTCAAGGGCATGACCGTCCAGGAAAACAACATCGTGCAGACCGTCGCCTCTGCGGCCGGCACCTTGTCCTCGGTGATCTTCGTACTGCCCGGCATGGTGATCATCGGCTGGTGGACCGGCTTTCCGTACTGGGTTTCCTGCGCGATCTGCGCGCTGGGCGGCATCCTGGGCGTGATGTATTCGATCCCGCTGCGGCGCGCGCTGGTGACGCAGTCGGATCTGCCCTACCCGGAAGGCGTCGCCTGCGCTGAGGTGCTGAAAGTTGGCGGCGGCGAACACGCCAATGCCGAGGCGGTCGAGGACAGCCGCGCCGGCCTCGCGGCCGTGGTTTGGGGTGCGATCGTTTCGGCGGCCTTTGCCTGCATCGTGGCCACGCGGATCTTCGCCAGCGACGTGACGCGGTATTTTCGCGTCGGTGATCGGGGCGGCGTGACCGGCTTCGATTTCCTGCTGTCTTTCGCGCTATTCGCCGTGGGCCACCTGGTCGGCCTGTGGGTCGGCATGGCGATGTTCCTAGGTGCGCTGATCGGCTGGGCCTGGGGCGTGCCGCACTTCTCGGCACTCGCGGCCGGCACAGAGTCCATGGCGCAGTTGGCCCAGCATACGTGGAGCCATCAGGTGCGTTTCGTCGGCGCAGGCACCATCGGAGTGGCGGCGGTATGGACGTTGGCGAAGCTCGTCAAACCGGTGGTCGCGGGGCTGCGCTCCGCCATAGCGGCCTCGCAGGCGCGCGCCGCGGGGAACGCCGCACTGCTGCCGCGCACCGAGCAGGACATTCCCATCGGCTATGTCGCCGCAGTCTCGTTGCTCTGCATGGTGCCGATCGGCGCGCTGATTGCGAACTTCTCCGCCAGCAGCGGCCTCGGCGACCACATGTTTTTCATGGTGGTCAGTGCTCTGGTTTACATCGCCCTGATGAGCTTCTTCGTTTCGGCGGTCTGCGGCTACATGGCCGGGCTCATCGGCTCCTCGAACAGTCCGCTGTCGGGCATCGGCATCCTGGTGGTGATCGGGGCAGCACTGCTTCTGGTGCCGGGTATCCGCTCCGGCCTGCCCGCGAGCAGCGGTACCGCGCTGGTGGCCTACGCGCTGTTCGTCACCGCGGTAGTTTTCACCGTGGCTGCCATCGCCAACAATAACCTGCAAGATCTGAAAACCGGCCAGCTCGTCGATGCCACGCCATGGAAGCAGCAGGTCGCGCTGGTGATTGGAGTCGTCGCCGGCGCCGCGATCATTCCGCCGATCCTCGATCTGCTCAATCACGCGTATGGCTTTGCGGGCGCCCCCGGGCCTCATCACGAGCACCCTTTGCCGGCGCCGCAAGCGGGCCTGATCTCGGCGCTCGCACAAGGCGTGATTCAGCACAATGTCGACTGGAGCCTGATCCGGATCGGGGCGCTGGTCGGCGTGCTGGTGATCGCCGCCGACGAAACCCTGCGCCGCTTTACTCCCTCGGCGCACCTCTCGCCGCTGGCCGTGGGCTTGGGAATCTACCTGCCGACGCAAAGCACACTGATGGTCGTGGTCGGCTCGATCGTGGGCTGGTACTTCGATCGCCGTGCGCAGCGCGCCTCCAAGCCCGAGGCCACAAAGCAGCTCGGGGTGCTGCTGGCCTCGGGCATGATCGTCGGCGAGGGTCTGGTGGGCGTGATCATCGCCGCCTTTGTCGCCTTCTCGGGCAAGGACTTTCCGCTGGCACTGGTGGGCGATGAGTTTGCCGATAACGCCGCGGTATGGATCGGAAGCGGCGTGTTCGCACTGACGGTGTTTCTCTTGTATCGCTGGGCCGCGCGGATGCGGCCTTAGGCCTTCGCCGGCGTACCTCGGAGCTGCCCGGCAAATCCGATCTGTCGCCAAGCCTCAAAAACCACCAGTGCGACCGCGTTGGATAAATTGATGCTGCGATTCTGCGCGCGCATGGGAATGAACAGGCAATTCTCCGTTCCCGCCCTAGCCTGGGTGCTCTGCGGTAAGCCGCGCGTCTCGGGACCGAACAAAAAGGCGTCTCCGGCGCGGTACCGCAAATCGCTGTAGCAGCGTGCACCGCCGGTCTCGACCACGAACAAGCGCGAGTCTTGCAGTTGCTCAAGGCAAGCATCCAGGTCCGCATGAACTTTCACGTCCGCCAGGTCGTGATAGTCGAGCCCGGATCGCTTCAAGCTCTTGTCGTCGAGGCGGAATCCCAAGGGCTTGATCAAATGCAGCGTCGCCCCGGTGTTCGCGCACAACCGTATGGAATTGCCGGCGTTTCCAGGAATCTCGGGCTCGAACAGCACGACGTGAAACATCGCGCCTATTTCTCGAGCGCGGGCCGGTGCCTGTCGAGGACGACGAGTTGCGTTGGATAGGCAAACTCCACACCCAAGCGCCGCATCTCATCGATAATTCGAAAATTCACGGCCTGCTGCAAGTCCAGCATGGGGTTGACGGCGGGCTCCTGCACGAAGTACGACAGCTCAAATTGAAAAGAGCTTTCGCCCAGAGCCTTCAAGTGACAGCGCTCGAAGCGCGCCTGCGCGTGTTCGCGCACGATGCTCTCCAAGAGTTTGGGCATTTCCTTGAGCTTGTCGGACGGAGTGTCGTACGTCAGGCGAATCGTGGCCAGAATCCGCAGCTGCGACAGTCTGCCGAAATTGCGCACGCGGCTCTTCAAGATATCGGCGTTCGACAAAACGATCTGTTCGCCGCTCTCGCTGCGCAAGCGCGTCGTCTTGATGCCGATGTGCTCCACCCGGCCGATGAAGGTATCGATGGTCAGGTTGTCGCCGATCACAAAGGGCTTGTCCAACGCGATCGACAGCGAGGCGAACAGATCGCCGAGAACATTTTGCAGGGCCAGGGCGACCGCAACGCCGCCCACCCCCAAGCCCGCCAGCAAGGCGGTGATGTTGACGCCGAGATTGTCGAGCGCGACCAGGATCAGCAGCGACCAGATCAGCATGCGCGCCACGAAATTGATGATGTCCAGGGAGCCTGCGAAAACCCGGTCGGCGCCGCGTTCCAGCTCCTTCATCTCCAGATAGAAGCGCACGGCCCGCCCGGCCCACAGACCGACCTGAACCAATATCAAGATCAGCGCCGTGTTGGCAGCGATGTGCTGAATCCGATCGGGCAGCGTGAGGCTTGCCTGGGCGGCGTCGAGCGCGACGGCAAAGAAGAAAAGCTGCGTGGTGCTTCCGATCAGATAGCCGATCAATCGAATCAGCGTCGGATTTTTTGCGCTGGAATGTTTTTTGTAGCGCGAGGCAATCAGGTTCCGAAGCACCCAGAGGGCCGCCCAGACGACGACGCCGATGGTGCCGGCGATCAACCATTCGGTCGGCGGAATTCCGAGAAGCAGCGCCTGCACGGCGCCGAATTTTTTGGCAAGAAATTCGCTCATGCGCGAATTATAAACTGCCGCACCGAAACTCGTGCCTAGCTGATGTCTTCCATGCCGAGTTCCTTCATCTTGCGCGTCAATGTATTGCGGCCCCAGCCGAGCAATTTGGCGGCATCCTGCTTGAGTCCGTCGGCTTTGCGCAGCGCCACGCGAATCAGGATCCGCTCAACCTCGGGGACCGCCTGATCGAGCAGCCGGCGGGTGCCTGCGTCCAATTCCTGCTCGGCCCAATGCGAGAGCTTGGCCATCCAATCGTGGTTCGCCGCCTGGCCCACGGCCAGTCCGCCGAGATCGGGCGGAATGTCCTCGGCGCGAACCTCGCGTCCCGGGGCCGTGACGGTGAGCCTGCGGCAGGCGTTCACGAGCTGGCGGACATTGCCCGGCCAATCGAATGTGACGAGCGCGGTTTCGGCGGGCGCCGTCATCAATTTGGGCTCGACGCCGAGCTCCTGCCCGGCGACCGCAAGATAGTGGCGCAACAATTCGGGAATATCCTCGCGCCGCTCGCGCAGCGGCGGTATCTCGATGCGGATCACGTTGAGCCGGTGCAGGAGATCTTCGCGAAAGTGGCCGGACTTGACGCGCATTTCGAGATCTTGATGGGTTGCGGCGATGACCCTCACATCCACCTTGACGGGCGTTTGTCCGCCGACCCGATAAAATTCGCCCTCGGCCAGGACGCGCAGCAAACGCGTCTGCAGTGCCGGCGACATGTCGCCGATTTCGTCGAGGAACAGGGTGCCGCCGTCGGCTTGTTCAAAGCGACCGCGGCGCAATGCGTCGGCGCCCGTGAACGCGCCTTTCTCGTGGCCGAACAATTCGGATTCCAACAAATCCGCGGTGAAGGCGGCGGTATTGAGGGCCACAAAGGCTTTGTTCGAACGCGGACTGTGGCGGTGCAGAGCGCGGGCGACGAGTTCCTTGCCGGTGCCGGACTCGCCGGTGATCAATACCGTCATGGAGGATCGGGACAACCGGCCGATCGCTCGGAACACCTGCTGCATCGCCACGGCCTGTCCCAAAAGCTCGGGGATGCTGCGTCGGGTCGCTTCCGCGTCGGTGGATAGACTGGCCTGTTGCGCGGCGCGACGCACGAGGTCCACCGCTTTGTCGATGTCGAAGGGCTTGGGCAGGTATTCAAACGCGCCGCCTTGGTAGGCCGCGACCGCCGCGTCCAAATCGGTGTGCGCCGTCATGACGATCACCGGCAATCCGGGCCGGGAAAGCTGAATCTCCTTGAGCAGATCCAGGCCGCTGCGGCCGGGCATGCGAATGTCCGTCATCAGCACATCGGGCGTTTCGGCGCGCAGCGCGGTCAATACGTTATCCGCATGTTCAAAGGACTTCGCCGACATGCCGCTGCCCTTGAGCGCCTTTTCCAGCACCCAGCGAATGGAGGCGTCGTCGTCGACCAGCCAGACTTGCAGCGGCTTAGAATTCATGCGGAATCCATCGGCAAGGAAATGACGAATATCGTTCTCCCCGGAGCACTGTCGAATTCGATCAAACCGCCATGGCGGCTGACGAGGTCCTGCGCTATCCCCAGCCCTAAGCCGGTGCCGTCGGCGCGGCCGGAAACCAGCGGATAAAAAATGGTCTCGCGGATCTCGTTGAGGACGCCGGGCCCGTTGTCCTCGAACTGAATCGACGCCACGACACGGTGGCGTTGCGCGCCGACGCTGACGTTGCTTGCCGCGACTGATCTTAAGGACCCGCGCGGCAAGCAACGTCTCGCGGCACTTGCGAGCGCTTGAATGGCATTGCGGCCCAAATTGAGCATCGCCTGAATGATGTGATTGGGGTCGAGCGTCAACGGCGGAAGGCTGGGATCGTAGTCGCGATCGATGGCCACGCCCGGCGGTGCCTCGCTGCGCAGCAGGTGATACACCCGCTCCAACAGTTCATGCACGTTGATCAGCTGCTTCGATGGCGGCCGTCCCGGGCCCAGCATGGAGTCGAGCAAATTCGTGAGGCGGTCTGCCTCGCTGATGATCACCCGCGTATATTCCCGCAATGCCGGATCCAACAGCTCACGCTCGAGGAGCTGCGCCGCGCCGCGCACGCCGCCCAGAGGATTCTTTATTTCGTGCGCGAGCTGACGGACCATCAAACGGCTTCCGCCCAGCTGAGCCAGCAGCGCGTTCTCACGAGTCAGGCGCCGGTGTTGGGTGATGTCTTCAATTTCCAGCAGCAGCCTGTTCTTGCCTCCCAAAATCACTTGCGTGACGGCGCAGTCGAGGATGCGGTCCACGCCTCCGGGAGCAGGCCACGCGAGCTCGCGCTGCACGACGCCTTCGCCGCCCTGGCGCACCCGTTCGAACATCGGCAACAGGCTTTCGGCACCGCGCGTCAGATCGACAATGGCGCGCCCCAATGCTTGATTGGGCCCGACTGCCAGCAGTGTCTGCGCCGCGGCATTCAGGTAAGTGACGTTGAGGTCCTGATCCAGCAGGAAGATGCTGGTCACCATGGCGTCGAGCAGCTCGGCGCCGTCGATTCTCAACGTGTCTATTTGCAGCTCAGCCGACACGCTGAGCGCCTCGTGATGGCGGGAGGAGCGCTACTTCTTCAGCGGCGACTGGGGCCCGAGGGTCGTGGGCTGGCGCACAAAGAAGGTGATGCTGCTGCTCTTCTGTGACTCGCCCGTTTGCTGGTCGGTGATTGTTGCGATCAGCGTATAGGAACCGCGATCGAGCCGCGGCAGTGCAAATGAAAGGGCTTCCGGCGGAGATTCCAGCTGCTGGCCGTTCAACTGCCAGGTAATCGCCTGATTGGGGCGAAGCGACGGGACCAGGTTCAAGCGCACTGGGACCACATCGTCGCCGAAGAAGGATTGGTCCGGCGCCGGTGAACTGATCGAAAATTCGACGTAGTTTATGCCGCCCTGCTCGCCCTGTTGCGGCGTCCGCGGTGTGGGCCCGGTTGTGTTTCGCCCCGACGCCGTCGAGGCTGCGCCCGCAGTGATGATCTTTTCGGCGCCCGGGGACGCCTGATCGGAATAATGCACCACCCCGTCTGCATCGACCCACCTGTAGATCACGGCCGCCTGCACCGAAAAGGCGATCAACAGGCCCAGTGCCAACCATGACTGTCGCGGGTGCATAACTCCAAAGCATAGACCTATCGCCTCCGGACCACAAAACGAGGTGACGGCGACGTGACCGCCGTCACCTTAAGGCCTAGCACCCCAGGAACTTACAAGCTGTAATACATCTCAATTTCGATCGGATGCGTGGTCATCCGCAGCCGCGTCACTTCCTTCATTTTCAATTCGATGTAGGCATCGATCAGATCGTCGGTGAACACGCCGCCGGCCTTCAAGAAGCCGCGATCCTTGTCCAGGTAGTCGAGCGCCATGTCGAGTGAATGGCAAACCGTCGGAATCTTCTTGTCTTCTTCCGGCTCCAGGTCGTACAGATCCTTATCGGCGGGATCGCCGGGGTGAATCTTGTTCTGGATGCCGTCGAGGCCCGCCAGCAACATCGAAGCGAACATGAAGTACGGATTGCCCGTGGCATCCGGGAATCGCACTTCGATGCGCCGGCCCTTGGGATTGGCAATCCAAGGAATGCGAATCGAAGCGGAACGATTGCGCGCCGAATACGCGAGCTTCACCGGCGCTTCGAATCCCGGCACCAAACGCTTGTAGCTGTTGGTGCTGGCATTGGTGAACGCGTTGATCGCCCGCGCATGCTTGATGATGCCGCCGATGTAATAGAGCGCAATGTCCGACAATCCGCCGTACTTGTCGCCGGCGAACAATGCCTTGCCGTCCTTCTGCAGCGATTGGTGCACGTGCATGCCGCTGCCGTTGTCGCCGACGATCGGTTTCGGCATGAAAGTAAGGGTTTTGCCGTGTCCATGAGCGACGTTTTGCAGCGCATATTTCAGGATCTGCACTTCATCGGCTTTTTTGGTGAGCGTGTTTGCCGCGACGTTGATCTCGCCCTGGCCCGCGGTCGCCACTTCATGATGGTGAACTTCGAACTTCAGGCCCATCTCTTCGCAGGCCATCGACATGGCGGTGCGGATATCCTGCTGTGAATCAACCGGAGGAACCGGGAAGTAGCCGCCCTTCACGCCCGGCCGATGCGCGCGGTTGCCATCTTCGTACGCCTTGCCGGAATTCCAGGCGCCTTCGTACGAGTCGACCTCGTACGCGCAGCCATTCATGCCGGAACTGACCGTGACGTTGTCGAATATAAAGAATTCGTTCTCAGGTCCGAACAGCGCCGAGTCGGCGATGCCGGATGCTTTCAGGTGCGCCTCCGCGCGTTTGGCGAGCGAACGAGGGTCGCGCGAATAGCCCTGCATGGTCATCGGCTCGATGATGTCGCAGCGCAGATCGAGCGTGGTTTCCTCGTAGAAAGGGTCGATGACGGCGGTCGACGGATCGGGCATCAAAATCATGTCCGACTCGTTAATGCCCTTCCACCCGGCGATGGATGAGCCGTCGAACATCTTGCCGTCCTTGAAAAACCCCTCGTCCACCAAGCGTGTGGGGACGGTTACGTGCTGTTCCTTGCCAATTGTGTCGGTAAAGCGGAGATCGACGAATTTCGCGTCTTTTTCTTTGATCAATTTCAGAACATCGGCGGGGGTCATTTGCGTCCTCGCGAGGTGGTACTAAAGGGCCCGGCCAGCCCGGGGTTCTTGAGCAATGCAGCTACTGTGCCACTTGGTGGGGCACGACGGATCAAGCACTTGCCGCCGACCGCGGCACTTCGTGCATCATAATGGATCAATTGCTCAAAAATAGCGCCCCGCATTGGTGCAAAGAGGTGCTCTACAGTGGAATCATCCGGTTTGCGCCAGCTGTCGCTTACCAAATGAGCCAATTGGGTGCACGGGGAAGCCTAAGACACCTCAACACGGCGTCGTTATACTCGCTGACTTTGCCTCCTTCGCGAGCACCTCATGCCTCACGCTCCCGCGCCGCCGCGCACGTTTCAGGATCTGATCTTCGCGCTGCAGAAGTTCTGGTCCGATCGGGGTTGCATCGTGCTGCAGCCCTACGATATGGAAATGGGCGCGGGTACATTCCACGCGGCGACGTTTCTACGCGCCGTGGGACCGGAACCCTGGAGTGCCGCCTATGTGCAGCCTTCGCGCCGACCTACGGATGGACGCTATGGCGACAATCCGTTCCGGCTGCAGCACTACTATCAGTTTCAAGTTTGCATCAAACCCTCTCCTGATGATTTTCAGGAGTTGTACCTCGACTCGCTGCGCTACTTGGGTTTTGATCCGTTGACGCACGACATCCGCTTCGTTGAAGACAACTGGGAGTCGCCCACCTTGGGAGCCTGGGGCTTAGGGTGGGAAGTTTGGATCAACGGCATGGAAGTATCCCAGTTCACCTACTTTCAACAGGTGGGCGGATTGGACTGCCGTCCGGTGATGGGCGAAATCACCTACGGACTCGAGCGCCTTGCCATGTACATCCAAGGCAAGGAAAGCATCTTCGACATCGTCTGGACTGACGGCCCGTTCGGCACCGTGACTTACGGCGACGTGTTTCATCAAAACGAAGTCGAGCAATCCACGTATAACTTCGAGAAGGCCGACACCGCGGTGCTGGCGATCGAGTTCGACGCCTGCGAAGCTGCCTGCCGGCAGTTGCTGCAGGACAAACTAGTGCTTCCCGCGTATGAGCAAATGGTGAAGGCCTCGCATGCGTTCAATTTGCTGGATGCGCGCCACGCCGTTTCCGTCACGGAGCGTCAGCGCTTTATTCTTCGCGTGAGAACCTTGGCACGCGGCGTCGCCGAGGGTTACTTGAGCAGCCGCGAGGCGCTGGGCTTCCCGCTGCTCAAGAACAACCTTGTAAAGGTCGCCGGATGAGCGCGCGAGACCTGCTGTTCGAGCTGCGCACCGAAGAGCTGCCGCCGCGCACGCTGCAGGCGCTTTCCAACGCGCTGACCGAAGGCCTCGTCAAAGGCCTCGACGCGGCAGGCGTTCCGCATGGCAAGGTTCATGGCTTCGCAACGCCGCGCCGGCTCGCCGTTTGGATCGAAAAATTGGCGGAACGGCAACCTGACCGCCAATTGGAACGGCGCGGCCCACCGCTTAGCCTAGCCTTCGATGCTCAAGGGTCGCCGACGCAGGCCGCGACGGCATTCGCCAAGAGCTGCGGCGTCGCCGTGGGGGACCTGTCCAAACTCACGACCGACAAGGGCGCCTGGCTGCAATTTCGCGGCACGGAGCGCGGCGCGGCGACCGTGAGCTTGTTGCAGCAGATGCTGGATCAGGCTATCGCGGCACTGCCGATTGCGAAACGCATGCGGTGGGGCGCGCGCAGCGCCGAGTTCGTCAGGCCCGTGCATTCCGTCGTGCTTCTGTTCGGCGATGACATCGTGCCCGTTGAAGTGTTGGGGTTGGCCGCGGGCCGCGTCACGTCAGGCCACCGTTTTCATTCGCCCAAGCCCATCTCACTGAAGAGTGCCAAAGGCTATGCGGGCAAATTGCGCCGGGCCAAGGTCGTCGCAGATTTCGCCGAACGCCGCGACATCATTCGCGCCGGCGTGACGGCGGCGGCCGCGCAAGTCGGCGGCGAGGCGCTGATCGACAGTGCACTTCTGGATGAAGTTACCGCCTTGGTGGAGTGGCCGGTGCCGCTGGCGGGCCGGTTCGAACAACGATTTTTGAGCCTGCCGCGCGAAGTCGTCATCGCGACGGTGCAGGACCATCAGCGCTATTTCGCGGTGCAGGACCCGAATGGAAATCTATCCTGCTGGTTCGTCACGGTAAGCAACATCGAGAGCCGCGACCCTGAAAAGGTGCGCGAGGGCAATGAGCGGGTCGTGCGTCCGCGTTTGAGCGACGCCGCGTTCTTCTGGGAACAAGACCGCAAGATCCCCTTGCAAGCGCATGCCGCGAGACTCGCCGGCGTAACCTTTCAGGCCAAGCTGGGCAGCTATGCCGAGAAAACCGCGCGGGTAAGGCAGCTCGCGGAGCTGATCGGCGGCCGCATCGGTGCCGGCGCCGATCTCAAGCTCGCGGCGGAACTGTCGAAAGCGGACTTGATGACGGCCATGGTGGGCGAGTTTCCGGAGCTGCAGGGCACCATGGGCCGCTACTACGCCGAGGCACAGGGTTTGCCGCGCGAAGTGTCCCTCGCGCTCGAGGAACATTATCGACCCCGCTTTGCCGGCGATGCCTTGCCGTCGACAAAGATCGGCCAGGCGCTTGCCTTGGCCGACAAAATTGACACCCTGGTCGGAATTTTTGCAATCGAGCAGCGCCCCACCGGCGCCAAGGATCCGTTCGGCTTGCGCCGTGCGGCCTTGGGCGTGTTGCGCATTTTGCTCGAAGCTAAATTGGACTTGGATTTGATCGATGTCCTGCGCGCGTCCGCGACGGCGCAACCGATGAGCCGGCCCGCGGCCGCGGACGAAGTCTACGATTTCATCGCGGAACGCTTGCGCGGCATGCTGCTCGAGCAGCCGGGCACGGGACCCGAGATGCTCGATGCCGTGCTGGCGAACCGTCCCTCATCGCCGCTGGACGTCGTCACCCGATTGGAAGCCTTGAAGGAATTTCTGTTGTTGCCCGATGCCGCGGTGCTGGCGGCAATCAACAAACGCATTGCGAACATCTTGAAAAAAACCCAGGTTAGCGCCGATTGGGTCGTCGATCCGCAAGCACTCACCGAAGAGGCCGAGCGCGGGCTGCATCAGGCGCTGAAAGGCCTGCGCGATCCGGTGCTGAACGCGACCCGCGAGCGCCGTTACGCGGATAGCCTGCTGGCGCTGGTGGGTTTGCGCGCACCCGTGAATGACTTTTTCGATCATGTCATGGTGATGGACGAGAATGCGGCCAAGCGCAACAATCGCCTGGCGCTGCTGCGCGATGTACTGGTCCTGCTCGGCGGCGTCGCAGATCTATCGCGATTGCCCGGCTAGTCGCCCGCATGCAACTTGTAAAGTCGCTGTTCTTCACCGCATTCATGATGGTGTCCGCGCTGGCGTTCGGCGGATTCATGGCATTGTGCTTTTGGGCGCCCTACCGGACACAATTTGGTATCGCACGGTCATGGGCGCGGCTGCAGTTCTGGCTGTTGGGGAAGGTGTGCGGCCTGACATTCACGGTGGAGGGCCGAGAACGAATACCCGCCGGCAATCACATCGTGATGAGCAACCACACTTCTGCGTGGGAAACCATCGCGCAATTTCTGATTTTCCCGCCGCAAGTTTGGGTTTTGAAGCGCGAGTTGTTATGGATTCCCCTCATTGGCTGGGGCTTGAAGCTCCTGCGGCCCATCTCGATCAATCGAGGCGCCGGACACCGCGCGGTGAACCAGGTCATCGAGCAGGGGAAAGAGCGCTTGGCTGAGGGCCTTTGGATCATTATTTTTCCGGAGGGCACGCGCGTCGTGGCGGGGGAGACGCGCAAATACGGTGTGAGCGGCGCGGTCCTGGCGACGGAGACGGGCAGGTTCGTGGTGCCCCTGTCGCACAATGCTTCCGACTTTTGGGTGAGGCGCGGCATCGTCAAGAAGGCCGGCACGATTCGAGTGGTCATCGGCGAACCCATCGCTGCCGCCGGCAAGGATGCACGCGAGCTCAATGATGAAGTCCGGCGAGCGATCGAGGCGGGGCTCGCGCGGATTGCGGAGATGTCCGCGGTCAAGGCGGCATAGCATGGCGGCCGCGCGCCTGGAGCCCCGGAGCATCGATCAATATATCGCTGGATGTGCGCCTGCAGTTCGAGCGACCCTCGAGAAGCTGCGGGCGACCATTCGACGCGCCGCGCCGGGCGCCACGGAAGTGATCAGTTATCGGATGCCCGCGTTCAGGCTGCACGGAATGCTCGTCTACTTCGCGGCGTTCAAAAAACATATTGGGATGTTCCCGCCGGTTAAAGGCGACGCCAAACTCCAAGCAGCTGTGTCGAAGTATGCCGGGCCGAAAGGGAACTTGAGATTCCCGCTCGATGAACCGATTCCCTACGCGCTGATCGCGAGAATTGTGAAGCTTCGGGTGAAGCAGGACTTGGCCAAGACGAGGAAAAAATAGCCACCGCGCGAAAACTGTCGAAGCCGGAGCGCATCGTTGCCATCTGCCTCGCTGCGATATGGATTAGCTGCGGGTGCGCCGCCCTAACCCTCTCGCTTGCACTCTCGCTGGTTGAGCGGCATGGCCGCGCTTGCGGGCGTCGGCTACGGCATCGCTTGGGCGCGCGTCGCCGTAACCGCCCGGCTTTTGACCTGGCCGATGCTTTTTAAGCCCTGGCGGTCAGCCGACTAGCAAACCTTAAGTCTTCGGCAATGGCTTCGGCCGCCGGCGGGCGTCTGTTGTGATAGCGTAACGCGCCATGAAAAAACTCAGCATCGCATTTTGGAGTCTCGTTTCTCTTACCGCCGCAGCCCAGGCATTGGCTCACCCGTCGAAGACGCATCGTCTCGAGGCAACGCCGGCGACCGTGGCATACGGCTATTACTGGGCGGATGCGCAGTCGGTGCTGCGAATCGACTCCGGCGACATCATCGATGTCGACACGTTGCTCACCAACACACCGGCCGGTTTGGCAAAGGCCGGCGTGGCAGACGATAAAATTCAGGCGTCGCTCAAGGCCATCGTGAACGAGGTGACGGGTGATCGCCGCGGACCGGGCGGGCACATTTTGACGGGGCCGGTGTATGTCGAGGGCGCGGAGCCCGGCGACGTGCTGGAAGTCAAAATTCTGTCGATCGAACTGCCTCTGGATTACGGCTACAACGGCTGCAGCGGCTATCTGCCGGAAAACTGCGAGACCGGCGTGCCCTCGAAGATCATTCCCCTCGATCGCAAAAAGATGACGGCGGAGTTTCTGCCCGGCATCGTCATCCCGCTGAAGCCCTTCTACGGCAGCTTAGGTATCGCGCCGGCGCCGGACGTGGGTCGGCTCAGCAGCAATCCGCCGGGACGCCACGCCGGCAACTTGGACAATCGCGAGCTGGTTGCCGGCAGCACTCTTTATATTCCGGTGTTTGCACGCGGCGCCTTGTTCGAAATCGGCGATGGACATGCGGCGCAGGGCGACGGTGAGGTGGACCAAACCGCGATTGAGACTTCGCTGCGCGGCCGCCTGCAGCTCACCGTGCGCAAGGACATGAAGTTGAAATGGCCGCGCGCCGAAACTGCGACCGACTACATCAGCATGGCAACCGATCCTGATCTCGTCACCGCCACGAAGGCGGCGATCCAGGAAATGATCGATTTTCTGGTGTCGGAAAAGAAGCTGACGCAGCATCAGGCCTACCAGCTGGTGAGCATCTCCGGAAACGTGGCGATCACTCAGCTCGTGGACAAGCCCAATGTCGGCGTGCACGTCAAGCTGCCGAAGAGCATTTTCGTCGGAAGTAGATTGCCTTAGTTAACGCCTTCTTATCCAAACACCGCCACCATTTGACGGGCGACCGCGGCGGGCCTGCCGCGAGGATCGACAAGTAAGCAGGATTCGCAGGAATAGCCGCTCCCGGCGGAATTGACCTCCGCATCGATACGCCACCAGGCCGAGGGCGCGAAGCTGTAATCGTGGCGAAGCAATTGCACCGTCCAGGTGAGCGAGCTCGACGGCGCGACGGTGGTCATGAGCTGCAAGACTACCGACGGTATGGAGTCGATCAGCGCCACCACATGGGACTCGGTGAGCGGCGCCGGATCCTGGTGGCGCACGTAAATTTTCGAGGTGCGCAGGCTCGAGCCGGCGAAGGGAGGCGTTCCTTCGGCCCAGCGGTAGGCAAAATGCTGCAAGAATGATGGGCCGCCCATGGCGGCGGTCGAGGGTTCCGGCAAATCCTCGACGGCGCGCACGCCGGCGGCGACTGTTGGCGCTAGGATAAGCGCCGTGGCGCGCGCCGCGCCGTAGATGCCGGTCAGCGTCGCCGCAATTTTGCCGTCGCTCCAAAGCCTCGAGCGGGCAATGGTGACGGCCTTGCCGGCGCGCAGAACTTCGGCATCGATGCTGACTTCGCCGGCGAGCGCCGGTCCCGCAAAAGTGGTGTCCAGCCCACGCAGCTCACGATCCGCCGGCACCATCCGGCGCATCGCTTCATTGCAGAGGGCAGCGACCATGCCGCCGAAAGTTGCGCGGCCCTGGGACCAGTCTTCGCCTATGTGTGCACGCCAACCGCTGCTCAGCGGCTGCATCGACGCCAGGGTTTCGGAAAACAGCACGCAGCGGATGTTACCGGAAGAGTGCGCGGATCGAAAAGTTAATCAGGCTGCGGCGCAGGACCTATGTAGTTTGCCGAGGGACGAACGATGCGGTTGTCCTTGCGCTGTTCCACGATGTGGGCCGACCAGCCGAATATCCGGGCGGCCGCGAATGTCGCCGTAAAGAATTCCTTGGGCAGTCCCAGCGCCAAATACACGACGCCTTTGTAGAATTCCAGATTGGCGCGCAGCGAGCGCTTCTTGTGCGCGGTCTGGGCGACAAAAGCCTCGTCAACGGCCTTCAAGGTTTCGATCAGACGCTTCTCGTCAGCCGTCGAAGCAATCTCCTCGGCCAGCGTCTTGACGATCCTTGAACGGGGATCAACGACCCGATATTCCCGGTGGCCCATGCCCATCACCAGACGGCCTTGGCCTAAGGATTCGGCCACGAAATCCGCGGCGCGCTTTGGATCGCCTACTTCCTGGGCCATTTCCAGAGCTCCCTGATCCGCGGCACCATGCAGCGGACCATACAATGAGCCCATCGCCGCCGCCAGCGCCGAGGCGGGCGGCGCCAGGGTCGAGGTCACCACACGCGCCGTGAAGGTGCTGGCATTGAAGCTGTGATCGATCTGCAGGATCTGGGTCTGTTCCAAAATGCGGACCTGCAGCTCGGTGGGTGTGCGGTCATGCACCAGCTGGAGAAATCGCTCGCCATAGCGGCGGGTCGAGGGATACGCCGTAGGTGCTCGGCCTGCGCGCAATGCGACCAACATTGCGTGCGCGGTGGCCAGGCGAGCGGCGACCACGAGGGCTTGCTGCTCATCATCGGTACGGCCGAATTGGCGCGACGGCGGCGCGAAGGCCATGAGGGGCATGGCGGCCTGCAGCGTTGCCATGGGATGGCCGCCTAATTGCGACAAGCGCTCCAGGGCCGCGGCAAGCTCCGCGGGCAGGCGTCCCGCGTCCCATAGAAATTCCTCGAAGTCCCGCAGCCGCGACGCGTCCGGCAGTTCACCGAACACCACCAGGTGCGCGACCGCGGCAAATGGGTGCTTGACCAGCTTTTCGATCGCCTGCCCACGGTAGTACAGCCGTCCGGCCTCGCCATCGACCAAGGAAATCGAGGTGCTGTCCACCACCACGCCTTCCAAACCCTTTTTGATGTCAACCACAGCGTTCATTGCGACCTCCGATGCTTCAAGTTAAAGCCGGCATGGTCCAGAAGACCAGATAGCGGAAGTGATGGAAGTATCAGTGAGGCGGATAGCCTTCAGGAGGCGCAAACCCAGGGCCCGCTCGGTTATCCTTCATGAATGCAGATTGAACGTAATGAGCTGCGCTGTTTTCACGCCGTCATCGAAGCCGGCGGTTTCAGCCGTGCGGCCGAGCGGCTGGACTTGTCACAATCGGCCGTGAGCCAGACCGTCGCCAATCTGGAGCATCGGCTGGGCACCAGTTTGTTGCGCCGTGGCAATCCGCCGCGGCCGACCGAAGCCGGCATTCGGCTGCTGCGCTTTGCACAGACGACGCTGAACGAAGAACGCGAAGCGCTCGCGGATATCGGCCAAATCAAAACCGGCGCACTGTCGACTCTGTCGCTCGCCCTCTCGCCGGCGGCCAACTCGCGCGTCGGCGTGGTGCTGCTCAAGGAATTCTGCGAGCGCAATCCTCTGACGCGGCTCAAAGTCGTCGTGGCTCCCAGCCGCGAGATCGTGCATGGCGTCGCGGAGGGTCGGTGGGAACTCGGGTTTGGACCCTTTCATCACACCATGCCGGCGCATTTCGCGCTGCATCCCTGTTTTTCGGAAACCCGCCGCCTCATGATCGCGCGCGATCATCCGGCGCGCGCTGCTTTGGCGCGCGATGCCGTCGGGACCATGCGGGAATTGCCGCTGGTGACCTCGTTTCTTGACGAGACTGCGCGCCGCTCCACGGGTGAACGACTGCGCGATGCGTTCGGCTCTGTCTGGGAAGTGAGCCATATGGAATTGCGCCTCGCCCTGGTCGCGGACGGCAAGGGCGTCACGTACATATCGGATTTGCTCACCGAGGTGCCGCCGCAACTGGTTCCCGTGGAAGGCCTGCCTTACTCGAGCATCGATCGGCAAGTCGGCGCCTACAACTTGAAGCATCAACCGATGTCGCAGGCCGGAACGCGGTTTTTAGCGCTCTGCCATGAGCGCTGGCCCAAAGATGGACAACGCGCGCCGTAACCTTTCGTCGGCAACAATCACAAGCAACGAGGAATCGCCCGCCATGAACACTAAGGATCTATTCTCGCTCAAGGGACGTGTTGCGCTGATCACGGGCGGATCGCGCGGCATCGGCAGGATGATAGCCGAGGGGTTCATAGCGCAAGGCGCCAAGGTTTACATTTCGGCGCGTAAAGCCGACGCCTGCAATGCGACCGCCAAGGAGTTATCCAAAGACGGAGGGACCTGCATTTCCATTCCCATGAATGTATCCACGGTCGCGGGAGCCAAGGGACTCGCGGCGGCCGTGATGGCCCAGGAGCCCAAGGTGGATATCCTCGTCAACAACGCCGGCGCCGCGTGGGGTGCGGCCTTTGACGAGTTTCCCGAAGAGGGATGGGACAAGGTGCTCAATCTCAATGCCAAGACGCCCTTCTTTCTGACGCAGGCGATGGCGCCGGCATTGCGCAAGGCAGCCTCGCCGGCTCGTCCCGCTAAAGTGATCAACATCGCTTCGATCGACGGTATTTATCTGACCCACCGCGAGACGTACTCGTACGTGACCAGCAAAGCCGGTCTCATCCAGCTCACGCGTCTCATGGCGGCGCGGCTGGTCAAGGACAACATCCACGTCACCGCCATCGCCCCGGGCGCGTTCAAGTCCGATATGAACAAGGAAGCGCGCGACCGCGGGGATGAGGTTGCCAAGCATATCCCCGCCCAACGCATCGGCACGGACGAGGACATGGCGGGCGCCGCGATTTTCCTGGCATCGCGTGCCGGCGACTACGTGGTCGGTTCGACTGTGACCGTCGACGGCGGCGTCGCCTTCGCGACTCCCGCGATGCGCGAACTGCAGATGGAATAGATCCTTACAACGATGGCGACATCGGAAACGCACTACCGGACGCACCTGGGGCCTGTCTACGCCTGGATGCTGGGCGACTTGGACGCGGCCTTTGCGCGTGCCGCGCGGGAAATCGATGATCTGCCGCCGGCCGCAGCGCGCGGCGTCGCGGTGGATCTCGGTGCGGGGTTGGGATTGCACGCCGTGCCGCTCGCGAAGCGCGGCTTCGAGGTCGTGGCCATCGATAACTGCCAGGGTTTGCTCGACGAATTGCACTCCCGCGGCGGATCTTTGCCGATCGCGATTCACAATGCCGATCTATTGGAGTTTCCCGGCTTCGTAACCGGTCAAGCGCAGGTCATCGTTTGCATGGGGGACACGCTTACTCATCTGCGCGCCCTGGCGACCGTCGAATCGTTGTTGGCGGCGGTGGCGGCCTCCCTGGCGCCGGGCGGTGTGTTCGCGACGACGTTTCGCGATTACGCGACGTCGGAATTGAAAGGCGAGCAGCGATTCATTCCCCTGCGCGCCGATGCCGACCGGATCATGACTTGTTTTCTCGAGTACGAAGATCATCAGGTAACCGTCCACGATCTGCTGCACGAGAAAGAGGACGGTCGTTGGCGCCAGACCGTCAGCAGTTATCCGAAGCTTCGGCTCGCGCCGGAGTGGGTGATGTCCAAACTCTCGCAGCTGGGATTCAGCGTGACGCGCGACGCCACGACCGGCGGCATGGTGCGCATAGTTGCGACCAAGAACTGACTTGAGTTCTTTTCAGGTGCCGGGCGTCCGCTGCTCGATGCGCTTCGCCAATTCATCGAGATCCACTTCCTCGTCGATCGCTATCTCCGAGTCGTCTTTCAGCACCGCCGGCGTGATGGTTTGGCGCTGAACCTTAAGGGGACTGGGAGCAACCCGCTCCTCCGGCAACGGCGTCGCCAATGTCGGCTGCACCCAGTCTTTCTTTTGCGCCACCCAGCGTTGGTAGCGGTCGAAATTCCACATCCCCGCCTCGCCGCCCGTCTGCAGCACATTCGCGATCTGGCTGAATTGGCCGCCGCGAATCGTGCCCTTGGAGGCGGCGCTCGGCAGCAGGATCTCGCATACCGGAACCCGCAGCCGAAATTCCGGCAGGAATTCCAGGCGTTGGCAAACGACGCCGACCATGCAATCCGCGAGTTGCGCCCTGATGCCGCCCTGGATTTCCGCCGGGAACGACATGCACATGCGCGTCAGCGCTTCGGCACAGGTCGCCGAGTGCATGGTGGCGATGACCAAGTGGCCGGTCTCTGCCGCGCTCAGCGTGAGGCGCATGACCTCGGGGGTGCGCATTTCGCCGATGACAAGAACATCGGGGTTCTCGCGCAAGGCATCGATGAGCGCCTGCTCGTAGCTGGGGGAGTGCGTCGGCACTTCGCGCTGCCGGATGAAGGATCGGCGATTGGTGAAGACGTACTCGAGGGGACTTTCGATCGCAATGATATTGCGCGCGCTGGATGAGTTGATTTCCTCCACCAGCGCCGCCAACGTCGTGGATTTTCCGCTTCCGGTCGGTCCCGAAATGACGATCAAGCCGGTCGTCATGTCCGTCAGCCTTTTCAAGTCCGGGTGCAGATTGCAGGCCCGCAAATTGTTTTGAAACGCACTCAAAAGGCGCACGGCCATGGCCACGCCGCGCAGCGTCTGGAAAATATTGATACGGCAGCGCACGCCCGAGAGGGTTCGCGATACATCCGCGGAACCTCGGCTCAAGAATTGCTGCCAACCATCGTTACCCAGCAGCTCCCGCGCTGCGTTCACCAGCGCCGAGCCTGGGATGGGCTGGCCGATCGACGACAACTGCCCGCGGACCCGTGCGACGGGAGCGGTATCCGCTTCGACGTGCAGGTCGCTCGCGCCGAGTTCGCGGCCTTTCCGGATCCATTCTTGTACCGTCACATTTTGTCCTTGCTTACCTTAAACTTGCCTGCCCTATAAAGGGATGACAAGTTCTTCCACCCGAGGTTCGTATGCCGAAGCTTTTGTTCGCGTTGGCAATCCTGACGCCGAGCGTCCTGGCCGCCCAGGCAGCACATCGCTCAGGGTCGGTTCATACACCGGAGGTCGACCTGGGCTACGAAACCTTTGGCGCGCCCGGTGCGGAGATTCCCATCATCGCGGTCAACGGCGGTCCGGGGCTTTCTCATGCGTACATGATGCAAAATGACCTGTGGCAGCGCGTGGCGGCGCATCGCTTGGTAGTTCTCTACGATCAGCGCGGCACCGGGGCCTCCAAGCACCTTAAGCCCAATGCGCCCCAAACCATGGAGGCGCAAGTTGCCGATCTCGATGCCGTCCGCAAGGCTTTGGCGCTCGAGAAGGTCGCGGTGCTGGGCGACTCCTATGGTGGGATGATCGCCATGGCCTACGCGGCGGCTCACCCGGAGCACGTTGCCCGCTTGATTCTTTCCGACTCTGCCGCCCCGTCGTGGAAAGGCATGGTTCATCTTCTCCCCCAAGTCTTTCCGGACCGCGAGGAGCAAGGTGAGGCCGAAGCCAAAAAGCTGGCCGCCGATCCTGAGGCCGCAGCCCGGGCGGGCCTGGTCAATCACATGCGGCAGATGTTTTACTCCACGGATATGCGCGATGCTTATTTGGCCCGCATGGGAGATCTGGGCTTCGAGCCGGCAGTCGGGGGCGCGGTTCAAAAGGCCACAGAGAATCTTGACCTCACCCCCAAATTGGCGGGCTTTAAGTTTCCGACGCTGGTGATAACGGGTCGCTACGACATGAACGTCGCACCGCTCACCGCGTGGCACATGGCTCACGCCATTCCCGGGGCGCAATTGGTATTTTTCGAGAAGAGCGGGCACCTGCCTGCATACGAAGAACCGGAAAAGTATCACAAGGTATTGGAAGATTTTCTTAAGCGCTGAAGGCCCTAGACCACGGAACTTTCCCGGGTGCCGCAGGTCCTTTTCGCTTCGGCACGAGGACTTAAGGATGCGAGCACTCGCCTGGATTTTGCTGAGTTTCACGGCCGCCGCGTATGCCGGCCAAGCCTCAGAGCCGAACTCTGTCGTGCTGGGCGCCGAAAAAGCGGAGCTGGCGCGCTCCATGGAGCAATTGAAGAATCAGGAGGTACCTCCTTACTTCCTAAGCTATGAGATCGTTGAAACGCACACCGCGACCGTGGTCGGATCCTTCGGAGCACTGACCCACAGCGCGGAAAACAAGCATCGATTGCTGCGGGTCAATTTGCGTGTCGGCGACTATGCCCTGGACAACACCCGTCAAGTACGGGGCGCGCAGAACGTCGGGGAGCGGTACTCGGTGATTCCCATACCGATAGAAGACGACCCTACGGCCATACGAAGCGTTCTTTGGTATCAGACAGACAAAAAATATAAGCAGGTGGTGGAGGAGCTGGCGACGGTACGCACAGTCAGCAAAGTGAACGTCGAGCGGGAGGACAAGTCAGCGGATTTTTCAGCGGCGCCGGCGGAGCAAGATGTCGCTGCCATTGCGCCTTTTCCCGTCAACCGAAAGACTTGGGAAGACAAGGTTCGAAAGTACACCGCACCGTTTCAGCGGTTCGGCAATCTCTACGACGCGACTGCGACCTTTTCGGCGAATCAAGACACGCGCTGGTTCGTCTCGAGCGATGGCACGGCCATTCAGGCGTCGCAGACCTATTATCGGCTGCAGATTTCCGCCTTCTCCAAGGCCGATGACGGCATGGAGCTGCCGCGCTACGAATCTTTCTTCGCCTTTACTCCCGAAGGGCTGCCTGATGATGCGGCTGTTCTCAAGGCCGTGAACACGATGATCGCCGACCTTCAGGCGCTCCGGAAAGCACCCATCGTCGATCCGTATACCGGACCTGCCATTCTTTCCGGCCGCGCGGCCGCCGTTTTCTTCCATGAAGTCTTTGGCCATCGTATCGAGGGCCACCGGCAGAAGAACGAATCCGAGGGTCAGACCTTCAAGAAGATGGTGGGTCAAGCGGTGCTGCCGGATTTCCTTTCTGTGGTATTTGATCCGACACAGCGCCGCTACGGCGGCACGGACCTGGTGGGATCGTACGACTACGATGACGAAGGCGTGAAAGCGCGGCGCGTCAATGTGGTGAACGACGGCATCATGCAGAACTTCCTCATGTCCCGTACGCCGATCGAGGGCTTTCCCGCCTCCAACGGGCACGGTCGCGCGCAGGCGGGATTCAGCCCCGTCGCCAGACAATCCAATTTAATCGTGCTCAATTCGCACCCCGTTCCTCGCGAGCGCTTGCGAGCCATGCTGGTGGAACAGATCAAGAAGCAGGACAAACCGTTCGGTCTGTTGTTCGATGATATCGCCGGGGGTTTTACGATTACGGGCCGCACCATCCCCAATGCGTTCAACGTGCTTCCGGTCATGGTCTATCGAGTCTATCCGGACGGCCGCGAGGAGCTGGTTCGCGGTGTCGATCTGATCGGCACGCCGCTTACGGTGTTCAGCAAAATCCTGGCGGCCGACGACGAGACGCCGGTTTTCAACGGTGTTTGCGGCGCCGAATCCGGAGCGGTGCCCGTGGCGGCGAGCGCGCCGGCCATGCTGGTGTCGCAAATCGAGGTGCAGAAGAAATCAAAATCGCAGGAACGCGCTCCGATTCTCCCCGCGCCGTTCGAGGATAAGTAGATGCCGCGCACCCTGAAACCGCTCGTGAGTTTGGCGCTCATGCTCGCGAGCCCGCTGTTGCACGCCGAGGAGGATGTCATCGGCCGCGCCATGCACGATGAGATGCAGCGCTCCATGCAGAAGCTTAGGCTCGAGCAACTCGACAAACCCTATTTCATCTCCTATACGGTCGTCGATAATGACTCCAAAGAAGTCGCGGCGACGCTGGGAAGCCTGGTCTCCAGTACCGAGAATAGCTCGCGCACAATGCTGGTGGTCGTGAGGGTCGGAGACTACGCGTCTGACAGCGGGAATTTCATGTCGATGCCGTCCGGGCCGGAAGGGCTTGCGGCGCTCATGATGGCCGGCGCGATGCAACTGCCCCTCGACGACAACTACAACGAATTGCGCCGCAAGATCTGGTTGACGACGGACCGCGCATACAAGAAGGCGCTCGAGGATCTCTCAGGGAAAAAAGCGGCCCTTCAGAACAGGAATCGGACCGAGGAGATTGCTGATTTCAGCAGGGCTTCGCCGGTATCAACCACAGATCTTGCGCCGCTCACCCATTTTGATCTTCCGAATGCGACGCGCTTGGTGCGCGAGACGTCCGCAGTGTTTCGGCAAACACCCTCGATTCAGACCTCACGGGTGCAGCTGGCCATGCTTAACCACCAGGAACGCTACTTGAACAGCGAGGGCAGCAGCTTCACACGGCGGCAGCCGCGCGTTACTTTGCGTATAACGGCATCGGCCCAGGCGCCCGACGGCATGCCGCTGAGCGACTTCATTGCGTACTACGGGTACTCCTTGAAGGATTTGCCGTCCGCGGGTGATTTGCTCACCCAAGTTCGAGCCCTGCAGGCCGAAATCGGCCAGCTGCAAGCGGCGCCGATCCAGGATCGCTATGAGGGGCCGGTGCTGTTCGAGGGACAGGCCGCCGCCGAAGTCTTTTCACACCATTTCGCAGGCGGCTTGTCGGCGGCACCGCCGCTGGTCTCCAGCAATGATCAGCTCGCTCAGGCCTTCAGGCAGCAATCCAGCGGCCTGCTCGACAAGGTGGGATTGCGCGTGCTGCCGATCTTCATGGACGTCGTCGATGATGCGGCGGTGACGCACGAGAAGGACAGCTTGCTCTTCGGCAGCTACAAGGTGGACGAAGAAGGCGTCGCTCCCCGGCGAACCATTCTGGTGGAGCACGGAATCCTCAAGACGCTGCTGACGTCGCGTTCGCCGGTGCGCGGAATCGCCGCCAGCACCGGCCATATGCGGGAGCTGGGCGTTGCGCCCAGCAATCTATTCGTGAGCTCGGACAAGACCTCGACGCCGGAGGAGCTGCGCAAGCGTCTGGTCGAGTCGGCCAAGACCGCGGGAAACTCTTACGGAATCGTCGTGCGGCGCCTGTCCGGCAAGGCGGCGACGCTTGCCTTCCGGGTTTACGCGGACGGCCATGAGGAGCTCGTGCGCAATGCCGATGTTTCCGAGTTGACTGCCGCGAGTTTCAAGAACATCAGCGCGGTCTCGAACCAGCGGATCGTCTACACAGAGGTTGCGCCGTTCAAGCCCATGTCGCCCTTTAGCATGAATGTGGGCGCAGGCATTCAGCCCTTGGTCTCCTATGTGGTGCCGTCGATGCTCTTTGCCGACGTGACAATCGAAAAGCCCAGCGGCGAGAGCCCCAAGCCGACGCTCATCGCCAGTCCGCTCACCGAAAAGCCATAATCCGCTTAAGAGCGCGCTGCGTCCTTATCGCAAATTCGGATTGAGCCGTACGGCTGCGGCGTCATCCATATTCGCGCGCTTGAAGTCCTTTTTCGAAGCATATGCGGTTCCGCGAAACCGATAGGCCAGGGCATCGGTCGGGTTGAGTGCGATCGCGGCCGTCAGGTCGGCAATGGCCGCATCCGGTTCATGGCGGTTGAGCCGAACGAAACCACGGCCGCGAAGCGCCTCGGCATCGCGCGGATTGGCGCTGATCACCCGGTTGTAGTCTTCGAGCGCGCCGGAACCGTCTCCTCCTTCCTGACGCAAGAAGGCGCGATGACGGTAGGCATCCAGTGCATCGGAATCCAAGTGGAGTGCCTGCGTGAAATCGGCGATGGCGCGGTCACGCTCATGCTTGGCGCCGAGCGCCTGACCGCGGTTCAAGTAGGCCGCGCTCTCTTTTGGGTCGAGCGCGATGGCGCTGGTGAAGTCGGCGATCGCCAGGTCCCATTCGGACCTGGCGAGATAGGCGGCGCCGCGATTGACATACGCTGCGGTCATTTTCGCATTGAGACCAATGGCCTCGCTGAAGTCGGCAATCGCGTGTTCGAGATTGCGCTGCGCGAGGTAGTAGTCGCCGCGCGCCTTGTAGGCAGGGGCATCCACCGGATTCTGCTTGATCGCCCGATCAAACTCACCCAGAGCCTGCGCCGATTTGCCGGTCGCTTGCAGGCTGAGCCCGAGATAAAGATGGGCGCCGCTCGCATCGGGATTGAGTCGAATCGCCTCGGCCGCATCGGCAGCCGCCTTCGCCTCCTCGCCCAGCGCGCGGTACACGAAGGCGCGGTCGCGCCACGCCATGGCGTCAGCCGGGTTCAATTCAATGGCCTTCGAATAGTCTGCAAGCGCCGGATCGTTCTCTCCGCGGCGGGCGTGCACGAAACCTCGATTGATGTAAACCCCCGGGTCCTTGGGACTGAGCATTGCCGCTTGGTCGAGATCGGCGATGGCGCGATCATCGTCCCCGCGATTGGTAAAAATCGTGGAACGGTTGACGTAGGCCGAAGCGAGTTTCGCATCGAGCGCAATGGCCTGGTTGTAATCCTCGAACGCCTCGGCCTCGTCGTTCTTCCGAAAGTACATCAAACCTCGATTTAGATGGATCTTGGCCAGAATTCCGCGCGGCTCCGGGTTTTTAAGCGCCGCGGTGTAATCGGCGATGGCGTGATCCAGGTCGCCCTGCTGCTGATAGGAAGATGCGCGGTTTCGCAGGGCGATGGCGCGACTCTCCGATTCCTCGCGTTGATCCCTGATGATGTTGCTGCATGCGGGGATCGCGATCTGGGGTTTCCCCGAAGCGCATCGGATCGCATCCCCGCCGTTGCCTCCGGCATGATTTGCGCCCTGCGCCTCGCTACGGTTCGCCGCGCCGACCAGAGCCATCAGCATGAGTGCCGGCAGAAAAGGTAGCCGCGACTCGCGGGGCCCGCCGAAGGAGGACATTTCCAAGCCTCAAGTGGTTTTAGGCATATTGCACGATCGACAGCAGATTGCCATCCGGGTCGCGGAACCATGCGACCTGCGCACCGTCGGGCGTCGTCAGAATTCCCTGCGGATCGTGCGGAAAGGCGGCAAAGCGTTCGAGAATGACGCCCCGCGCGGCCAACGTTTCGACAGCCGTCCGGATGTCCGAAACGGCGAAGCCCAGCACCGTATGCGCCGAGGGATGCGTTGACGGCACCGGCGATACGCGCAGATCGCTGCCGCCCACGGAATACACCAGCGCCCCGTGCGACTTGGTCTTCAGGGGCAAGCCCAAAACCTCGCTGTAAAACTTCTCTGCCTCCGGTATGCGCGAGGTCCAGACAATCGTCTGCAATTGAGCGTCGGCGAGCATGGCGACTCCTTCTCTCGGCACATGAAACAAAGCCGCGATCCGACCCACGAGTCGGCGCGGCTTCCTCAAATGCAAAAGCCGCGACGAGCGCGGCTTCCAACCGGAGAGGCTACGCTTTGCGGGCGAGTGCCGTCAATGCACGTGAGCCCGCATGAGGACCGCGGGCGCATTTTCAGCTAAGGTGCGCCTCCATGGGAGAATCGAACAAAGCCGTCTTTCTGAGCTATGCCTCGCAGGATGCCGAGGCCGCCAAACGCATCTGCGAGGCGCTGCGCCAGGGCGGCATCGAGGTCTGGCTCGACCAGAGCGCGCTGCGCGGCGGCGATGCCTGGGACCAGCGGATTCGCCAGCAGATCCGCGACTGCGCCTTGTTTATCCCGATTATTTCGGTAAACACGGCATCGCGGCACGAAGGTTACTTCAGGCTCGAGTGGGACTTGGCGGATGAGCGCACCCACAAGATCTCGCGCAACCGGCCGTTTATTATTCCGGTGTGTCTCGATACCACACCGAATGCCGGTGCGGACGTGCCCGAGTCATTTCAACGCGTCCAGTGGACGCGTCTGCCCGGCGGCGAAGCGCCGGCGGCCTTCGTGGAGCGCGTCTCGCAACTGCTGTCCCCTACCGAAGGGTCAGCTGTTCCTCAGCCTGCGCCGATCGGCTTGGCTTCCCGCCAACCTTCCGCACCTTACTCGTCGCGGCGACCAAAAACCGTTGCGCTGTTGATCGCCTTGGTGCTTCTCCTGGTCGGCGGCTATGTCGCGCTGGACAAGCTGTTCCTGTCGAAGCCCGACGCACCGCCCGCGACGCCGATTGCACCGGCGAAGGCCGCCGCGCCGAGCGGGGTCCCCGAAAAGTCCATCGCGGTACTGCCCTTCGTGGACATGAGCGAAAAGAAAGACCAGGAATACTTCTCCGACGGCCTATCGGAAGAGTTGATCGACCTGCTGGCCAAGACTCAAGGGCTCGAGGTCATCGCTCGTACCTCCTCGTTCTACTTCAAAGGCAAGCAAGCGACCATCGGTGAGATCGCGAAGACTTTGAACGTTGCCAACGTCATGGAAGGCAGCGTGCGCAAGTCCGGGAATACCATCCGGGTTACCGCACAGTTGATTCGAGCCAGCGACGGTGTGCACATTTGGTCGGAGACCTATGATCGCGATCTCAAGGATGTGTTCAAGGTTCAGGACGAGATCGCGCTGGGCGTCGTACAGAAATTAAAGCTCACGCTTCTGCCGGCGACGCCCGCCGCGTCGGCAAGAACGGAGAACGCCGAAGCCCATCGCCTCTACTTGCAAGGCCGGTATTTCCAGGTTCGCGATACGAGTGAGGATCTCGCCAAAGCAGACGATTGCTTCAAGCGCGCACTCGCACTGGATGCGACTTACGCGCCGGCGTGGGCGGGCATTGCGACCGTGGCCATCCGGCAAGCCGCCAACGGCTACATCGCCCTGCCCAAAGAGATTACGGTCACCCGGGAGGCAGCCTCCAAGGCCATCGAACTCGATCCTAAAAATGCCGAGGCCCACTCGGCGCTTGGGTTTGTGCACATGATGGCGCATGAATGGGCGCAAGCGGACGCAGCTCTGGCGACCGCCCGCGAAATCGATCCCACCGATTCAACCGTGTTCATGAACTCCGCGGTTCTCGCACGTGCCCTTGGCCGCGACCAGGATGCGATTGCACTGTTCCGACAGGCTTTGGAGCACGATCCCCTCAATCTTCTGGCGCGGCGCTACCTCGCGCGGACATTGTCCTTTGCGGGCCGGCTTGCGGAAGCAGAGATCGAGATCCGCCAGGTTATCGACACCAATCCGGCACAGCCCGGCGCGCATTATGACCTTGGCCGAATCCTACTGGCGAAGGGACAGGTTGACGCGGCCGGCGCCGCATTTGAGGCGGAAACCGATGAAGGCTGGAAACGGCTTGGGCTACCGCTCAGCTATCACGCCCAGCATCGGACCGCGGAAGCCAACGCCGCACTCGCAAACCTCCTGAAAAATTCAGTCGGCGCGGAATTCCAGGTTGCCGAAGCGTATGCCGACCTTGGGGACGCCGATCGGGCCTTTAAGTGGCTCGATGCAGCGGTGGAGCGCGACGTGGGGATCATTTGGTTGACCAATGACCCCCTGTTCAAGGAACTGACGAGCGATCCCCGCTACGCGGCGATCCTGCGCAAACTGAAGATGCAAAAATAGTTTGGGTCGGCGTCCGCCCGACGCTAAATGTCCAAATTCGACACGTTGAGCGCGTTCTTTTCGATGAACTCGCGCCGCGGTTCCACGGCATCGCCCATCAGCGTGGTGAAAATGTCGTCGGCCGCCACGGCGTCCTCGATCCGCACCTGCATGAGCCGGCGCGTTTCCGGATTGATGGTCGTATCCCACAGCTGGCTGGCGTTCATTTCGCCCAAGCCCTTGTAGCGCTGAATGCTCTGGCCTTTTTTCGCTTGTTCGAACAGCCAGTTCATCGCGGCCTTGAAACTCGTGACATCCAGTTTGTCATCGCCTCGCTGCACGAATCCCCCCGGTCCGATCAGGTCGCTCAAAGTCTCAGCGAGTTCGGCGATACGCAAATATTCCGCGGAGTCGAAGAATTCCCGCGGCACGTGTTTTTCAGACGTCAAGCCATGCTCGAATCGCTGCAGATTGATTCGGTGTCCACCGGCGGGCAGTGTGTCCACGACCACCCGGTAGCGGCGCGATGCGTCGTCCAGCGAATTCAGGCGCTGCTCCAGATTTCGGCACCAATCTCGCAGCCCATCAATTCGGTCGAACGCCTCAGGCGTCAGTTTGGGAACGTACAGCAGTTGTTCGAGAAAGCGGCCGTCATAGCGGCGCGCCCACCGTGCCACGATGCTCTGCACTTCGACATACTTGCGCGCCAAGGACTCGAGACCCAAACCGGATAGCGGCGGGGCCTCCGCGTTGACATGCAGGGCTGCGCCCTCGACCGCGGTGTTTAGCAACACCGCATTCAACTCCATATCATCCTTGACGTAGGTTTCCTGCTTGCCTTTCTTCACCTTGTACAAAGGTGGTTGCGCGATGTAGATGTGGCCGCGTTCGATGAGGATCGGCATTTGACGATAGAAGAAAGTCAGCAACAACGTTCGTATGTGGCTGCCGTCGACGTCGGCATCGGTGTTCTTTGCCGCGATGCCGCCGAAGCCGCAGATGAAGTTTTCATCGCCTTCCACTGAGAAATCGTAGACGTTCCCATTGGAAGCCGTTACCGGAGCTACCGAAACGATGGGCAAAGCAACAAGGTCGCCGCTTATGACGTCGAACGCGCGGCGCCTGGGGACGTCAAACGTCGAAATTCTTTCTTCCACTGTAGGCGCGCCGGAGTGATCGCCCCAAGCGCTCCGCAGTTTCTCCAAGTCTTCGACGGCGGTAACCCGAATCTGCCAGTGACGGTGGGTCGACTTGAAGATCTGCTCGCCGCATTGTCGCGACACTCTGTCAGCGGCAATCTCGCTGATGCTGCTGACGACGCCGAAACTGGAAAGTAAATAGGAAACTCCGCTGGCGATGTCGCGGGACGATGTGCTGAAGACAACCGTTCCGCGAGTAACGCAGCCGTCGCCGAGGAGATAGCCTCGCAGAAATGCCAGGCGTAGCGAGTCGTCCACGTTGAACACAAGATCAGGGATCTTCTTGGTGAGCGAGTCAACCCCAGCGTTGCCAAACAAGTGTTGCCAGGCCAATACTGCCACGCGGTTCACCAACTTGAGTTCCCCGCAGCCTCTCTTGATGGGATAAAACTGCGGGGTTAGTCCGAATACCCTGGTAAGAGCGGACGCCATTTCGTCGACAAAACGTAAGTTGCTTTTTCCGATGGCCAGCCTTATGCCATTTCGATCTGAGCACGAACCCTCGGCCATATAGAAGCCAAGCAGCTTCATCAATTCTGGTGTGACGTCTAGAAAGCGCGGGATGGCCAAGTCGGCGTTGTGTTCCGGACTCAGCTGCAGATCATCACGCTCTGCAAACCACCCGATGTCCTCGGCCTCCAGCGCTCCCATCGATACATAGGTTCTGACTCGATTACTTGGAGAGCCGCGGTACTGGGTTTCCCAGATCCGCTCTAGTCGACTGGGCCCGACAGTTATTTGCGGCATGAACGTCGCCGCATCAGCACCGATCACCTTCAGGTACGCTTCGCAATTCGGTAAGGTGGGACGAGACAGTCCTCGCTCCCAGGCATAGAACGTTACAGGCTGTCGGATGCCGACCCTTCGGCACAGTTCGGCATTGCTTACGCCGCTGGCTCTGCGCATTTTTTTCAGCTGCTGTCGAACCGCTTCGGGCCACTCGACTCGCGGCGCGGACATTTCCGGCCGGTCGGCATATTCTTGGGTGACCTGTGATTTGTACCACGCCTCGACGGCGGGACCGCGCAGCCAAACTTGCCTTCGCGCCTCGGGTATCTCATAAAGTCTTCGCAGAAGGTCTATTCTGCCCGCCGGGCTCTCTGGTAACCGAATCTTCTTCGGTGCCACCAAACGATCGCCGACCTTTAGTTCGCTGCCCTGCTTGAGGCGGATCTCGCCGTTGTCCTGGACGAACACGCTGTGGCTCGCCGTAACGCGGATCGAGCGTCCATAGGCGGTTTTAGCTTCGTACAAGACTTCATCGACAGGATGGCGAATCACGCCCTTGATCGGCTGGAACTTGGCGTGGTGATCATCAAGTCCAAAGCACAATACGTCTCCAAGCGGTTCTCGCACTCGCTTCGTGACACCATTTTCGTCGGGACTCATACCTTCCAGTGCCGCGTCGATAAAGGCTCCCACGGTCGTCATTCGTACGCCGCTTCGGTCCTTCACAAAGCAATGATCGTTCCCGTCCACGCTCATGATGATGATGCGGTGATATCGCAACTTATCGACATTGAAATCGTCGCGGCCGATGCCGCAGCCAAGCGCGGTGATCAACGTACCGACTTCCGCAGAAGCGAGCATCTTGTCGAAGCGCGCTTTTTCGACATTGAGGATTTTTCCCTTGAGCGGCAGGATTGCTTGCGTGCGTCGATCGCGCCCTTGCTTCGCGGAGCCGCCGGCGGAATCGCCCTCGACTAGAAACATTTCCGACAACGCGGGATCTTTTTCCTGGCAGTCGGCGAGCTTCCCTGGAAGCCCCGCAATATCCAGCGCTCCCTTGCGGCGGGTCATTTCGCGTGCCTTGCGCGCGGCTTCGCGCGCATAGGCCGCTTCGAGAATTTTGTTGACGATGGCCTTCGCTTCCTGCGGATGTTCCAGCAAGAATTCCTCGAGGCGACCGGCAACGGCGGATTCCACCACACCTTTGACTTCGGACGAAACCAACTTGTCCTTCGTCTGCGAAGAGAATTTGGGGTCGGGCAATTTCACCGAGAGAATCGCGGTCAAACCCTCGCGCGAATCGTCGCCGGTGGTCTGAATCTTTTCCTTCTTCGACGCCAATTCCTTTTCGATGTAATTATTCAGCGTGCGGGTCAGCGCCGCGCGATAACCCGCAAGGTGAGTGCCGCCGTCCTTCTGCGGAATGTTGTTCGTGTAGCAATACATGCTCTCTTGATACGAATCATTCCACTGCATCGCGACTTCTACCTGCGTGCTGCCGTCGCGGGTCTGAAACCACAACACCGAATCGTGCACCGGCGTCTTGCTGCGATTGAGATGCGTGACGAACGCTTTGAGGCCGCCCTCGTGTTGAAACACTTCGGACTTCTCGTCGCGCTCATCGACGAGCTCGATGCGCACGCCGGAATTGAGAAACGACAACTCGCGCAGCCGCTTTGCCAGCGTCTCGTAGTTGAACGAGATGTGCGTGAAAATCTGCGAGCTCGGTTTGAATCGAATCGTGGTGCCGTGCTCGGTGGTGTCGCCGATGGCGGCGAGCGGCGCCTGCGGTTCGCCCAGGCGATATTCCTGGCGATGCAATTTGCCGTCGCGGCGAATGAGCAGCTCCAAAAAATCCGACAGCGCATTCACGACCGACACGCCGACCCCGTGCAAACCGCCGGATACCTTGTAGGAGGTGTCATCGAATTTACCGCCGGCGTGCAGCACGGTCATGATGACTTCGGCTGCTGAGCGTCCTTCCTCGGCGTGGATATCCACAGGTATTCCACGGCCGTTGTCGAAGACGGTCACTGATTCGTCGGCGTGAATGGTGACGACAACACGATCGCAATGACCGGCCAACGCCTCGTCAATGGCGTTATCCACAACCTCGAAAACCATGTGATGAAGGCCGCTGCCATCGTCGGTGTCGCCGATGTACATGCCCGGGCGTTTTCGAACGGCGTCTAAACCTTTTAAGACCTTGATTTTGCTGGAATCGTAAACGTCGTCTTGGGCCATGCTCGATCCTAAATAGCGATCCAACATATTAACAGTTTCCGGCGTCAAAAACTAATGATTTTGGCGTTTAAAATCTTTATAAATCATAGAGTTATGTGGGCACGTGGACGACGGATAGAGGCTTCAGTTTACGACTCGCGCAGCGGTGCAATTGACGCGCGTTTTTCACCTAAAAAATGTGGGCTAGCAGCTTGTTGTAGCCCCGCGCGCCCAAAAGACTTGGATGGGGCTTACGGTAGTGTTTTGCCTTCTACCGCCTCCAGGAGAATCCGTAGGCGCGGTCATCACCCCGGGGCGCGGCGCCGTAAAGGATCAGATCTCCTCGCTCGAGCTGTTAATCCGCTGGACCGTTCTGCCGGGTAGCGATCCTGCTCGCCCGCTTCTGGGTTAGCGGTAGCGGTCGCGGTGCATTCGCATGGAAGCAGAATCAAAAGCGGCTGCTCGATCCGCCCAAACGAAGCCGCTACGGCACACGCCGTTGGAACCGCTAGGGAGATCGCTATCGGGGTGTTCCACGTGGAACGTTCTATCCAGCCGACACTTGACCCCCACTCATTTGATATCGCTTCCCGGGCTCGCCGAAAGCGCGGAACTCGCCATGCAACGTCGTGACGATCAGTTGAACCGACTGCGTCGAGACCTCGCGGATGAGGTTGGCCAGCCGCTCGTCGTCTAGCTCGGCCGCTGGGTCATCCAGCAGCAATGTGGGCTGTACCGGGGAGTCTTCCGGAAACAGTTTGATCTGAGCGATCAGCAACGCAGCTGCGAGCAACTTCTGCTGGCCGCGGGATATCCGATCTTTGACAGGCGTTCCATCCAAGCGAATGCCCAGCTCGGCCCGATGCGGACCTACCTGCGTCGCTCCCATCTCCTGATCGTGGCTCCAGCTTTGCTGTAGGGCTTCCGACATGCTCTGACCTTTGAGCCATCCGTTGCGGTAGCTCAAGGACAGCTCCATCCCGAGCAGATTGCGGCCAATGGCCTCAGCGAAGGGGCTCAACAGGGATACATAGCGTGCCCGCGCCGCGCCCAGTAGCTCACCCGACCGCACCAGATCGCTATCCCATACGGAGACGACGGTCTTGGGTTGGCGAGCCTTGAGGGCGGCGTTGCGTTGCTTGAGCACCTGCTGGTAACGCTGCCAGTGACCCACAAAGGATTGCTCCACGTGGAACACACCCCAGTCCAGGAATCGGCGCCGCCGGCTGGGGCCTTCCTCAATCAGATGGTGGACTTCGGGATCGATGATCTGCACCGGCAGAAACAACGCGAGCTCGGCCAGCGAGGAGGGCTTATCGCCGTCGATCTGTGCTCGCATCCCGCTGCGCGCTCCCTCAACGCCCATGGGCACACGCCGCGTGAGGGTTTCGACTTCCCCGAACACCACACATTTCTCGGCACCGCTTCGAATGAGATGTTCCAAGCGACGCGTGCGGAAAGAGCGGCCGCGCCCCAAAACGTAAATGGCTTCGAGCAGGCTGGTCTTGCCCGACGCGTTGGGTCCGCTAATCAGCGTGAAGTGAGAGTCGGGGTGCAATTCCGCCGACTGCAAGCAGCGGAAATCCGTTACTTGCAGCCGGCTCAAGCTCACGGCTTATAGCCTCATCGGCATCACGACGTAGCGCGCGCTGGAATTGCCGGGCGATCGGATCAGACAGCTGCTGTTGCTGTCCGTCAGGCCGAGCTCAACCTCTTGACCGTCGATGGCGGCAAGGGCATCCAACAGATAATTGACGTTGAAGCCCACCTCGAGATCGTTGCCTTCGTAACCGACCTCGATCTCTTCCTCGGCTTCCTCCTGCTCGGGATTGTGAGCCTGCACGGTCAGAATGTTTTTCTTCACTGTGACCCGGATACCGCGGTATTTTTCGTTCGAAAGAATCGCCGTACGCTGTAGCGCCTGGCGCAATACATCGCGATCGGACTTGATCGCAGAGGCGGGCGCGGCTGGGATAACCCGCGAATACTCCGGGAAACGACCGTCGATAAGCTTCGAAGTGAACCGAATATCGCCGATCTGGGCACGAACGTGATTGGTTCCGATCGCAACCTCCGCGATGCCCTCATCCGTCAATACACGCTGCAGTTCGAGCACCCCTTTGCGAGGCACGATGACCTGCTGAGAATTTTTCGCCTTGGCGCCCAAAGCTGTTTCGCACAGCGCGAGACGATGACCGTCGGTGGCCACGGCACGGAGTAACTGCCCATCGATTTCCAGCAACATGCCGTTCAGGTAGTAGCGAACATCCTGCTGCGCCATGGAGAAATGGGTTTTCTCCAGCAGCCGCAGCAATTCTTTACGCGGCAGCTGCACCGTCTGCTGCGCATTGATGTCGTCGATCACGGGAAAATCCGTCGCCGGCAGTGTCGACAAGCTGAAGCGGCTGCGTCCTGCGCGGATCACGACTTTCTCGCCCTCAACGCTCAACGCGACCGAGACCTTCTCCGGCAGCGCCCGCAAAATATCCAGGAATTTTCGGCCGGGCACCGTGATGTCGCCGCTGTCCTGCACGGTGACTTCCGTGGCCGCAACCAATTCAACCTCGAGATCCGTCGCTGTGATCGCCAATTGTCCCTTGCGGACACTCAACAATACATTGGCCAGGACCGGCATGGTTTGGCGTCGTTCCACCACGCCAATAACCGCTTGCAGCGGGTTCAATAATTTCTCGCGTTCTGCCGTCAATTTCATGGGCTCACCCGTCTTTCAATCTTGATTCTTATCAATCTTAGATTCTTAAATAGAGATTATTACTATGATTAATGAGGGACCGAATTTCAGTGGATAAGGGAATAAACACTATATAAATCAGTACTCTATAATCGACCTAAATCACTCTGACACTTGTCCACAGACCGCCTGTAAACTGTCATCGACCTGTGGATATCTTTATCCACAGACTCGTCCACAGCTTTTCCTAGCCTATCCGGCCAGGGTTCTCAACAGGTTTAAATAGTCCTCGCCAACGCGCCGCTCCGTCTCGCGCAACTCCTTCACACGCCTGCACGCATGCAGCACGGTCGTATGATCCCGACCGCCAAACGCATCGCCAATTTCCGGCAAACTGTGATTCGTTAATTCCTTGGCCAAAGCCATCGCAACCTGCCGCGGCCGTGCGATCGAACGGCTGCGGCGTTTCGACAGCAAATCCGCGATCCTGATTTTGTAGTACTCGGCCACGGTCTTCTGGATATTTTCAATTGTGACCAGCTTTTCCTGCAACGCCAACAAATCGCGCAACGCCTCCTTGGCGAACTCCAGCGTAATCGGTCTGCCGGTAAAATTGGAGGTCGCAACCACCCGGCGCAACGCGCCTTCCAGTTCGCGCACGTTCGAGCGGATCCGTTTGGCGATGAAAAATGCGACTTCCTCGGGAAGGTCGACATGCGTCATCGCTGCCTTGCTCATCAAGATTGCGACGCAGGTTTCCAATTCGGGCGGCTCGATGGCCACGGTCAAACCCCAGCCGAACCGCGACTTCAATCGCTCCTCGAGACCGTCGACCTCTTTCGGATAGCGATCGCAGGTCAATATCACTTGCTGCTGACTCTCGAGCAGTGCGTTGAAGGTATGGAAAAACTCTTCCTGCGAGCGGTCTTTTCCCGCGAAAAACTGAATATCATCGATCATCAAACAATCCAAGGATCGATAGGCCGCCTTGAAATCGTTGATGGTGTTGTGCTGCAGGGCGCGCACCATGTCGCCGACGAAACGTTCGCTGTGCACGTAGGCCAACCGTGCCTCCGAGTTGCGTTCCTTCAGCTTGTTGGCGACGGCATGCATCAAGTGCGTTTTTCCCAGGCCGACGCCGCCATAGATGAACAGCGGGTTGTACGCTCTGCCGGGATTTCCCGCGACTTGAATCGCGGCGGCCTTGGCCAACTGGTTGCTCTTGCCCTCGACAAAGCTGTCGAAGGTAAATTCCGCGTTGATACGGCTGCCGAGCACCACCGGGGCGAGCTTGCGCGCCCGCGCGGCCGCCGCCGTACCATCATCCCGCAGTCCCGCCGGCGGGACTTGAACCAGGACGCCGCCGCCGCGGGTACCCACATCGAGCGCCACTTCGGGGGCTAGGCCTTCCGCAAACGCCAGAATGAGTTCTTTGATCCGAGGCAGGAGGTTCTGACCCAGCCACTCGATGACATAACGGTTCGGCGCCAGAAGCTTCAGTTCGCCGTCCCGTTCGACCGCCTGCAGGGGTCTGACCCAGGTGTTGAACTGCTGTTCCGGGAGCTCGCCCTCGAGCACTCGCAGACAGCGGTTCCATAGCGACTCCGGCAAGAGCGCTCTCCTAGGTTTGTGACAAGGGGCAATGCGAACGAAAGGGCAGGGAGTCTAGCTCCAAGTTGATGGGGCGTCTATTGACACATCAAGGCTCGGTCAGTACCCTTGCCGTCCTTCGTAAATCACCCAGCTCATTGATTTACCCCGTGGTTTTTGTTCGAGTCGCGCTATGAAACGTACTTTTAATCCCAGTAATTTACATCGTGCCCGTACGCACGGTTTCCGCGCGCGCATGGCCACCAAGAGCGGCCGTCGATTGCTGGCCCGTCGCCGTGCCAAGGGCCGCAAAAAGCTCTGCCCGTAACGCGATCCTCCAAGGACGCTTTCAGATCCGTAAACTGACGTTCGAGCCGCGCAAGCGTTTGCACCAGCCGGCCGAATTTCGAGACGTAAAACGGCGCGGCAAAAAATTCTCCGATGCGTTTTTCAGCTTGTCTGTTATTGCCAACCAGGAAAACCATGCGCGGTTGGGTTTGAGCATCGCGACGCGAACCTTCGGTACCGCCGTAGCACGCAATCGCATCAAACGCCTCGCACGAGAATCCTTTCGCTTGAACCAACACTCCTTGCCTCCGGTCGATGTTACCGTGTCCGCCCGGGAAGCCGCACGCGCGGCCAGCTCGCGCGAATTGCGATTAAGCCTCGATGAGCATTGGAAGTCGCTCCAGAAATGATAACGCCCCGCAAACTCTTGATGTGGATCATCCGCGGTTATCAGTTGGGCATAAGCCCCATGTTGGGTCCGCGTTGCCGCTTCTATCCGTCGTGCTCGTGCTATGCGCATACCGCCATCGAACGCTATGGGGTCCTGCGAGGCGGTTGGCTCGGGATTAAGCGCCTGCTGCGATGCCACCCCTTTCGGGAAGGCGGCTACGACCCCGTCCCGGATAACAGGGTGACCCATGCCTAATATTCGTCTGATGCTGTGGGGCGTGCTCGCCGCAATCCTGTTTCTGAACTATCAGACCTGGATGCACGACTATGAGCCGCCGGCGGCGCCTGCCGCTCAAACGAGCACCGGCACCGGCGCTGCATCGACCGCTGCTGCTCCCGCGAGCACGCTGGCCGATTCGCTGCCGCAAGCGGCGTCTGCGGCGCAGACTCCCACGCCGCCGGCATCCAACGCCGCGCCCGCCGCCGTGCCTGCAGCGCAAGGCGCGCCGGCCGCCACTGCTTCGGAAGCACCCGCGGCTCCTCTTCACGTCAGCACCGATGTGCTCGCAATCGGCATCAGTCTCAAGGGCGGCGAACTCGATCAGGCGGACCTGAAGGAGTATCCGCTTCGCAAGGACACGCCCAATATTCCGGTCCGGTTGTTGAGCTACGAGCCCCCTCCGACCTTGTATCTATTGCAGAGCGGACTCATCGGCACCGCCGGCGAAGCGGCGCCCACCCACCTGGCCGTTTGGAAATCCGATCAAAAGAGTTTTGTGCTCGAGCCTGGTGCGAACGAGTTGCGCGTACCGTTGACCTGGACCGACGGCGCAGGGCTGACCGTCACCAAGACATTCGTTTTCAAGCGCGGCCAGTACGCCATCGGGCTTGACTACGACGTGAAGAATGACGGCAGCACGCCGCGAAAATTGGCGTCGTACGCGCAGATCCTGCGGCACTGGGAACATGCTTCGCGTTCCTATTTCGACGTCGAAACCTATTCGTTCAAGGGACCTGCCGTTTACGACGGCACCAAGTCCAAGGATCTCAACGTCGAGAGCGACAGTGACTCGAAGTATTCGGCGGCCATCTCCAATGGTTGGCTGGCCTCATTGCAGCATCAATTCGTCACGGCGGTCGTTCCCCCCGCGGGCCAGCCCTACCAGTACCAACTTCAGGTTCGCAACGACGAATACCTGATGAGCGCCACGGGCCCCATGGCCGATGTGCCCGCCGGCGGCACCGTGCGGTTCCACGAAGACTTGTTTGTCGGTCCGAAATTGCAATCGCAGCTCGCGGCGGTGGGACGGAATCTGGAGCGCACCGTCGACTTCGGCATCCTCACCGTGGTGGCACAGCCGCTGTTCACCGGACTGAACTGGATCCACAAGCTCATCGGCAATTGGGGCTGGTCGATCATCATCGTCACCGCGCTGATCAAGCTGCTGTTCTATCCCTTGAGTCAGGCAAGCGGCCGGTCCATGGCGAAAATGCGCGCAGTGGGTCCGCGCATGAAGCAGATTCAGGAAACCTTCAAGGACGACCGCGAGAAATTGGGCCGCGCCATGATGGAGCTGTACAAAAAGGAAAAGATCAATCCGCTGGCGGGCTGTCTGCCGATGGTGGTGCAGATTCCCGTGTTCATTTCCTTCTACCGGGTGCTTTTGGAAAGCGTGGAAATGCGCCAGGCGCCGTTTCTGATGTGGATCAACGATCTGTCCTCGCGCGATCCGTACTTCGTGCTGCCGCTGCTCATGGGCGGCGCCATGTTCGCGCAGTTCAGATTGAATCCCGCGCCGCCGGATCCGATGCAGGCCAAGATCATGCAGTTCATGCCGCTGATCATGACCGGCATGATGGCGTTTTTCCCGTCGGGACTGACGCTCTACTGGCTCACCAACACCGTGCTGTCGATTGCGCAGCAGTGGCGCGTGAATCAGGTGGTTGAAGCCGAGGCTGCCAAGCAGCGCTCATAGGCTCCTGGTCGTGGCACCGCTCGACACCATCGCCGCCATCGCCAGTGCACCAGGGCGAGGCGCGGTCGGAGTGATCCGCGTTTCAGGTCCCAACGTGCCGCAAATCGCAGAGTCGATCCTCGGCGCTGTTCCGGTGCCGCGCGTCGCACAGCTCGCGAACTTTCTTGGCAGTGATGACGAGTCCCTGGACCTCGGCCTGGCGCTCTACTTTCCCGCGCCGGCGTCTTTTACCGGCGAACATGTGCTGGAGCTGCAGGGTCATGGCGGCGCCTTCGTGCTCGATTCGCTCCTGAAGCGGTTGCTCGAACTGGGCTGCCGCATGGCACGGCCCGGCGAGTTCAGCGAGCGTGCCTTTCTCAACGGCAAGATCGACATTGCACAGGCCGAAGCCATTGCGGACCTGATCGATGCCGGCACGTCCGCGGCGGCGCGCGCCGCGGTGCGCTCCATGCAAGGCGAGTTCTCCGCGCATATCCACGCGCTGCAGGCACAAATCACGGAACTGCGGACCCTCGTCGAAGCAGCCATTGATTTCCCCGATGAGGAACTGGATTTCGTTCCGGGCAGCGAGTTAGGTAGCCGCATGGCCGAGATTCTCATGGCTTTCGAGATGATCACCGCCGCGGCACGCCAGGGTGCGCTGCTGCGTGAGGGTTTGAATGTGGTGATCGCGGGCAAACCCAACGCGGGCAAATCCAGCCTGTTGAATAAACTCGTTGGCGATGAGATCGCCATCGTCACCGATCAGCCGGGCACCACGCGCGATGTGCTGCGCCAGCAGGTGCATCTGGAGGGCCTGCCGTTGAACCTGATCGATACGGCGGGCCTGCGCAAAGTGGACGACGTCGTCGAAGCGGAGGGTGTGCGGCGAGCCTTTGCGGAGTTGGGCCGCGCGGATCGCGTGCTGTACTTGTTGGACGCCGCCGTGCCTGCCGGCGAGAGCAGCGCCTCGGCCCTGGCGGCGGAACTCAAGGAGCTGCCGCACGGCGTGCCGGTCACGCTGGTCTTCAACAAAATCGATCTCAGCGGCGTGCAAGCGAGCGTCGATGAATTGCACGACCCGCCGCGGCTCTTCTTGAGCGCCAAGACCGGTGCAGGTCTTGACCTGTTGCGCACGCACTTGACGAACACCGCGGGTTACCGCGGCGGCGACTCCGGCGCCCTATCGGCGCGGCGCCGTCATCTCGATGCGCTGGATCGCGCCAAAGCGAGTGTGCTGCAAGCCGCGGATACGCTGACCAAAACCCGCGCGTACGAACTCTTTGCCGAAGACTTGAGAAGGGCGCAGCTTTCTTTGAGCGAAATCACGGGCGAGGTGAGCAGCGATGATTTGCTCGGGGAGATTTTCAGCAGTTTTTGTATCGGCAAATAGCCTGGGTGTTTCTGACCGCCCGCGGCTTAGGTGCTAGCGGCGATTCGACAGCAGGCTGCTGAGCAAGCCGCCGACGATGGCGCCGCCGACCTGAAGCGCAATGGCTTCGCCGACATTATTCATGTTCAACGAGGCGCCGGTTCCGACGCTGCCTTCGTCTTCCTGATCGATGCGCGACACCACCCAGTCGAACTTGCCGCTGGTCACGGCGGCTTTGCAATAACGGCACTCGCCGATTTGCGTGAGCGCTACAGGCGCGCCGCAACTGGGACAGGTGTTTTCCAGCGTACCGGGCTTGTTCGATGTGGCGACGCCGACCGAGCGCTGGAAGGTCCAATCCTCCATGAAGGGCGTTACGCTGCGGTCGCCGAACACGATGTTGTTGCTCTTGTCGACTTCGAAGTCGGCGGCCGAGGCGCTGATGCGCACGGTGAGATCGTCAAAGACGCGGCCGTGGACGATGCGGACCGGCGCGATCGCTTGCACGCTCAAATTTTCCATGACATTGCGTCGGCCTTCGGCGGCCATCGTCTCGAGTTGCGCACTCCAGGTGAAATAGGCGCCGGGACTCATGAACGCCCGGCCGGCGTCCAAATTTTGTTTGCACCACGCATCCTGGAGCGCGAGAAACGCGGTCTTCACGCGGCCTTCGAACACGCCCAATGAGAAATCCCTGTCAGCGGCAGTGAGTGCCGCAGCGCCGTCGGGAATGCTGGCCGCCGCGAATCCCAGCGAGGAATCCGCCGAGTAGCCGACGTAGGCGGCCGGCTGTACATCGACCACAACCCAGTCCACCGAGCCGTTGGTCACGCTGGCCTTGCAATGTGCGCACGTGCCGTCCAGCGCCAGCCGCAACTCGGCGCCACAGGCGGGACAACGGGACGCGATCACGCCGCCGTTGACGGCCGTGCGCGCGGCGGGGCCACGACCAAAGGTCCAACGTTCCGCATGCCGCTGATCCCGTCCCTCGTCCGCCAGGGTTTGATTGGCATCGTCCACGGTCTTGGCGCGGTACACCAGGTCGAAGTGCACGACGATGCTTTGACCTTGCGCATTGCACTGCGCATCCTCGACCGCGAGTCCTCGGACGTTGAGGCTTTCCAACAGCGCATGACGATGCTGTGCTTTGTATTGCGCAATGCCCTGCGACACGGCGTTGAACACACCATCGTTCAGGTAAGGCCGGATCGCCGCGGCGTCGTTCTTCTGCACGCCGCGCTTGACCAAAAAGAAAGTCATTTCCGCGCGCTGCAGAAAGGTTTCCATTTCGAATCCCGGATCGAGCGCGCGGATGGCGTCGAGCCCTGGCGGCAATGGGCGCCGGAACGCTGCGGCGCCCGAAGCAGATCCAATATCGCCCAGCACAATTTTGGCAAGATTGGAGGCGCCGATCACGGAACCCAACGTGGCGATGGCAGCCTGTGCCTGTGGTGATCCGCTAAGCGCTTGGCCGCTCGAACTATTCCGCACGCGTCGCAGGATGTAGCCGACGATCAAGACAAGGATCAGCAGCCCGATCAATCCACCCAAGGATCCGCCGCTGCCGAATGATCCGCCGTCGCTGTGGCTGACCGCGGCGGCATGACTGCCGCCGCCGGTGCGTGCGAAAGCCGTGACCGCGACCGACAGCGTCGCGACGATACCGAGTCCGCGTAAGAGGTAGCTGCGCGCGCTCAACTAAAGCGCCCCTCCGCAATTGCCGCAGAACTTGGCGCCCGGTGCGGCCGCCGTCCCACATTGCGTGCAGTGCACGCCCTTCGCTGCCATCGCTGCGCCGCAGCTCGAGCAAAACTTTGCGCCTGGCGCATTGGGTGCGTGGCAACTTGCGCAGGCCACGCCGCCGGTTCCGCCGCTTGGGCTGGCCCCGGGACGCGGCTCTGGACCCGCACCGCCACCGGGGTTTTGTCCGCCGGGCGCCGGCGCGACGCCGATTCCTCCGACGAGCCCGCCCAATCCCATGCCGATGCCTAGGGCGGCCGCGCTGTTGCCGCCGCCTGCCGCAGCTCCCTCGCCGATGCCCTTGAGCGCAGCGCCCACACCGTATTCGCGAAAGCCGCCCGCGAGCCGCGTGTAGGCCGTGTCCTTGCGCAGGCCCTTCAAGGTCTGTTCGTCCTCCGGACTCAAGCTGATGGTCATGTTGCCGAGTCGCGTGACTTTCAGTCCGTACGGTGCCAAGGGGGCTTGGACGTCCGCGATGAGCGCCGTCTCGATATCTCCGGTACGCGCCGCCAGTCCGAGTACCGGCCACTTTTCCGCGGTGAGCTTCTTCACCACGCTGGTGCGCAAGGCCTTGAGGATTTGCTCCCGCGCCCAATCGGTGATCAGGTCATTGGTGGCTTGGCGCGTGCCCACCAATTTCAAAATCATCGCGCTCGGGTCGCTGACGGACAGGGCGTATTCGCCGAACACCCGCAGCCCGACCGCGAGCCCCGTCTCCGGATCCTCGATGTTATCGATGGGGCCGCCGAAGGGCAGGCTCACGAATTCGCGCGTCCCGACAAAGTACAGCTCGGCGCGGTACATGTTGCCGCCGCTCGCCCAGTCGACGATGTCTCCCAGGAAGGGAATCAGCGCGCCATCCATCGTGGAGCGGCCCTGAGGCAGTGTGCCGGCGAGCTTGCCTTCCTTGAAGAATAGTGCGGTTTCGTCCGGCTGCACGGTCACTTGCGTGAACTTGCGGATCGTCATGTCCGGCCACTTGTAAAGAATGTCCTCTTTGGCGGTGTCCGGCCTCGCAATGAATTGGCGATTAAGATCTGTGGGGTGGCCAAATAGACTCACAATGCATTCTCCCGTTGAAAATCAGTTTGCGAATCTCGAAGCTGCGTGTTCGATATACAAAACCACTTGGCCCTGCAATTCCCGCCACTTCAAGTCTTGCCGCCCAATTCGCGGAACAGCCACGCGCGCGCCTTGAGCCAGTCGCGCTGCACGGTGCGCAAGGACACACCCAAGGCTCGAGCCGTGTCCTCTTCACCATAACCGCCGAAGAAGCGGCACTCAACCACATCGGCGAGCCGCGGCATCTCCTGCGTGAGCCTGTCCATCGCTTCGTTGAGCGCGAGCAGTCCTTCATCGGTATCAATGGACAGCTCGTCTATGTGCGACAGCGTTAGGTGTTGACCGCCGCCGCCGCGCTTCTCAGCCACGCGTGATTGCGCGTAGTTGATCAAAGCATGCCGCATGGCCAATGCGGCCGCTCGCAGGAAGTGCGTTTCGTCGACAAAGCTGCGCGACTGCCCGAGGCGCAAGTAGGCTTCGTGCACCAAGGCGGTCGTCTGCAAGGTGTGGCCGGCGCCCAAGCGCGCTCGCGTGCGCTGCGCGATGCGGCGCAGCTGTTGGTAGAACGCAGGCAGCAATTCGGCGGCGATGCGCCGCACGTCCGCGGAAGCCGTACTGGCCTCGAGCCGGGCGAGCGCATCTTCCGGCAGCGCGTGTGCGTCTTCCATCGCCGGATTCTAGACAGAACCGCCGCCAATGGGCAGCGCGTGTGCGAACGCGGCATGGCGGGTTCGATCGGTTCATCTGGTTCTCATAGTCACCAACCAGGAGAACAGCATGAACTGTCCCAAATGCAATAAACCCGTGCCGGCCAACGCTCGCTTTTGCGGCAGCTGCGGCCAGTCAATCGAGGGGGCAGCGAGCCCCTCCGCAGCGCCGCCACCGACACCGGCCATGGCCGGCGCGACCCCAGCCAGCGCGGCTGCCGCGACCTCCAAGGCGTGGGCCGCGGCTGCGGCATCGGCGCCGGGGCTGCTGACCCGCGTCAAGAATATCGTCCTCGCTCCCAAGTCAGAGTGGCCCGTGATCGCCCCGGAGCCGACCACGATCTCACAGCTGTACGCGGGTTACGTCATGCCGCTCGCGGTGCTCGCCGCGCTGCTGGGCTTCGTGCGCATGTCGGTACTGGGCGTCAATACCGCCTTCGGCGGCGGCTTTCGCATGCCGATCGGAAGCGGGCTTACCTACACGGTGATGATGTTCGTCTCTGCGCTAATCGGTGTCTTCATCGTGGGATTCATCATCAACGCGCTGGCCCCGACATTCTCGGGACAACGCGACCGGCGCCAGGCACTTAAAGTGGCCGCGTACAGCCTCACGCCCGCAATGCTGAGTTCCGTGCTGGCTCTATCGCCGATCCTGCCAACGCTGTTGCAGTTGCTCGCCGGGTTGTACGGCATTTATGTGCTGAACCTCGGATTGCCGGTGGTCATGCAGTCGCCCAAGGAAAAAGCCTTCGGCTACACCGTGAGCGTGGTGATTTGCACCATTCTGGTCGGCATCGTGTTCGCCGTGCTGAGCAGCGTTGCGCATATCGGCGGCGGCCGGATGGGGCTTCTCGGCGGCACTCCGGCCGAACGCGCGGCGGAACGGGCCGCCGCGCGCGATCAGGGCGCCGCCGCGGTCGGCAACACCCTCGGCGATATCCTGGGTACGGACGCCAAGGGCAAGGCGGGCTTGAGCGCGGCCTTGTCGAATCTCGCGAAAGCCGGCGAAGCCCAAGCCGCGGCACAAAACGCCGCCACGGCCTCTCCCTCGGCGGGCCAATCACCGGCTGCGGACACTGCGCAGAATCCGCAAGGCGCTCTGTCGGCAACCGGCGGCTTGCTGAATGCCTTGGGCGGCGCACTGGGCGGGCCGAACCGCGTCGCCACCGTGGATTTCAAAACGCTCAAAGGGTTGTTGCCGGCCTCGTTGCCGGGCATGACTCGTACCTCGGCGCAAGGCGAGAATCAGGGCGCCATCGGCGTGAAGACTTCGTCCGCAAAGGCCGATTACGCGGGCAAGGATGGCACGGGCGTGCACATCGAGATTGCGGATATTTCCGGCGTGTCGGGTTTGATGGATCTGGCGGGAGGCCTGATCCAGCAGACGACCTCGGAAAGCGATAGCGGCTATGAGAAGGACGTGGTCATCAGCGGCAGAACGGCCCATGAGAAATACGATGCCCGTAATAAGAAAGGCGAGCTCAGCGCCGTTCTGGTGAAGCGGTTCTCGGTGGATATCACCGGCAGCGGCGTTGACATGCAGTTGCTGGAACAATCCTTGGGCCAGATCGACCTCTCGCAGCTCGAGTCGATGAAGGATGTCGGGGCGCAGCCAAAATGAGTTCATCCGCGCGACTGAGCCTGCTGCTCTTGGCCGCGTGCGCAACCTGCGCGAGTTGCGCAAAACAACCCAGTGCGAGCCTTGCATCTGCATCAGCCGCAGCACCCCCCTCTCCCTGCGAGACCTTGGTTCTCAAGGCGGCGGATCTCGGCGGCCTGCTGCAGGCCCCGATCACGCATGCCACAGACCTGGCCGGAGACGGTCAATCGTGCGCTTTCCTGACCACTGGGTTTTCGGCCATCACGGTCAGCGTACGGCCGGGGCTCGGCCGAGCCTCGCTCGACGCGTGGGCGGCGGGCAAGATGTCGTTGGCGGTGACGCCGCTGCCCGGTGTCGGCGACGCGGCGGTCTGGCAGGACACGCTGCACGAGATCATTGCGCGGAAAAGCGATTTGCTCTGCGACATTCAGCTGCGCGGCGTCAGCGAAGACATCGCCGTCGCACAGGATGCCCTGCCCCGCGCGCTGGGCGCGCTTTGCAACCGAATTTTTGCGGACCATCAGGTAAACTGAGGTCCGCGAAGGCTCCAAAGAATATGCCAAGCAATCACGTCACGGCCCCGCTATCGCCGGCGCAGCGAGTTCGCGTCGATGAACTGCTGGACGATCTGTTCGACTTGCCCGAAGGGGAACGGCTCGCCAACTTCCGTGCGCGGCGCGTCGAGGACCCGGCTGTGGCTGCCGAGGTTGAAAGTCTGCTGCGCGCCGCAAGCGCCTCGGGCGGATTTCTGTCGATGTCCCCGAAACCGGCCGAGGATCCGCTTCCCGATGACACGTTGGGACTGCGCCTCGGCGCCTGGCGCATCACGCGCCTGATCGGACGCGGCGGCATGGGCGAAGTGTATGAAGCTGCCCGCGCCGACGGCAATTTCGAGCAGCGCGTGGCCATCAAGCTTTTGCAGCGCGAGGCGGCGGCGCAAATGGAGCGCTTCCAAGCAGAACGCCAGATCCTGGCGCGGCTGGAGCATCCCGGCATTGCACGGCTCTACGACGGCGGTGTGACCGCGGATGGTCGCCCGTACATGGCGATGGAATTCGTCGAAGGCCGGCCAATCACAGAATTCTGCCAGATCAATCGCGCGACTTTCGAGCAGCGCCTCGCTCTGTTCATCCAGGTATGCGACGCGGTTGCCTACGCGCACCGCAATCTCATCGTGCACCGCGACTTGAAGCCATCGAACATTCTCGTGACGCCGACCGGCGCGGTAAAGCTCCTGGACTTCGGCATTGCCAAGCTGCTCGACGCGCAGCGCGCGCGGGTGACTCAGGCGGCGGCCACTCCCATGACCCCGATCTGCGCGGCCCCCGAGCAGCTCACCGGCGGCGCCATCACGACGGCGACCGACGTGTATGCACTGGGATTGCTGCTTTTCGAACTTCTGAGCGGCACGCATCCCTGGATGGGATCCGACACGCCGGTGTTGCAGGCCATGCGTACGGTGCTGCAAAAGCCGGCCCCGAGCGTCAGCCGCACCGCCGAAGCGCAGCCGAATCCGCCCGTGCCGCCGCGGCTGATTCGCGGCGATCTGGATGCCATCGTGGCCAAGGCCTTGCGCAAGGAACCCGCCGACCGATATGCAACGGTGAACGGCATCAAGCTCGATGTCGAACGGGCGATGCGCGGCGAGCCGGTCGAAGCCCGCGAGGGCGCGCGCTTGTACGTCATCAGCCGCACGCTGCGCCGCTACCGTTGGGCCGCAGCCGGCGTCGCGGCAGTCATCATTTCCCTGGCCGTGGGCCTGGGCGTGGCGGCCTGGCAGGCAGAGAAAGCCGCGCAGGAACGCGATGCGGCGCGGCGCGATGCGGCGCGCGAAGAAGCGGTGCGCTACAGCTTGACCGGCCTGTTTCGCGCGGCGATCAGTGATCAAGGATCCAAGACGACGACCGCCAAAGGCATGATCGACTCGAGCGCGCAGCGCGTGCTCAAGGAGTATCGCGATCAACCGCAGCTCAAGGGTCAAATCGTGCTCACCCTGGCCGATCTGTATACGGCACTCGAGGATGCGAATGGCGCCGCATCGCTGCTCGATGGATATCTGGCCGAGGCGGGTCCCAACGCAGACCCGCTGGCAGTCGCGGACGCACGTCAGAAGCTTGCCGGCGTGGAATTGGTACGCGGGCATGCGGAGCGCGCCGCGGAGCTGGTGGCTCAAGCGGAGAGTTTTTGGCGCGCATCGCCGGGGCGTTATGCTGAGGAAAGGCTCGAAGGACTCGCCATTCGAGCGCGTGTGCAGCGTGCTCGCGGCGACTTGGATGGCTCGATCGCAACCATTCGCGATGCCATTGCCCAGCGAACTGGCCTGTCAGGACACGACAACCGTGAAACCGCCGGCTTGTTCAACTCACTCGCCATTACGCTGAGCACGGTGAACCGCCTTCCGGAAGCACTCAAGGCGTACTACGAAACGACCGCCATCTACCGAGCGCTGGGCATGGGCGACGGCATCGACGCGCAGATCATCGTCGCCAATACCGGGACCCTGGAAATGCGCGCGGGCCACCTGCGGGAGGCGGAACATCTTCTGAAGAGTTCCGTGGAACGGGAACGGGCGCTCGCCGGCGACTCCGCCGCGGTCGCCGCTGCCATGAGCTACTACGGGCGGATTCTCTCGGTCACGAACCGGAACGAAGCGGCAATCAGCGTGTTGCGCGAAGCCATCGACATGGCGGGTCGTTACACCGGGCCCGACAGCCCGGTGACGATTCAGGCGCGGGTTTTTTTGGGAGAAGCCCTGCTGGCGAACGGCGCTCACGCCGAAGCCACCAGCATGCTCACCAAGGCTCACGATACCTCGGTGGCGCATTACGGCGTCGCTCATCCCTTGACGTTGCGTACTGAAATTGCGGTCGGGCTGCTCGCCATGAGCGACGGCAACAATCAGCTGGCAGAACAGCAGCTCACCGAAGCGGTCGCAGGCTTGCGCAAGCTCGGTGCGCAAAGCGCCGCCATGCTGGCGATGGCGCTCGAAAGCTTGGGGTCGGTCGACTCCGCTGAAGGCCACACTGCGGAGGCCGAAGCTCTATTGCGTGAAGCGGTGTCGATTCGCGAAAAGACGCCGGATGACATTTGGGAATTGGCCCAGGCGCAGGAGCGGCTGGGCGAGGCGCTGGCTAAAAGCGGCAACACCGGCGCCGCGGCCATGTTGAAAAAGGCCGGCAGCGACCTGGAGTCCCAGCTTGGCGCCAACCATCCGCAAACGTTGAGGGCAAGGCTCGCCTTGGCGCGAGTGGGCGCGTGATTTTAAAGAATTGACAGCGACGCCGACCCTGCGCAAATTGCGCCGTCGTCGATGCTCACCGGCCTCAAAAACTCTGTTCGGTCCGATCCAAATCCTTCAATTCGACATCGACGGACCGAGCGAGGCGCGCCGACACGCCGAGCGCCGCAAATACGCCCAGTGTGATGATCGCAGTAGGTAGCGGAAAGCGCCAGAAAAGCCAGAGCATCGTGGCGGCGGATATCATGAGAATGGCGAGAAACGCCAGGACGCTCATCCGCGCAGACGAAGATTCCGTCATCCCAACTCCCCGAGCAACGCAGGTCTTGCGTTGTAAATAGTATACATACGCTCTATTGGAACGCTATACAGGAATCCCCCTAATTTAACGCTTATACAATTAGCGTCAGCCGAGCATTGTCTCGCGCCGCCAATGGCGCGCGGTGAGCACGAACATCAGCAGTGCAAGCCCCAGTGATGCGGCAGCGGACACCAGCACATCGTTCAATAAAATCGGTTCATCTTTGAGGACGCTGGTCATCAACAGATGTTGGCTCAAGGACGGTATGACCATCAGCGAGCTCTTGGTCTTCAGGGAATAAATACTGGCAAAGGCGATCGGCAGCGTGGGAACGAGCAGCACGGTAGTCAGGTAGGTTTGCGCCTCACGGTAGGTGCGGGTGAACGAGGCGACCAAGGTCATCAGTGTGGCGCCCAACGGCACGAAGGGCAGACAGATTCCGAAGAAAATCAATGCAGTGCCCAAACCCAGGTTGGCGCTCATGCCGATGCGCTCGAGCGGCACGAAGCGAAACACGCAAACGAACGCGGTCAAGCTCAAGGCCAGAGAGATGCACATGTAGGCGCAGGTCGCCAGAATTTTCCCGCCCACCAGCGCCGAGCGCGCCACCGGCAAACTGAGCAGCGCCTCGAGCGAACCGCGTTCGCGCTCGCCCGCCGTCGAATCGATGGCCAGGTACAGGCCGCCCATCAACAACGCAAACAGCACGAAATAAGTCATGAATCCCAACACCACCACCGCGCGCCCCGTGGGCGTCGCGACGTCGACCTCATTGACCGCCACCGGCAGGCTAAGCAGCGGACTGACGCCGCGCATTTCCAGCCGCAGCTGCGCGATGGTGCTGCCGTACGTGGCCAACATCCCGCGGGCCCGGTCCGCGATTTTTCGTGTCTGCGAGTCCGCGCTGTCAGCAAACAGCAAGACCGGCGCCGGCCTCGCCTCGGCGAAGAGTTTGGGATAATCCTCCGGTACGACCAGCACGACCTGCGAGCTGCCGCTGCGCACCGCGCCCCGCGCATCCTTCTCCGAGAGGGCCCTCTCCGTGATCTTGGCGCCGCGGCCCTTCAGATACTGGATCAGGCCCGGTGCGTGCTCGCCGCCGGATATCGTGATCTTCAAGGGCACGTCCGACTCGACCACGCTCTGCTCCAGCATGCGCGACACCATGAGGCCGAAGAGCAGCGGGCCGAACAGGGGACCAAACAGCAAGGCCGACAGCAATGTGCGCCGATCGCGCAGGTTCTCCAAGAATTCCTTGGCAAAGACCGTCAACAAAGTGCGCATTCAGCTCACGCCTTCGGTGTCGCCCAGCACCTGCAGAAACGCTTCTTCCAAGGTCGCCGTGCCGCTGCGCTCGCGAATTTCCTCGACGGTGGCATCCGCGAGCACGCGGCCATGCCCGATGATGACGACGCGATCGCACAGCGCCGCGACCTCCTGCATGACATGCGAGGAAAAAAGCACGCAGCGGCCCTGGGCTTTCAGCGCCAGCAGCATTTCCCGCAGATTGCGGATCGCCATCACGTCCAGCCCGTTGGTCGGCTCATCCAGCACCACGTTGCCGGGGTCGTGAACCAAAGCGCGGGCCAGGGCCACTTTGATGCGCTGGCCCTGTGAAAACCCTTTTGCCCGGCGATCAATGAAAGCATCCATGCCGAGGGCGAGCGACAGTTCCGCCGTGCGCGAGGCCACGCGCGGCGCCGTCATACCATGCAGCTGCGCAAAATAGCGGATGTTCTCGCGCGCTGTCAGGTTGTTGTACAGGCCGGCCGCATGCGGCAGCACGCCCAGGTGCGCCCGCGCCTTGGAGGTCTCGCCGAGCATGTCGATGCCGTTGATGCAGGCCTTGCCGCTGTCGGGCGTCAGCACGCCGTACAGCATGCGCAGGCAGGTGGATTTTCCGGCGCCGTTTGCGCCCAACAGACCCGTGATCTCGCCGTCGCGCGCCACGAAGGACACATCGTGGGCGGCCTCGATGCTGCCGAAGCGTTTATTCAAGCCGATCGCCTCGATCATGGGGCCGGTCCCGTCATGCTCAAAAAGAATGGCTCCGGGGTGTGCCGGTCGAGGCAGGTTGCATCCAGCTTGTCGGGCGCCAGGTTGTCCAGAAAGTCGGCGGTCAGGGTCGGCATGCAGCCGGTGGCCAATTGACCGTGGCCTTCGCCCTTCAAGATCAAGTGCCGATGCCGCGTGAGGCCCGCGGCGGCGCGCTCGGCGTCGACGGGCGGCGTGACGGGGTCGGCTTCGCCGGACAATAACAGCGTCGGAACCTCGCTGCGCAGCGGCGCGTGCAGGTCCGCGTCCACCGGTCCGCGCGGCCAGAGCGCGCAGATCTCATGCAGCGCATCCACCATGTCGGTGCCTTGATAGGTTTTCGCCATCGCGGCGCGATCGATATTGGCGGCTGCGAAAAACGGCTCGTCCTCGCTGCAGATCACGCTGTACTGCATGCCGTTTGCCAGCTGATCGCTGATCTGCCGCATGTTCATCACCGATTGGGCCGCGAGCGGCCGCAGCTTGCCGTGCGCGGCTCCGTGAATCAGCGTTGGCAACAGCGATGCCTGCATGCTGCTGTAGGAGAGCATGCGCAGCGCCGCATCCAGGATCCTGCGGTTGAACTCGATTTCCAGCGGCAAGCCGCTGTTCGGATCGTCGATGGTCACCGGCGTTTTCTTCGGCCCGTACTCGCGCAGCAGGTTGGTGAGATCGTCCTGCAGCTGCGGGTAGGTGGCGGCGCAGTCCGGCGTTTGGAGGCAGCGCGCCACGATCAAATTCAGCGAGCGCTCCGCGTCCTGCGGCGTCTCGGCGCCGATCGCCTGCTGCGGGTAGGTCACGCCATCCAAGATCACCGCCTGTACATGCGCGGGATAGCGGCGCATGTACAGCTCGGCGACGCGCGTGCCGTAAGAGCCGCCGTACAAGTCGATCTGGTCATAACCCAATGCGATGCGCATGTCGTCGAGATCGCGGACCGCGATGCTGGTGGTGTAGAAGCGAACGTGCGGTCCTAACTTGGCGAGACATTCCACCGTCGCCTTGCGCAGCGCCGGTATGGGATCCGCGGGTTCCTGCCAATCTTCGGGATAAGCGCAGGACTGCAGGCTGGACTGTCCGGTGCCGCGCTGGTCCAGCAGCACGATGGCGTGATTGCGGCTGATGCGTGAAAACGCGGCGTTGAGCGACACATAAACCTGCATCGCGCTCTGCCCCGGCCCGCCGGCCAGCAGAAATAGCGGGGCCGCGGTGCTGCGCCGGTTGAGTGCCGGGACCACCGCGACTTTCAGGTCGACCGAGCCTTCTTTGGGGTGTTCCCGGTCGAGCGGCACGCGCAGGGTTCCGCAACGCGCGGGAATGGAGGTCAAATGCAGTGGGTGCTCGAGCCGGCACTCGATCAAGGGCAGAGTCGGGGCTTCCTCGGCGGCGGCAGGCAGCGCCCACCACGCGCAGACACTCACGCCAACCCAGACGAGCGCCCCAGTCACCTGCCGCATGCCACCTCCCATGCAGACGATTGTATGGGATTCGCTACCCACGCTTGCCCACATCTTGATAGATTTGCGACATGACCGTCATTCGCGAAGCCGATGTGATTGCCAGCGTTGCGGACGCCCTGCAGTACATTTCCTACTACCACACGCCGGACTTCATCCGCGCCATGGGCCGTGCCTACGAAGTTGAACAGAGCCCTTCCGCGCGCGATGCCATCGCGCAGATTCTCACCAACTCGCGCATGTGCGCCGAGGGCCACCGGCCCATCTGCCAGGACACCGGCATCGTGGTGGTGTTCGTCAAAGTGGGCATGGGCGTGACCTGGGATGCGACGCTCGATCTTCCGGCGATGATCAACGAAGGCGTGCGCCGCGCTTACTTGAACCCGGACAACAAGCTGCGCGCGTCCATCGTCGCGGACCCCGCGTTCAAGCGCGGCAACACCAAGGACAACACGCCCGCGGTGATCCATACGGAATTCGTGCCCGGCGACGAGCTCGAGATCACGGTCGCCGCAAAAGGCGGCGGCTCGGAAAACAAGTCCATGTTCGCGATGCTGAACCCGTCCGATTCCGTCGCGGACTGGGTGTTGGACATGGTGCCCGAGATGGGCGCGGGCTGGTGCCCGCCGGGAATGCTGGGTGTCGGGATCGGCGGCAGCGCGGAGAAAGCGATGCTGCTCGCAAAGCAATCGCTGATGGATCCCATCGACATCGGCGATCTCATCGCGCGCGGACCCAAGACAGCCTTGGAAGAACTGCGGCTGGAGATCTACCGCCGCGTCAACGCTCTCGGCATCGGCGCTCAAGGATTGGGCGGCCTGACCACCGTGTTGGACGTTAAGGTTTTGGATTATCCGACGCACGCCGCTTCCCTGCCGGTGGCCGTGATTCCCAACTGCGCGGCCACCCGACACATCCATTTCACCCTGGACGGCACAGGACCTGCGGTGCTGACGCCGCCGAATTTGGATTTGTGGCCCAAGGTTCACTGGACGGCTGACGCCAATGCGCGCCGCGTAAATCTCGAGGGCCTTACTCAACAAGATATCGCGTCTTGGAAACCCGGCGAGCGATTGCTGCTGTCCGGCAAATTGCTGACGGGCCGCGACGCCGCGCACAAGCGCATCTGCGCGCTGCTCGATGCAGGCAAGCCGCTGCCGGACGGCTTGGATTTCACCGGACGCGTGATTTACTACGTCGGACCTGTCGATCCCGTCGGCGCCGAGGTCGTGGGGCCGGCGGGTCCCACCACGGCAAATCGCATGGATCGATTTACGGACACCATGCTCGGAAAGTCAGGACTTCTGGCGATGGTGGGCAAGGCCGAGCGCGGACCCGAAACGGTCGCTTCCATCGCAAAGCACCGTTCGGCCTACTTGATTGCGGTCGGCGGCGCGGCATTTTTGGTGTCGAATGCGATTCGCGGCAGCCGCGTGGTGGCCTTTCCGGAACTCGGCATGGAGGCCGTGTACGAATTCGACGTCAAGGACATGCCGGTCACGGTGGCGGTGAGCGCCGACGGCGAGTCGGTGCACGAGACCGGGCCGAAAAAATGGGCCGGGAAATTCGCGGGCATCCCGGTGGCGGTGGAGTAGCTTCAGAGCGCCTTGCGCATCAGCAGCGCGGACCCGAAGCGCGTCTCGAAGGGGCCGAGAATCTCGAATCCGCACGACAGGTAAAACGCCCTGGCGTGCTCGTTGCCGATCACATGCAATGCCCTCGAGCCCGCCGAACGCGCGACCGCGGCGCAGTGTTCAATCAACTTTCGTCCGATTCCCCGGCGCTGAATCTGCGGTTCGACGAACAGCGCGTCGAGTTCCGTGTCGCCGTCTTCGCGCGGCAGAATTGCGGAAAAGCCGACGATGGCGCCGTCCTGCTCCAGCACGAACACGCCGCCCGCGGCGATTTGGTCGGCCGGCAGGTCGATGGCATCGGGATGGCGCAGCAACGCATCGCGATCGCCCTCGTTGCCGAGGGAAGCGCGCCACTGCAGGGCCTCGAGCGCCTTGCGCTCAGCGGGGATGGCGGTACGGATGTTCAAGCGGGGGAACTATACGCGCTCGTCGGGGTGACCTTTACGGCTAGTATTTGATCGAACAACCGTAGGGCTTGGTCACCGGATGCGGCGCCGCCTGGCCCGCCGCGACCGCCAGCATCGCTTCCTTCAAGTAGGGCTCGGCGCGTGCGATGTCCTCTTCGGAGGTCGTCGCCATACTGTCGATCCCGCCCATGTACTTGAGCGCGCCATCCTTGTCGATCACGAACATATGCGGCGTCGTTTTTGCATCGTACATGCGTGCCACGGTTCCCGTGGGATCCAGCAGAACCGCAGTGGGCTGCGCGCTGCGCGACTGCGTCAGAGCATCGGCCGCCGGTCCGTTCACATAGCCCGGCTTGCCCGGCGCCGAGGAGATCACGGTCAGCCAGACGATGCCGTTCTTTTGGGCCAGCGCCTGCACGGCTTGCATGTTGCCGCTGGCGTAGTGCTTGTGCGTGTAGGGACAATCCGCGTTGGTCCATTCCAGCACCACGGTTTTGCCGCGATATTCACTCAGGCGTACGGGGTCGCCCTTGCTGTTCGTGGCCGCGAAATCGGGCGCGATCTGGCCGATTTGCAGCGCGGCGCCGGCCACCGAGTCGAAAATCCCGATGATGCCGATCAAGGACGCGATGATGACCGCCACGGCCGTGATGCCGGCACCGCCGCCGTCGGTGCGGGCGCGCCCAGGGGTGGTTTCGGGGCTGCCGGAGGAATCCGGGTTCATGATCGACTCCTAAAGGCGCCATGATTGCGCCCCTTTAATGGTTAGTTGCGGGCGCACCTCAATGGTTCCCTGGTGCTTTGAGCCGCGAAAGTTTAGAGTACGCGCCCCTCCTAAAAATCGAGTAGATTCAGCGTCATGCGTTTTGCGAAGCAGTACGAGGTCATCGTGATCGGCGGCGGTCATGCCGGCACCGAAGCGGCGCTCGCGGCTGCCCGGATGGGCCGCTCCACGCTGCTCCTCACGCACAACATCGAGACCTTGGGTCAGATGAGCTGCAACCCTGCGATCGGCGGTATCGGCAAGGGACACCTGGTCAAGGAAATTGACGCGCTCGGCGGGGCCATGGCGCGTGCGACCGATCAAGCGGGTATTCAATTCCGCACCTTGAATGCCAGCAAGGGGCCGGCGGTACGCGCGACCCGCGCGCAGGCCGACCGCCAGCTGTACAAGCGGGCCATTCGCGGCATCCTCGAATCGCAGCCGGGATTGGAGCTGTTCCAACAAGAAGCAGCGGACCTTACGGTGCTGGGCGATCGTGTGGTGGGTGTGGTGACTTCGAGCGGCATTGAATTTCGCGCCGCTGCGATCGTGTTGACCGTCGGCACCTTCCTCGGCGGCAAAATTCATGTCGGCCTCGAGAGCCATCCCGGCGGCCGCGCCGGTGATCCGCCGTCCTTGAGCCTCGCGGCGCGCCTGCGGGAATTGAACTTGCGCGTGGGACGATTGAAGACCGGCACCCCGCCGCGCATCGATGCCCGCAGCATCGATTTCTCCGCATTGCGCGAGCAGCACAGCGACCATCCGCGCCCGGTATTTTCTTATCTCGGCACACGCGGCCAGCATCCGCGCCAGCTTCCCTGCCACATCACGGCGACCAACGAGCGAACGCATGACATCATTCGGGCCGCCACCGCGCGCTCGCCGCTGTTCACCGGTCTGATCGAGGGCGTCGGCCCGCGCTACTGCCCCTCGGTCGAGGACAAGGTGGTGCGGTTCGCGGACAAACGCTCGCATCAGATCTTTGTTGAACCCGAGGGTTTGGACTCGCAGGAGATCTATCCCAACGGCATCTCGACCAGCCTGCCCTTCGACGTGCAATGCGATTTCGTGCGCACCATCGCCGGATTCGAGCGCGCGCACATCACGCGCCCGGGATACGCGATCGAATATGACTTCTTCGACCCGCGCGACCTGAAAAGCAGCTTGGAAAGCAAATTCCTCGCGGGCCTGTACTTCGCCGGGCAGATCAACGGCACCACCGGCTACGAGGAAGCGGCGGCCCAGGGGTTGCTCGCCGGCGCCAACGCCGCGCGCGCCGCGCGCGGACTCGATGCATGGGTGCCGAAGCGCAGCGAGGCCTATCTCGGCGTGCTCGTCGATGATTTGATCACGCGCGGCGCGACCGAGCCCTACCGCATGTTCACCAGCCGCGCCGAATATCGCTTGTCGTTACGCGAAGACAATGCGGACCTGCGCCTCACCGAGGCGGGGCATGCACTCGGACTCGTGGGTGAGGAGCGGTGGGATTTCTTTCAGCGCAAACGCGCCGCCGTCGACCGCGAAGTGGCGCGGCTGCAGCGCGCCGTCGTGCATCCCGCCGACGTCGATGCGGAACTGCTCGGTAAATTGGGCGCGCCGCTGTCGCGGGAGGCGCATGCCTTCGATCTGCTGCGGCGGCCGGAGCTCAATTACGATGATCTGGCCCGCGCCGTGCCGGACGCGGCCGCCGCCTGGCCGGACGAGCGAATGAGCGAGCAAGTGAAGCTGCAGGTCGAAGTGCAGGCGAAATATTCCGGCTACTTGAAGCGCCAGAGCGATGAGATCGACCGGCATCGCCGCAACGAAGAATTGCGTCTGCCTGCGGATTTGGATTACTCGCAAGTCGGCGGTCTGTCGAATGAGGCCCGCCAGCAGCTCTGCGAGGTGCGGCCCGAAACCTTGGGCCAGGCGGCGCGCATACCGGGACTGACTCCGGCGGCGGTCTCCTTGCTGCTGGTGCACTTGAAGAGGCGCGATCGCGCGGCATGAGGTAAATATGAACGGCTTTTACGATTTCACCGTGCCCGGTCTCGACGGCAGCGCGAATATCCTGGCGCCTCTGCGCGGCAAGGTCGCCCTGGCCGTGAACGTGGCCAGCAAGTGCGGCTACACGCCCCAATACACCGGTCTCGAGGAGCTCTACGAGGAACTCAAGGCGAAGAATTTCACCGTCATCGGCTTTCCCTGCAACCAATTCGGCGCGCAGGAGCCCGGCACGGCGGCGGAAATTCAAACATTTTGCTCCGTCAATTTTGGCGTTACCTTTCCCTTGTCCGCGAAGATCGACGTGAATGGCCATCGCCGCCATCCGCTGTACGCGTGGCTGACGGCCGCGGAAAACGGCTTTCCCGGCGACATCGGCTGGAATTTTGAAAAATTTCTCATCGACCGCGCCGGCAGGGTGGCATGCCGCTATCCGGCCGGAACCAAGCCGACCGACCCCAACCTGCTGCAGGATTTGGCCAACGTCTTGACGTGAGAACTCTTGCGAATTTGCAGCGGGGCGGCGCGAGTTCAGTGGCAATTTGTCCGCTCACTCTTTAACATCACCGCACCCAATTGGACCTGAAGGCTCGGAGAACTAGATGCTTGCTCGATTGAATGCCAAAGCGTGGGTCGCCGGCGCGGCGTTGACCTTCCTATCGTGGGGCGCGCATGCGGCGGGCGATCCGGCCAAGGGCGAGATGAAGTTCTATACCTGCTATGGCTGTCACGGCATCGCGAATTACCGCAATGCCTATCCGGACTACAACGTGCCCAAGCTGCGGCACCAAAATGCCGAGTACCTGGCCGCTGCGCTGCACGAGTACCGCGACGGCACGCGCCCACATCCGACCATGCATGCGCAGGCCTCGTCCCTCTCGGACCAGGACATCGAAGACATCGCCGCCTACCTGCAAGGTACGCCGCCCGCGAAGCCCAGCACCGCGGCCGCCGCGGGCAAAGCGCCGCCGAAGCAAGTGGCGCCTTGCCTGGCCTGCCATGGCGAAAACGGCCTGGGCGTGGAAGGGCTGGCGCCCAGGCCGCCGGTGTTGGCGGGACAGCACGCGGACTATCTGGAGCAAGCGCTGACCACGTATCGCAACGGACGGCGCAAGAACGTCGTCATGGACAGCATGGCTCAGCTGCTGACCAGCGATGAAGACGTGAGAATAGCGGCGGAATACTTCGCGGACCAGCCTTCGCCGCTCGCCACGGCGACGACCGAGAGCAAGTAGCCTCTATTTGCGCAGCGTCATCAAGAACTAATTGCGCGCACGTCTCGTAATACGCGTCGCGGTTGCGCTTCTTGCGGTAGCCGTGACCTTCGTCGGCGGCCAGCAAGTACCACACCTCGGTTCCCTTCGCGCGCAATTTGTTCACGATCTGTTCCGCTTCCGACAGGGGCACGCGAGGATCATTCTTGCCGTGCACCACCAGCAGCGGACGGTTGATTCGATCGGCGCTGGTCAGCGGCGAAATGCGCCTCAAGAAGCTGCGTACCTCGAGATCACGTTCGTCGCCATATTCCGCGCGGCGCTGGTTCTGCCGGTAAGGCGCGGTATTGGTCAGGAAACTGACGAAGTCCGCGATGCCGCTGACCTCGATGCCGCCGCGCAACCGGTCGCTGTAGTTGACCATCGTGGCCAATGTCAGGTAGCCGCCGTACGAGCCGCCCGCCACCACCACATGTTTGGCGTCGAGGTTTTTCTGCATGGCGATCCAAACCAACATGGCGCCGACGTCCTTCACCGCGTCTTCACGCAGCAGGCCGTTGTCGAGCGCCATGTAGCTCTTGCCGTATCCCGACGAGCCGCGCACGTTGGGTGCGATGACGGCAAAGCCGAGTTCATTGACCACATATTGAATCCAGGCGTCGAACCCCGGACGGAACTGCGACTCCGGACCGCCGTGCAGCGAGATCATTACCGGATGGGGCCCGGGAGCGGCGGGCGTGTAGAGATACGCGGGAATTTGCCGGGACTTGCCGTCCACCCGGTCGAAGGTCGGGAATTCCACCGGCCGGGGCAGGATGAATTTCGCAAGATTAACGGCGCCGGCTTCGCTTCGGGTCCAAGGCTCCAATCGATTCTCGCCGATCTCGAGCACGTAGGCGTCCCTGGGCTGATTCGGCGCCGCGAAGCCGAAGGCGAGGCGCTTGCCTTCCCCATCGAAGCTCAAGGAACTGATGATTCCGGGCTGCGGCAGCCGCGGCGGCGCGAGGTCCTGATGCGTGCGCAGATCCATTAGATTGAGCTTGCCGGCACCGGCCTCGTTGCTGACGAAAGCAAGGTAGTGCCCATCGCGCGAAATCGCCAGCTCCTCGATGTCCCAGGGTATGTGCGCGGAAATGACGGTCTTGTCGTTCGTATAGAGGTTGACGTATCGCAGCTTCGCGAACTCGGCATCACGGTCCGAAATCAAATACACGCCCTGGCCATCGCGCGAGAACTTCGCGCCGACAATGCCGACCTTGGTGGGCGAGGATTCCACTTCGCGCTTCTGTCCCGTCGCCAGATCCACGACGTACAAATAGCCTTCGGCGATGGACACCTCTTTGAGCACCAGCAGTTTCGAGTCGTCGGCAGACCAATCGAGCACGGACCACTCAGCGCCGCTGCCGTCGCCGGCGACCGCAAGGCGCGGCAGGCTGCCGGACTCCGGATCCACGATGTCGATATCGAAGCTTCGGCCATCGCGCGCGGTGCTGAAAAACGCGACCTCGCGGCCGGTGTTCGACCAAACCGGCGCGCCATTCAGAGACTTGCCGTCGGTGAGCAGCTGCGCGGTCGGCTCGCCCACGCGCTGATAGTACAGCTGCGCGTTTTCATTGCCCCCCGAGTCCTTCAGATACACATAGGCGCTGCGCGCCGGGTCCGGCGAAAACGCGGCCGACGTGATTGGCTCATGCAGAAACGTGAGCTGCCGCCGCGCGCCGCCCGCTGTCTCCACCAAGTGCAGCTGATCGACATCGCCGAAGCGCGTGGCGATCAGCAAATGCCCCTTCGGCGACCAGCCGAGAGGTGCTGCCTGGCGCGCATTGAGATAGCCGTCCAATTTGTCGGCGAGATCCGCCGGCACTTCAGGAATGTTCTCGAAGGTCAAATTGCCGCGCTCGACGCGCAAAACGGCCGAGTCCGCGACTTTGGCCAAAAGCAGTGCAGCGAGCAGCAACAAATAAAGTCGGTTCATGTTCCTATGTTCTCACGTGTCGAGGATAATGCGATCGATGGCGGGCTTCGAGCATTTGATTCAATCTTACGATGTCGGCGATCTTCTCGACGACATTGCGAGCGCTGACCCGCCCGCTTACCTGCGCCGCTGTTTTGCAGAGGGTGCGTCGGCGCCGGCCTTGAGCTGGCCGCGCGTGCAGGAGCTGGCGGTGTGCGCGATGGTTCTCGACGCCATCGTCAATGACCGGGATTACGATTTCTTCGAACGCGAACTGATAGCGGATTGGCGCGTTCACTTTGCGAGGGCTTGCATGAAGATCAAGGACACTGCATTGCATGCATTGCACCGTGTGCTCGAGCGAGCGCGGCCCGCACAGGCCGAAGCGGTCGCCGAGCTCGAAATGCTGGTCAGTCGTTTGGCCGGCTAGGCTCCTAAATGAGCGCACTCTTGGCACGCGCTCGGCAAGCGGCCCTGTCGGCGGCCCTGCTGGCGCTTGCCGCGTGCGCGACGCCAACGCCGACGCCGAAGCCGGCCGCTTTGCCGCCGGCCCCGCCGCCCTTGGACGCTTCTTATGATTGGCATGTGCTGCTGGTCGCGCCTTTCGGCAGTGTTCTGAAGGACGTTCCTTTGACATTGCATGAGGTGCTGTTGTTTCGCGATGAGGCGCACACCGCCTCGGCGGCCGATGAGCTGGAGTGCTATGCCGTCGACGGCACGCGCCCGCGCTTCATCACGCGCCCGCTTTCTGAGTACCTGCTGTGCTTCAAGCAGGACCGGCTGTCGCAGGTCGAGGCCACGGTGCGGCTGCCGACCGATGAGGCGGCGCAGATTTTCGCCGATGCCTGCGGTCTGTGGTTGAAGAGCAGCCAAGCGGCGGCAGACGCCTGCGCGGGTTCCGACGGCGGCATCGCCTACATCGGTCATCTGGACAGCGAGCCGGATGGATCCGAAACGCAGATGAGCGTCCAGCTCGACGCGCCTGAACGGGCGCCCGACCACGCGCCCGAGCGGCAATAGGCCCGTGAGAGCCGGCGAACGCGACATGCTCGCCTCGGGTGCGAGAGAACTGGGGATCGGGTTGGACGCTGCCCGCGCCGAAACGCTGCTCAACCTGGTGGATGCGCTGGAGCAGGGCAACGCTCAATTCAATTTGACCGCGATCCGCGACCGGCCCGGCATGCTGCGAAAGCACGTGCTCGACAGCATGAGCCTTGCGCCTTATTTGCGCGGCGACCGAATCGCCGACGTCGGCACGGGGGCGGGCTTTCCGGGTCTGGTGCTTGCTGTCGTCGATCCGCAACGCAGCTTCACCCTGATCGAGGCCACGGGCAAAAAGGCCCGATTCGTCGAGCAGACCGTCCAGCGCATCGGCTGCAGCAATGTGTTGGTCGTCAATTCGCGTGCAGAAAGCTATAGACCCCTCGAACTTTTCGATACAGTGGTCGCTCGGGCCCTGTCCTCGTTGGCGGATTTCGTGGCCTATGCCGGCCATCTGCTCGCCCCGGGCGGCAGGCTGCTGGCGATGAAGGGCAAGCGGCCGGACGAGCAGATTTCCGCGCTGCCGAAAGCGTTCCGGGTACTGGCAGTGCATCGCTTGAGCGTGCCGGGCCTCACGGATGAGCGGCACCTTGTGGAGTTGACCAAGAAATGAACCGGGTCATCGCATTGGCCAATCAAAAAGGCGGCGTGGGCAAGACCACGACCGCGGTCAACCTTGCCGCGTCCCTGACCGCGACCAAGCGCCGCGTGCTGCTCATCGATTTGGATCCGCAGGGCAATGCCACCATGGGATGCGGCATCGACAAGCACGCCCAGTCGCGCACCAGCTGCGATGTTTTGTTGGGCGATTGCACTGCCGTCGAAGCCTTGGTCGCCGTCGAGTACGGCGGCTTCATGATGATGCCCGCAAATCAGGATCTCACCACAGCCGAAGTCCGCCTGCTCACCATGGCCGTCGGCCGCGAGTTCAAGCTGCGAAACGCCCTGGCGCCGGTGCGCAACGACTTCGACGTGATACTGATCGACTGTCCGCCGTCGCTCAATATGCTGACCTTGAATGCCTTGGTGGCCGCCGATTCCGTGATGGTTCCCATGCAGTGCGAGTACTACGCGCTTGAAGGCTTGACGGCTCTCATGCAGACCATTGAGCAGATCAAAGAGAGCATCAATCCCGTATTGGAGATCGAGGGACTGCTGCGCACCATGTTCGACCCGAGGAATAACCTGGCGAACGAAGTTTCCGCCCAGCTCATCCAGCACTTCGGCGAAAAAGTATTTCGCACGATAATTCCGCGCAACGTACGCCTGGCCGAGGCGCCGAGTTTCGGCAAACCCGCGCTGTTTCACGACAAGGAATCGCGCGGCGCATTGGCCTATCTGGCGCTCGCCGGCGAAATGATCCGCCGCGACGAGGTGCCGGGCGGCGACGTGCCTAACGGCGAAGTGCCGGGTGACGAGGTGATTCGCCACGACGATCCGCCGGGCGCGCCCGTATAATCAGCTGATCGGTTTACGGGGAATTGCTATGTCCGGCAAAAAGCCGTCTTTGGGTCGAGGCTTGGCTGAACTCAGTCCCTTGCTCGCGCGGCGCGCCGGCGTGTCCGACACCGAGAAGCCGCAGGTGCTGGTCGGCGACCGGCTGGCTTCCTTGCCGGTTGATCTATTGCAGCGTGGCAAGTATCAGCCGCGAGCCGATATGCGCACCGAATCCTTGGGCGAACTGGCTGACTCCATCAAGGCGCGCGGCTTGGTACAGCCCATCCTGGTGCGTCCCCTGCCGCGGCCCAATCCGACCGAATCGCAGCGCTATGAAATCATCGCCGGCGAACGGCGCTGGCGCGCCGCGCAAATGGCCGGCCTTACAGAGATTCCGGCGGTCATCCGCGATGTGCCCGACGAGGACGCCGTGGCCATGGCGCTCATCGAAAACATTCAGCGCGAGGATCTCAATCCCCTGGAAGAAGCTCGGGCGCTGTTGCGGCTGATCGAAGAATTTGGACTGACGCATCAGGCCGCCGCCGAGGCGGTTGGGCGCTCCCGGGCTGCGGTCAGCAATCTGGTGCGCCTGATGGAATTGACCGACGAGGTCAAGGAGATGCTGGAACACCGACAAATCGAAATGGGCCATGCGCGCGCCCTGTTGGGACTGGCCACCCGGCGCCAGCAGATCGAAGTCGCCACGTTGGTGGCCAAAAAGTCGCTGTCGGTGCGTGACACGGAGGCTTTGGTGCGTCGCATCATAAACCCCAAGGCAACCGAACCGGGCACCGCCCCACCGGCTGTGGATCCCGATATCCACCGGCTCGAAACCGAAATTGCCGAGAAGCTGGGGGCCAAAGTCGCCTTCCAGCACGCGGCCTCCGGCAAGGGCAAATTGATCGTCAGCTACAACAGTTTGGACGAACTCGAGGGCATCCTGGCCCACATTCAATAGGCGACAAAAAGCCTTAGAAACGCCTTGATGCACCACGGCGTCGTCTCTATAATGCGCCGGCCATTTTTGGCACGGTACAGCGAAGTGTTCGTGCGCTTCGCTCCACGGGATTTAACGTGATCGCGATCGATTTAGGCCTCGCGCGGCGACTGGCTCTCAGCGTCGTACTGGGCCAGACGGCCGTGACCATAGTCTGCGCTCTCGTGAGCTGGCTGATTGCGGGCCCGCACGCGGCTTTATCGGCGGCGATGGGCGGCGGTATCAGCACTGCTGCGAGTCTTGTCATGGCATTGCTTGGTTTTGGCGGCAAATCAGCTGCAGATGGGCAGCGGGCGATGCGCGCGTTCTTGATCGGCGAAACCGCCAAGATCGCGATCGTTATCGTGCTGTTCGTCGTGGTGCTGAAGACGATGAAGGTGGTGCCGCTGGCGATGCTCGGTACCTACGTAGCAACCTTCTGCGTATTTTGGATTGCATTGGCAAATGTGCTGCCGCCTTTGGGCGGCACAAATGTGCCGCGCGGACGTGCGAAAAACGGTTGATTTGAGGCAATTGAGACATAGATAAGACTTGAAATGGCAGCAGAAGAACCCACTAGCGCAAACGAATACATCCTCCATCACTTGACGTTCCTCTCCAACAAGGAACCCAAGGGAATCGTGGATTTTTCCGTCATCCACTGGGACACCGTATTTTTCTCCGTCGCGCTGGCGCTGCTGTTCGGCGGCTCGTTTTATCTCGCGGCACGCACTGCGAAGGCCGGCGCCCCCCGGGGATTCCAGAGTTTTGTCGAACTCCTGGTGGAGTTCGTCGATACCCAGGTCAAGGACAGCTTTCACGGCACCAACAAATTGCTCGCGCCGTTGGCGCTGACCATTTTCTGTTGGGTGTTGCTGTTCAACGCGATGGATATTCTCCCCGTCGACCTGTTGCCGTGGGCCGCGCATAGCGTCGGCATCGAGCACCTTAAAGTCGTTCCCACCACCGATCTCAACACCACGTTCGCGATGGCGCTGACGGTGTTCGTGCTGATCATTTACTACAGCATCAAGATGAAGGGTTTGGGCGGATTCATCGGCGAGCTGACGATGCAGCCCTTCGTCTCGAAAAATATCGTGGTGAAGGTGCTGTTGATTCCGGTAAACCTGCTGCTGGAAATCGTGCCCTTCCTGGCGCGGCCCATTTCCCTCTCGCTGCGCTTGTACGGCAACCTATTCGCCGGCGAAATGATTTTCCTGCTGCTCGCCGCGTTGACGTTGCACGGCGCCCAGCAGCTGACAGGCGTCGGCGGCTGGGGCTTGCTCTTCGTGCAGTTCGTGCTGGCGTTTGCCTGGGCGGTGTTCCACCTGCTGGTGATCACGCTGCAAGCCTTCATTTTCATGGTGTTGACGATCGTCTACTTGTCGATGGCGCAGGAGCACCACTAGTTTTCAAGTTCGGGTAATAAATAATTTCGGATCTGTTTCGTTTCAGGAGAATTGAATGGAAAATTTTGCACACGTCCAGGCCATGACCGTGCTGGCCGTCGGAATCATCTTCGGCATGGGCGCGCTGGGAACCGCCATTGGCTTCGGCATTTTGGGAGGCCGCTTCCTGGAAGGCGCCGCCCGCCAGCCTGAGCTCACCCCCATGCTGCAGGTGAAGATGTTCATCGTAGCCGCCCTGGTGGACGCCGTCGCCATGATCGGCATCGGCTTCGCGCTGTTCTTTACCTTCGCGAATCCGTTCGCGGCCGGTATCACGCACTAACAGTGCGGCCGATAAGGCTGGTCAGGAGACGATAGTGAATATCAATCTCACGCTGATCGTGCAGATGCTCGTGTTCATCGCCCTCATCGCGTTCACGATGAAAGTCGTGTGGCCGATGATCTTGGGACCGATGGATGAGCGCTCGCAGAAGATCGCAGCGGGGCTCGCCGCCGCCGAAAAGGGCAAGGCTGAGTTGGCCTCGGCCAATGAGAGGGCCGAAGCCGTTCTGCGCGAAGCTCGCGAGCGCGCCGGTCAGATCATCGACCAGGCGCAGCATCGGGCCAACGACATGGTGGAAGAGGCCAAAGGTACCGCCACGGCGGAAGGTGCGCGGCTGCTGGCATCCGCCAAGGAGCAGATCGGTCTCGAGGCCGCGCATGCCCGCGAAGCGCTGCGCCGCGACGTGGCGCAGATTGCAGTGAGCGCGGCGTCGAAGATCCTCGAACGCGAGATCGACCCCAAAGCGCACAGCGATCTCATCGACAAGCTCGCGGCGCAGATCTAGGACGAACGTATGGCTGAAAAGACCACCATCGCGCGGCCCTACGCCAAGGCGGCATTCCAGGAAGCCCTGGGAGAGAAGCGCCTGGCGCAATGGTCCGAGACGCTGCAGGCCACCGCCACGGCGGTACGCGACCCGCGCGTGCGCGAGCTGCTCGGGAGCCCCGCGGTGGGCGGCGAGGATCTGGCGCAATTCGTCATGGGCGTGAGCGGACCCAAGCTCGATGAGCATGGTCAGAATTTCTTCCGCACGCTCGCGGAAAATCATCGGCTCGGGTTTCTGCCCGAGATCTCGACGCTGTTCGACCAGTACAAGGACGAAGCGGAAAGCGTCGTCGACGTGACGGTGACATCCGCCGCGCAGATCGACGCCGCCCAGCAGCAGGCGCTTTCAAAGGCTCTGGAGCGCAAGCTCAAGCGCTCGGTGCGGCTGCACTGGGCCACGGACTCCACGTTGATCGGCGGCGCCGTGCTGCGCGCCGGCGATACGGTAATAGACGGTTCCCTGCTGAGTCGGCTCAAGCGCATCGCGTTTGAACTGACGGCTTAACGACCAGTATTTGCTAGAGGATCTTAGGTTATGTCCATCAAGGCATCGGAAATCAGCGACCTCATCAAGGCGCGCATCGACAAGTTCAAGTCCGCCACCGAAGCCCGCAATGTCGGCACGGTGGTGAGCGTCACCGATGGCATCGTGCGTATTCACGGTCTCGCCGATGCGCGTTACGGCGAAATGTTGGAATTCGCCGGCAACATCTTCGGACTCGCGCTGAACCTCGAACAGGATTCGGTCGGCGCCGTGGTGCTCGGCGACTACAAGAGCATTTCCGAGGGCGCCGAGGTCAAGACCACTGGACGCATTCTCGAAGTGCCGGTGGGCCCTGAACTGCTCGGCCGTGTGGTCGACGCCTTGGGGCTGCCCATCGACGGCAAGGGCCCCGTGAATGCCAAACTGAAATCGCCCCTGGAGCGCGTGGCGCCCGGCGTCATCTTCCGCAAAAGCGTGTCGCAGCCCGTGCAGACCGGCCTCAAGGCCATCGACGCCATGGTGCCGATCGGCCGCGGCCAGCGCGAACTCATCATCGGCGACCGCCAAACCGGAAAGACTGCGGTCGCTATCGATACGATCATCAACCAGAAGGGCACGGGCGTTAAGTGCGTCTACGTCGCCATCGGGCAGAAGCAAAGCTCCATCGCCAACGTGGTGCGCAAGCTCGAAGAGCACGGTGCCATGGGCCACACCATCATCGTGGCCGCGTCGGCCTCCATGCCCCCCGCGATGCAGTACCTCGCGCCCTACGGCGGCTGCGCCATGGGCGAATACTTCATGGACAACGGTGAAGACGCGCTGATCGTGTACGACGATTTGTCCAAGCAGGCCGTGGCCTATCGCCAGATTTCGTTGTTGCTGCGCCGTCCCCCGGGCCGCGAAGCCTACCCCGGCGACGTGTTCTACCTGCACTCCCGTCTGCTCGAGCGTTCCGCGCGTGTGAACGAAGAGTACGTCGAGAAGTACACGAATGGCCGCGTCAAGGGTAAGACAGGATCGTTGACCGGTCTGCCCATCATTGAAACCCAGGCCGGCGACGTCACTGCCTTCGTGCCGACCAACGTGATTTCCATCACCGACGGCCAGATCTTTCTGGAAACCGACCTGTTCAACGCCGGCATGCGCCCGGCCATCAACGCCGGCATCTCGGTGTCGCGCGTCGGCGGCGCGGCGCAAACCAACATCATCAAGAAGCTCGGCGGCGGCGTGCGCCTCGCGTTGGCGCAATACCGGGAACTCGCCGCGTTTTCGCAATTTGCATCTGATTTGGACGAGGCTACGCGCAAGCAGCTGGAGCGCGGCCAGCGCGTCACCGAGCTCATGAAGCAGAAGCAGTACGCGCCCATGTCGGTGGCCGAAATGTCGCTGTCATTGTACGCGGCCAACAACGGCTATTTCGACAAGGTGCCGCGCCTCAAGGTGGTGGAGACCGAAGCAGGTCTGCAGTCCTTCGCCCGTTCGAGCTACGGCGATCTGCTCAAGACCATCAACGGCAAGCCGGACCTGACCAAGGAAGTCGAAGCCTCCTTGAAGAAGTGCTGCGACGAATTCTTCGCGACCGTTTGAAGGCTAAGGCTAAAGAGAACCTAAATGGCAGGCGCAAAAGAAATCCGGGGCAAGATCGCGAGTATCAAGAACACGCGCAAGATCACCAAAGCCCTGGAAATGGTTGCCGCGAGCAAAATGCGCAAGGCGCAGGACCGCATGCGCGCCGCGCGCCCCTATGCGGAAAAGGTGCGCAAGATCATCGGCCATTTGCGCCAGGTGAACCTGGATTACAAGCATCCGTTCACGCTCGAGCGGCCGGTGACCTCCGTCGGCATTGTGGTGATCAGCACCGACCGCGGCCTGTGCGGATCGCTCAATTTAAATCTGTTCAAGGCGACGTTGGTCGCGATTCGCGAAGCACAGAAGCAAGGCGCGAAGGTGTACCTGTGCGTCATCGGCTCGAAGGCCCTGCAATTCTTCCGCCGCCTGTCGGGTATCGAGATCGCGGCATCGGTCACGCACCTGGGCGACCGGCCGCACATCCAGGATTTGATCGGCACCACCAAGGTGATGCTGGATTTTTATCGTGAAACAAAAGTCGATCAACTGCTGCTCGCCCACAATGTGTTCGTCAACACCATGACCCAGAAGGGCATCGTGTCGCAGCTGCTGCCGATTCAGACCGTCGACAAGGACGATTTGCAGGAACGCTGGGACTACATCTACGAGCCCGATTCCATGGCGATTCTCGACGGTATCTTGATGCGCTACATCGAGGCGCAGATTTTTCAGGGTGCGGTGGAAAACGTCGCCTGCGAAATGGCCGCACGCATGGTGGCCATGAAGGCGGCAACGGATAACGCCGGTGAGCTCATCGACGAGCTGCAACTCATTTACAACAAGGCCCGCCAGGCCGCGATCACCAAGGAATTGTCCGAGATCGTGGGCGGGGCGGCGGCGGTTTAGACGAGGTTTGGTTTTTTTCAGCCGGCGCGCAGCGCCGCTAATCGTACGGGGTTGCGCAGCAACCCCGAGAGCAGTTGGGCGAAGCCCATGAGAAGGTGGCCGTAGGCCATGAATAGAGGTCAATAAAATGTCCAGCGGTAAAATCGTGCAAATCATCGGGGCGGTCGTCGACGTGGAATTCCCGCGCGATCAGATTCCCAAGGTCTACGACGCACTCAAGCTCGATGACGTGGACCTCACCCTCGAGGTGCAGCAGCAGCTCGGCGACGGTGTCGTTCGAGCCATCGCCATGGGCCCCTCCGAAGGCTTGCGCCGCGGCCTCACCGTCAAGGGCACGGGCAAGGGCATTTCGGTGCCCGTGGGAGCCGGCACGTTGGGGCGCATCATGGACGTGCTCGGCAAGCCGCAGGACGAAAAAGGACCGGTGCAATCCACAGAGTACCTGCCGATTCACCGGCCCGCACCCGCATACGACGAACAGGCTGGCGGCCAGGACCTCTTGGTCACCGGCATCAAGGTGATCGACTTGTTGGTGCCGTTTGCGAAGGGCGGCAAGGTCGGCTTGTTCGGCGGCGCCGGCGTCGGCAAGACCGTGAACATGCTTGAGCTCATCAACAACATCGCCAAGCAATACAGCGGTCTGTCGGTGTTTGCCGGCGTCGGCGAGCGTACCCGCGAAGGCAACGACTTCTATCACGAGATGATCGAGTCGGGCGTCATCGACAAGGACAATCTCTCGAATTCCAAAGTGGCGATGGTGTACGGCCAGATGAACGAGCCGCCGGGCAACCGCCTGCGCGTCGCGTTGACCGGCTTGACCATGGCCGAATATTTCCGGGATGAGAAACAAGCCTCCGGCAAGGGCCGCGACGTGCTGTTCTTCGTCGACAATATTTATCGCTACACGCTCGCCGGCACCGAAGTATCGGCGCTGCTCGGCCGCATGCCCTCAGCGGTGGGTTACCAGCCGACGCTCGCCGAGGAAATGGGCGTGTTGCAGGAGCGCATTACGTCGACCAAGACGGGCTCCATCACCTCGATTCAGGCCGTCTACGTTCCCGCGGACGACCTGACCGATCCGTCGCCGGCGACGACCTTCGCGCACTTGGACGCCACCGTCGTGCTGTCGCGTCAAATTGCGTCGCTGGGTTTGTACCCTGCCGTTGACCCTCTCGATTCCACCAGCCGGCAGCTCGATCCCCTGGTGGTCGGCCAGGATCACTACGACACGGCCCGCGGCGTACAATCGATTCTGCAGCGGTACAAGGAGCTTCAGGACATCATCGCGATTCTGGGAATGGATGAGTTGTCCGAAGAAGATAAATTGAGCGTGTATCGCGCGCGCAAGATCCAACGCTTCTTGACGCAACCCTTCAACGTGGCAAAGGTGTTCACGGGCCAAGACGGCAAGATCGTATCGCTCAAGGAGACCATCCGCGGCTTCAAGGCCATCATTGCCGGCGAATACGACCACCTGCCCGAGCAGGCGTTCTATATGATCGGTGGTATTGAGGAAGCCGTCGAGAAAGCCAAGACGCTGCAATAACGAGACATCATGGCCAACACCATTCACGTCGACATCGTCAGCGCCGAAGGCCAGATTTTTTCCGGCGAGGCGACGAGGCTGTTCGTGCCGGGATCGCAGGGCGAGCTGGGCATCTACCCCCGTCACGCGCCCTTGTTGACCACCTTGGCAGCCGGCGAAGTGCGCGTGGAGAGCGAAGGCCATGAGGAACAGGTTTTTTATGTCGGCGGCGGCGCCCTCGAGATTCAGCCGCACCTGGTGACCGTGCTGGCGGACACCGCCGCACGCGCCAAGGATCTGGATGAGGCTGCCGCGCTGGCCGCCAAGCAACGGGCGGAGGATGCGGTGCGCAATCGCGGCGACAAGGTGGATATCGCCGAGGCGCAGGCGGAACTGGTAAAAGCCATGGCGCAATTGCGCGCCATCGAACGCCTACGCAAGCGACAGCGCTAGGATCCGCCGCCACAAACGGGGTCTGCATGCAGCTTTCGGTCGTGATTTTGGCAGCCGGACAGGGCAAGCGGATGAACTCCGATCTGCCCAAGGTTCTGCAGCCTTTGGCCGGCGAACCGCTGCTGCAACACGTCATTACCGCGGCACGCGCGCTTAACCCCAGCGATATCTACGTCGTCTACGGTCATGGCGGCGTACAGGTGCAGGCCGCTCTCGCGCACGAAAACGTCGAATGGGTTCTGCAAGCGGATCAATTGGGGACGGGTCACGCGGTGATGCAGGCCATGTGCCTGATCCCGGACGAGCACACGGTGCTGGTGCTCTACGGCGATGTGCCGCTCATCGGCGCGGCATCTCTTGCGAAACTGACCGCCGCTGCCGGCGAAAGCGCGCTGGCCGTCCTGTCGGTGAATCTCGACGAAGCGCGCGGCTATGGGCGCATCGTGCGCAACCCGGAAGGCCGGGTCATCGCGATCGTCGAACACAAGGACGCTACGCCTACGCAGCTCGAGATTCGCGAAGTCAATTCCGGCCTCATGGCGGCGAAGGCGGGACCCTTACGCGAATGGCTGCTCGGATTAGGAAGCGACAACACGCAGCGCGAGTATTTTCTGACCGACGTGGTCGCGGGCGCCGCGAAGGGCGGCACGCGCATCGAGGCCATCCGGGCCGCGAATGCGTTGGAGGTTGCCGGCGTCAACGACAAGATCCAGCTTAGCGCCGTCGAAGCGGGCTACCGCCGGCTTCGCGCCGAAGAACTGATGCTGGCCGGCGCAACTCTGGCGGACCCCACGCGCATCGATATACGCGGCGATGTCCAGGTGGGGCGCGACGTCTTCATCGATATCAATGCGGTGCTCATCGGAAATGTGCATCTCGCGGCGGGCGTCAAGGTGGGGCCGAATTGCGTCATCAGCGATTCGCGCATCGGCGAAGGCACGGAGATTTTTGCCAACAGCATCGTCGATCACGCCATCGTCTCGCAGAACTGCCGCATCGGTCCTTTCGCTCGCTTGCGGCCCGGCACCGTCATGCACCGCGAGGTTCACATCGGCAACTTCGTCGAAGTCAAAAACACCGAGATCGGCGCCGGCAGCAAAGCCAATCACCTGACCTATCTCGGCGATTCCCAGGTGGGCAAGGACGTGAACGTCGGTGCCGGCAGCATCACCTGCAACTACGATGGCGTGAACAAGTGGCCCACGCTGATCGAGGACGGTGCCTCCATCGGCTCCGGCACCATGATGGTGGCACCGGTGCGGATCGGCGCCGGCACCACGATCGGTGCGGGTTCGACGATTACGGCCAGTACGCCGGATAACACGCTGGTGTTCGAAAGATCGAAGCCCATCACCAAGGATGATTGGAAGCGGCCCGCCAAACTGAACGACAAAGAAAAAGCCGACGTCATCGCCAAGGCGATGGAAAAGCCCAAGACTTAAGCGTCCTCACTATTGAGCCGCGCCGGTGTCAATGGGCGACGAGCGCGGCCGCTGATTCTTCCGTCTCTACCGGACCCGATGCGACCCTCGCGACCAGCATGGATTTGGCGTACATGGCATGCAGGCGTCCGATGCCCCGCGCCAGATGCATCAACGACGTCAGCAACAAGAGGCCCGCGACGCCGAGAATGGGAATTGCGAACCCGGTGTTGAATATCCACTCGGGCTGCGCGGTTCCGAAGAATTCACTGGCGCTCATGCCGAACCATCCAGCCTGACTCAGCACCACGGTGATCGGCAGCGCAATGAGCGTCAAGCTGATGGACAAGCCCGCCACCGCAAGGACGAAGTAGACGATTCCAATCGGCAGCATGGACAGAAAGTAAGCGATCGTGGTCCAAGTGCGCCGGTCCTTGAGCATTTCGCCAGTCCGCGCCCAGAAACCCCGCGCCGCGCCTTGGTATACGGGCCGGCGTGGCATGCGCGCGCCGGTCATTGCCTCGATCAAGCGTCCTTCCGCCAGGGACACGACGCGGCACACGGCCATGAACATGAGAAAGAACGGGACGCCGATGATCAGGACCGACAAGCCGACGGAGAGTGACAGGCCGGTGACGGCCAGTACGAAGTAAATGATGCCGGTGGCCAAAGCCAGAAACATGAAGAATAAGGACGTATAGGCACGCGGATCCAAAAATACGCCGAAGAAACGACCCGCCGCAGTGTGCGGCTCCTTGCGCGGGGTCGCCATGGCGGCCTTCACTTTGACCTCCGTGTCGCGATAAGCGGTCGCGACCTCGTCGGGCGCTCCGTAAGTCGAGGCGATCAGCTCGAGCACATCGGACTCGGACTTGTCGGGGTGCGCCGCAACTTCGGCGCGCAGGTACTCCTCGGCGTCGTACAGCGCATCCTGAATGAGCGCGGAATCCGCGCCGCCCAGCTCTTCGCGCAATTGACGGAGGTATTGATCGATGGAACGGGGTGCGCTGCGGTTCATGAGGAATGTCCTATGTCCGATTGTTCTGTTTCAGTGAATCGATCCACGAAATCGCGGGTCCCAGCCCAAATCTGTTTCCACTCGGCAAGCACGCTGCGGCCTTGCTCGGTGATTCGGTAGTAGCGACGCGGTGGACCGGAGTAGGAGGGCACGATGCGACTGGTCAACAAATTCCCGGCGGAGAGCGCACGAAGGACGGGGTAGATGGTGCCTTCCTTGAAGATGGAGGTCCCATCATTGGCACTCGCCAAGCGCTTGGCGATTTCATATCCGTAAAGGTCTTCGGTCGATTCGGCAAGCACCGCCAGCAAAACCAGGCCGACCAGGCCTCCGTTTAGCTCTTTTTGGAATTTTCGCTCGTTGCTATCGTCCATAGGCTAATACTATATAGTTACCAATACTATTTAGCAAATAATATTAGGAGCCCTACACCACCGGTCTGGAGGCTCTGGCTTTCCTACCCGTCTCGGGCACACTAGGCACCCTTTTTTGGCTTAAGGACCGTAGCGAACTATGTGTGGCATCGTGGGCGTGGTGGCCGAGCGCAGCGCGGTACCGATCTTGATGGAGGGATTGCGGCGCCTCGAGTATCGCGGCTACGACTCCGCTGGGCTTGCGGTGCTCGATCATGGGCAATTGGCCCGGTTGCGCACGGTCGGCAAGGTCAAGGTCCTGCAGGATGCCCTGGATGCAAAGCCCATCCACGGATCGATCGGCATCGCCCATACCCGATGGGCGACCCACGGCGTGCCCACCACCGAAAACGCACACCCGCATATTTCCCGCGGCAATGTCGCCATTGTCCACAACGGCATCATCGAGAATCATGAGTTGCTGCGCGGCGAGCTCAAAAGCCTGGGCTACAGTTTCACGTCGGAGACCGACACCGAGGTGATTGCGCATCGCATTCACCACTACCTGGCTTCGTCGCCGGATCTGCTGACGGCGGTGCGCAAGACCGTGAATGAGCTGCAAGGCGCCTACGCGCTTGCCGTGCTGAGCGAGACGGATCCGGAATGCATCGTGATGGCGCGCCAAGGTTGCCCGGCGGTCATCGGCCTTGGGATCGACGAGAATTTTGCAGCCTCCGATGTGGCCGCGCTGCTCCCCGTCACGCGCCGCTTCATGTTCCTGGAGGAAGGCGATGTCGCGGAAGTTCGCCGACGCTCCGTGAAGATCCTGGATGCAACCGGGCATCTCGTCGTGCGCGCGGTCAGGGAAAGCGACTTGCCGGCAGATGCCGTGGAGCGCGGACAGTACCGGCACTTCATGCTCAAGGAAATCCATGAGCAGCCGCGCGCGATTGCCCAGACGTTGGAAGAGCGGGTCGCCGGCACGAAATTGCTGGATGCCGCCTTTGGGCCGGGCGCGCCCGAGATTTTCAAGCGCGTCAAAGCGGTGCACATTGCCGCGTGCGGTACCAGCTTCCATGCGGGAATTGTCGCCAGCTATCTCATCGAGCAAATCTGCCGGATACCGGCACGCGTCGAGATCGCCAGCGAGTACCGGTATCGCGATCCGGTGATCACACCGGATACCCTGTTCGTCACCATTTCGCAGTCCGGCGAGACCGCGGACACGTTGGCGGCGCTGCGCAATGCGAAGCAACAGAACTATTTGTCGACGCTCGCCATCTGCAATGTCGCGGAAAGCTCAATGGTCAGGGAATCGGCCTTGGTGCTGCTGACGCGGGCAGGACCTGAAATCGGCGTCGCATCCACGAAGGCGTTCACGACGCAGCTCGCCGCTCTCACCATGTTAACGATTGCATTGGCGAAAAACGGTCCTGCCGCCTCGCAGGAAAGCGCCCTGGTTTCGCAGTTGATGCAATTGCCCGGCCTCGTGGAAAAGACGCTGAAGCTCGATGCAACGATTCAAGAGCTGGCCGAGGTCTTTGTCGAGAAGCATCACGCGCTGTTTCTCGGCCGCGGACCCCTGCAGGCCATCGCCTTGGAAGGCGCGCTGAAACTCAAAGAAATTTCCTACATCCACGCGGAAGGCTACCCGGCCGCGGAGCTCAAGCACGGCCCTCTGGCATTGGTCGATGAAGACATGCCGGTGGTTGCCGTCGCGCCCAGCAATGACCTGCTCGAAAAGCTGAAATCCAACTTGCACGAGGTGCGGGCCCGCGGCGGCAAATTGTATGTGTTCGCGGATCCCAAGGCCGGCATGAAAAGTGAGGATGGCATCACCGTCATCAAAATGCCCGCGCATGCCACCCCGCTGCAAGCGCCCGTCGTGTTTGCCATCCCCATGCAGCTGTTGGCCTACCACGTCGCGGTGCTCAAGGGCACCGATGTCGATCAGCCGCGGAATTTGGCGAAGAGTCTTACCGTCGAATAAATTCCTGCGGGAAGAATGAGTGGTTGGGCGCCGACAGCTGGACGGCGATCATGGCGAAGCTGGATGCCCTGCGGACAGAACACGAGAAGTGGAAGGCAGTGGCCTACAGCACGTACTTCTCGTGATGGATTGAAGACGGAGCCTGTTCGGCGCTACCTTTTGCCGCGCCGGCGGGTCATAGCGCCATACCACCGTCGATGGTAAGACTGGAGCCGGTCATATAGCCTGACTCCTTGCGGGCGAGATAGGCGACCAGACCGGCAATCTCGCCCGGATCTCCGGCGCGCTTAAGCGGAATGAGCGGCTTGATCGCCTCGATATGAGCGACCGTCATGTCCGTTACGGTTGGCCCCGGTTGAATGTTGTTGACTGTAATGCCGCGGCCGGCCAGGTCAACGGCAATCCCTTTCACCATGACGGCAACTGCCGCCTTCGTCATTGAGTAAACGCTCGAGCCCGGATGTCCGCTTCGCACTGCCGTGTTGCTGCCGATCGTGATGATCCGACCGCCGTCAGTGAGACGCGCTGCCGCGGCCTGGATGGCGAGAAAGACCCCACGCACGTTGATGTCGAGCATGCGATCGAGATCCTTTACGTTCACGGTCGCGACGTCACCAAGCAGCAAGATGCCGGCGTTCACAACCGCGATATCCAATTTCCCGAAATGCTCCACGGTCTGCGTGACGGCTGCTTCGATGGCGGCCGGATCCGCGCTATCGGCCCTGATTGCAAGGCCTCTCCGCCCGGCAGCCTCGATCGCCGCCACCGTGTCGGCGGCTCGCTCCGGCATCGACACATAGGTCACCGCTACATCAGCGCCCTCTTTTGCGAGGCGTCGCGCCGCGGCTGCGCCAATGCCTCGCGAGCCGCCAAAGACAATGGCAATCTTTCCGGTAAGTCCTCGATTCTCGTACATTGGCTTCTCCGTTGTTGACTGATTAGCCCATAATAGGGTGCACGTCAGGCGCGCTAGGCGTTCCTTGTCTAGCGGGATCGAAAGCGGTCGATGGCAAATCTGGCGAGCGCGCGTAGACGCCTGGCTTCGGCGCCCGCACGGGCGCCGAGCTGAATGCCTTGCATCGTCATCTGCAAAAAGGCGGCGGCTTCGCGGGGGTCGATGGCACGGTCGACTTCGCCGCATGCCTGCCCCTCGCGGATGCGCTCAACCAGGCGCCTGAAAAGCCTTGGTCCCACTTTGCTTCGCAGCATCACAAGCTCCGGATCAGCAGCCCCGAATTCGCAGACAGCGCTGACACCCATGCAACCGAGTGCACGTACGCTGTCATCTTCGGAAATGAGGCCTCGCAAAAGCGCCTCGATGCCGCCCAGCGGCGATGCACTGCCATTCAGACGCTCCAAATTGCCCGCACTGCTTTCGCGTTGATACCGCTCCAGCGCTTCAAGGTAGAGCCTTCGTTTGTCGCCGAACGCGTTGTAGAGGCTCTGTCGTCCGATGTTCATCGCAGCGAGAAGGTCCTCTGTGGAGGTCGAGGCGTAGCCCTTCGCCCAGAAAGCGCGCGTAGCGCGGTCCAGTGCTTCGTCCCGATCGAACTCTCTAGGCCTGACCATAACTCGACAATATTAGTTATTGACCGATCTGTCAATATTGGACGCTGTCGCGCTGCGGCGCACGAGAATATTGGGTCTTTTGAAATGTACGATCGCTGGACATGCCGGGATACAAGGCATCTAATCCGAAAAGCAGGCGTCTTAAGACCCTCTGCTGATGGATCATTACAATTTAAAAAAAGGGAAACAAACATGAACAACAAGCTTGCCTTGAGCTTGCTCGGAGTAATTTCACTGAGCTTTGCCACGATCACGGTGACGCAAGCGGCAGATGAAACCGCGGAGAAGGCTGTCGCCGCGGCGGAAGAGCAATGGACGCAATCTGAAAGAACCAACAATCCTGATCTGGCCGCGCCATTGTTGGCGGACAAGCTTATCTACATCGACACGGACGGTACGATCAGCAATCGTGCGAAATTTCTGGCCGACGCGAAGGCAACCAAATATGTCAGCGTGGATGCCGAGGATTTTCATATCACGGTTTTTGGGAACACAGCGGTCGCCACCATGATGTTTAAGGCGAAAGGAACACAGCAAGGCAAACCCATGAGCATCAATTCACGTTGGGCCGATACGTGGGTGAAAATGCCCAACGGTGCCTGGCAATGCGTCCTGTCTCAAGGCTCGGATTCGAAGAAATAGACTAGCGTCACGGGACATTGGCCGCCGGCTCTGTCGGCGGCCAATCAGCTTTCGGAGGATAGGGCCTCCCGTCGCGGTGACGGTAACGCTCACTTCCCTCCCCCGCGACCATGTCGATGTCCGAGTAGACGCATCGATCTCGCGCATCCGAATTGCCGATCTCGAGCACCCGGGCCGGTCGTGCTGATTTGTTGATCAGATGATGCCCATCCTCAACGCCACATGGAAACGCGGCGCAGTCCCCGGCGCGCAGCAGTTCCTCGCCGCTGTTAGTCACCAGTGTGAGTTCGCCTTCCACGACCCAGATGAATTCATCCTCGTGGCTGTGCCAGTGACGTTGGCTCGACCAACCGCCGGGCTCAATGACCGTTAGATTCACGCCGAAATGGGTCAGACCTTCGTGCCGCGCCAGGCGGCGGCAGGATTGCAGGCTGCAGGGCAGGTTGAAAGGGTATGGATAGCTGCAGCCGGTCTCGGCCGGAACCGAATCGAGATCGATCTTCTTCATCGGCAATACCTCAATTCTATTGCGTCGGAACCGCACCGCCGCTTAGCTCGGAAATTTCAACTTCCTCATCAGAGCCTGAAAGCGCGGCTCTTTGCGCAGCGGGTCCAGGAGCGGTTCGACCTTCAGCCAGGCCAGGCCCGGATCACGCAAACGCAGCGCCGTCTCGAGCCACTCAATCGCCTTCGGGGTGTTGCCCCACTGCGCATAGATCGTCGCATACTGGAACGCTGCGGCATCGCCGTTTACCTTCATTTTCGCAAGCTCGACTTCCGCATCCGCGTGCCGCCCAATCTTCTCAAGGATCACGGCGAGGCACTGCTGACTGAACCAGAAGTCCGGCTTCATCTCGCATGAGGCGCGCGCGCTGTTAAGATCCCCGAGTGCGTAATATGCGAATCCACGCTCTGCGTAAGTCTCATTGAAGTCGGGCGCAAGACTGATGACTCGTGTGTACTCCTTTCGACCGCCACGATGACACGGCGGGCCTTGGAATCTTCGCAGCCGCAGCCACGCGAACGGCGCCCGACGCGGTCCCCGGGTCCTGCGGCGACTCGCCTGACAGCAAGCGCCGTACACGCTCCAAGAATGTAGG